>OGDV01000013.1_pt1 | contig 155891 bp, 142 predicted proteins | sample 1570511 | NCBI WGS metagenome assembly OGDV01 (sample SAMEA2582179, study PRJEB24529) | metagenome | reverse complement strand
CTGCACGACCCACCAATGTAAAAAGGCGCCCTAAAGGCGCCTTTTTGCTATGCGCGGAACATGGCCCTGCCACGAGTCCCTCCGCAGCAATCCCCCCTGTCAGCGCTGATATAGCGGATCTTCAACCCTGGCGGCGGTTAAATTCTCCCCTTCTTCACGCACAATTTCCCATAACGCCTGAGCGGCGGTCGACAGCGAGCGATTTTTCCTGCATGCCAGCATCAGCTGCCGCTCCATCACCGGAGTCAGCCGTTTCACCGTCAGATGGCTCCCCTGCGGTAACGGTAGCGCCAGCGCCGGCAGAACGCTGATGCCAATTCCCGATTCTACCATCGGAAACAGCGTTGCCGGGTGGCCAATCTCCTGGACGATGTTCGCCCGGATAGCCAGTCTGCTGAGGGCCGCATCGATCAGCGGGCGGCTGCCGGACGCATAATCCTGCAGGATTAGCCTTTCATCCTGCAGCGCCTGCCACGGCACTTCTGTCAGGCTGGCAAAAGGATGATCCTCCCGGCAGAGCAGCAAAAATGGTTCCGCCAGAACCACTTCACACTGAAGGTCTGCCGCCGGGCCCGGATCAATCACGATGCCAAAATCCACTTCCCCCTGGCGGATACTCTCCAGCACCCACTGCTGGGGCCGATCGTGCAGCACAAAATCGATATCGGGATAACGACGATTGCTGTGAGCAATACACTGCGGAATAAGGTGGGCGGAAATCGTCTGACTGGCGGCGACCTTGACGGTGCCGCTCAGCTGCTGGCCTACCCGCCCGGCGTCACGCAGGGTAATCGTCAACTCATCAAGCAAACGTTCCAGCCTGCCCGCCAGCAGCTGACCCGCCTCGGTGAGCACCACTTCGCGAGTAGTACGGTCGAGCAGACGGACGCCGGTCTGATGCTCCAGCTCCTTGACGCTATGGCTGACGGCCGACTGACTTAAGCCAATCATCTCCCCTGCCCGGCTGAAGCTTCTGGCCCGGGCGACGGTGACAAATACTTTTAACTGACGCAGAGAGTAATTCATCTTTTTTATTCATGAATAGATGCAATAAATCAATTTTATTTCTCAAATGAAAAAAAGCACAATAGCGCATCTCTTTTCAGGAGCGTTTATGAAACTTTTCCGTATTCTCGATCCGTTTACGGCCACGCTAATCACCGTTGTCCTGCTGGCCTCATTCTTCCCGGCCCGTGGCGCTTTCGTCCCTTTCTTTGAACATCTGACCACCGCCGCCATCGCGCTGCTGTTCTTTATGCATGGCGCTAAACTCTCCCGGGAGGCGATTATCGCCGGCGGCAGCCACTGGCGTTTGCATCTCTGGGTGATGTGCAGCACCTTTATTCTCTTCCCGCTACTCGGGGTTCTGTTTGCCTGGTGTGCGCCGGTGAATGTCGATCCGATGCTCTACAGCGGCTTTATCTATCTGTGCATTCTGCCGGCCACCGTGCAATCCGCTATCGCCTTTACTTCGCTGGCCGGGGGCAACGTCGCGGCTGCGGTTTGCTCAGCCTCGGCCTCCAGCCTGCTGGGGATCTTTGTTTCCCCGCTACTGGTGGGGGTCCTGATGAACCTTCACGGCGCAGGCGGCAGTCTGGAGCAGGTCGGTAAAATTATGCTGCAGCTGCTGCTGCCTTTCGTGCTCGGTCACTTATCGCGGCCGTGGATTGGCGACTGGGTGGCGAAGCATAAGAAGTGGATTGGTAAGACCGACCAGACCTCGATTCTGCTGGTGGTTTACTCCGCCTTTAGCGAGGCGGTGGTGAATGGCATCTGGCATAAAGTCGGTCTGGGATCGCTGCTGTTTATCGTGGTGGTCAGCCTGGTGCTGCTGGCCATCGTCATCGCGGTCAACGTCTTTGTCGCCCGCCGCTGCGGCTTTAACAAAGCCGATGAGATTACCATCGTCTTCTGCGGTTCGAAAAAGAGCCTGGCCAACGGCATTCCGATGGCCAATATTCTCTTCCCGACCTCCATCCTCGGCATCATGGTGCTGCCGTTGATGATCTTCCACCAAATCCAGCTGATGGTCTGCGCGGTGCTGGCGCGGCGCTACAAGCAGCAAACCGATGCGCGTCTCGCTGAGGAAAAGGCCAACGCGGCCAAAGCCTAACGCGCTTTCTTCAGGGGCTGGACCAGATCGCTCAGCCCCTCAGTTTTAATCAGCAGGGTCAACGCCATCAGCTCGCCAAGATGCCCGGCAGGGAATTGATCCTTACGCGCGAACCACAATAAATACTCTTCCGGGACATCGATTAAGCGACGTCCCTTGTATTTACCGAACGGCATTTCGGTATTGGCTATCTCGACCAGCTGCGCTTTATCCACGTTATTCTCCCAGCAGACGCATCATTTCGGCTTCGTCAATCACCTCGATGCCCAGCTCCTGCGCTTTCGCCAGCTTAGACCCCGCCGCTTCGCCGGCAATCACCAGGTCGGTTTTCTTCGACACGCTGCCTGCCACCTTCGCCCCCAGCGCCACCAGACGCGCTTTGGCGTCATCGCGCGACAGCTGGCTGAGGCTGCCGGTAAGGACCACGGTTTTGCCTGCAAACGGGCTATCAATCTCTTCCGCCTTCACCACCACCGGCGCAGGCCAGCGAACCCCCTCCGCCAGCAGTTGCGCAATGACATCGCGGTTGCTCTCTTCGGCAAAGAAGTTGAAGGTATGGGTAGCGACGACGATGCCGACATCAGGGACTTTCTGTAGCTCCTCAATGGAAGCCTGCTCCAGGGCTTCGAGAGTGCCGAAATGCGCCGCCAGGCCCGCCGCCGTCGCTTCTCCTACCTCGCGAATACCTAAGGCGTAGAGGAAGCGTGCGAAGGTCGTCTCTTTGGCTTTCTCGAGGGCGTTGACTACGTTTTGCGCGGACTTCGGCCCCATCCGATCCAGCCCGGTCAGTTTCCCCGCCGTCAGCCGGAACAGATCCGCCGGGGTATGGACGTACTCTTTCTCCACCAGCTGGTCGATGATCTTGTCGCCCATGCCGTCAACGTCGAGCGCGCGACGGGAGACGAAGTGCTTGAGCGACTCTTTGCGCTGCGCGCCGCAGATCAGGCCGCCCGTACAGCGGGCTACCGCCTCGCCTTCCACCCGTTCAACGTCTGACTGACATACAGGACAGTGGGTCGGGAAGACGACATCCCGGGCATCCGCCGGACGCTCGGAAAGCACCACGTTAACCACCTGCGGGATCACATCGCCTGCCCGGCGAATCACCACCTTGTCGCCGATTTTCAAGCCTAAGCGTTCAATTTCATCGGCATTATGCAGGGTGGCATTGCTCACCAACACGCCGGCAACATGGACCGGCTCCAGACGCGCCACCGGCGTAATCGCCCCGGTGCGGCCCACCTGGAACTCCACGTCCCGGACGAAGGTCATCTGCTCCTGTGCCGGGAACTTAAAGGCCACGGCCCAGCGCGGCGCGCGGGCGACGAAACCCAGCTGTTCCTGCAGCGCCAGCGAATCGACTTTGATCACCACGCCATCAATGTCAAAGCCCAGGTGGGGACGCTCTTCCTCGACTTTACGATAGTAAGTAAGCACTTCCTCGGGGGTATGGCACAGGGTGACGCGATCGCTCACCGGCAGCCCCCATGCTTTGAACTGCAGCAACCGAGCCGAGTGGCTGGCCGGCAGCTCGCCGCCCTCCAGCACGCCCACGCCGTAGCAGAAGAAAGTAAGCGGTCGCTTCGCAGTGATGCGCGGATCGAGCTGGCGCAGCGAACCCGCTGCCGCATTACGCGGGTTAGCAAACACTTTCCCGCCGGTGCGGCGAGCTTCCTCATTGATTTTTTCAAACCCGGCCTGCGGGAGGAACACTTCCCCACGTACCTCAAGGCGTGCAGGAATATTCTCGCCATGCAGCTTGAGGGGGATGGCGCGAATAGTTCGCACGTTAGAGGTAATATCTTCGCCGGTGGTGCCGTCGCCGCGGGTTGCCGCCTGCACCAACACGCCGTTTTCGTAGAGAATGCTCACCGCGAGGCCGTCGAGCTTAAGCTCGCAGCAGTAGGTAAGATGATCTGTGCTTTTCAGGCGATCCTGTACCCGCTTGTTGAAGGCGAGAAAGCTCTCTTCGTCAAACACGTTATCCAGCGACAGCATCGGCACTTCATGGCGGATCTGGCTAAAGGCGGTGAGTGGCGCCGCCCCCACCCTCTGTGTTGGCGAATCCGGGGTAATCAGCTCCGGGTGCTGGCTCTCCAGCTCGCGCAGCTTGCGCATCAGGCGGTCATATTCCGCATCCGGCACTTCCGGCGCGTCCATAACGTGGTACAGATATTCATGATGGCGAAGCGTGGTTCGCAGTTCAGTCAGTTGTTGTTCGATTGGTTCCATATCACACCATCAATGATAAAAAACCCCCGACAGGCGGGGGTTGAGAAAGGATTGAGTTAACGCGGAACGTCAGGCGTTCGCGTCTTTCACTTCGCGAATACGATCCTGGTATTCACGCAGTTTTTGCGGCGTCATCATGCGACGCTGATCGTCAAGCACCACGCCGCCCACTTCGTCAGCGATATACTGCGCAGACTGCAGCATCAGCTTGAAGTTCTGCAGTTCATCGCCGTAGGAAGGGACCTGCATAAAGATAGTCACCCCAGGGGTCATCATATCCGCCATGCTGTCCGGATTGAAGGTTCCCGGTTTCACCATGTTGGCCAGACTGAACAACACCGGACCGCTGCCGTCCGGACTTAGGTGGCGGTGGAAAATATTCATTTCACCAAACTTAAAGCCGGCCTGCTGGATACTGTTGATCAGCACTTCACCGTTAAGCTGGGCGCCATGATGCGCGGCGACGTTCATCACAATGACCGTCTCTTTGCGCTCTTTCGGCTGCGGCGCGGCGGGCTGCTGCGGCTCTACCGGCTGCGGTTCCGCGACGGCGGGCTGCGACGCGGCAACAGGCTGTGGCGCAGGCTGCTGCGGGGCGGCTGGCTGCGGCTGAGCGACGGTCGGCGTCACCGGTTGCGGCGCGACAGTCTGCTGCACAACAGGCTGCGGCTGGTGTTGCGGTTGTACGGGCGGCTGCGCAGGTTGCGGCTGTTGCCAGCCAGTCTGCGGAGCCGCATGCGGCGCAGGCTGTTGCTGCGGTGGAACCGGGGCCTGGCGCGGCGGCTGCGGCGGCTGGCGAACCGGTTCTTCAGGACGCGCAGGCTGCTGCATCTGGCGCTCGTAAGGCGGCTGGTACTGGTGCTGCGGCGCCTGACGAGGGGCTTCATTCTCCCCATGCGCGCCGTGCGGGGCGTGAGTCACCGGATGAACGCGGACTTCTCCTACGCCTTCAACATTATCATCAAAGTCGTCGTTTTCCGACTCATCGTCGCGCGACTTCATACGTTTCAGTGGGCGATCGCGAAACATCGAAGAACGTTCTTTACGGCTGGTCCAGAAACCATGTACCAGTAAAGCGATTATGGCGATCGCGCCAACAATGATTAATATCAGACGCAAATCCTGCATCATTATATTCTCTGTTGTTCTAACACCTTGCCACCACGGCAAACATTTACTCACTAAGAGTATTTGCCGATTACCTCAAGTGCAAGTGCGTCGGTCGCTTTCACCACATAAAGATGAACTAAATCGTGCTTTTTGCTGTTTTTTCGAACATTTCCTAACTGGTTATTGTCTGACGACCCGATAAAATAAGCGAGCATTCACACCGGATGTTAAAAAAGGAGCAATGCCTGGCTATGGTTTCATCATCCGCACCGACCCCGCGCAGCGGCGTTTATTATTTTTCGCAGGGCTGGAAACTCATCGGGCTGCCGGGCATACGGCGTTATGTCTTCCTGCCTTTACTGGTTAACGTGCTGCTGATGGGCGCTGCCTTCTGGTGGCTGTTTACCCGTCTCGGCAGCTGGATCCCCTCGCTGATGAGCCATGTGCCGGACTGGCTGCAGTGGCTAAACTACCTGCTGTGGCCGGTGGTAGTGCTCTCAATCCTGCTGGTGTTTGGCTACTTCTTTTCGACGATCGCCAACTGGATAGCCGCGCCGTTCAGCGGCCTGCTGGCGGAACAGCTGGAAGCGCGCCTGACCGGCGCTACCCCGCCGGACGTCGGCGTCTTTGGCATCATGAAAGATATTCCGCGGATTATGAAGCGTGAGTGGCAGAAGCTGGCCTGGTATCTGCCGCGCGCCATCGTGCTGTTGCTGCTCTACTTTATTCCCGGCGTTGGCCAGACGGTAGCCCCGGTACTCTGGTTCCTGTTCAGCGCATGGATGCTGGCGATTCAATACTGTGATTATCCCTTTGATAATCACAAGGTTCCCTTCAAAACCATGCGCGAAGCGCTGCGCAGTCGCAAAGTGATGAATATGCAGTTTGGGGCGCTCACCAGCCTGTTCACAATGATCCCGGTGTTAAACCTGGTGATCCTCCCGGTGGCTATCTGCGGCGCCACCGCCATGTGGGTCGATTGCTATCGCGATAGACACGCCAGCTGGAAATAGCGGTAACACCTTCACTTGGGGGCGGCAAAGGCCGCTCCCTTATATCGCGCTTATTCCTTCTTGCTTATCATTATTTCCCTTCCGCATATAGATATGCTAAATCCTTACTTCCGCATATTCTTTAAGCGGGTATGCTGATGCCGTACCCCCAAATTTCATACAGTTAAGGACGGGCCATGAGTAAGATTTTTGAAGACAACTCCCTGACTATCGGTCATACGCCGCTGGTACGACTGAACCGCATCGGTAATGGCCGTATCCTGGCAAAGGTAGAATCTCGTAACCCGAGCTTTAGCGTAAAATGCCGTATCGGCGCCAATATGATCTGGGATGCTGAAAAGCGCGGCGTTCTGAAACCTGGCGTGGAACTGGTCGAGCCGACCAGCGGCAACACCGGTATCGCCCTCGCCTACGTGGCGGCGGCCCGCGGCTACAAACTGACGCTAACCATGCCGGAAACCATGAGCATCGAGCGTCGTAAGCTGCTGAAAGCCCTGGGCGCCAACCTGGTGCTGACCGAAGGCGCCAAAGGCATGAAAGGCGCTATCCAGAAAGCGGAAGAGATTGTCGCCAGCAACCCGGAACAATTCCTGCTGCTGCAGCAGTTCAGCAACCCGGCTAACCCGGAAATCCACGAGAAGACTACCGGCCCGGAAATCTGGGAAGATACCGATGGTCAGGTGGATGTGTTTATCTCCGGCGTAGGTACCGGCGGAACGCTGACCGGCGTCAGCCGCTATATCAAAAACACCAAAGGTAAAAAAGATCTGATCACCGTCGCCGTTGAACCGACCGATTCCCCGGTGATCGCCCAGGCGCTGGCGGGGGAAGAGCTCAAGCCGGGTCCGCACAAAATTCAGGGTATCGGCGCCGGCTTCATTCCTGGCAACCTGGATCTGAAGCTGGTCGACAAAGTGATCGGCATTACCAACGAGGAAGCTATCTCCACGGCGCGCCGCCTGATGGAAGAAGAAGGCATCCTGGCGGGTATCTCTTCCGGGGCCGCCGTTGCCGCCGCGCTGAAGCTGCAGGAAGATGAGGCCTTTACCAATAAGAATATTGTGGTTATCCTGCCTTCCTCAGGTGAGCGTTATTTAAGCACCGCGCTGTTCGCCGATCTCTTCACTGAGAAAGAGCTGCAACAGTAGTGCCAGCTTGTAAATAATGTGTAAAAAAGCACCTTTTCGGGTGCTTTTTTGTGGCACACGTCAAAGTTTTACCCCTCCTGGCATTGATTCACCTCGTAGGGTCTGGTATTTAACCAGCACATTTATTTTGATGCGCGAAATTATTCAGAAGAGGATTTCCGCCAGCTGAATCGATTTTATGATTTGGTTCAAGTCTTCCTTTCGCGGCATAATGTTTAATGACGTGCTAGACGTCAATGGCCCGCAGGTCTTCGCAGCGCCAGGCGCTGCCGACGCCAAGGCCGGAAACGTAACGCCGGCGCTAACAATACAGGCTAAAGTCGAGTCGTTAGACTAGACTTTAGGTCCACAACACTAAACCTATAAGTTGGGGAAATATAATGTTCCAGCAAGAAGTTACCATTACCGCTCCGAACGGTCTGCACACCCGCCCTGCTGCTCAGTTTGTTAAAGAAGCTAAAGGCTTCACTTCTGAGATCACTGTAACCTCCAACGGCAAAAGCGCCAGCGCCAAAAGCCTGTTCAAACTGCAGACTCTGGGCCTGACCCAGGGCACCGTAGTGACCCTCTCCGCTGAAGGCGAAGATGAGCAGAAAGCTGTTGAGCATCTGGTTAAACTGATGGCTGAACTCGAGTAAGTTCACGGGTTCTTTTTCATATCAGTCACAAGTAAGGTAGGGTTATGATTTCAGGCATTTTAGCATCCCCGGGTATCGCCTTCGGCAAAGCATTGCTGCTGAAGGAAGATGAAATTGTCATCGACCGGAAGAAAATTTCTGCCGATAAGGTTGATCAGGAAGTCGAACGTTTCCTGAGCGGCCGCGCCAAGGCCTCCGCCCAGCTGGAGGTCATCAAAACCAAAGCTGGTGAAACTTTCGGTGAAGAAAAAGAAGCCATCTTCGAAGGGCATATTATGCTGCTGGAAGATGAGGAGCTTGAGCAGGAAATCATAGCCCTGATTAAAGATAAGCACATGACTGCCGACGCGGCAGCCAATGAAGTTATCGACGGTCAGGCCACTGCCCTGGAAGAGCTGGATGATGAATACCTGAAAGAACGTGCGGCTGACGTACGTGATATCGGTAAGCGCCTGCTGCGCAACATCCTTGGTCTGGCAATCATCGATCTGAGTGCGATTCAGGATGAAGTCATCCTCGTCGCCGCCGATCTGACCCCGTCTGAAACCGCACAGCTGAACCTGAAAAAAGTGCTGGGTTTCATCACCGATGCGGGCGGTCGTACCTCCCACACCTCTATCATGGCGCGTTCCCTGGAATTGCCGGCCATCGTGGGCACCGGCAGCATCACGGCGCAGGTGAAAAACGGCGACTATCTGATTCTCGACGCGGTGAACAACCAGGTTCTGATCAACCCGTCTAACGAGCAAATTGAAGCGCTGCGTAGTCTGCAGGCTCAGGTTGCGGAAGAAAAAGCCGAACTGGCGAAACTGAAAGATCTGCCGGCGATTACCCTCGACGGCCATCAGGTTGAAGTCTGCGCCAACATTGGTACCGTTCGCGATGTCGAAGGTGCTGAGCGCAACGGCGCCGAAGGCGTAGGTCTGTATCGTACCGAATTCCTGTTCATGGACCGTGACGCGCTGCCAACTGAAGAAGAACAGTTTGCGGCTTATAAAGCGGTGGCTGAGGCCTGTGGGTCTCAGGCCGTTATCGTCCGTACCATGGATATCGGCGGCGACAAAGAGCTGCCGTACATGAACTTCCCGAAAGAAGAGAACCCGTTCCTCGGCTGGCGTGCCGTGCGTATTGCGATGGATCGTAAAGAGATCCTGCGCGACCAGGTTCGCGCCATCCTGCGTGCCTCCGCTTTCGGTAAGCTGCGCATTATGTTCCCGATGATCATCTCTGTTGAAGAAGTGCGTGCGCTGAAGAAAGAGATCGAAATCTACAAACAGGAACTGCGTGACGAAGGTAAAGCATTTGACGAATCCATTGAGATCGGCGTGATGGTGGAAACACCGGCTGCGGCGACTATTGCTCGTCATCTGGCCAAAGAAGTTGATTTCTTTAGTATCGGCACCAATGATTTAACGCAATATACTCTGGCAGTTGACCGTGGTAATGATATGATTTCACATCTTTACCAGCCGATGTCACCGTCTGTACTGAATCTGATTAAGCAAGTTATTGATGCTTCTCACGCTGAAGGTAAATGGACTGGCATGTGCGGTGAGCTTGCGGGCGATGAACGTGCTACACTTCTGTTGCTGGGTATGGGGCTGGACGAATTCTCTATGAGCGCCATTTCCATCCCGCGCATCAAGAAGATTATTCGTAATACGAACTTCGAAGATGCGAAAGTATTAGCAGAGCAGGCTCTTGCTCAACCGACAACGGACGAGTTAATGACGCTGGTTAACAAGTTCATTGAAGAAAAAACAATCTGCTAATCCACGAGATGCGCGGCCCAAATTACTGCTTAGGAGAAGATCATGGGTTTGTTTGATAAATTGAAATCTCTGGTTTCTGATGACAAGAAAGACACCGGAACTATTGAGATTGTTGCTCCCCTCTCCGGTGAGATCGTCAACATTGAAGACGTGCCGGATGTGGTTTTTGCGGAAAAAATTGTGGGCGATGGGATTGCCATCAAACCGACTGGCAACAAAATGGTCGCGCCGGTAGACGGTACCATTGGTAAAATTTTCGAAACCAACCACGCGTTCTCTATTGAATCTGATAGCGGCATCGAGCTGTTCGTTCACTTCGGTATTGATACCGTTGAACTGAAAGGCGAAGGCTTCAAGCGTATCGCTGAAGAAGGTCAGCGCGTGAAAGTCGGCGATCCGGTTATCGAATTTGATCTGCCGCTGCTGGAAGAGAAAGCCAAGTCGACTCTGACGCCGGTGGTTATCTCCAACATGGACGAGATCAAAGAGCTGATCAAACTGTCCGGTAGCGTGACCGTGGGTGAAACCCCGGTAATCCGCATCAAGAAGTAATGCTTGCTGCATAAAAATGGCGCCGAAAGGCGCCATTTTTTTATACCGCGCAGGTTACCGGACGATAGCACTTCTCGCGAGACAAGACGCGCAATCCCTCCGGGGTGCTCTCCAGAATTCGCCGCTCGCTGTCAGCGACCAGCAGTTCGCACTGATATCCACCGGCCAGGCCGAACAGCGACCGCGCCACGCAGGCATCCTCCAGCGCCGCCTCACCTGTCGTATCAAAATGACCAACAATGCGTCCCTGCTGGCGGATCACTAACCGATAGCTTTTCATCTGCTTTGCTCCAGCGGCGGTAGGATCAATTCGTCACAACCCTGGGCGGCAGTCCAGTTCATCACCTCCAGCACGCGCTGGGCAGCAGCCTGCGTCGCTGCCCCCAGCGCCAGGCCGGAAAGCAACCCGCTCACCAGCTCCGCGCAGAACAGATCGCCGGTTCCTTTTAAGTCTGTCTCCACCCGCGGGTGAACCACCACTTCCACTGCATCGGCCGTCACCACCAGCACATTGATCGTCGAATCGGCCTCTCCCGGCGCGCTGGTGATCACCACCCATTTGAGGGTGTCCGACAGCAGGCTTCGCGCCGCGGCGACCGCCTCCTGCCGATCGCGACAGCGCTGGCCGCTCAGCGTCTCCAGTTCGAACAGATTGGGGGTGATCCCTTGCGCCAGCGGCAGCAGGTGCTGACGATAGGCGTCCGGGATCTCAGCCTTGACATAGATGCCGCTGTCGACATCGCCGATGACCGGATCCACCAGAATGCACAACCCGGGATGGCGGGCCCGTACGCGCGTCAGCCACTGCGCCAGGCGTTCGATTTGCACTGCGCTGCCCATATAGCCGGTGGTGACCGCACGCAGTTCGCGCAGCGCGTCGCGCTCCTCCAGCGCCTGCAGATACCCGACAAACCACTCTTCCGGAATAATGCCGCCATAGAACGTCTCATAATGGGGCGTATTACTGAACAGCACCGTCGGCACCGCCAGCACGCGCAGACCATGCTGTTTAATCGCCGGAACCGCGATGCTGTTGCCGACGCTGCCATAGACTACCTGCGACTGCACGGCGACGATATCCACTTCCGACGCCCGGCTTTTGTCGTGAAAGAGCACTGATTGTATATCATCCTGCTGGCCCATCTTTTCTCCCCCCGCTGGACAGCGGGTCACGCACTGATTATGATTCGTCCTATGCTAAATTCCATTTTGTCATAGGTCAATAATGTTAGCCGGAAAAACCGCCAGCGAAATCTTCGATAACATCCGCCATCTGGTGCAGAGCGGCGGGTTGCAGCCCGGAGAGGTTCTGCCGCCGGTACGTGAACTCGCCAGCCAGCTTGCAGTGAATCGCAACACTGTCGCCGCCGCCTATAAACGGCTGGTGACCTCCGGGCTGGCCGTCAGTCAGGGACGCAACGGTACAGCCATTAAAGCGCGGGACACACTGCCGGCGCTGGAGGGAGGTGACCCAACGACCCCGCTGAACGATATCTCCAGCGGCAATCCGGATCCGGCCAGACTGCCTGATTTACCCCGCTATCTGGGCCAGATTGCCCGCACGCCCCGCCTGTATGGCGATGCGCCCATCGAGCCGCGGCTTGGCCAATGGGCCGAGGCGTGGTTTGCCAGAGAGATAGCCGTTCCCTTTGCGGTGAATCTCGCCAGCGGGGCGATAGACGCCCTGGAGCGCCTGCTGTGCGCTCTGCTGCTCCCCGGCGACGGCGTTGTGGTGGAAGATCCCTGTTTTCTCAGCAGCATCAATATGGTGCGTTACGCCGGTTTTACCCCCTGCCCGGTGGCGGTGGATGCCGAAGGGATGGATCCTGACGGCCTGGAGGAGGCGTTACGCAACGGAGCACGGGCGGTGATCTTAACCCCGCGCGCGCATAATCCTACCGGCTGTAGCCTGACGGAAACCCGGGCGCATGCTCTGCGGGAGGTGCTAGCCCGCTATCCGCAGGTACTGGCGATTGTTGATGACCATTTTGCCCTGCTGTCGGCCACGCCATGGCACTCCCCTCTTCCTGCAAGCACCCAACGCTGGGCGCTGGTGCGCTCGATGTCAAAAACCCTCGGACCAGACCTACGGCTGGCCTTTATCGCCAGCGATGCCGCTACTTCAGCGGCGCTGCGCCTGCGGCTTAACGCCGGCAGCCAGTGGGTCAGCCATCTGCTGCAGGACCTGACGCTGGCCTGCCTGACCGACGAGGCGTTTATCGCCTCGATGACGGAGACCCGTCGTCACTATCGCCAGCAGAATGAGAAACTGGCGGCGGCGCTGGCCCGGCACGGCTTCAGCCATGCTACGCCAGGGGATGGCCTCAATTTCTGGCTGCCGCTGACAGCGGCGAGCCAGCCCTACGCCTTACGCCTGGCCCGCGCCGGCTGGCTGGTCCGGGAGGGAGAGGTGTTTGGCATCCGGACGCCCTCCCACGGGCTACGCCTGTCGCTGGGCCGTCTGAGTGACGCTGAGATTTCCCGCCTGGCGGCCGATATTGCGCAGGCCTTAGACGCCCCCTGACGCAGGCAGTCCACCGAACGTATCGGGGAGTGATGGCAGCTGCCGACAAATTAATGAAAAATAAACGACAGCAGGCTAGTCTTACCTGCATGCCCTGATCGCCGAGGCGGACAAATCGCTCACAACAAGGAGCACCAGAGATGCATCACGCTGACCCGGCACTGAAAGCGGTCATTGAAGCCTGCGATCGCGCTATCTCGCAGGAAGATTACGATACCCTGATGAGTTATTACGCAGAAGACGCCGCGCTGGTCGTCAAACCGGGCATGGTGGTCAGAGGGAAAGAGAATATCCGCAAAGCCTTTATCGCCATTGCCGACTATTTCCAGCACCGACTGGTGGTGACTCAGGGGAAAATGGAGGTTATTGAAGGCGGCGGCAATGCGCTGGTGATTATGGAGACCCGGCTGGATATCCCGACGGCGGACGGGATATCCCAGGTTACGCGACGCGCCACCTATGTCTTTCAGAAGCAGGGCGAACGCTGGCTGTGCACCGTCGATAACTCCTACGGCACCGACCTGCTTGATGATTAAATGCCCGCCCCCTGGCTAAAGTGTTCTTCGCCGAAGACGCCGGTGGAAAGGTAACGATCGCCGCGATCGCAGACAATCGCCACCACCACCGCGCCAGGATTTTCGCGGGCTATGCGTAACGCGCCCGCTACCGCGCCGCCCGAACTGACGCCGCAGAAAATGCCTTCCCGCACCGCCAGCTGACGCATGGTGTTCTCGGCATCCTGCTGATGAATATCCAGCACCGTATCCACCAGCGAAGCGTTAAAGATCCCCGGCATATACTCTGCCGGCCAGCGGCGGATCCCGGGAATACTGCTCCCCTCCTCCGGCTGCAGGCCAACAATGGTCACCGGTTTACTCTGTTCACGCAGAAAACGTGACACGCCGGTAATGGTGCCGGTGGTCCCCATACTGGAGACAAAGTGGGTGATACGCCCCGCGGTCTGCTGCCAGATTTCCGGCCCGGTGGTGGTGTAGTGGGCGTAGGGGTTATCCGGGTTGTTAAACTGATCGAGCAGTTTGCCTTCTCCGCGCTGGGCCATCTCCAGAGCCAGGTCGCGGGCACCCTCCATCCCTTGCTCTTTGCTGACCAGGATAAGCTCGGCGCCGTAAGCGCGCATCGCGGCCCGACGCTCCTGGCTCATGTTGTCGGGCATCAGCAGCTTCATCCGGTAGCCTTTCAGCGCGGCGATCATCGCCAGCGCAATACCGGTGTTGCCGCTGGTCGCTTCGATCAGCACGTCGCCGGGCTGAATTTCGCCGCGCTTTTCCGCTTCGACGATCATCGACAGCGCGGCGCGATCTTTCACCGAGCCGGCCGGATTATTGCCTTCGAGTTTGACCCACACTTCGCTGCCGTTGTCCGGTCCCAGACGCTGAAGTTTGACCAGTGGGGTATTGCCGATGGTTTGTTCGAGTGTATTCACGATTTTTACTCAATAAAAAAGCCGGGCGGCGCTTCGCTTACCCGGCCTGGCAGACGCGTGATAATTCCAGACCGGGTAAGCAGAGCCTCACCCGGCAAAAGCACATTGATTTAAGCTATCAGGCCGACTCCGCCAGAGCAAGCTCGCCGCGCGGCTCGATACGCTCGGTACCGTTGTACAACCGCGCGTTTTGCAGCCCGACGAACAGCCGTTCGCCGCGGGACGGCGCCTCATCGCCCGTTAACACCACGCTCAGCGGTTCGTCATACCACCCCAGAGGCTGAACGACTAATTGGGTGTAGTGCCCTTTCGGACTGGCCTCCAGGACCTGCACCGGCAGCGGCGAATCCAGGCTGGTCCGCCGGCTGATGTCCACTTCCCATGGGCGCAGGAACAGGTCCACTGGCCCCTGGTATGCCGGGGTATAGCCTAACGGCCAGCGGTGGGCGCCGACGTGGAACTGTCCACCGCGGATGACCCCCTGCAGGCGGTTCACTTCCCCCATAAACTCCAGCACGAAACGGGTAGACGGCTCACGCCATACGCGCTCCGGGGCATCGGCCTGTTCGATGTTGCCCTGGCTCATGACCACCACCCGGTCGGCAACTTCCATCGCCTCTTCCTGATCGTGGGTGACGAACACGCTGGTGAATTTCAGCTCTTCATGCAGCTGACGCAGCCAGCGGCGCAGCTCTTTACGCACCTGCGCATCCAGCGCACCGAAAGGTTCATCCAGCAGCAAAATTTGCGGCTCCACCGCCAGGGCGCGCGCCAGCGCCACGCGCTGCTTCTGGCCTCCGGACAGCTGCGCCGGATAGCGATCCGCCAGATGGGCCAGCTGCACCATCTCCAGCAGTTTGGTCACCTTGGCTTTAATCGCCGCCGCATTGGGGCGTTCGCGGCGCGGCAGCACGGTCAGGCCAAAGGCGATGTTATCGAACACCGTCATATGGCGGAACAGCGCATAGTGCTGGAAAACGAAGCCCACTTTACGGTCGCGAGCGTGCATCCGACTGACGTCGGTACCGTGGAAGCGGATATGACCGCTGGTCTGATGCTCCAGACCGGCGATAATTCGCAGCAGGGTGGTTTTTCCGGAGCCCGAGGGCCCCAGCAGCGCAACCATTTGTCCGGAAGGGATATCCAACGAGATATCATTCAGCACCTGGGTGCGACCAAACGATTTCTTAATATTGGCAATCTCAATGCTCATGATTTCCCTCCTGTTGCGCGCGTTCTTTCTGATTGGCCAGACGCCATTGCAACATACTCTTTAAAAACAGGGTCAGAATAGCCATTAACGTCAGCAGGGCGGCGGCGGTAAACGAGCCGACGGTGTTGTAATCCTGCTCCAGTAGTTCAATTTGCAGCGGCAGCGACAGCGTTTCGCCGCGGATCGAGCCGGAAACCACCGACACCGCGCCAAACTCTCCGATGGCGCGGGCGTTGGTCAGCACCACGCCGTAGAGCAGCGCCCAGCGAATATTGGGCAACGTCACCCGGCGGAACATCTGCCAGCCGGACGCGCCCAGCAGCACCGCGGCCTCATCTTCATGACTGCCCTGACTCATCATCACCGGCACCAGCTCACGCACCACAAACGGACAGGTAACAAAGATGGTCGCCAGCACCATGCCCGGCCAGGCGAACATGATTTGCAGATTATGCGCGTCAAGCCAGCCGCCCAGCGGACCGTTAGAGCCGTAAAACAGCAGATACACCAGACCGGCCACCACCGGCGAGACGGCGAACGGGATATCCAGCAACGTCAGCAGCAGCTGGCGCCCCGGAAAGGTAAAACGTGTCACCAGCCAGGCCAGCAAGGTACCGAACACCAGGTTCACCGGTACGGTAATCAACGCAATCATCACCGTCAGCCAGATGGCATGCAGCATGTCCGGGTTCGCCAGGTTTTCCAGCACCGGCATCAATCCTTTGCTGAAGGCCTGGATAAAGATGTAGAGCATCGGCACCACAAGGATGAAGGCGGAGACCAGCATCCCGACGCCAATCAGAAACCATTTTCCCCAGTTGATACGGGGCGCGTCGTAGCGTTTCAATTGAGTAACTTCCGCCATTAGTGACCTACCACGCGTCGACCAAAGCGACTCTGCAGGGTATTGATGGAAAACAGCAGCAGCAGTGAGGCGGCCAGGATCACCGAGGCGATGGCGCTCGCCGCCGGATAGTCAAACTCCTGCAGACGAATAAAGATCATCAGCGACGTCACTTCCGTCTTCCACGCGATGTTGCCGGCGATAAAAATCACCGCGCCGAATTCGCCGAGGCTGCGGGTAAACGACAGAGCAATGCCCGCCAGCAGCGCCGGCGACAGCTCCGGCAGCACCACCTTGCGGAAACTCTGCCAGCGCGTGGCGCCCAGCGTTTCCGCCGCTTCCTCATACTCGGGCCCCAACTCTTCCAGCACCGGCTGCACGGTGCGTACCACAAACGGGATGCTGGTGAAGGCCATCGCCACGGCGATGCCGAGCCAGGTATAGGTGACTTTAATATCGAACTTCGCCAGCCATTCCCCGTAAATACCGTTCACCGAAAACAGCGAGGCCAGGGTCAGACCAGCTACCGCCGTCGGCAGCGCAAACGGCAGGTCCATTAAGGCATCCAGCAGCGTGCGGCCCGGAAAACGATAGCGGGTCAGGATCCAGGCCATCAGCAGACCAAAGACGCCGTTAAAAATCGAGGCCACAAACGCCGACAGCAGCGTCACCTTATAGGCAGCCACCACCTGCGGGTTGGTGATCACATCCCAGTACTGCGCCCAACTCATCTGCGCCAGCTGCATCACCAGCGCGCTGAGCGGTAATAACAAAATCAGACAGACAAACAGCAGGCTGGTGCCAAGGCTCAGGGTAAAACCCGGCAGCACGCGCTTGGACGACACAGCAAACATTACTTACGCCCCGCCGCCAGCAGTTTGTCCAGTTCGCCGCCGCTGGCGAAGTGGGTTTTCATCACCTCAGGCCAGGAGCCAAACTTATCTTCCACGCGGAACAGCTCGGTCTGCGGGAATTTATCCTTCAGAGCATCCATCACTTTCGGGTTGTTTACCCGATAGTAGTAGTCGGTAATGATAGTTTGCGCCTGTGGCGTATAGAGCCAGTTCAGGTAGGCTTTCGCCGCCTTTTCCGTGCCATTGGCTTTGACGTTTTTATCGACCCAGGCTACCGGGAACTCCGCCAGAATGTTGGTTTTCGGGATAACCACTTCAAATCCCTGCGCCTCATACTGCTTGCGAATATTATTCACTTCCGATTCGAAGCTAATCAGCACATCGCCGAGGCCGCGCTCGGCGAAGGTGGTGGTCGCTCCGCGCCCGCCGGTGTCAAAGACTTCGACGTTCTTGAGAAACTGAGTCATAAACTGTTCGGTTTTAGCTTTATCGCCGCCATCAGCTTTATCCGCCGCGCCCCATGCCGCCAGGTAGGTGTATCGGGCGTTACCCGAGGTTTTCGGATTCGGGAAGATCAGCTTAACGTCAGAGCGAACCAGGTCGTTCCAGTCATGAATGTTTTTCGGATTGCCTTTACGCACCAGGAAACCCATCGTCGAATAGAACGGTGAGCTGTTGTTCGGCAGACGGCTTTGCCAGTCGGCCGGGATCAGGTTGCCTTTGTCATGCAGGATCTGCACGTCCGTCACCTGGTTGTAGGTGACCACGTCCGCCTTCAGGCCCTGCAAAATAGCCAGCGCCTGCTTGGATGAACCGGCATGCGACTGCTTGATGGTCAGCTTGTCCCCGCCATTGTCTTTCGCCCACTGCTGCTCAAAAGGCGGGTTAAGGGCGGCAAACAGCTCGCGGGAGACATCATAGGAGCTGTTCAGCAGCTCCGTCGCCTGCGCCTGCGCCACCAGCAGCATGGAAGCCGCCAGCGCCAGATATCCTTTTTTCAGTGATTTAACGGCCATTGCGCACCCTTATCAACGTTGAACATTTTCTGATGATCATCATATTTATAACGGGTACGAAAGGAGTAACGGTTTTATATACCGTTTGGCGATTTGGAAGTCGAAAAGAGAATAAGCAACTGGCAAAGCATAGCTGAAAGCGGCTCGCAGATTAGACGGGTCATTGTGACAAACGGCAGCCAGGCGTGCACTGTGTTTATATGAAAAACACACAGATATTTGCTCGTCAGCTCAGACGTAGCTTAACGCCCGCAGAACGTCGACCAGGGTACTGACTGGGCAACCGCCGTTTTGCTAGCGACACGTTTCGCCGTCAGCACCCCGTTGGCCCCTATATTCTCGATTTTGCCTGCTGCGCAATACGGCTGGCGATTGAACTGGACGGCGGCCAACACGATGACGCCGCACCCGCTGGCAACAGAGCGAGGGATGGCGTGTTTTACGCTTCTGGAATAATGAGTTTGAAGAGCATGAAGATGCGGTGATGGAGGCGATACTTGAAGCACCTGAGCCGCCAATGCCCTCACCCCTCCCCTCTGACTGAGGGAGAGGGAGTAAAAGAATCCGCACGCAGATCCCATAGCCGCACCTTACCGTCCCCTCTCCCCTTTGGGGAGAGGGTTAGGGTGAGGGGAAAAATTACAGCGCCTGGATACGCTCCAGCGACGGCGCGAAGTAATATCCGCCGGTCACCGGTTTGGTGAAGCGCAGCATCGCGTCGCGTTTACCGTCGGTATCGCCAAACATGCTCAGCAGCTGCTGCTCGATGTTATACAGGCGCGCGCAGTAGGCGCAGAAATAGAGGCCATGGGTGCCGCTGGCGGTGCCGTACGGCAGGCTCTGACGGACGATTTTCAGCCCTTTGCCATCTTCTTTTAAGTCCACGCGGCTCAGGTGCGACGTGACCGGACGTTCATCGCCATCGATCTCTTCGTTAGCGTCTTTAGTACGGCCGATCATCATCTCCTGATCCGGCACGCTCATGCGGTTCAGCTGTTTGAGATTATGCTCCCAGCGCTGGACGAACACGTAGCTGCCGCCCGCATCCACGCCGTCTTTAATGACCGCCACTTCGCGGCGGGTTTCTTCCCCCGCCGGGTTTTCGGTGCCATCGACGAAGCCGCTGAGGTCACGCTCTTCCACCCAGCGGAAGCCGTGGATCTCTTCTTTCACGTCGATAGCGTCGCCAAAGGCGGCCAGCGCGGCCTGCGCCACCGAGAAGTTAACTTCATGACGGGCGGATAAAATATGAATCAGCAGGTCATACTGGGTGGACGGCGCCAGCCCTTTGCCATAGACCGGGAAATCTTTTAACTCATCCGCCCCTTCGCCGCCGCTCAGCTGACGCCAGACGTTATTGCCGAACGCCACCACCGCACCGAGTTTGGCGTCGGGGAATTTAGCGTGGAAGGTGGCCACGTTATCGACAAAAATTTTGCTCGCTTCGCGCAGGGCGTTAACGTCCCCTTTGAGATTGGCTTCAATCCAAATCGCCGCGCGGCAATGTTCCGGCAAAATGCCGCTCTGAACCTGAGACATCGCTCCTCCTGAAATGATGCAACCACAACGCTGTCGCGTTGCTAACGCGCCATTGTAACCGTTTTTCAGAGCTGTCGTGTCTCTTCAGATCAATTTAGCGACGCCAGATAATCTTGCTGACCTTCCAGTTTTTCAGCGTATCGTCGGAGGGCATCAGCTCGTCCGGACCGCTCCAGTGGCCAGTGAAGGCATAGCTGATATGCTGGCTCCCCTCGGCCTGACACTCGACGACCGCCCCGTTGTCATGGCTGCCTTTCTGGCAGTTGCCGAAGGCTTTGCTGTACAGGTCGCTAAACGGTGTGCCGATTTTCACGCCGCTGGCGGTTTTGATATCCGCATCACGCACGTCAATCCGGCTGATAGCACCGTTGTCGCCATTGATGGTCAGCGCCACGCTGTTGTTTTTCAGCGCTTCAAAGTAGTGGACGATATTGCCCTTATCGGTCTTCATTCCGCTGCGTAAACGGTAGTCGCTGCCCAGCGCATCGCTAATCGCCTGTTCATTGAGCGGCGTGGAAGCCGTCAGTTTACCCACTCCCTGCTCGGTCACCTCGGTGGAAGCGCCAAACCAGTTCCACGGATAGGCCGCCGACCAGTTGACTGCGCTCATCGTGGAGCAGCCGGTCAGCGCCAGCGGAAGCGCACAGAGCATTACACGTAGCGATTTCATATCTCAATCCTTTCTGAGTCATTCAACGCATGTTGGAGTTCACGATCGGCAAAAAGTGCCATTAAAAGGTGGTCTGGTGAAAACAGGCGCCCAGGCGACGGCTGGTTAACAGCCACCACAGGGCATAGCCATCCGCGACCAGCAGCGCAATGGTCAACGAGGAGGGAGATTCGCCGCTCAGCCATAGCATCGGCTGCCACAGCAACAGCAGCACTTGCGATAGCACCAGCAGCCAGCGCATCGCCCGCCACAGGCGCGGCAGGCGCTGACGATAGCCGCTAAGCAGAAAGGCCAGCACCGCCGGCACGCCTGGCAGTAAACCAAGCCAGAAGCGCTCGTGATCGGGATAGAACAGATTAAGAATCGCGTCGCCCTGCTGGCGCGATGCGCCGGCCATCAAAAACAGCACCCACGTGCGGGCCTGCAACAACAGCACGCACCAGAAAAGCAAAGGCAGGCGCAGACGGCCATGGGCATCAAAATCGGCGGGGATAAACTCAGTATTCTTCATCTTCGATCAGGCGCTTGCCCAGGGTCAGGACATCGGCGTACTCATAGCCCAACCGCTCGTACATTCCCTGCACCACGTCATTGTCTTCACGGACCATAATGTTGATTTTCGGGCAGCCGCGGGCAATCAGCTTTTTCTCCAGACGGTTGAGCAGCGCGTTCGCGATACCCCGGCCGCGATATTCCGGATGGACGCCGAGATAATAGGCCGATCCGCGATGACCGTCATATCCGCCCATCACCGTGCCGACCACTTCGCCATTCACTTCCGCCACCAGAAACAGGCTGACGTCGTGATTCAGCTTGCGCTCAATATCCATCTCCGGATCGTTCCACGGGCGCAGCAGATCGCAGCGCTCCCACAGCGTCACAACCTCTTCGAAATCCTGCTGGCGAAAAACGCGAATCTCCATGGTATTCCCCACCATTGACGGTTAAAAACAGTGATTATGGCGCGAATATAACTGATAGCCAATATCAGGCGAAATCAGCGACAAAAAATGGCATAATATGACTTTGTCATGTATTGAAATGAAAAGTAAAACAATTCTTATTTTGAATGGTCGTAACGGCAAACGCGATACGATATAACATTGGACATCACTTGTTTACAATTCAGGCCGAATGAGCACTTTTAAACCCTTAAAAATACTTGCTTCGCGCCGTCAGGTGCTGAAAGCCGGGCTGGCTGCGATGACGCTGAGCGGCGTCGCCTCACAGGTCAGCGCAAAAGAACAGCCACTGAAAACGTCAAATGGACATAGCAAACCCGCCGCCAAAAAGGCCGGGGGTCGCCGGATTGTAATGTTAGATCCGGGCCACGGCGGCATCGATACCGGCGCTATCGGCCATAACGGCTCGAAAGAGAAGCATGTGGTGTTGGCGATCGCTAAGAACGTGCGCAGCATTTTGCGCAGCAACGGCATCGACGCCCGCCTGACCCGCACCGGGGATACCTTTATCCCGCTGTACGACCGCGTGGAGATCGCCCATCAGCACGGCGCCGATCTGTTTATGTCAATCCACGCCGATGGTTTTACCAACCCGAGCGCCGCCGGCGCCTCGGTGTTCGCCCTGTCAAACCGCGGCGCCAGTAGCGCCATGGCGAAATACCTCTCCGATCGCGAAAACCGCGCCGATGAGGTCGCCGGTAAGAAAGCGACGGATAAAGACCATCTGCTGCAGCAGGTACTGTTCGATCTGGTGCAGACCGACACCATCAAAAACAGCCTGACGCTGGGCTCGCATATCCTGAAAAAGATCAAGCCGGTACATAAGCTACACAGCCGCAATACCGAGCAGGCGGCGTTCGTGGTGCTGAAGTCACCATCCATACCGTCTGTGCTGGTGGAAACCTCGTTTATCACCAACCCGAACGAAGAGAAACTGCTCGGCACCACCGCCTTCCGGCAGAAAATCGCCACCGCGATTGCCAACGGCATTATCAGCTATTTCCACTGGTTCGATAACCAGAAAGCCCATTCGAAGAGACGTTAATGAAACCCGATGCCGCGCAGGTAAAAACTTTTCTGCTCCAGCTCCAGGACAACCTCTGTCAGCAGCTGAGCGCCGTGGATGGCGCGCCGTTTATTGAAGATGCCTGGCAGCGGGAAGGCGGTGGCGGCGGACGCAGCCGGGTGCTGCGCGAAGGCCGGGTGTTCGAGCAGGCGGGGGTCAACTTTTCCCACGTCCATGGCGACGCCATGCCTGCCTCCGCCACCGCGCACCGCCCGGAGCTGGCCGGACGCAGTTTTGAAGCCATGGGCGTCTCGCTGGTGGTTCATCCGCTGAACCCCTACGTGCCCACCAGCCATGCCAACGTGCGGTTCTTTATTGCCGAAAAGCCTGGCGCCGACCCGGTGTGGTGGTTCGGCGGCGGCTTTGATTTAACCCCTTACTACGGCTTTGAAGAGGATGCCGTCCACTGGCATCGTACCGCCCGCGATCTGTGTCTGCCGTTCGGCGAGGAAGTCTATCCGCGCTATAAAAAATGGTGCGATGATTACTTCTATCTCAAGCACCGCCAGGAGCAGCGCGGCATCGGCGGTCTGTTCTTTGACGACCTGAACACCCCGGATTTTGACCACTGCTTCGCCTTTATGCAGGCGGTCGGGAACGGCTATGCTGACGCCTATTTACCTATCGTCGAACGCCGGAAAGCCACGCCGTACGGCGAACGCGAGCGCCACTTTCAACTCTACCGTCGCGGCCGCTATGTCGAGTTCAATCTGGTCTGGGACCGCGGCACCCTGTTCGGTCTGCAGACCGGCGGGCGTACGGAGTCGATTCTGATGTCGATGCCGCCGCTGGTGCGCTGGGAATATGATTATCAGCCCGAGCCCGGCAGCCCCGAGGCGGCGCTGAGCGAGTTTATTCAGGTGCGCGACTGGCTGTAACGGCCGGATGGCGGCTGGCCACCCGGTAGCGGAGTCTCTTCCCTCACACCCACTGGCGCAGGCGATGGTGCAGCGTCATCGACGGTTTCTCAGCAAACAGCTGCTGATAGTCGGTGGCGAACTGCCCCAAATGCCAGAATCCCCACTGCATGGCCGCCTCCTTGACCGTCTCGCGCTCTGACCAGGGGCTTATCAGCTCCCGACGCACGGCGTTCAGGCGGATCCGTTTGAGCCAGGCGTTAGGACCAATCCCCAGTATCGCATGGAAGGCGTTTTGCAAGGTGCGACGGCTGACGTACAGCTGCTGGCACAGATCGAGAACGGTTAACGGCTCCGCGCTGTTTTCCAGCACATATTCGCGCGCCTGCGCCAGCAGGCGGCGGTAGCTCTGGTGGCTGACGCTCTCTGCACTTACCATCGGCTGCGCTTCTTCCAGCATCGTGCCCATCGCCAGCAACAGATTATCCCGCAGGACTTTACGCACGGCCGGCTGATGAAGGGTATCCGGATGCTCGCTAAAGGTGGCCAGCGCCTGCTGGACAAACCCCCACAGCGCGGCCTTATGCGGCTCGCGGACCGCCAGCGCTGACTGGTTGCGTAGCATATGTAGCACCCGTTCCGGGTGGTGCAGGAAACTGGCGTGACGCGCAATCACCTCCTGCGAAATCACTACTCCGAGAATGGTGTAATCATCCGGCGTGCTGAGCTCGAACTCCGTACCGCCGGGACGGGTGGCGATTTCTGCCCGGCCCAGACACTGCGAGCCGATAAAACCTTGTTCACCCCGGGTCGCCGGAATGCCAAACCATAAGGAGTTCGGCCAGACCAGGCAGGACTGGCGCAGCGCCAGCCCGGTATATTCGCGGAAGACCTGGATCTCATCGAGCAGGATTTCGGTAAACTCGCCGCGAAACTGCCCCGGATGCAGCTGATCGTAGATCTGTTGCCAGGCGGTAATGGTCAGGGCGTGCTCATACACATCGGTTGTGTGTCGTTGATGAATATTGTCAATTTCAACCTGAGGCGTCAGCCTGGTGTTTTCCGGCAACGCCTCGCAACAGAGATGGTGCAAATTTGCAGAACGACGCTTTTTCATAATCGTTAAAGCCGGGGGCAAGCCGCTCCCGGCACCTCCGACAGGTTATGGATTTTTGAGACGATAGCGGCTACTGCGTTTTCGTAGCGTCCCTGCGGAAAAGAGCTGCTCCAGCGCCTGGCGGGCCTTATCCAGCGGCCAGGCAAAATGCGCGGCGACCTCGCCGGCCGTCATGCCCTGACGAACTGAAGCCAGCAGCGTCAGTAAGGCTTCCGATGAAGCCGGGTCAGCAGGCGGCATGGGCGCTGGCGGCGGTGGCTGAAAACCGCCGATCAGCCGCTGGGTATCCTCTTCCGGGCGGCCAATTTCCCGACGGCTGATCACGCAGCCGGTCCGCCGGGCAGCGGCGGCCCCGGCATCCAGCGCGGCGCGGCAGGCCGCCAGGTCGCCCTCCACCACCAGCGTTAACCTGCCCGGGTCGAGCACTTCATGACTGAGCAGGCGCACATTGGCCGCCTTAAGCATGGCATCCGCAGCGTCTACAGCCGCGACCATGCCCTCCACTTCGAGCAATCCCAGCGCATTGATCATCGCTCCCTCCATTACGCACGCTGTACAGGATGACGGGCAATATCGAGAACGGCATCGGTAAAGGCATTGCAGGCGGCTTTACAGGCGGCCTGGCTTCCCGTCAAAAAGGCGGCCGAATAGTTGGTTTCCGATGGCGGCGGGACGTAGGTCACCAGCTGAACGTCGGCCGACTTCATCGCCGCATCGATACCAAACGTCGCCTCCAGCGGCGGCGCCACCAGATAAGCGATCGGATCGCCCAACGCGATGCCAGCGGCCGATGAAAGATAAGAGCCGGTACGCGACACCACGTGCGCCAGAAACGCGGTATCTTGCGCGTCGTTAGCCCACTGGAATGCCGCCCCACCTTCAATATGCGCCATCATGGCATCCAGCCCGGCGCGAACTTCCGCCGGATTCGGGCCGCCAAGCATGATTAGTACTTCGCCGGCGGTAGGCGACGGACCATGGGCCGCGCCGGCGTAGAGGGAGCGGCCATAGACCACCTCCACCATCGCCTGCTTTGTCGCTTCGTCGGCGGCAATATACGTCACATCGTCAGAATCTGCCGTGATGAGTCCGAGGCTACGTATATGCGACGGTAATTTAAGCTCGCGCGCGAAACCGTCATTCACCGAGGCAATCACGCGCATCGCGGTGACCGAGGGTCGAATCAAATCTAATGCTGGCATGATGCCTCCTTAACGGCTCATGTTGATGCCGGAGGCTTTCTGCTCCAGCATGCGTTTGGCTAAATCCACGATCACCGCGGCGGCTTCTACCGGCGGGGTGCCGCCCTGGTGGATATTGGAGATACAGGTCCGGTCGGCCTCGACGGTGGTCGCCACCCGCGGGGAGTACACCGCGTAGCAGGAGAGGCTCTCCGACTGGCCGAGCCCCGGGCGCTCGCCAACCAGCAGGATCACCACCTTCGCGCCGAGGATCTCGCCGATCTGATCTTCAATCTTGACGCGGCCATAGCGCACGAAGAACGGCGTCCCGACCTTCAGACCCGCCTGTTTCAGGCCCGCAAGCAGCGGCGGCAGGATCTCTTCGTAGTTGGCGGTGATGGCATCCGTCGACAGACCATCGGAGACCACCACCTGCACATCCGGATCCATCACGCACTGCGCCTTCAGCGCATCAATCGCTTCCGGACTGAGGCGACGGCCCATATCCGGACGCGTCAGGTAGAGGTTCTTAGCGCTAATCCCGGAACGCACTTCCAGCAGCCCCTGCGCTTTCACCCACGCTTCCGGCACCTCTTTGAGCACCGTGTCTTTCGAGCGCGAGTGATCGGCCAGGAAGCGCAGCAGCGCCTGAGTGCGCGGACGCGGGCCGGCGCGGCCGGTGCAAACGCGCGCCGCGGTACTGCGTTTCAGTTCAGTCAGTACTTCGGCGCGGTGCGGATGTTGTACCCCAATCCAGGCTTTCGCTTCCGCTGAGCCCAGGTCCAGCGTGCAGCTTTCCACTACCGCTTCGCTGGCGCAGGCGGCATGGCAGGCCGGCGTCGACGCTGCGGGGGCCTGCGGCTGCGACTGTGGTTGTCCCATCGACGCCATTACGCTGCGTACAATGTCTTCAATCTGTTTTTGATCCATGATGTGTCATCCCCGCGTCATCAGAAGAACAGTGACGGATCGCCCGCCCGTTTGGTCAGGCGACCATTTGCCATAATGCCCATCGTTTCCAGCCAGCGTTCAAACTCCGGCGACGGCCGCAGGCCCAGCAGTTGGCGCACGGTCGCGGTATCGTGGAAGGCGGTGGTCTGGTAGTTGAGCATGATGTCGTCGCCGAGCGGCATGCCCATGATGTAGTTGCAGCCTGCGGTCGCCAGCAGGATCATCAGGTTTTCGTTGAGGTTCTGGTCGGCATCGGCATGGTTGGTATAGCAGCAGTCGCAGCCCATTGAGATGCCGCTCAGCTTGCCCATAAAGTGGTCTTCCAGTCCGGCGCGAATGATTTGCCGGTCGTTATAGAGATACTCCGGCCCGATAAAGCCCACCACGGTGTTGACGAGGAACGGATCGTAGTGCCGCGCCAGGCCATAGTTACGCGCTTCCATGGTCACCTGGTCGGCGCCGAAGTTAGCGCCAGCGGAAAGCGCCGAGCCCTGCCCGGTTTCAAAGTAAAGACAGTTCTCCCCGGCGATGCGGTTAAACTCCGCCCCCACCGCCCGCGCTTCATCGAGCATCGCCAGCTCGACGCCGAACTCTTTAAGCCCTTTTTCACTGCCGCAGATGCTCTGGAAGATAAGCCCCCCCGGCGCGCCGCGGCGGATGGCTTCAATCTGGGTGGTGACGTGCGCCAGCACGCAGCCCTGGGTCGGGATGTTAAACTTGTCGATCACCCCGTACACCGTATCCAGCACCCGGCTCAGGTTCTCCACGTCGTCAGTGACCGGGTTGACGCCAATCACCGCGTCGCCCGCGCCGAAGGAGAGCCCTTCATAGATTTGCGCGGCAATACTCTGCACGTCGTCGCGGGTATCGTTCGGCTGCAGGCGGCAGCTAAAGGTCCCCGGCAGACCGATGGTGGTATTGGCTTTTTTGATCACCGGCATTTTTTTACCGCCGTAGATCAGATCGGCGTTGGAGCAGATCTTGGCCACCGCAGCCACCACCTCGGAGGTCAGCCCTTTGCGGACAAAGGCGATATCGTCGCTGGTGACCTCGTCGTTGAGCACGTATTCCCGCAGGTCGCTGATGGTCCAGTGTTTAATCCGCTGATAGGCGGTTTCGTTCACGTCATCCTGGATCAGGCGCGTAACGCAGTCCTCCTCATACGGGATCACTGGGTTATTACGGATATCGGCCACCGTCATATCGGAGAGCACCTGCTTGGCGGCCACGCGCTGCTGCGAACTCTCCGCCGCTACCCCCACCAGCACATCCCCCGAACGCAGTTCGTTGGCTTTCGCCAGCACCTCTTTTACATCCTTAAACTGATAAACATTGCCGAACAATGTGGTCTTTAGTTTCATAAGTCGTTCCCTCAGGAAGGAAATGCGAGTGATTTCACCGTCACCGGCACAACCGATCCGCCAAAAAGAGGCGTACCAATGTCGATATAGTCTCCCGCCCGGATGCTCACCTCATCGATGACCGCCAGCGGAAGGTGTGGAAGCTGTGGCCGCAGCAGCATGCCCAGCGCTTTGCCAAAATCCTGCTCGGCCACCAGCAGCAGCGGACGGGGATTGGGAAAGCGGGCGACAAACGCCAGCAGGGCGTCAATTACGGTCAGTAAGGTGGCGTAGCGCACCGGAAGTGAAGCGGGAAGCGCCAGCACGTAAGCGTCCGCCTCGGGGGCCAGATCGAGCTGCGTCAGCGCCTGGAGCCAGGCGTTCGGCAGATCGGCGGCATCCTGCGGGATAGCCACCGGCAGATTGCGCAGCGGCAATGGAACCCCCTCCAGCCAGATGGTGCTCCCGGACAGGGACAGCGTATGCGCCCCGGCGCCAATCACCGTGGCGCGCACGGTTTGCGCCGGGAACTGCACGTTCATCTCACGCAGGCGCGGATGCTCATGCAGGGCCGTGGCCAGCAGCGGCCCGATATCGGAAAAACAGAAAGGATCGGCGGGCTGATGGCGGTAGCACTCCCCCACTCCGCCGGAAAGGGTAATCACCTCCGGCTGAACACCCGCAGGCAGTACTTCGGTTTGCATCAGCCCCTGCGCCAGCGGTGAGAGGGTGCCGTCGATCACCTCGACGATCAGCGCCGCCATCCGGCTCGCCACCTGCGCCAGCTGCCCGGCGGTCAGCGCCAGGGCGTTAGTGCCGGCGCCAAACAGCGCATCGACAATCCGCTGCCCCGGCGGGTGCGCGTGGACCACGCGCCCCTGAGCGTCGGTTTCCAGCAGGCGGCCGCCGACGTTGAGGCAGGCGGTGGCGCTGACGTTTCCGGCGTCAAACAGGGCATAGTTCGAGGTACCGCCGCCAATATCGATATTAAGCACCCGGCACATCCGCTGCCGGGACAGGGTCTGCGCCCCGGCGCCGTGTCCGGCAATGACCGACTCCAGGTGCGGCCCGGCGCTGGCGACGACAAAATCGCCCAGCGACTGCGAGAGCGCCATCACCGCCGGGCGGGCATTGCGGGTTTTCGCGCTTTCGCCGGTGATGATGATCGCCCCGGAATCCACCGCTTGTGGAGCGATCCCTGCGGCCCGGTACTGAGCCAGAATCAGCGCCTCAAGCTCGGCCTCTTTCAGTTCTCCCTGCTTATCAACCGGCGTAAAGAAGACCGGGCTTTGCCAGCTAATGTCGCGTTTGATGAATTCATAACGCGGCACCTGGGAAACCGCCGCGCGGTTCACCAGCTCGAGGCGCGAGAAGATCACCTGCGTGGTGGTGGTGCCGATATCAATACCGACGCTCAACAGCTGGCGCGTGTTCACGAGTGCGCCTCCGCTTCGTTGTTGGCAGGCGCCGGTACGTTTTCATCTTTTGGCACCAGCAGCATTGCCACGCCAATCGCGGTAACGCCGCCGACCAGTTTGCCGACAATCATCGGAAAGATCATGGCGTTCATGTTGGCCGCCGCAAAACCGAGATGGTCGCCGAGGGCGAACGCCGCTGACACCGAGAAGGCGCAGTTGATCACTTTTCCGCGGGTATCCATCTGCTTCATCATGCCGAACATCGGGATATTGTTCGCCAGGGTAGCGACCATGCCGCCGGCAGCCATATTGTTGATTTTTAGCAGATTACCAACGCGCATCAGCGGCTTTTCAAACCAGCGGGTCAGCAGGAGCACCATCGGATAAGCGCCGAGCAGCACGCAGGAGATAGAGCCAATGACTTCGATGGCGCGCATCACCTCGCCGGGCTGGTCGCCAGGCGCCATAAAGATCGGATCGAGCCCCGGGATCAGCTCCCAGCCGAGCAGGAACTTGATCACCGCCGCCGCCAGGCCGATGGTGATCAGCGCCACGAGGAATTTGGCGAAGATCTGGAAGCCGTTGATCATTTTTTCCGGAATAAACTTCAGCCCCAGCGCCACCAGCACGGCGACGATGATCACCGGGATCATATTCATCAGGATCAGCGCGAAGGTAAACGCTACCGGCTGGCCGTTGATCTCCACCCCGGAATACATCGCCACCAGACCGCCGGCGATACAGCCGATGGGAATGGTGACAATGCCCGCCAGCACGCCGAGCGCCAGCCAGCGGCGATCGGTTGGTTCGATAATGCCGAGCGCCACCGGAATGGAGAACACAATGGTCGGACCCATCATAGAGCCGAGGATCAGGCCTGAGTACATCCAGGCCGCCACGTCGCCGCCCGCGAGTTCTTTAGCGAGGAAGAAACCGCCCATGTCGCACGCCAGCAGCGTGCCGGCGAACATCGACGGGTTGGCGCCGAGCATCTCATACAGCGGAATAATCACCGGACCAAGCAGATGAGCCAGCACTGGCGCCAGGGCGGTCATCCCGACCATCGCCAGGCCCAGCGCGCCCATCGCCATAAACCCTTCTTCAAACTGACCGCCGGATCCCTCAATGCTTTTCCCCAGTTTGCCGAGAAAGCGCGCCGAGCCGCCGAACTGCGACAGGATCCTGTCCACGGCGGCAATCAGCATAAAGAACATCATGATGTACATGATGATTTCGTTAATTCCCATAGCCCTTACTCCCTGTCATTTATGATTTGTAGATACTGTGAATACCGGGACATTAGCCGCACTCAGGCGACTTTCCCGGGCCGCGGCGTGAACGCCTTACCCGGGCTACGGCATAGCAGACGGCTGTGATCCTGTAGCCCGGCTAAGCGCAGCGCGAGCCGGGAAAGCCACAGCCACACGCCTCCGGGAAAATCGGCATTTATTGCGCCGCCGCGTACAGCTCGATAATCTGCACCCGGCTGGCGGTGCGTGGATTGGTGCGCAAACAGATGTCCTCCTGCGCCGCTTGCGCCCAGGCGGCGTAGTGCGCGGACGTCGCGCCAGCCTCCGTCAGCCGCATCGTCAGACCGACCTCGGCGATCAGCTCGCGCACGGCGGCGATAGCCTCGCGGTCATCGGTTTTCTTGCCGGTTAACGCCCGGCCGATCTGGCTGAAGCGCGCCCGGCGCACCATGCGGTTAAACTCCATCACCGTTGGCAGCAGCATGGCGTTGGCCAGACCGTGCGGAATATGCAGCGCCGCCCCCGGCTGATGCGCCATGGCATGGCATAGCCCCAGCCCGGCGCTGGAAAACGCCATCCCCGCCATGCAGGAAGCCAGCAGCATGTTCTCCCGCGCAGCCAGATCCTGACCGCAGCCCACCGCTTTCGGCAGCGCCTCGCCGATCATGGCTATCGCCCCCATCGCCAGACTGTCGGTAAACGGCGTGGCGTGGCGGGCGCTGTAGGCCTCGACGGCGTGGGTCAGCGCATCAATCCCGGTCATTGCCGTGATATGCGGCGGGACGCCCTCGGTCAGCGCGGCGTCGAGGATCGCCACATCCGGCATCAGCGAGGCATGCGCCAGCACCTGTTTGCGTCCACTCACCGCATCGATAATCACCGTTACATTGGTGGTTTCAGACCCGGTGCCAGCGGTGGTCGGCACCGCGATCAGCGGCAGACGTGGACGCAACTCGCTGTGCTCCGTCATCTCCCCCAGCGTCTGCTCAGGATTGGCGACCAGCAGCGCCACCGCCTTCGCCGCATCCAGTACCGATCCACCGCCAAAGGCCACCACGCCGTCGCAGCGCGCGTCCCGCAGCTGGGCGACGGCGGCGCAGACATCGGTGACGCAGGGTTCGCCGGCGGGACAGGGCCAGAGAGTCATAGCAATCCCTTTCATCGCCAGGCTACGCTCCAGCCCGGCGGTCATTCCCGCCTGATGGAGAAAACTGTCAACCATGACAAACAGATGCCTAAGGCCCCGGGACTGCGCTTGCGGACCGCAGGCCGCCAGCGCGCCGACGCCGTGCAGCGTCACCGGCGGAACGTTGAAGCTTTTCATTTGCTGAAGATTCAGCGTATCAAAGGCATGGAACAGCGCCGTCTGCAGTTCAGCTTGCATACATCCCCTCCGCTTTTTCCCTCCCGCTGTTGGCGATTGCCAGCGGGGTCATAAACAGGCTGTGCTGCGGCAAATGCACCGGTAATGCCGGGAAGCGCTGACGAAACAGCTCATGCACGCCCGGCTGCATACAGGCGCCGCCTGCCAGCCACAAATCGACAATCCCTTGTCCGGCAATATGTCGGGCGACAATTTCGGCCATCTTCTCGTACACCGGCTTAACCACCGGCCAGATCTCCCCGGCGTGGCTGCGCTTGTACTGCTCCGCCTCCTCAAGCCCGATGCCGCGATTCCCGGCCAGAGTCAGGGAGATATGGTGGCCGCCGGTGGCTTCATCCGCCGAATACGTCACCCCGCCCTGTTTAACGATGGCGATCCCGGTGGTGCCGCCGCCGATATCCACCACCCCGGCGTTATCGAGCTGCAGCAGATCGGCCACCGCAGTAGGCTCATCCAGCACATGACTGATCTCCAGCCCGGCGGACTCCAGGACATTGATCGAAATGCGCGGATCGGTGCCGGGCGGAAACGAGGTCGCCGCATGGGTGAAGCGGCAGCCCAGCTGCTGCTCGAGAGTCGCAAGATGTCGGCGCACGAGGGTGACGGCGCCAAAGAAATCCCAGACAATGCCGTCGCGCACCACGTCGGCCCAGTCAAGGCATACCGCAACCGGCTGGCCGTCACGGTCAACCACCATCGACACCACGTCGCAGGTGCCCAAATCGATGCCCAGCCACAGCGGCGACTCGCTGGCGGCGGGCGCCTGGTTACACAGGGCAGCGGCTTTTTGCAGTCTCGGCGAAAGCCAGCGTTGTTCGTCGTGCGCCATGTTCATCCCTTATACGATTCGAAACGCATCCACCAGCACGCAGCGGCGCAGACGAACGAAGGTCCGCGCGCTGGTCACCCCTTCCCCGGTTGGGGTGGTGATGGTCATGGTGGTCCAGCCCTCGCCGCCCAGCCCAAGCCCGGCGATGCACGGCCCGTTTTTGACGAAGATGCTGGTGTCGATGGCGTTCGCCATCTGGTTCATGTTGTCGATATTGCGCGAGTGCATCGCCGCCGTATGGTGGCAGCCGCCTTCCAGTTGCACCGCCAGGGCGATGGCCTCCTCGACGTTCGCCACCCGCACCACCGGCAGCACCGGCATCATCAGTTCAGTCACCGCAAACGGATGGCTGGCGGGGGTTTCCACGAACAGCAGACGGGTTTGCGCCGGCACCTGCAGGCCAATCGCCGCGGCGATTTTGCCCGCGTCGCGACCGACCCAGTCGCGGCTGACCGTGCCTTTGCCGCGCTCGTCAATATTTTTCAGCAGCAGCGGCTGGAGCTGTTCGGCCTGCGCCGCCGTGAGTTTCACCGCCTGCTGGCCTTCCATCAGGCGCATCAGTTCGTCGGCAACGCTATCGACCACGATCAGCACCTTCTCGTCAGCGCAGATAATGTTGTTATCAAAAGAGGCGCCTTTGACGATCGCCTGCGCGGCGCGCGGTAGATCGGCGGTCTCATCCACCACCACCGGCGGGTTGCCAGCCCCGGCGGCGATCAGGCGTTTGTTGGTATGTTTGCGCGCCGCCTCGACCACCGCTTCGCCGCCGGTCACCACCAGCAGGCCGATGCCAGGGTACTTAAACAGCCGCTGGGCGGTGTCGATATCCGGGTTCGCCACGGTCACCAGCAGGTTGGCCGGGCCGCCGGCGGCCACTACCGCCTGGTTAAGCAGGGTAATTGCCCTTTGCGAGACCTTTTTCGCCGCCGGATGGGGGGCGAAGACCACGCTGTTGCCGGCGGCTATCAGGCTAATGGCGTTGTTGATCACCGTCGCCGCCGGATTGGTGGACGGCGTCACCGAGGCCACCACGCCCCAGGGCGCATTTTCAATCAGCGTCAGGCCATTATCGCCGGTGAGCACCTGCGGAGTCAGACACTCCACGCCCGGCGTGCCGCGCGCCTGCGCCACGTTTTTGGCAAACTTATCTTCAACGCGTCCCATGCCGGTCTCCGTCACCGCAAGCTCCGCCAGTTCACGGGCATACTTTTCACCCGCCTCACGAATGGCCTGAATCACCTGCTGACGCATCGCCACCCGCTTTAATCCCTGCTGGGCCACCGTTGCCGCCGCGACAGCGTCATCCAGTGAGGCAAAAACGCCCATATCATGAACGGTGCCGGCAGGCTGGCTGCTGTCTTTCATTTTCAGCAGTACCGCTTTCACTACCTGTTCAATGTCCTGTTGATTCATGATTTTTCACCCTACTTATGGAAGAGCACCTGACCATCGGCCGCAGCCTCATCCACGATACCAATCACGCACAGATCGACCGGAGAGGCGCCGTGTGCGTGCGCCTGTCGCGCCGAGCTGCCGCTGACCAGCAGTACCCACTCTCCGCATCCCGCGCCGATGCTGTCGATGGCGACCGCACATTGCCCGTCGGGCTCGCCGCGGGCATTGAGCATCTCCACCATCAGCAGTTTGTCGTGGGCCAGACCTTCATGGCGTACGGTGCAGACCACATATCCGGTTACCACAGCCAGCTTCATGTCCGTCTCCGCGTGTGATGTGCAGGCCGGAAAAGCGCAACGCCATCCGGCATTCATGCCTTTTCATGGCCGGATAGCGACGCGCTGGCGTCTTATCCGGCCAGAATTTTCCGGCACCCCCTCCCCCGTTAGATGTTGCTGTCGCCCTTGAAGCTAATCGGGAAGACCTCTTCCAGATCGCCATGCGGGCGCGGGATGACATGTACAGAGACCAGCTCACCGATACGCTGAGCCGCCGCCGCCCCGGCATCCGTCGCGGCTTTGCACGCCGCGACATCGCCGCGCACCATGGCGGTCACCAGGCCCCCGCCGATCTGTTTCACTCCCACCAGCTTGACGCGGGCCGCTTTGACCATGGCGTCGGAGGCCTCAATCAGTGCAACCAGGCCCCGGGTTTCAATCATTCCTAATGCTTCCATTGTGTTTTCCTCTCATAAGGGGTCCTGAAGGGGACCATTCATTCAACCAGCGTGGACGAGTCGGGGATCCGGCTTGCGTCCGTCTGGCGCGGTACCGACGCCACCAGCGCCAGTTCGATAATTTCCTCTACGCTACAGCCTCGCGAGAGGTCGTGAAGCGGGGCGGCCAGGCCCTGGATCAGCGGCCCGATGGCGCGATATCCGCCCAGCCGCTGGGCGATTTTGTAGCCGATGTTGCCCGCCTCCAGCGACGGGAAGACCAGCACATTGGCCCGGCCCTGCAGCGGGCTGCCGGGCGCTTTGTGCGCAGCGACGTCCGGTACAAAGGCGGCGTCAAACTGCAGCTCGCCATCGACCATCAGCTGCGGCGCCCGCCGACGCACGATCTCCGTGGCCTGCTGGACGTTAGCCACACAGGGATGCCGGGCGCTGCCGTGTGTCGAGAAGGACAGCATTGCCACCCGCGGCGCTTCGCCAGCGATCGCTTGCCAGGTCTCAGCGCTGGCAATCGCGATATCCGCCAGCTGCGCCGCGGTCGGCTGCGGCACCACGCTGCAGTCGGCAAACCCCAGCGGCTGTCCGGTATACTGCGGCAGCATCAGAAACAGCGAAGAGAGCGTTTTACACCCCGGCTGCAGGCCGATAAGGCGCAGACCAGCGCGCAGCACGCTGGCGGTTGACGAGAGATTTCCGGCGATACACACCTCGGCCTGCCCGGCGCTGACCATCGCCGCGGCGAACATCAGCGGGTCGGCCAGCTTGTCGACCGCGTCAGCGGGCGCTTTATCGCCGGCGCGCGCCTGCCAGGCGGCGGCAAACGTCTCGCGCATCGCCAGGTTGCTGTGCGGATCGATGACCTGCACCCCGGTCAGCGGCAGACGTTCGCCAAGGGCGAACTGCCGCAGCGCGAAGGGGCTGGCGACGAGGATCGGATGCGCCAGGCCCTGCTGCTGCAGATAATGCGCCGCCTTCAACACGCGGACGTCCAGCGCATCCGGGAACACCACCCTGGCGGGGGCGCGCAGCGCCAGTTTGCGACACTGGTCAATGATCATCTTCACCTCCCAGCTGCTGCAGTTGGCTGAGCGCCGGCGGCGCGTCCGTCACGCCCAGGATCATCATCACGTAGACCGCGCTGGAAAGGCGGTTGAGCGCCTGCAGAATATCGGCACGCTGGACCGCAAATTGCGGCGTAATAAACACCTGCGCCGCGGTCACCTCCGCCTCGCGCACTTTGCCGCGCAGCAAATTAAGCAGCGCGACATCGCGCCCATGGCGGGCCTCCGGCACCAGGTGATCGTGACCCAGGTAACGCAGCGGCTGATGGGACAGACGATGCAGCTGCGCCTCGCTGAATCCGGCTATCGACTGCGCCGCCAGCGGTTCCTCCAGCGCATCGGCGCGCATGATGTTGCCCAGCCGCGAACGGATGTCCGTCAGCCACGGCTGCCAGGGCTCCGCCAGTTCAATTTGCAGCCACACCGTCAGGGCGATGGTGCTGTCCAGCACCGCGCGGAAGGCCAGCCGCGGATCGTTTTTCGCCACCAGGGTATCGGCCGTCAGATGAGTTAAGGTGTCCGGCTTTTTGCCCACCGGCTGGTGACAAAGCTCGCAGCAGGCCTGGGGCGGATGGTCGCTGCTGGTCAGGACATGCACCGGCTGCGGCGTCTGTTCGTCATCCTCGACAAACAGGCGCCCCTGGCGGTCGAGAAATTTGACCCGCAGATGCCGACTTTCCAGCAGTTCCCTCGCCGAGGGCGTCAGGCGGGCATCGGCAGGAAGATGGATTTCACCGCCTTCGCTGAGCGTATGATTCGCTCTGAGCCACGCTTCGGTAATGAAATCGTTCATAGCGATTGCCAGTTTGCCGGCCAGGCGACGTACAGGAAGCGCACCGTCGACGGGGTACCGAATTCGATGCTGGAGCCTTTCGGGATGAACATGACGTCCCCCGCTTTGGCGACCAGCGTTTCCCCCTGATGGCGCACATGCAGCTCGCCCTCCAGCACCATATCGATTTCGTCGTAGTTCAGCGTCCACGGGAAGAAGGCGTTCTCCCACTGCATAAATCCGGCCGCCATGCTGCTGCCATCCTGGTCAGTCACCAGGTCCGTTAAGCCAACGCAGTGCGGCTGGGCGCCGTCGAAGCGGCCAAACTTCACGCTGCTGCCGTCGATCACTTTGATGCCGCCTTTGCCGGTCACTGCCTCAAATCCCGGCTGCATCGCCTCCTGCTCCAGGGACTGCTTCTCCTTCATCACCTTTTCCATCAGCTGCGCGACCAGGCTTTCGGTAAACTGGCCTTCCGGTAGCTGCGCCAGGATGGTTTCCCGGATCCGCTGGCTTTCCGTTTTGTCGCTGTCCGCCGCTGTCGCCGCCGGCGCGGCGCCATCGTCTTCGGTGATAGTGAATCCCAGCAGCTCGGCGACTTCGCGCGCTTCCGGGGTGATAATGCTGGCGCGCAGAACTACTGACATCGCCTGTTCGCCGCGCGCGTGGGCGGCACGAATATCGTTAGCGGTAATGAGTTTCTTCACCTGGCCCTTCCTCCTTTTGGCTGAGCTCACTCAAGTAATTTTCCAGCGGCGCAACGCTTTGCGGATCGCAACCGTTGAGGGCGAAAACCGGCGCCTGAAACCCCATCCCGTCCAGCAGCTGCCGCACCGCGGCGACGTTGGCATCCGGCAGATCCGTTTTGCTGATCGCCACGATAAGGTGCTTTCGGCTGCCAATATCCAGCAACCCGGGTGGCAGGCGACTTTCGGTATCATTGGCCGCATGGACATAAATCAGGGTGTCCACATCCTGCAAGGTGGTAATTAAGGCGTGATACCAGCGCGGATGGCTGAAATATTCCCCGGGTGTATCGATGTCGCCACGATCGTTAAATTCCAGCGCCTGCGTTTTTCTGGCGAGGGAATAATTCCCCTGCAGGGCATTAAATAACGTGGTTTTTCCTGCACCGACGGCGCCGACAATCGCAATACGCTTCATGGTCGCTCTCAATTAACTTTTCGTTAATTCGCACAAGGTATAATTTAATAAGCGGCCTAATCCGCAGATGGTCTGCAGAAGCGCCTCCTCCACCGCGCCGACCGAGCCGTAGATCACCAGCGCGCCGCTAAACCGGTCGAGAAAACCGATGTGCACGTCGGCGGCCTTCATCGCCAGATCGCCGGCGATCATCGCCGTTTCTCCCGGCGTCAGCGTCATAATGCCGATCGCGCCGGATTCGGGTACGCCGATCTTTTTCGCCAGCTCCGCTCCCGGGTGGGCAATCAGATGCGCCAGCGTGACCTGTTTGCCTGGTACGAATTCCTGAATAATGCGTTCTTTATCCATGACTGATTGCCCCCTGAAATCTGTCCTCATGGTGACGACATTTCAGCGCGGCAAATAACAAATTTCGGCAAGTGGGGTTAAAAGGTGAAGTGGATCACTCAGGAGAGAAAATAATATTGCGGCGGAATTAAAAAGGCAGGCTCAGCGTTTTTTACTCACCGGCCTGCCTGATATTGCGCGCGGAAACGGATCCGCGCGTTAACGGGGGAAATAGAAAATTACAGCGGTTCGGTTTGCGCTTCAACAACCGCCAGCGCCACCATATTAACGATCCGGCGTACGGAGGCGATCGGCGTCAGGATATGCACCGGCTTCGCCACCCCCATCAGCACCGGCCCGACGGTCACCCCTTCCGAACTGGAGACGCGCAGCAGGTTATAGCTGATCCGGGCGGCTTCCATATTCGGCATCACCAGAATATTGGCCGCCCCCTTCAGCGGGCTGTCCGGCATGCGATCGTTGCGGATGCTTTCCACCAGCGCGGCGTCGCCATGCATTTCGCCATCGATCATCAGCTCCGGGGCGCGGGCCTTCACCAGCTCCAGGGTTTTACGCATTTTGCTGGCTGACGGACAGTCGGCAGAGCCAAAGTTGGAGTGCGACAGCAACGCCACGCGCGGTTCAATACCAAAGCGTCGCACGCTTTCCGCCGCCATCAGGGTGATCTCCGCCAGCTCTTCCGGCGACGGATCGTGATTGACATAGGTATCGGCGATAAAGGTGTTGCCGCTCGGCAGCAGCAGCGCATTCATCGCCCCGGCGGTGCTGACGCCGTCGCGATAGCCAAACAGCGGCTGCACCACGCGGTAGTGATCGTGGTACTCGCCAATAGTCCCGCAGATCATCGCATCCGCTTCACCGCGATGCACCATGATGGCGCCAATCACCGTGGTGTTGCTAATCACCGCCCGCTGCGCCTGCTCCTGGGTAATGCCGCGGCGCTTCATCAGCTGGTAGTACTCGCTCCAGTACTCTTTAAACCGCGGGTCGGATTCATTATTGACGATCTCAAAGTCAACGCCGGCCTTGATCTGCAGGCCCAGCTTCTGGATGCGCATTTCAATCACGCTCGGGCGCCCCACCAGAATCGGTTTGGCCAGTCCCAGAGACACCAGCTCCTGGGTGGCGTGCAGCACCCGAGTCTCCTCCCCTTCCGCCAGCACCACGCGCTTCGGCTCTTTGCGCGCCTGAGAGAAGATAGGCTTCATAAACAGGTTGGTTTTATAGACGAACTCGCTCAGTTTCTCGATATAGGCGTCAAAATCAGCGATCGGGCGCGTCGCCACACCGGAGTCCATCGCCGCCTTCGCCACCGCGGGGGCGATCTTGACGATCAGCCGCGGGTCGAATGGTTTCGGAATGATGTACTCCGGACCAAAGCTTAAATCCTGATCGCCGTAGGCGGAGGCCACCACTTCGCTCTGCTCGGCATGGGCCAGCTCGGCAATCGCATGCACCGCCGCCAGCTTCATCTCTTCGTTGATCGCCGTCGCGCCGACGTCCAGCGCGCCGCGGAAGATGAACGGGAAGCAAAGTACGTTGTTGACCTGGTTAGGGTAGTCGGAGCGGCCGGTACAGATGATGGCGTCATCGCGGACCTGCTTCGCCAGCGGCGGCAGGATTTCCGGCTCCGGGTTGGCCAGGGCGAGGATCAGCGGCGCCCGCGCCATCTTCTTCACCATCTCCTGAGTCAGCACTTTCGGGCCAGAGCAGCCGAGGAAAATGTCGGCGCCGTCGATCACGTCATCGAGGGTGCGTTTGCCATCGTCTTCCACCGCATAGGCGGCTTTGGTTTCCGCCATGTTCGGCTCACGGTCTTTATAGATAACGCCTTTCGAATCGCAGACCACGATGTTGTGCTTTTGCATCCCCAGCGCCACCAGCAGATTCATACAGGCGATCGCCGCCGCGCCCGCGCCGGAGACCACCATCCGCACGTCGGACAGATTCTTCTCGACGACGCGCAGACCGTTGAGGATCGCCGCGGTGCTGATGATCGCCGTGCCGTGCTGATCGTCATGGAAGACCGGGATATTCATCCGCTCGCGCAGCTGCTGCTCGATGTAGAAACACTCCGGCGCTTTAATATCTTCCAGGTTGATACCGCCGAAGGTCGGCTCGAGGGCGGCGACGACGTTAATGAATTTGTCCGGATCCAGCTCATCGACTTCGATATCAAACACATCGATACCGGCAAATTTCTTAAACAGGACGCCTTTGCCCTCCATTACCGGCTTACCGGCCAACGCGCCGATGTTGCCGAGCCCCAGCACCGCGGTGCCGTTGGAGACGACCGCCACCAGGTTGCCACGGGCAGTGTATTTGTAGGCGGCCAGCGGATCTTTTTCGATTTCCAGGCAGGGGGCTGCGACGCCCGGCGAGTAGGCCAGCGCCAGATCGCGCTGGGTGGCGAGAGGTTTGGTCGGCGAGACCTGGATTTTTCCGGGAACCGGAAATTCGTGGAAGTCGAGGGCGCTCTGTTTTAACTGCTCATCCATTTTCTATTCCTTTCTTTCACGTATCGTTCGTAGGGGAAAAGCGTGATGACCATCCTGTCGTTCACCTTTCAGTGGCAGACAGTATCCCTCCTGGCGGGGCGATAAACTTTGAACACCGCCAAACTCTGGCCATCGTTATGATTTTGTTGTTATCAATTTATAGCGGTTATGTTACCCGGAATCGCCGCCAATAATAGCCCTGTCTGCTATGCTTTTTGGTTATGTACCTCATCAATGTTTATACCGTATACCGGCAAGCACTCATGTAACACCTTGTTCCAGGAGGACTTATCCATGAATCAGTTAGACAGCATTAAGCAGTTCACCACTGTGGTCGCCGACAGCGGAGACATCGAATCCATCCGCCACTACCATCCGGAAGACGCCACCACCAACCCCTCTCTGCTGCTGAAGGCCGCCGGCCTGGCGTCCTATAGCGGCCTCATCGACGACGCTATCGCCTGGGCCAAAAAACAGGGTGGCGGCCGCGAAGCGCAGGTGACTCACGCCTGCGATAAGCTGGCGGTCAATTTTGGCGCGGAGATCCTCAAAAGCATTCCCGGGCGGGTCTCCACCGAGGTGGACGCCCGGCTCTCCTTCAACCGCGAGAAAAGTATCGAGAAGGCTCGCCACCTGGTGGCGCTGTATCAGGAGATGGGCATTGATAAGTCGCGGATCCTGATCAAGCTGGCATCCACCTGGGAGGGGATCCGCGCCGCAGAGGTGCTGGAGAAAGAGGGGATCCACTGCAACCTGACGCTGCTGTTTTCCTTCGCCCAGGCCCGGGCCTGCGCCGAGGCCGGGGTTTATCTCATCTCCCCGTTCGTTGGGCGTATTTATGACTGGTATCAGGCGCGCAAACCGCTGGATCCTTACGTGGTTGAGGAAGATCCGGGGGTGAAATCGGTGCGCAATATCTATGACTATTTCAAACAGCATAAATACAACACCATCGTGATGGGCGCCAGCTTCCGCCGCACCGAGCAGATCCTGGCGCTGGTCGGCTGCGACCGGTTGACCATCGCCCCGCCTTTATTAAAAGAGCTGCAGGCCAGCGATACCCCGGTGGTGCGCAAACTGATCCCTGCCAGCCAGATCCTGCCGCGTCCGGTGCCGCTCAGTGAAGCGGAGTTCCGCTGGGAACATAATCAGGATCCGATGGCGGTCGAAAAGCTAGCGGAGGGGATCCGCCTGTTCGCCGTCGATCAGCGCAAACTGGAAGATCTGCTTGCCGCCAAACTGTCACTTTAGTCTCACGGAGAAAAATATGTCCCGAAGAGAGCTTGCCAACGCCATCCGCGCCCTGAGTATGGACGCCGTGCAGAAAGCCAACTCCGGCCATCCCGGTGCGCCGATGGGGATGGCTGATATTGCCGAAGTGCTGTGGAACGATTTTCTCAAGCACAATCCGCAGAACCCTGACTGGGTGGACCGCGACCGTTTCATCTTGTCCAACGGCCACGCGTCGATGCTGCTCTACAGTCTGCTGCACCTGACCGGCTACGATCTGCCGCTGTCTGAACTGAAGCAGTTCCGTCAGCTGCACTCTAAAACGCCCGGCCACCCGGAGCATGGCTATACCCCTGGGGTGGAAACCACCACCGGCCCGCTGGGCCAGGGGCTGGCGAACGCCGTTGGGATGGCCATCGCCGAACGGACGCTGGCGGCGCAATTTAATCGCCCTGGCCATGAGATCATTGACCATCACACCTGGGTGTTCATGGGCGATGGCTGTTTGATGGAGGGGATCTCCCATGAGGCCTGTTCGCTGGCCGGCACGCTCGGACTGGGCAAGCTGATCGGTTTTTACGATCACAACGGCATCTCCATCGACGGCAAAACCGAAGGCTGGTTTTCCGATGATACGGCGGAACGCTTCCGCGCCTATCACTGGCACGTCATAGGCGATATCGACGGCCACGATCCGCAGGCTATCAAACAGGCGATAACGGAAGCGCAGGCGGTGAAAGATAAGCCGTCACTGATTATCTGCCGGACCATCATCGGCTTCGGTTCGCCCAACAAAGCCGGCTCAGAGGAGTCTCACGGGGCGGCGCTTGGCGAAAAAGAGGTAGCGCTGGCCCGCCAGCAGCTTGGCTGGAAATATCCTCCGTTCGAGATCCCGAAAGAGATCTACGCGGGCTGGGATGCGCGTCCGCGCGGGGAAAAAGCGGAGCACGCCTGGAACGAGAAATTCGCCGCCTACCAGCAGCAGTTCCCGGAGCTGGCCGCTGAGCTGACCCGACGTATGAATGGCGCCCTGCCGGAAGACTTTGCCGCGACCGCCCGCGACTACGTGGCGAAACTGCAGGCCGAGCCGGCGAAAATCGCCAGCCGCAAGGCTTCGCAAAACGCGCTGAACGCCTACGGCCCGCACCTTCCGGAACTGCTGGGCGGTTCTGCGGATCTTGCGCCGAGTAACCTGACCATCTGGTCTGGATCGACATCGATTAAAGAAGATCCTGCGGGCAATTATATCCACTACGGGGTGCGCGAGTTTGGCATGACCGCGGTGGCCAACGGCATTGCCCTGCACGGGGGCTTTATTCCTTATACCTCGACCTTCCTGATGTTTGTGGAGTACGCCCGCAACGCCGCGCGCATGGCGGCCCTGATGAAGGCCCGGCAGATCATGGTCTATACCCATGACTCGATCGGTCTTGGGGAAGACGGGCCGACGCACCAGGCGGTGGAACAGCTGGCCAGTCTGCGGCTGACGCCCAACTTCAGCACCTGGCGCCCCTGCGACCAGGTGGAGACCGCCGTCGCCTGGCAGGCGGCTATCGCGCGACAGGGCGGGCCGACGGCGCTGATCCTGTCGCGACAAAACCTGGCGCAGATGCCGCGTACCCCGGAACAGGTGCAGGATATCGCCCGGGGTGGCTACGTGCTGAAGGATGCCGGCGGCAAGCCCGACCTGATCCTCATCGCCACCGGCTCGGAAGTGGAGATCACCGTCCTGGCCGCGGAAAAACTGTTGGCCAAAGGGGTAAATGTGCGGGTCGTCTCGCTCCCTTCCACTGATGTGTTTGACGCCCAGGATGAGGCCTGGCGCGAATCGGTGCTGCCGTCGGACGTCAGCGCCCGGGTGGCGGTCGAAGCCGGGATAGCGGACTACTGGTATAAATATGTCGGCTTAAAAGGCAAGATCGTCGGCATGACCGGCTATGGCGAATCCGCCCCGGCAGAGCAGTTGTTCCCGTTCTTTGGCTTTACGGTCGACCATATCGTCGCCACCGCCGAACAGGTGCTTAACGGGTGATCCACAGCGTGGGCCAGGCATCTGGCCCCTGCCAGTTGTCGCACGTCGGCTGCTGCGCGTAGCGGGAGAGGCTGAACCGCTGGCCGTCAAAACGCCAGCGGGTTTGGATCCCGCAATCGCCGGCCCCGCGGCCTTTATCCAGGGTCACCAGCTCATGGCGGCGGTCATCATAGCTGGCGTTGATCAGCTCAATCTCACGCGGCGCCTCGCCCGGCGGCTGGAATGGCAACGTTAGCCGCACCTGACGGGCGACATAGGGGCGCTGGCGGGAGACCAGCCAGGCCAGCCAGACGGTGTTGTAGGCGCCGGATTCGCAACTGGTCATCAGCAGCACTTTGTCATCCGTCAGCGCAGTAACGCGAATTTCACGGCGGAAGGGATCGAGGGAGCAGTGGCTGTTGGTCATCCGCTCATTACCGTAGTCCATCAGATCGTTGAGCTCCTCACGCCCCAGCGGCGACTGCGCCGTTTCCGCGCTCGCCACCGCGCGCAGCGCCGGCGCCGGCGGTACGCTGAGCGGCGGCTCTTCCCCTTTGCCGACCCAGGCCGTTTCGCTACCTACCCGCTTTTGCCGATCGTCGATAAAAAACAGAGCCGCTTTCAACCCCTGCAGGGAGATGGTCTGCAGGCCATTGGCCAGCGAGAGCGCTTTACCCTCCTGAACCTGCTGGAGAAACGCATCGATCGTCACGCTGTCGGCGGTTTTAATGAGCTTATCTTCAATGTGCCAGCGCTTGTCGGTCAGGGACAGCGGTTTACCATCCAGCAGCAGGCGCGGCGCTATCGGCGCGAGCGTCGCCACTGGATTGCCGGTGCCGCCCAGCTCGATACGCAGACTGGCGTCAGTGACTGCCCCAGCGCTGCGGCTGAGGGTCATCACCAGGCCATGATGCAGCCCCACGTTACGGGTGACGCAGAAATTTTGGTTGTTACAGGTGACCAGCCAGTCGTTGAAGCGCTGCTGCGTCGGTGCCGACCATGCCTGCGAGCAAGGCAGCACCGCCAGAAAAAGGAAAAAGATGACGCGAAAAAGCATGAACCGCCCGACCCCAGATAAACCCGACCACGGCGCCTATCCTGGACAACGGCAGCGGGTTACTCAATCGGATTTGTCAGAGTTCCCCGACATCAGGCCGGAGGTTTGCAGATATTGCAGCAGAATGACCGCCTTACCGTCGCGGATCTCCCCGTCAGCGACCATCTGCAGCGCCTGGCTAAAAGGCAGCTCCAGCACCTCGATGGCTTCATCATCCACCCCGCCGCCGCTGGTGGTTCGCTGCGCGTCGCTGTACTCGGCGATAAAGAAATGCACTACCTCGGTGACGCCCCCTGGCGACATAAACAGCTCAAACAGCTTTCTCACCTCGCCCACTTCGTAGCCGGTCTCTTCCACCGCCTCTTTACGAATGCAGGCTTCCGGCTCGTCGTTGTCCAGCAGCCCGGCGCAGGTTTCAATCAGCATGCCGTCATGATTGCCATTGACCCAGGTGGCGACACGGAACTGACGCACCAGAACCACCGTCTGCTTATGGCGGTTATACAGCAGCACGGTGGCGCCATTGCCGCGATCGTAGACCTCGCGCTTGTGGCGCACGACGCTGCCGTCCGCCCGCGTCAGCTCATAGGTCATGTTGCGTAGTACGAACCAGTTCTCAGAGAGGATTTTATCTTTAATGACGTGAATATTGAGTGACATACCGACCCCACAGCGTAAAAGGACGCCCTCATACTACGCTGCGGAGCCGGGTTTGTCGTCAGTGAAGCGGCGTCGTTTTCCGCGCCAGATAGTCCAGGATCCCCTGCGCCGCGTGACGGCCTTCCGCCATCGCCGTCACTACAAGGTCTGCGCCGCGCACGGCATCGCCGCCGGCAAAGATCTTCTCCTGACTGGTCTGATAACGGTAACGGCTCTCCACTCCGGCTTTAATACGCCCCTGGCTGTCCAGCGCCACCCCCGCCGCCTCCAGCCAGGGCATGCGGTGCGGGTGGAAGCCAAAGGCCATGATCACCGCATCTGCCGGCATAACAAACTCGCTGCCGGGGATCGGCGTCGGACGGCGTCTTCCCCCGGCGTCCGGAGCGCCCAGCTCGGTGCGCAAAAAGCGTACCCCGTTAACCCGCCCGTTCTCGTCCAGCTCAAGCGTCACCGGCTGGACGTTAAACTCAAAGAGCGCCCCCTCTTCGCGGGCGTTTTTGACCTCTTTTTTCGAGCCCGGCATGTTGGCTTCATCTCGCCGATAGGCGCAGGTCACCTGGCGGGCGCCGTGGCGCAGCGCGGTGCGCACGCAGTCCATCGCCGTATCGCCGCCGCCCAGCACCACCACGTTCAGCCCGGCGGTGTTGACATAAGGCTCTTGCGCCGATGCCGCCAGCCCCATCACCTGTTTGGTGTTGGCGATGAGGAACGGCAGCGCATCGTAGACCCCGGGGGCCTCTTCGTTCGGTAGCCCCGCCTTCATGGAGCGATAGGTTCCGGCGCCGACGAACACTGCGTCATAATCGGCCAGCAGTGTCGCCATGGAGATATCTTTCCCCACCTCGCAATTGAGCTCAAAGCGGATACCCATCTCGCTGAAGATCGCCCGCCGCCGGGCCAATAGCGATTTATCCAGCTTGAACGCCGGAATGCCGAAGGTCAGCAGACCGCCAATCTCCGGATGACGGTCGAAGACCACCGGCTGGACGCCGTGGCGCACCAGCATATCGGCGCAGGCCAGCCCGGCAGGCCCGGCGCCGATAATCGCCACCCGCTTGCCGCTCGGCTTAACCTGCGAAAGGTCCGGACGCCAGCCGCTGGCCAGCGCCTGGTCGGAAATATAGCGCTCAATATTGCCGATGGTGACTGCCCCGCTTTCATCGCGCAGGGTGCAGGCGCCTTCACACAGCCGGTCCTGGGGACAGACGCGGCCGGTGATCTCCGGCAGGCAGTTGGTCTGATGGGAAAGCGCGACCGCGGCGGCGATATTCCCCGCTTTAACCAGCTCGATCCACTGCGGGATATGGTTATGCAGCGGGCAGGTCCATTCGCAAATACTGTGCTCCCCACACGTGAGACAGCGGGCGGCCTGCTGCTGCGCCTGCTGCGGGGTGAACGGCTGATAGATCTCCTCAAAGTGGCTCTTACGCACCTCCGCCGCCAGCTTATCCGGCTCCCCGCGCGGGGGCGTCATCGCCATTTGCCTGACCTTCGCGCCAGCATTGGGCTGGCTGCAGAGCGGCGTAGCGCGCTGCCACGGCTGTACCTCCTGGCATGCCGAGCGCAGTCGCCGCTGCTTCGCCAGGGTGATCAACGTCTCATCGTCGGCGAGGGTCAGCGCCTGCGCGGGACAGTTTTCCACACAGGCCGGCCCCGCCTCGCGGCCCTGGCATAGATCGCACTTGTGCGCGCTGGCTTTCACCAGGCCTGCGGCCTGCGGCGTCACCACCACCTGCATCACCCCGAACGGGCAGGCCACCATGCAGGATTTACAGCCAATGCATTTCTCCTGACGGACCTGAACGCTGTCGCCGGACTGGGCGATGGCGTCGTTGGGACAACTGCGGACGCAGGGGGCGTCCTCGCAGTGGCGGCAGGTGATGGCGTTACGCTGGCCCTCCGCTTTGATCACGGTGATACGTGGCAAAAAGCGCTGCGGGGTCAGCACGTGTTGCTCCTCGTTATGCGCCATCACGCAGGCCACTTCGCAGGCCTGGCAGCCGATGCACTTTCGGCTATCGCTCAAAATAAAGTGGTTCATGGCTTCCTTTTGTCTTCTTGGTGAATAACCCCTCAATGCGCATGCCTATTTATTACCCGACAAGATGACGCCGGAACAATGTCCAATTGCCCAGGATAAACTTTTTCTGGAGAGAATCCGTTTTGGATCAATTTTTTTGACTTAAATGAAATGAGGTTTCACACCGGCAAGGGATAATGCGCCGGTCTGCGGTGACGAAGCAGACTCGCTACCTGCTGGCAGGAAAGCTCGAGGTTTCTTTACGATACGGCAAAAGCAACATGATAAATTACACTATCTCCTTAATTTCTCCACGATTGCCGGAGAGGCTGGCGCTAAAGTGGCACAGGCTGTGCAATAACAAGAAAATGTGCATATGAGGTTTTTATTCTGATGGCGAATTTCTTTATCGATCGCCCCATTTTTGCATGGGTGCTGGCAATCCTGTTATGCCTGACGGGCACCCTTGCCATTTTGTCGCTGCCGGTTGAACAGTATCCCGACCTCGCCCCGCCGAATGTGCGGATCACCGCCAACTATCCCGGCGCCTCCGCGCAAACCCTGGAGAATACCGTCACTCAGGTTATCGAACAGAATATGACCGGCCTCGATAACCTGATGTATATGTCCTCCCAGAGCAGCGCCACCGGCCAGGCGACGATCACCCTCAGCTTTACCGCCGGTACCGACCCGGATGAAGCCGTGCAGCAGGTTCAGAACCAGCTACAGTCGGCGATGCGTAAGCTGCCGCAGGCGGTGCAAAACCAGGGGGTGACGGTGCGCAAGACCGGTGATACCAATATCCTGACGCTCGCCTTCGTCTCCACTGACGGCAGTATGGATAAACAAGATATCGCCGACTACGTCGCCAGTAACATCCAGGACCCGCTCAGCCGCGTCAACGGCGTGGGGGATATCGACGCCTACGGTTCGCAATACTCAATGCGCATCTGGCTCGACCCGGCGAAGCTCAACAGCTACCAGATGACCACCAAGGATGTTACCGACGCCATCAGTTCGCAGAACGCCCAGATTGCCGTCGGCCAGCTTGGCGGGACGCCTTCGGTCGATAAGCAAGCGCTGAACGCCACCATCAACTCGCAATCTCTGCTGCAAACCCCGGAGCAGTTCCGCAATATCACTCTGCGCGTCAATCAGGATGGTTCAGAGGTGACGCTGGGCGATGTCGCCACCGTCGAGATGGGGGCGGAGAAGTACGACTATCTTAGCCGCTACAACCGCCAGCCGGCCTCAGGCCTCGGGATCAAGCTGGCTTCCGGCGCCAACGAAATGGCCACCGCGGAGCGCGTGATCAATCGCCTCAATGAGCTGGCGCAGTTTTTCCCCCACGGTCTGGAATATAAGGTCGCCTACGAGACCACCTCCTTCGTGAAGGCTTCCATCACCGACGTGGTGAAAACCCTGCTGGAGGCGATCCTGCTGGTCTTCCTCGTGATGTATCTGTTCCTGCAGAACTTCCGCGCCACCCTGATCCCGACCATCGCCGTGCCGGTGGTGCTGATGGGCACTTTCGCGGTGCTGTATGCCTGTGGCTACAGCATCAACACCCTGACGATGTTCGCGATGGTGTTGGCGATCGGCCTGCTGGTGGATGACGCCATCGTGGTGGTGGAGAACGTCGAGCGCATCATGAGCGAGGAGGGCCTGTCGCCACGCGAGGCGACCCGCAAATCGATGGGACAAATTCAGGGCGCGCTGGTAGGGATCGCGATGGTGCTGTCGGCGGTATTTGTGCCGATGGCCTTCTTCGGCGGCACCACCGGCGCCATCTATCGCCAGTTCTCAATCACTATCGTCGCGGCGATGGTCCTCTCGGTGCTGGTGGCCATGATCCTCACCCCTGCCCTTTGCGCCACGCTGCTTAAGCCGGTTAAGCCAGGTGAATCCCATGAAAGAACAGGCTTCTTCGGCTGGTTCAACCGCACCTTCAACCGCAGCGCCAGCCGCTACGAAACCTTCGTCGGCAAAATCCTGCACCGCTCGCTGCGCTGGATGCTGATCTACGTCCTCCTGCTCGGCGGGATGGTGTTCCTGTTTCTGCATTTGCCGACCTCGTTCCTGCCGCTGGAGGATCGCGGGATGTTCACCACCTCGGTCCAGTTGCCGAGCGGCAGCACCCAGCAGCAGACGCTGAAGGTGGTGCAGAAGGCGGAAGATTACTTCCTCAATAACGAGAAGCAGAACGTCGAGTCGGTGTTCGCTACCGTTGGCTCCGGCCCCGGCGGCAATGGGCAGAACGTGGCCCGTATGTTCGTTCGTCTCAAAGACTGGGACCAGCGCGACCCGCAAACCGGCACCTCCTTTGCCATTATTGAACGCGCCACCAAAGCGTTTAATCAGATTAACGAAGCGCGGGTTATCGCCAGCAGCCCGCCGGCGATCAGCGGCCTCGGCAGTTCGGCAGGCTTCGATATGGAGCTGGAGGATCATGCCGGGAAGGGGCACGATGCGCTGATGGCGGCGCGCGATACGCTACTTGAGCTGGCCGGGAAAAATCCGCTGTTGACCCGCGTCCGGCATAACGGGCTCGATGACAGCCCGCAGCTGCAGGTCGATATCGATCAGCGTAAAGCGCAGGCGCTTGGCGTCTCCATTGACGACATCAACGATACGCTGCAAACCGCATGGGGGTCGAGCTACGTCAACGACTTTATGGATCGCGGCCGGGTAAAGAAAGTCTACGTCCAGGCGGCGGCGAAATACCGGATGCTGCCTGACGATATCAATCTTTGGTACGTGCGCAACAGCAGCGGTACGATGGTGCCATTCTCGGCCTTCGCCACCTCGCGCTGGGAGACCGGCTCGCCGCGGCTGGAGCGCTACAATGGCTACTCAGCGGTGGAGATCGTCGGTGAGGCGGCGCCGGGTATCAGTACCGGTACCGCGATGGACATGATGGAGAAGCTGGCCGCGCAGTTACCCACCGGCTTTGGCCTCGAATGGACCGCCATGTCCTACCAGGAACGCCTCTCTGGCGCTCAGGCGCCGGCCCTGTACGCGATTTCTCTGCTGGTGGTGTTCCTGTGCCTGGCGGCGCTGTACGAGAGCTGGTCGGTGCCGTTCTCTGTGATGCTGGTGGTGCCGCTGGGGGTGATTGGCGCCCTGCTGGCGACCTGGATGCGCGGGCTGGAGAATGACGTGTACTTCCAGGTGGGTCTGTTGACGGTGATCGGCCTGTCGGCGAAAAACGCCATTCTGATCGTCGAGTTCGCCAATGAGCTCAACGAGAAGGGCCAGGATCTGCTCAGCGCCACGCTGTCGGCTTGCCGTCAGCGCCTGCGCCCCATCCTGATGACCTCGCTGGCGTTCATCTTCGGCGTGCTGCCGATGGCGACCAGCACCGGCGCCGGTTCCGGCAGCCAGCATGCGGTCGGCACCGGAGTGATGGGCGGGATGATCTCCGCCACCGTGCTGGCGATCTTTTTCGTGCCGCTGTTCTTTGTGCTGGTGCGTCGCCGTTTTCCGCTAAAGGAGCGTCCGCAATAAACCGACGAGCTTCGGCGGCGAGGCGTAATAACAGAAAAGGCGACCACGGTGGTCGCCTTCTTTATGTGTTCAGAACCCTAGCGCGCTTATTTACTTCGCGTTATTCCCCTGCTCACATTGCGGAAATTTATTTACGAAGCATGCCTTCAATAAAGTCTTTCCAGTTCCCCAGTTCATGTTCAATCATAATAGCCTCTCTTATTATTATGGTCGATTCTATATAACTTCATTACCGATGGGAAGTTGTGCTCCCCTATTGCTCTGATTGTCTTATGGACCGCTGACAGAGATAAAACCTCTGGTTGTCGCTACTATGCCGCTTCGTATGTAAACATAATGTGACGTAGAGCAACCTCAGACAACATTTTTGCAATAATGTTAAAGCCCTCACATCATGCCCACAGGTGGCCAACATTTAACCACCCGATATATCGAATGAGATCCCCGGTAAAAAGTTATATTTATTCATCTGAATCACGTATTATTTCAGTAAGACTTATATATTCGGAAATATCTGAGTTAACCGCTTAATTGAATGTAAAAGGTTTATCTATGCTCACCATGTACGGAATTAAAAACTGCGATACCATTAAAAAAGCCCGCCGCTGGCTGGAAGCGCATCAGATTGAGTATCGCTTCCATGATTACCGCGCCGATGGCCTTGAGCGCGCGCAACTGGATACCTTTATTGCCGAGCTGGGCTGGCAGGCGCTGCTGAACACCCGTGGCACCACCTGGCGCAAACTCGACGAGTCGCTGCGCAACAGCATCGATAATGCCGACGCCGCTGCCGCATTGATGCTGGAAATGCCGGCAATTATCAAACGCCCATTGCTCTGCGCGCCCGGTCGTCCTATGCTGCTGGGTTTTAGTGAAGCAAGTTATCAGCAGTTTAACGAGGTATAGTCTATGTCTTGCCCGGTCATTGAGCTGGCTCAGCAGCTTATTCGCCGCCCTTCCCTTAGCCCCGATGATGCGGGATGCCAGGCGTTAATGATTGAACGCCTGCGTGCGATCGGCTTTACCGTTGAACCGATGGATTTCGGCGATACGCAGAATTTCTGGGCCTGGCGCGGCCACGGCGAGACGCTGGCCTTCGCCGGCCACACCGACGTAGTCCCGGCAGGCGACGCCGACCGCTGGATCAATCCCCCGTTCGAACCGACCATCCGCGACGGGATGCTGTTTGGCCGCGGAGCGGCGGATATGAAAGGCTCGCTGGCGGCGATGGTGGTTGCCGCAGAGCGTTTTGTCGCGCAGTACCCGAACCACAGGGGCCGACTGGCGTTTTTGATCACCTCTGATGAAGAGGCCAGCGCCAAAAACGGCACCGTCAAAGTGGTGGAGACGCTGATGGCGCGTAACGAGCGTCTGGACTATTGTCTGGTCGGCGAACCTTCCAGTACCGAAGTGGTCGGCGATGTGGTGAAAAACGGCCGCCGCGGCTCGCTGACCTGCAACCTGACTATTCACGGCGTGCAGGGGCATGTCGCCTATCCGCACCTTGCCGATAACCCTGTCCACCGCGCGGCGCCGATGCTGGCGGAACTGGTCAATATCGAGTGGGATAAAGGCAATGAGTTCTTCCCGCCGACCAGCATGCAGATCGCCAACGTGCAGTCCGGCACCGGCAGCAATAACGTGATCCCCGGCGATATGTTCGTCCAGTTCAACTTCCGTTTCAGTACGGAGCTGACGGACGAGATGATCAAATCCCGGGTGATCGCCCTGCTGGAAAAATACCAGCTGCGTTACAGCGTGGAGTGGTGGCTCTCCGGCCAGCCGTTTCTCACCGGACGGGGCAAGCTGGTGGATGCGGTCGTCAACGCGATTGAGCACTATAATGAGATCAAACCGCAGCTGTTAACCAACGGCGGCACCTCAGACGGACGGTTTATCGCGCGCATGGGGGCGCAGGTGGTTGAGCTGGGCCCCGTAAACGCAACGATTCACAAAATTAATGAATGTGTGAACGCCGCCGACCTGCAGCTGCTGGCGCGGATGTATCAACGCGTCATGGAACAGCTGGTCGCCTGACGAATTGACGTAAAGAGGAAGCGCGCATGGAATGGCTTATTAAACACTGGTGGATTCTGGTGCTGGTCTTTTTGGTGGGGGTAATTATCAACGTGATTAAAGATCTGAATCGCGTTGACCACAAAAAATTCCTCAACAACAAACCCGATCTGCCGCCGCACCGTGATTTTAACGATAAATGGGACGACGACGACGACTGGCCGAAGCACGACCAGTCGAAGAAACCGTAAGTTTGCCTTTATCGCGGTACCGCCCGCCTGTAACCCCGCTCACCGGGGTTACAGCATTTCGATGATATCATCCCCTTTTGGCGTACTGCCGCTCAGCGCCTCATCAAAATAGTGCTTCGGCACGGTATAACGCAGACGCTCGATCGCCAACTGCATACTGCGATCGTCAATGGCATGCCCGAGATCGTCGACAATATCTAAGGTCACGTCGCCGCCCGCCTGCTGTAACGCCTCCTCGGCCGACACCGCCCACGCCAGGTCGATAACCCGATCTTCACCACCGTGGATCAGGTGAATGGTGGTGGCCGTCGTTGCCGTCTCCGGCAGCGTCGCATAGCGGCCATTAAAGGCGATGACCCGCGAAGCCAGATCCGGCGCCGCTTTGATACTCTCCAGCGACATAATCGCCCCCTGAGAGAAACCGATCAGCGCGGTGGCCAGTGGACTGACGCCGCTCTTTTCCTGCCAGTAGCGTACAATTTCAATAAAGGTCGGCATAATGGCGTCGATGCGCTGCTGACGATTCTCTTCCGTCACCCCCTGCAGTGAAAACCACTGCCGACCGTTGGGGCCGCAAGGTTCCACCCCGCCGATACTGACGATCAGCGCATCGGGAAACTGCGGCGCGAACCAGCTGCCGATTTGCCCCATGGAGACCGGGTTATCCCCTACGCCATGAAACAGCAGCAACAGCTGTTGCGCAGGCGTCGCAGGACTTTGAACAATAAAATGATCGTGTTTCATGGCTGTCTCCTTAGTGTTTGCGGGCAGTGTACGCCGCTCGCCAGATATGACCATGCCATTTAACTGAATGAGTTAGTTAAAAAAATTGCAGATGCGCCACCTGCTGACGCAGCGCATCAGCGCGCGCTGCATCAAGGGAGCGCAAGGCGTCAGCGGCCTCCCGACGCCATCTCGCCTGCAAGGCTTTTCGCCCCGTCAGCTGCAGCACGGCGCAGAGTGCGGCCTCCTCTTTGCCCTGCAGTCGTCCCCGCAGGGCCGGCAACGGCATGTCGGCCTGCATCTGTAGGCGGTTGAGGCAGCCCAGCGCCGCGGCCAGCGGGCGGTGGGCGAAGGCAAAGCTCGCCGCTTCCAGCCAGTCCTCATCACTAAGCATAGCGTCTGCGACGGCCGGCAGCGGCGCGGATTCCTCTCGCCACGGGCGAAGCCAGTATTCATCGCGCTGCAGCCGCTGCGCCTCCCGCTGCGCCAGCTGGCGCCCTGCCGCGGTCAACGGATAGAGGGCCATCGCCGTATAGCAGCCGCTGCTGGCCTCGCGATGGGTACCCAGCCGTACGAGGGTAAACCCGCAGCGTTGCCAGAAGCGCCACAGCTCAGCGGTATAGCCGAAGCTGACGGAGAGATAGTCATAGCCAGCGGCATCGGCGGCGATATCGGCGATCATCCTCCGCCCAAGGCCTTCCCGCTGGCGGGTGGGATGGACAGCGATCCGACTGACCCGCAGCCCGCGCAGCGTCGCCGCCAGGGGACTGCCGCCGTGCGCCGCCAGCGACTGGGCGACCAGATTCCCGCGCGGCCGGCGAAAACCCGCCCATACCGCCCGGCTCAGTTCGCGAGAAAGCCCCCCCTCGGCCACCAGCCACAGGGCGCCCGCCACCTCGCCGCCGGCGCGAGCGCAGCGGAAAGCCTGGCCCGGAGCATCCATCATGCGCCGCAGATCGAGCGGGGAAGTTCGGTAATGCGCCCCGGACAATAGCTGGTACATCGCCTCCGGTAGCGCTGGCTGCGTTTGCCAGCAGGACTGATTGACCGCCTCCAGGGCTAACTCCCCCATCGGCGCGTCGCGAAATGCCTCATCATTAAAGATAAGCAACTGACTGATGGCTGACTCCAGCGGACAGCCCGCCGCCCAGCGGATCGGGGCGCTCAGGGTGAACGATTGCAGATGGGGCAGACTGGCGCAAAATTTCAGCAGGAACCCGCGACCGGTGCCCTCGTACCCTTGCACCGTCGTGGTGAGTAGCGTGCGGGGAAAACGGCTCACCAGCTGCCGGAGAAGCGGAGCCGGGATAGCCGCGGCCTCATCGACTATCAGCCACGCCGCCTTTTCTTTCGACGCCAGCAGCGCATCGGGCGCCATAAAGCGCAACGTCTCCCCGGCAAAGCTGGCCAGCACCTCGACAGCGCTACGCGTTGGGGCGGTGACGATGGCCTCGCCCCCAAGCTGGCGCAGGAGCATGCCCGCCAGCGCAGACTTCCCCCGTCCACGCTCCGCCGTCACCGCCGCGATACCGGGCGGCAGGCGTATCAGTTGCTCAAGGATTGCCGCCTGCTCGGCCTGCGGGCGGCCATCGGCGGGATGCCAGTCTGGACGCGGGGCGGTCAGCGGGAAACGTGGCCGGTCCGACTGCCGCCAGAGCAACACCTCCGGATCGGCGATAAACTGCCGACAGCAGCGGTGAACAAAGTTAGGGGTAACGATAGGGTCAGGCGTATCGCTCCAGCGCAGAGAGTCCTCATCCGCCCGGGTCGGCCAGTCGGCGAAGGGGGGCGTCAGCAGCACCAGCCAGCTTCCCGCCCGCAGCGTGCCGCTCAGGGCCGCCATGGCGGCCACATCAAACCCGCGCCGGGCATCGAAAAAGGCGTGCATCACTTCCCGCCCCAGCAGCGTTTTCAGCGCGCCGGGCGCCACGCAGGGCGCAGAAACCGGCTCGGGGCCAACCCACAGGCCATCGCCGCCGAGCCTCTCCCGTAGCGCCTGCGCCTGCTGCAGCGTCCAGCTCTCATCGCCGCTGAGCACCAGCAGGCGACGGATCCCCTCCCGCGCCATTTGCGCGGTGAGGTTAAGCAGCGCGTCCATCATGGGGGACGATTACAGCGCGCTGCCGAAGGTATTGCACTGCGCCGGATCGCCGCTATCGAAACCGCGTTTGAACCAGGTGTAGCGCTGTTTCGAGGTGCCGTGGGTAAAACTGTCCGGCACCACGCGTCCCTGGCTCTGCTGCTGTAGACGATCGTCGCCGATGGCCTCGGCGGCGTTCAGCGCCTCCTGCAGATCGCCAGTTTCCAGAATATCCTGCTGCTGCATATTATGACCCCAGACGCCGGCGAAGCAGTCTGCCTGCAGCTCCATCTTAACCGACAGGCGGTTGGCTTCGGCCTGCGTGGCATGCTGCTGTTGCTGGCGGACCTTCGGCTCAATGCCCAGCAGTTTTTGTACGTGATGACCCACTTCATGAGCAATGACGTACCCCTGGGCAAAGTCGCCGTCGGCGCCCAGTTTATTTTTCATCTCATCGTAGAATGACAGGTCAATATAGACCGTACTGTCGGCAGGACAATAGAAGGGGCCCATCACCGACTGACCGGTGCCGCAGCCGGTACGGGTCGCGCCGCGGTAGAGCACCAGCTTTGGCTGCGGGTACTGGCGGCCCATTTTTTCAAAGATCGGCCCCCAGGTATCTTCGGTGGTAGCCAGAATGACGGAAGTAAACTTCGCCGCTTCATCGTCTTTCGGACTGATGGAGCGCTGCGTGGAGGTCTGCTGCTGCGGCATCGGTTCGCCGGTCAACATGCCGGTCAAATCCACGCCGTAGTAGCCCGCCACCAGCACAATAATCAGCAATACAATGCCGCCCTTCCCGCTCGGCAGACGGAAGCCGCCGCCCCCGCCGCCGCCAAACGGCGAGCCTGATTGTCCACGTCGATCTTCAACATTGTCGCTTTCGCGACGCCCTTGCCAGCGCATAAGCACCTCATTCCCTGTTATGTATCAATAGCAGAGATCGTAGGCGGTTCAGCGCAGGATTACCACAGGAAACAGCAAGAGACGCCAGAAGATGAGGCCATCTTCTGGCGGCGGGCGGGTTAGTCGAGCTTAACGCCCAGGCGGTGAGCCACTTCTTCGTAGGCTTCGATCAGGCCGCCAAGGCTCTGGCGGAAGCGGTCTTTGTCCATTTTATCGAGGGTGTTTTTATCCCACAGGCGGCTGCCGTCCGGCGAAAACTCGTCGCCCAGCACCACTTCGCCTTTGAACAGACCAAACTCCAGCTTAAAGTCCACCAGAATCAGACCGGCGTCATCGAACAGTTTTTTCAGCACGTCGTTGGCTTTGTAGGTCAGCTCGCGCATCCGCGCCAGATTCTCTTTACTCACCCAGCCGAAGGTTTCGCAGTAGGAGTCGTTGACCATCGGATCGTGCATAGCATCGTTTTTCAGGAACAGGTCGAACAGCGGCGGATTCAGCTCGATACCTTCTTCAATGCCTAAACGTTTTACCAGCGAGCCTGCCGCACGGTTACGCACCACGCACTCTACCGGCACCATATCCAGTTTTTTCACCAGACATTCGGTATCGGAGAGCAGCGCTTCCATCTGGGTAGGGATGCCCGCTTCTGCCAGTTTACTCATAATGAAATGGTTGAATTTGTTGTTCACCATGCCTTTACGATCGAACTGCTCGATGCGCGCGCCATCACCTGCTGACGTATCGTTACGGAATTCCAGTACCAGCAGGTCCGGATTATCGGTGCTGTATACTGTCTTCGCCTTACCACGATACAACTCAGCTTGCTTTTTCATCTTTCACTACTCCAGTGATATTGAGCCAAAAAATGACGTGTCGGTCTTACATAACATCCTGCAACGGGCGTTGGAGCGGATGCTGTACGCTTGCGGGGCGAACTGCAGTCAGGCGACTGGAGCAGCCTTAACGCGGCGATTTACAGGATTATATGGCCACGCACACGTTTGCGTCACTATACATGAAAAAGGGCCGGATTGCTCCAGCCCTTTTGATTACTTGTTAAATGCGGCCTGGAATACGGCTACCAGGGCGTCATTTTGCGACTGCGTCAGGGTGTGGCCTTTCGGGTCGATAAACTGCAGGCTACTGCGGTTATCGAGGTCGCCGACCTGCAGTTTGTAGTCGCCGGAGACCAGCTGCGGGTCACGTGCGCCCAGCTCCTGCCAGCTGCTGTCAGACAGCGGCTTATAGGTCAGCGCCATGCTGCCCTGAGAGCGCGTGCTGTCGGTCACTTTCATCCCCACTTTCTCGAGGGCGCCCGGCAGACGCTGCCACACCAGGTTAAACGGCGCGCGAACAACGAGCATCGGCAGGCCGGTATCGTCGGCGGCGCTCTGCACGTCGAAGGTGGCCCCCGCGCTGCGCTGGGCGGCGTTCTGGGCGCTGGTGGCATTCATGTCAAGGCCTTCCGAAATGACGTTCAGCATAGCGGTGCTGTAGCGCTGCAGAGACGCCGGATCGGCAACCGGTTTACCCGCCTGCTCCAGATTCACCAGCTTAACGACCACCGCTTGCTGATAACCCTGCGGTTTGACGGAGATTTGATAACGACCGCGATACTGCTGATCTTCATCAAGACGGTTCCACTCAACCCAGTCGGTGTTCAGCGTCTGGCTCGCATCATCGCGCTTGGCGATAACGTAGTTCTTCGACTGAAGTATACTGGTGACCTGTGCCCACAGCGAACCGCTGCGGCCGTTCTCGACCATCAGCGTCGCGGTATCGCCGTTAAACTGGGTCCGCGCACCGCTCACCAGCGCCAGCGGCTGCGCCGGCGGACGAATGTCCAGCGCTTTACCGACCGCGCCGGTGCTGTTAGCCACCGGAATATTGTAATCACCCACCTGAATCGGCAGGATCATCCCCGCCGGCGCATGAAGTTCGCTCAACGGTGATGCCTGTAAATAGGCCTCATCACCGCTCACCTGACGCTTATAGCGCGAGTCAGAACTACAGGCCGCGAGGAGTAGAACCAGCGAAACACCCGCAACCTTCGCCAGGCGCGACTTCTGTACTGAGTAAGCCATCAAATCTCCCTAAACTTTACAGCAAACCGGCATGCTTCAGCGCGGCAGTGACGGCTTCACGACCATGATCGGTGATAGGCGTCATCGGCAAGCGCAGCGTATCGGTCGCCACAAGACCCAACGCCTTGCATCCCCATTTCACCGGGATAGGATTGGGTTCGACAAATAATTTTGTATGCAGTGGCATCAGACGCTGGTTAATCGCACGAGCTTCGGCAAATTGACCCGCCAGCGCCAGACGGCACATGTCGGCCATTTCGCGCGCCGCCACGTTGGCCGTGACAGAAATCACGCCTACGCCGCCGAGCTGCATGAAGTCCATACCGGTCGCATCGTCACCGCTCAGCAGAATAAAGTCGTCTGAAACCAGCTCTTTGATCTGGTGAACGCGACTTAAGTTCCCTGTTGCTTCCTTAATACCGACAATATTTTTAATTTCCGCCAGACGGCCAACGGTTTCCGGCAGCATATCGCAACCGGTACGGGACGGCACATTATACAGAATTTGCGGCAGGTCAGTATGTTCGGCGATAGCTTTAAAGTGCTGGAACAGGCCTTCCTGGGTCGGACGGTTATAATAAGGAGTGACCGTCAGGCAGCCAACAACACCGCTATCGTTAAAACGTTTGGTCAGGCTAATCGCCTCTGCGGTTGCATTGGCTCCCGTTCCAGCGATAACCGGAATACGCCCGTCGGCCAGCTCCAGCGTCATCATCACCACGTCGCCATGCTCTTCATGGCTCAGCGTTGCGGATTCACCGGTAGTCCCTACCGAAACGATCGCCGAGGTTCCGTTGGCGACATGGTAATCAATCAGTTTTTTCAGGCTTGTCCGGCAGACATTACCGTTTTCATCCATCGGCGTGACAAGCGCTACAATACTTCCCGTGAACATGGGCCATCCTCAGAGCAGAAGTGCGACAAGATTCTCAATGTTACGTTTGGAGCTGTAATAAAAGCAAGAGACCCGACGCCATCAGGGATGTTGTATGGCGGTTTTTTTTATGCTTTCCTAATGTTACCTCACCTTTTTAAAGGAAGAACAGGTTTGACAGCCTCATTACAACACTATCTGGTTATTACCGCCCTGGGGGCTGACCGTCCCGGCATCGTGAATACGATCACTCGCCACGTCAGCAGCTGCGGTTGTAATATCGAAGACAGCCGGCTGGCCATGCTCGGTGATGAGTTTACGTTTATCATGCTGCTTTCCGGGTCGTGGAATGCGATTAACCTGATCGAATCAACTCTGCCGCTGAAAGGCGCGGAGCTGGAGCTGTTGATCGTGATGAAACGCACCACTGCGCGCCCGCCGCAGGCCATGCCAAACACCGTTTGGGTCCAGGTTGAGGTGCCGGACTCACCGCATATCATCGAGCGCTTTACTGCCCTGTGCGATACATGGAATATGAATATTGCGGAGCTGGTGTCCCGCACGCAGCCGGGAGACGGCGATTCCGCGCAGCTTTTTATCCAGATAACTGCCCACAGTCCTGCGACGCAAAATGCAGCAAATATCGAACAAGCGTTCAAAGCCCTATGTACAGAACTGAACGCACAAGGCAGTATTAACATCGTTAATTATTCACAGCATGATGAACAGGATGGAGTTTAACCCATGACCCCACTGAAAGCCGGTGATATCGCACCGAAATTTAGCTTACCGGACCAGGACGGCGAGGAAGTAAATTTAACCGACTTCCAGGGACAACGTGTCCTGGTTTATTTTTACCCGAAAGCCATGACCCCGGGCTGCACCGTACAGGCGTGCGGCTTGCGCGATAATATGGACGACCTGAAAAAAGCCGGCGTTGAAGTGCTGGGCATCAGCACCGATAAACCGGAAAAACTCTCCCGTTTCGCCGAAAAAGAGCTGCTGAACTTTACGCTGCTGTCTGATGAAAACCATCAGGTTTGCGAGCAGTTTGGTGTCTGGGGCGAAAAATCCTTTATGGGGAAAACCTACGACGGGATCCACCGGATTAGTTTCCTCATCGATGCCGATGGCAAAATCGAACACGTCTTTGATGATTTCAAAACCAGCAATCACCACGACGTGGTGCTGAACTGGCTGAAAGAAAACGCCTGATGCAAAGCAAGACGCCGGGAGAGGAAGCCCTCGCCCGGCGTCTTTTTTTATTCTCATTGCCTTAGTCGTCGACCGCCAAACCATCCGGCCAGGCATGCACCACTGCTTTAATCAGCGTGGCCAGCGGAATGGCGAAGAAGACGCCCCAGAATCCCCACAGTCCGCCAAAGATCACCACCGACAGGATAATCACCAGCGGGTGTAAATTGACCGCTTCCGAGAACAGCACCGGAACCAGCAGGTTACCGTCCAGCCCCTGAATAATCAGATAGACCGCAAACAGGCTCCAGAACTCGGTGCCAGCGCCAAACTGAAACAGCGCCACCCCCACCACCGGAATGGTCACCACAAACGCGCCGATATAGGGGATCAGCACCGAGAAGCCCACCAGCACCGCCAGCAGCAGCGAGTAGTTGAGGCCAAAGAGGATAAAGCCTATCCAGGTGGCGACGCTGACGACAATCATCTCCAGCACCTTGCCGCGAATGTAGTTGGTGATCTGCTGGTTCATCTCTTTCCACACCTGCCCGGCAAGCCCGCGATTGCGCGGCAGAACGCGGCGCACCGCGTTGAGCATCTGCTCTTTATCCTTCAGCAGGAAGAAGACCATCAGCGGCACCAGCACCAGATAGACCGCTAGGGTGAGTAGCCCCACCAGCGAGGCCAGAGAGTACTTAACCACCGAGTCGCCCACCGTCAGCATCCGGGTGCGCATATTTTCCGCCATCGCATCGATAATGCCGGCATCCATTAACGCCGGATAGCGCCGCGGCAGCGTGGCGGCGAAATCAGAGAGCTTATTTAGCATGCCCGGCATATCGCGGATGAGGTAGATCCCTTGCTGCCAGGCTACCGGCAGCACCACAAAGGCCAGCAACAGCAGGATGCCCACAAAGAGGATCAGCACCAGCGAGGTGGCCCAGGTGCGCGACAGACCGATGCGCTCCAGACGAACGGTCGGCCACTCCAGCAGATAGGCCAGCACGATAGCCACCAGCAACGGGGCCAGCAGGCCGCTGAAAAAGAACATAATGCCGAAACCGGCAAGCAAAATAACCAGCAGCGCTATCGCCTCAGGGTCGCTGAATCGACGGCGGTACCACTGCATTAACATCTCAAGCATAAAACCTTCCCTGAAGGGCCAAGCGGCGACAATCCGGGGAATTGTATCGAAATGTCACAAAAAAGACTTCGCTTTTTGATGCGCCGCAGTCAAACCGTTCTCCGCCATGAAGAACATATTTTCAAGGCGGCCAACGCCAGCTAAACTCGCTGGGATGCGGCCAGGGAACATTACGCCGCACAATCGGTCAAACTGGCACACCCACATTACAGGACAGAGGTTATGTTCAGGCAGTTGAAGAAAACGCTGGTGGCGACCGCGATCGCGTCGCTGACGCTGGGTTCGATAGGTCCTGCTATTGCTGACTCCGCAGATACCCTGCCGGACATGGGAACCTCCGCAGGAAGCACGCTGTCAATCGGTCAGGAAATGCAGATGGGGGATTACTACGTCCGCCAACTGCGCGGTAGCGCGCCGCTGATCAACGACCCTCTGCTGGTGCAATATATCAACGGGCTGGGTATGCGTCTGGTGGCTCACGCCAACTCGGTGCGTACCCCGTTCCACTTCTATTTGATTAATAACGACCAGATCAACGCCTTCGCCTTCTTCGGCGGCAATGTGGTCCTCCACTCCGCCCTGTTCCGCTACTCTGATAACGAGAGCGAACTGGCCTCTGTCATGGCGCACGAAATCTCCCACGTGACGCAGCGGCATCTCGCCCGCGCGATGGAAGATCAGAAGCGCAACGCGCCGCTGACCTGGGTCGGCGCGCTGGGTTCAATTTTGCTGGCGATGGCCAGCCCGCAGGCCGGAATGGCGGCCCTGACCGGGACGCTGGCCGGTACTCAGCAGGGTATGATCAGCTTCACCCGCCAGAACGAAGAAGAAGCCGACCGGATTGGCATTCAGGTTCTGCAGCGCTCGGGTTTCGACCCGCAGGCTATGCCGATGTTTATGGGTAAACTGCTTGACGAGTCGCGCTACTCGACGCGACCGCCGGAAATGTTGCTCACCCACCCCCTGCCGGAAAGCCGACTGGCCGATGCCCGTAACCGCGCCAACCAGATGCGCCCGGTGGTGGTACAGTCCTCGGCGGACTTCTATCTGGCGAAGGCGCGTACCCTCGGGATGTACACCAACGGCGACAACAAGCTGGGCACCGATCTGCTGAACGCCTGGGATAAAGGCAATATCCGCCAACAGCATGCCGCCCAGTATGGTCGCGCTCTGCTGGCGATGGAAAGCAATAACTTTGACCAGGCACGCAAAACGCTGCAGCCGCTGCTCAACGCCGACCCGCAAAATGCCTGGTATCTCGATCTGGCCACTGATATCGACCTCGGACAGAAGAAAACCAGCGACGCCATCAATCGCCTTAAAAACGCCCGCGAGCTGCGTACTAATCCGGTGCTGCAGCTGAACCTGGCCAACGCCCTGCTGCAGGGCGGGCAGCCCGGGGAAGCGGCGACCATTCTGAACCGGTATACCTTTACCTATAAAGAGGATGGCAACGGCTGGGACCTGCTGGCCCAGGCGGAAGGCGCGCTGGGCAATCGCGATCAGGAGCTGGCGGCGCGGGCTGAAAGCATGGCGCTGGTCGGCCAGCTGGAGCAGGCGATTTCCCTGCTCAGCAGCGCCAGCTCGCAGGTGAAACTCGGTAGCCTGCAGCAGGCACGTTACGATGCCCGTATCGATCAGCTACGCGATCTGCAGGCTCGCTTCCGTCCCTATCAAAAAATGTAAGGAGACCCCATGACCGACGCGGTAAAAATTTACCATAACCCACGCTGCTCCAAGAGCCGCGAAACGCTGAGCCTGCTGCAGAGCCGCGGCATCGATCCTGAGGTGGTGCTTTATCTTGAGACGCCACCGGATGCCGGGACGCTGCGCCAGCTGCTGCAGCTGCTGGGTATGGAGAGCCCCCGCGAGCTCATGCGCCAGAAAGAGGATCTGTATAAATCGCTCAATCTGGCCGACCCGGCTCTCAGCAACGCGGCGCTGATACAGGCGATGGTCGACAATCCGAAACTCATCGAGCGCCCTATCGTCGTCAGCCGCGGCCAGGCGCGTATTGGCCGCCCGCCGGAACAGGTTCTTGAGATCGTAAGCTAACTCACCCGCGCCGCGCTTGCGCGGCGCTTTTTTTACGTGGGCGATTCCAGATCTTTCACGCCAATATCTCCCGCCCGCCGGACGGTGCTACTGTTCATCCATCGCTCAATCCACTGGACGGATGAACATGAAAAAGCCGACCTCCACGCCCCATGACGCCGTGTTTAAGACCTACCTCTCCCATCCCGATACCGCCCGTGATTTCCTGCAGCTGTATCTGCCCGAGACGCTGCTTAAAGTGTGCGATCTGCGTACACTGCATCTCGAGTCCGGGCATTTTGTCGAAGACGATCTGCGTCCCTTTTACGCCGACATTTTGTATTCCCTGAAAACCACGGCGGGCGACGGTTATATTTATGCGCTTATCGAACACCAGAGCACGCCCGACCGGCATATGGCCTTTCGTCTGATGCGCTACGCCATCGCCGCCATGCAGCGCCATCTCGATGCCGGCCACGATCGCCTGCCGCTGGTGATCCCTGTTCTCTTCTACCACGGTCTGGTGAGCCCCTATCCGTTCTCTCTGCGCTGGCTCGATGAATTCGTCGCTCCGGAGCTGGCCGGCCACCTTTATCACGGGGCGTTTCCGCTGGCGGACATAACCGTCATTCCGGATGACGAGATTGCCACCCACCAGCGCATGGCAACGCTGGAGTTACTGCAAAAACATATTCGACAACGCGATCTGGCGCAGCTCCTCGACAAGCTGAGCGAATTATTATTGACTGGACTGGCGACGGAATCGCAGGTACAAGCCCTGATGCACTATCTGGTACAGGCAGGCAACACGCGCGAGCCGATTAAATTCATTCGCGAGCTGGCGTTACGTACGCCGCAGCATAAGGAGACGTTGATGACGATTGCGGAATATCTGGAACAACAGGGGCTGGAGCGGGGCCTGGCGCAAGGCCGTCAGGAAGGACGGAAAGAAGAGGCGCAGCGCATCGCTGTCGCTATGCTGCACAGCGGCCTTCCGCGCGACCTGGTCGCCCGGTTGACCGGGCTGACGGAGCAGGAGCTGACTCCCCTGGCGGACTAAAGCTTAAGGATCTCTTTCACGAAGGGGATCGTCAGCTTGCGCTGAGCGGTAATCGAGGCATGATCCAGCTGATCGAGGGTCATAAACAGCGAACGCATCTCGCGATCCAGCCGCTTCAGCAGGAAGCGGCACACATCTTCCGGCATCTCGAAGCCGCGCAGTCTGGCGCGCAGCTGTAGCGCCTGCAGTTTGTCTTCATCCGACAGCGGCTGCAGCTTATAGATCTGCCCCCAGTCCAGCCGTGAGGCCAGATCCGGCAGGCCAAGATTCAGCTGCCGCGGCGGCCGATCGCCGGTGATCAGCAGCCGGGTTTTGCCTGATTCCAGGATCCGGTTATAGAGATTAAAGATGGCCATCTCCCAGGGCTCATCGCCGGCGACGCACTCGATGTTATCGATGCACACCAGCGCCAGCTGTTCCATCCCCTCCAGCACCTCGGGCACAAACCACGTCCGTTTATCCAGCGGCACGTAGCCTACCGCATCCCCGCGCTGGGAAAGCTCCGCGCAGGCGGCGTGTAACAGGTGGCTACGACCTGCCCCTTCACGTGACCAGATATAAATGTACCCGCTGTGTTCCTGGCGCAGTACGTTCTGGAGGGCGGCAAGTAGGGAAGGATTATCACCCGGCCAGAAACTCGCGAAGGTTTCGTCGTCAGGAAGATACAGTGGCAAAGAGAGCTGTGCCGGTGCGTTCAGATGGACCTCAACATAGGCTTACAGAAAAACGCGAAGAGTTTACCACAGATTTAGGTCAGGAGAGAACCGGGCGGGATCGCCGCCCGGTCAGGCGATCGTTATTTAAACTCTTCGCTATCCGCCGCGTCGAGGACCACCTCTTCCGGACGCAGGACGCTAATAAGCTTGAAAATCAGGCTGAGGGCGATGCCCACGATAGTCGCCAGCGCCATCCCTTTCAGCTCGGCGGCGCCAATGTGCACTTTAGCGCCGCTAACGCCGATGATCAGGATCACGGAGGTGAGGATCAGATTCTGCGCTTTACTGTAATCCACCTTCGATTCAATCAGTACGCGGATCCCCGAGGCGCCGATCACCCCGTACAGCAGCAGGGAAACGCCGCCCATCACCGGCACCGGGATGATCTGGATAGCCGCCGCCAGTTTGCCGACGCAGGAGAGCAGAATCGCAATGATCGCCGCGCCGCCGATTACCCAGGTGCTGTAGACCCGGGTAATCGCCATCACGCCGATATTTTCACCGTAGGTAGTGTTGGGCGTCGAACCGAAGAAGCCGGAAACGATCGTCGACAGGCCGTTGGCAAACATCGAACGATGCAGGCCCGGGTCGCGGATCAGATCGCGCTTAACGATATTGGCGGTCACCACCAGATGCCCCACGTGCTCGGCAATCACCACCAGCGCGGCGGGCAGTATGGTGAAGATAGCAAACCACTCAAAGCGCGGAGTGTAGAAAGTCGGCAGCGCGAACCAATGCGCCTCGGCAATCGGGGTGGTATCGACCACGCCCATCACAAACGACAGCGCATAGCCCACCAGCACGCCGATCAGGATCGGGATAATCGCCAGGAAGCCGCGGAACAGCACGGATCCGAACACCGTCACCGCCAGGGTCACCATCGAGATAATAATGGTTTTACTGTCCGGTGACTGGCCGTCGGCCGGCAGCAGCCCGGCCATATTAGCCGCCACGCCCGCCAGTTCGAGGCCGATAACCGCCACGATGGCGCCCATCGCTGCCGGCGGGAACATCACATCCAGCCAGCCGGTACCGGCTTTTTTGACAATAAAGGAGACGAGGCAGAACAGCACGCCGCACATAATAAAGCCGCCCAGCGCCACTTCGTAGCCCAGCGGCAACAGCAGCAGCACCGGGGAGATAAAAGCGAAGCTTGATCCCAGATAAGCGGGAATTTTGCCTTTACAGATAAAGAGGTACAACAGCGTACCGATGCCGTTGAACAGCAGGACGGTGGCCGGGTTAATGTGGAACAGAATAGGCACCAGTACCGTTGCGCCAAACATGGCGAACAGATGTTGCAAACTAAGCGGGATTGTCTGTAAAAGCGGCGGTCTTTCACTCACCCCGATGGCACGGCGCGTCATAGTGTATTCCTCTGAGAGTCGTCTGTTATTTGCTGTGGATTACTTTTATTCAAAAAAAAGCCGACTCTCAAAGTCGGCTTTTTTCGCGGTATATTTTATTTCGTTCCAAAAATCTTGTCGCCGGCATCGCCGAGACCGGGAATGATATACCCGTGCTCGTTCAGTCCCTTATCGACAGAGGCGGTGTACAGCTCAACGTCCGGGTGGGCTTTCTCCAGCGCGGCAATCCCTTCCGGCGCCGCCACCAGCACCAGCACCTTGATGCTGGTGCAGCCGGCGTTTTTCAGCAGATCGATAGTGGCGATCATCGACCCACCGGTGGCCAGCATCGGGTCAACGACCAGCGCCATACGTTCATCGATGTTAGACACCAGTTTCTGGAAGTAAGGCACCGGCTCGAGGGTTTCTTCATTGCGATAGATACCGACCACGCTGATACGCGCGCTTGGCACGTGCTCCAGCACCCCTTCCATCATGCCGAGGCCAGCGCGCAGGATAGGCACAACGGTAATTTTCTTGCCCTTGATCTGCTCGACTTCCACCGGACCGTTCCAGCCTTCAATAGTGACTTTCTCAGTCTCCAGATCGGCGGTGGCTTCATAAGTCAGTAAGCTGCCCACTTCTGAGGCGAGTTCACGGAAGCGTTTGGTGCTGATGTCGTGCTCGCGCATCAGGCCCAGCTTGTGTTTGACGAGTGGGTGTTTGACTTCCACAATCTTCATTCTCTTTCTCCTCTGAGGGGCAGCCACAAAAAAAATCGCGGGATTATACCGCTTTTTGCGGATTGTGCCATACCCATCTTGCTTGACGTATATCAAGCAAAGTGATTTAGAGACAAAAAAACCGGAGGCGAGGCTCCGGCTTGGGTGCGGGGTGCAGTCCATACGCTTACGCGGGCCTACGTGTATTGTAGGTCGGTTAAGCGTTAGCGCCACCCGACTACGACAGGTTCTCCCCGTTGCTGGCAATTACCTGCTGATACCAGGCAAAGGACTTTTTCCGGCTGCGTGCCAACGTGCCATTGCCTTCATTATCTTTATCGACATAAATAAAGCCGTAGCGTTTTTTCATTTCCCCCGTGCCGGCGGAAACCAGATCGATACAGCCCCAGGGGGTGTAGCCCATCAGATCGACGCCATCCTCGACCACCGCCTTTTTCATCTCCGCGATATGAGCGGAGAGATAATCGATACGATACTGGTCATTGACGCTGCCGTCCGCTTCGCGGACATCAATCGCGCCAAAGCCGTTTTCGACAATAAACAGCGGCAGCTGGTAGTGATCCCAGAACCAGTTCAGCGAATAGCGCAGGCCGACCGGGTCAATCTGCCAGCCCCAGTCCGACTTTTTGACGTACGGGTTGGAGACCAGGCTGGTGGTTTCATCATAATCAAGCAAGGGGTTGTCTTCGGTGGCTTTGGTAGCGAACGACATATAGTAGCTAAAGCCAATGTAGTCGACACAGCCCTCGGTTAACGCCTGACGATCGGCTTCGGTGATATCCAGAGTAAAGCCGCGGCGGGCAAAATAGTTGAGCAGATGCTGCGGATAGCGACCGCGCACGTGGACGTCGGTAAACCAGTAACGGCGGTGCATGGCGTTCATCGCCATCATCATATCGTCCGGGGCGCAGGTCAGCGGATAGATGGGGCACATAGCGATCATGCAGCCAATCTGCAGCGCCGGGTTGATCTCGCGCGCCGCTTTCACCGCCAGGGCGCTGGCCACCAGCTCATAGTGCGCGGCCTGGTACATCACCGGTTCCCGGTCTTCATCCGGCAAATATTTCAAACCGGAGTTGGTGAAGGGGGCAAAGTCCTCATGGAAGTTGGCCTGGTTGTTGATCTCGTTAAAGGTCATCCAGTACTTCACTTTATGTTGATAGCGGGTGAAGACGACCCTGGCAAAGCGCACGAAAAAGTCGATTAGCTTGCGGTTGCGCCAGCCGCCGTACTCGGTGACCAGATGATAAGGCATTTCAAAATGCGACAGCGTAATGACTGGCTCAATGCCGTGTTTCAGGCATTCGTCGAACAGATCATCATAAAACTGCAGGCCAGCCTCGTTGGGCTCCAGCTCATCGCCCTGCGGGAAAATACGCGTCCAGGCAATCGAGGTGCGAAAACATTTGAAGCCCATCTCGGCAAACAGCGCCAGGTCTTGTGGATAACGATGATAAAAATCGATCGCCTCATGGTTCGGGTAGTTTTTCCCGGCCACCACGCCGTCGGTAATTTCCCGCGGCACGCCGTGGGCGCCGGCGGTCATCACATCCGCCACGCTGATCCCCTTGCCGCCCTCCTGCCAGCCGCCCTCTAACTGATGCGCTGCGACCGCGCCGCCCCACAGAAAACCTGCTTTAAATCCGGACATAGTCTCTCCCTAATGTCGATCGTCGTCTGGCGAACGATACAGCTGATTAAAATGGTAAACCGCGCCAATCAGGCCGGCATCGTTACCGTGACTGACGGTATCGAGATAGTCGGCAATGCCGAACCAGGCCAGATGCTGGCGCAGTAGCGTCAGAAATCCTGGGCGTTCCACAACGCCGCCACCGATAAAAATGGTCTGCGGATCGAAGATATGGACGAGGTTATAAAGGCCATGGCCCAGGCCATTGAAGAACTCGGCGACCAGACGCTGACAAACCGGGTCGCCGGCGTCATAGCGGTCGAAAATCAGTTCGCCTGTCACGCTATCCAGCGGCGCGCCAATATGTTGCGCATAGCGATGGCGCAGCACCCGCAGAGTGCAGTTCTCATTCATTGAATAGCGACGAGGATCGCGTCCGCCGGGACGGTCGGTAAGCATATAGCCGAATTCGCCGGCACGAAAACGCGCCCCGTTGATCAGCTGGTGTTGGCAGAAAATCGCCCCACCGATGCCAGTACCGATAGTGAGCACCAGAAAATTGGCCATCTCCGCCGCTTTGCCCTGCCAGCGCTCGGCCAGCAGCACACAGTTGGCGTCGTTTTCCACCGAGACCGGCAGCCCGGTTCGCGTCTCGAGCCACGATTTCATGGCGAAGTTATCAAATCGACGGATAGCGCCGCCCATGGTGATAAGACCGCTGTGCGGATCGATATAGCCCGGCGCGCTGATGGCTATTCCTTCACACGACGGATGGGCCGCCAGCCACGACAGCATTGCCTGTAAGATCCGATCGCCATCGCTGTCATTGATTGACTGCCTGGCGGTTTCCAGCAGCCTGCCGTCGCGGGTCATCACGCCCATCTTTAACGCGGTGCCACCGATATCAAATGCCGCAATCTTCATTCATCCCTCTCCTGACCCGCGTCAATCACCGACAAAATGCGTGGCAAACCAACAAGGAAACCGGTTTCAGTCGTATAATGAGGATTCCTTTACGTAGAGGCAAGCACCAGACTGTACCCGGTTTCATTTTCGTGAGCAGTATCAAATTTAACCATTCATCAGCGGTTTTACGCCAACTGTAAAGCAGGCTCGCAAACGTTTGCTTTCCCTGTTAGAATTGCGCCGATTTTTCTTGCTTACCGCAAACGCGTGGAGACTTCGCAGTGACCGATAAAACCTCTCTCAGCTATAAAGATGCCGGCGTGGATATTGATGCAGGCAACGCTCTCGTCGACCGTATTAAGGGCGTGGTGAAGAAAACCCGTCGCCCGGAAGTGATGGGGGGACTGGGCGGATTCGGCGCGCTGTGCGCACTGCCGCAGAAATCCCGCGAGCCGGTACTGGTCTCCGGCACCGACGGCGTCGGTACCAAGCTGCGTCTGGCAATGGATCTGAAGCGTCACGACACCATCGGTATCGACCTGGTCGCCATGTGCGTGAACGACCTGGTGGTTCAGGGCGCTGAGCCGCTGTTTTTCCTGGATTATTACGCCACCGGTAAACTGGACGTCGATACCGCAGCCAGCGTCATCAACGGCATCGCCGAAGGCTGCCTGCAGTCCGGTTGCGCGCTGGTCGGGGGTGAAACCGCAGAGATGCCCGGGATGTACCACGGCGAAGATTACGACGTGGCGGGTTTCTGCGTCGGGGTAGTGGAAAAATCAGAAATCATCGACGGCAGCAAAGTGACCGATGGCGACGTGCTGGTGGCGCTGGCGTCCAGCGGCCCGCACTCTAACGGCTATTCGCTGGTGCGTAAGATCATTGAGGTTAGCGGCGTTGACCCACAAACTACCGACCTTGACGGTAAACCGCTGGCCGACCATCTGCTGGCGCCAACCCGCATCTATGTGAAATCGGTGCTTGATCTGATCGCCAGCGTTGATGTCCACGCTATTGCCCACCTGACCGGCGGCGGCTTCTGGGAAAACATTCCGCGCGTGCTGCCGGATAACACCCAGGCGATCATCGATGAGTCCTCCTGGCAGTGGCCATCCGTCTTCAACTGGCTGCAAACCGCCGGTAACGTCAGCCAGCATGAAATGTACCGTACCTTTAACTGCGGCGTAGGGATGATTATCGCCCTGCCGGCAGCGGAAGCGGACAAAGCGATTGCCCTGCTGAATGACAAAGGTGAAAACGCGTGGAAAATCGGGTATATCAAAGCCTCCGATTCCGAACAGCGTGTGGTCATTGCATGAAAAACATCGTGGTGCTGATTTCCGGTAGCGGCAGCAATTTGCAGGCGATCATCGACGCCTGCGGCCGGAAACAGATAAACGGCACCCTGCGTGCGGTATTCAGTAACAAGGCTGATGCGTTCGGCCTTGAGCGCGCGCGCCTGGCCGGCATCCCGGCCCATGCGCTGGCGCAAAGTCAGTTTGCCGACCGGGAAGCGTTCGATCGTCAGCTGATGCATGAAATCGACGCCTACGCCCCGGATCTGGTGGTGCTGGCAGGCTATATGCGTATCCTTAGCCCGGCGTTCGTCAGCCACTATCAGGGACGTCTGCTGAACATCCATCCCTCGCTACTGCCGAAGTATCCTGGCCTGCATACTCATCGTCAGGTGCTGGAGAACGGTGACGAGGAGCACGGTACCTCGGTGCACTTCGTCACCGATGAGCTGGACGGTGGGCCGGTTATCCTGCAGGCCAAGGTGCCGGTCTTCGCTGGCGACAGCGAGGAGGAAATCACGGCGCGGGTTCAGGCCCAGGAACATGCCATTTATCCGCTGGTCATCAGCTGGTTCGTCGATGGACGTCTGCGCATGGCAGGCAACCACGCCTGGCTGGATGAGCGACAGCTTCCCCCGCAGGGCTATGCCGCCGACGAATGAACAACCAGCCCCGCATGAGCACATCGCGGGGCTTTTTTTAATTAAAAGTGTTTACTAATCAAACATCTCACAGAAATAATTCTTCTTACTGTCATATTGTTGTGACACAGTAAATCGCTATGCAGAAAAATTCGTCATAATAGTCTACGTCCTGTGAGTAAAACGGAGTGTGAGCGGTAATGGGCCAGGAAAAGCTATACATCGAAAAAGAACTCAGCTGGTTGTCTTTTAACGAACGCGTGCTGCAGGAAGCGGCGGACAAGAGTAACCCGCTGATTGAGCGCATGCGCTTCTTAGGTATTTACTCCAACAACCTGGATGAGTTTTACAAAGTGCGCTTCGCTGAGCTGAAGCGCCGGATTATTATCAGTGAAGAACAAGGCAGTACCGCCCATTCTCGCCACCTGTTAGGCAAAATTCAGGCCCGCGTTCTGAAGGCCGATCAGGAATTCGATAGTCTGTATAATGAACTGTTGCTGGAGATGGCGCGTAACCAGATCTTCCTGATCAACGAGCGCCAGCTGTCCGTCAATCAGCAGGCCTGGCTGCGCAACTACTTCAAGCAGTATTTACGCCAGCATATCTCGCCGATCCTGATCAACCGCGAAACGGACCTCGTGCAGTTCCTGAAAGATGATTACACCTATCTGGCGGTGGAGATTATCCGCGGGGAAAACATCAACTATGCTCTGCTGGAAATACCGTCGGATAAAGTGCCGCGCTTCGTGAACCTGCCGCCGGAAGCGCCGCGTCGCCGCAAGCCAATGATCCTCCTGGATAACATCCTGCGCTATTGCCTGGACGATATTTTTAAAGGCTTCTTTGATTACGATGCGCTGAACGCCTACTCGATGAAGATGACCCGTGACGCCGAGTACGATCTGGTGCATGAGATGGAGTCGAGCCTGATGGAGCTGATGTCCTCCAGCCTCAAGCAGCGCCTGACCGCCGAGCCGGTTCGCTTCGTCTACCAGCGCGATATGCCGGATGCGATGGTCGAAATGCTGCGCGATAAGCTCTCCATTTCCAACTACGACTCAATGCTGCCGGGCGGCCGCTATCACAACTTTAAAGACTTTATCGGCTTCCCGAACGTCGGTAAGGCCAATCTGGTCAATAAGCCCATGCCGCGCCTGCGTCATCTGTGGTTTGATAAATTCCGCAACGGCTTCGACGCCATTCGCGAACGCGACGTGCTGCTCTACTATCCCTATCACACCTTTGAGCACGTGCTGGAGCTGCTGCGTCAGGCCTCCTTCGACCCCAGCGTATTGGCGATCAAAATCAACATTTACCGCGTGGCCAAGGATTCGCGCATTATTGACGCGATGATCCACGCCGCCCACAACGGTAAGAAAGTCACCGTAGTGGTGGAGCTGCAGGCGCGCTTCGATGAAGAGGCTAACATTCACTGGGCGAAACGCCTGACGGAAGCGGGAGTCCACGTTATCTTCTCTGCGCCAGGTCTGAAGATCCACGCCAAGCTGTTCCTTATCTCGCGTAAAGAAGGCGATGAGGTGGTGCGCTACGCCCACATCGGCACCGGTAACTTTAACGAGAAGACGGCGCGGATCTACACCGACTATTCGCTGTTAACCGCCGATGCGCGCATTACCAATGAAGTCCGCCGGGTGTTTAACTTTATCGAGAACCCCTATCGTCCGGTTAGCTTCGACTACCTGTTGGTGTCGCCGCAGAACTCGCGTCGTCTGCTGTATGAGATGATCGATCGCGAGATCGCCAATGCGCAAAACGGGCAACCGTCCGGGATTACGCTGAAGCTGAACAATCTGGTGGATAAAGGTCTGGTGGACCGACTGTATGCCGCCTCCAGCTCCGGCGTGCCGGTTAATCTGCTGATCCGCGGCATGTGCTCGCTGATCCCGGGTCTGGAAGGTATCAGCGAAAATATCCGCGTCATCAGTATTGTGGACCGTTTCCTCGAGCACGACCGGGTCTACTGTTTTGAAAACGGTGGCGATAAACAGGTCTGGCTCTCCTCTGCCGACTGGATGACGCGTAACATCGATTATCGCATCGAAGTTGCCGCTCCGCTGCTCGATCCGCGTCTGAAGCAGCGGGTGCTGGATATTTTTGATATCCTGTTCAACGATACGGTAAAAGCGCGCTATCTTGATAAAGAACTGAGTAACCGCTATGTGCCGCGCGGCAATCGCCGTAAAGTGCGCGCGCAAATGGCGATTTACGATTATCTCAAATCACTCGAACAACCCGACTAACCTATGCCAATAAACGATAACACCCCTCGGCCGCAGGAGTTCGCTGCGGTTGACCTTGGTTCGAACAGTTTTCATATGGTGATCGCCCGTGTCGTCGACGGCGCCATGCAGATCATCGGACGCCTGAAACAGCGCGTACATCTGGCCGATGGCCTCGATGAAAACTCGGTGTTGAGCGAAGAAGCCATGACCCGTGGGCTGAACTGCCTGTCGCTGTTTGCCGAACGCCTGCAGGGGTTCTCCCCCTCCAGCGTCTGTATCGTCGGGACGCATACGCTGCGTCAGGCGACCAACGCGGCGGAGTTTCTTAAACGCGCGGAAAAAGTGATCCCCTACCCAATCGAGATCATCTCCGGTAATGAAGAAGCGCGCCTGATTTTTATGGGCGTTGAGCACACGCAGCCGGAGCGCGGCCGCAAGCTGGTGATTGATATCGGCGGTGGTTCAACCGAGCTGGTCATTGGCGAAGATTTTGAGCCCCGCCTGGTGGAAAGCCGCCGCATGGGCTGCGTGAGCTTCTCGCAGGCCTATTTCCCTGGCGGCGTTATCAATAAAGAGAACTTCCAGCGCGCGCGCCTGGCGGCGGTGCAGAAACTGGAGACGCTGGCCTGGCAGTTCCGTATTCAGGGATGGACCGTAGCGCTGGGCGCCTCCGGCACCATTAAAGCCGCCCAGGAAGTGCTGGTGGCGATGGGCGAGAAGGACGGATTTATTACGCCGGAGCGCCTCGAGATGCTGGTAAATGAGCTGTTGAAGCATAAAAACTTCGACGCGCTCAGTCTGCCCGGTCTCTCAGAAGACCGTAAAGCGGTCTTTGCGCCTGGGCTGGCGATCCTCTGCGGTGTGTTTGACGCGCTGGCCATCAAAGAACTTCGTCTGTCCGATGGCGCGCTGCGCGAAGGTGTCCTGTACGAGATGGAAGGCCGCTTCCGCCACCAGGATATTCGTAGCCGCACGGCACAGAGTCTGGCAAATCAGTACAACATCGATCGCGAACAGGCGCGCCGGGTACTGGAAACTACCACCCAGATGCTGGAGCAGTGGCAGGAGCAGAATCCCAAGCTGGCCAATCCGCACCTCGCGGCGCTGTTGAAATGGGCGGTGATGCTCCATGAGGTAGGGCTGAATATCAACCACAGCGGCATGCATCGTCACTCGGCCTACATTCTCCAAAATAGCGACCTGCCGGGCTTCAATCAGGAGCAGCAGATGCTGATGGCCACCCTCGTACGCTATCATCGCAAAGCGATCAAGCTCGACGATCTGCCGCGCTTTACGCTATTCAGGAAAAAGCAGTTTCTGCCGCTAATTCAGCTACTGCGCCTGGGCGTACTGCTGAATAACCAGCGTCAGGCTACCACTACGCCGCCGACGCTGCGCCTGCAGACGGAAGCTCACCACTGGACGCTGACGTTTCCGCACAACTGGTTTAGCCAGAATGCGCTGGTGCTGCTGGATCTGGAAAAAGAGCAACAGTACTGGGAAGGCGTGCCGGAATGGATGCTGAAGATTGCTGAAGAAGAGCCAGACGCCTGATCGTATCTCTGGCTATCAACCGAGCCGGGCGCTTACGCCCGGCTTTTTGCTGCTCAGCCGGTCATCTCCTCCGCCAACTGCGTCAGAGGTACCGGTACCCCGATATCATAGCCCTGCATATAATCGATCCCCAGCGTGATGACCGCCTGACGTATTTCCGGCGACTCCACATATTCGGCCACCACCTGCATGTTCTTCATACGCGCCAGACGACAAATAGAGTCCACGACCTGGTAATCAAGACTGCTGGCAAGCAGATTGCGAATAAAACTGCCGTCGATTTTAAGAATGTCGACGTTCATTGTTTTTAACCGGGCGTAGCTGGCGTAGCCGGTACCAAAATCATCGATCGCCACCCGGCAGCCCAGCGCCCGCAGATGCTCTAAAGTCTGGCAGACCAGCTCGGGATTGCTGAGCGCGTAGTTCTCGGTCAGCTCGAAAATAATCTGCCATGGCTCAATGTTGTAGGCCTGCAGCAGCGCTTCGACCTCCTGAGGAAACTGGCTGCGGCTCAGCGACACCGGAGAAAGATTGATCGCCAGCCGCAGACCAGGCAGCGCCCGCCGGTTGGCGTCCATAAAGGCCAGCGTATGCTCAATAACCCACTGGTCCACCCGCGTGGACAGCCCAAACTCGTGCGCCACCGGCAAGAACTCGTTTGGCCCCGTTAGCTCACCCGACTCCCCTTCCATCCTCACCAGCACTTCATGATAGCGATCGCCGCGAATGCCCTGGATAGGCTGCGCCATCAGGACAAAATGGTCATGTTCCAGCGCTTTGAGAATGCGGTTCATCATCACGACTTTATCTTTCAGATCCTGCTGAACATGGCCCGCGCCGCGGCGCTGTAAATTTTCCGGATGGCCGCTGGCTAACGACATGTCGGCAATGGTGTTCAACTCGCCAAGCAGTAAATACAGATGCTTGACCGGCGAGCGAACGTTGCAATAGCTCATGCCGATCCGCGGCTGCAGGGGGACCCCGTCCCAGTGGAAACGGAACTGTCGCAGGGAGCGGTCAATTAAGTGAATGCGCGCCTGGTGCCCTTCGCTATTGAGACGGAACACTAAATCGTGACCGGCAAGATGATATACCGCTTCGTTGGGCTGCAGCAGCGTTCTCAGGTGGTTCGCCAGCATTTGCTTATACTGGATTCGCAAAAGTACCCCATAGTGGCGCCCCAGCAGTTCAAGCTCAGGAATGCGCAGAAAACAGAGCGTCGACCAGCTCGTGCCGTTGAGCGCCCGGCTCAGCGCCCGCAAGTTCGGCATATGAACCACCGGGTCGAGGAAGGCCATCTGCCGGACGCGAGCGTAGATCAGCCGCTGCTGTGTCGCCAGCATCGCCGTATAGGCGACAATAAACGAGAATACCAGATAGCTTGATGAGGTGATCGCCAACTGGGTGTTATAGCTTGGGTAAATTGGTAAGTAACGGTAATGAAAATGGATCACGGCAATCAGCACCGGCGTCCAGATCAGTGAGATAAAGCGATAGCCAAAACGCATGGCACCCCAGAGCATCACCGGCATCAGCAATGACAACGTATAATTCGTACTAAATATGGTGCTGCTATCATTAAGCGGCATCAATAATAGCCACAGTAGCAGAATTAATACCGTCGCCCAGCAAATGATTTCAATTTTTTTTATTTTTGGATCAATTTGTAAGCGAACCTGAGAAATAAAGCCGCGTAAATGAAAAGGATTACGAATGACCCTTAACACAAAATAACACAGCGGCATGCCGGTCAGGCACCCTACCATTAGCGCCTGAAAGGTGATTAATGAACGTAAACTAAATGGCGTAACGCCGGTCATTTCCGTTGTGCGCGGATGGAGTCCAAGATATTCGGCAATCTGTGACAAAATCAGAAAAATGACCGAGGGGAGCAGCATTTGCCAGAACAGACGATGCGGCATCAGTCGGACGTTGCCGTGTGAGACCTGCTGACGCTGGGGGACAAAAATGCGGTAGCCGCCCCAGCAGAGCACGCAGGGGATAAGGAAATGGAACAGTACACCGATGGACTGCTCAAGCATCATGCCGTGGGCCAGAGTTAACAGCAGGCCAATAATAATGCCAGGGATCGCCGCCCAACCAAAAAACATCATCAGGCTGAGCACCAGCGCCAGGGGAAGATAATACAAAAATACCATATGACCATTGAGCATGGTGTAGGTATTCGCCCATCTGGCGACCGGTAATAACAGCGCAGGCAGAACGAGCGGTAAAGCCCACCACTTGTCGCGATATTGTTGATAGTATTTTAATAAATTCATAGGTGCTCTACAGAGTGCCTCTGCTCCCGCGAGGCATATTCAGGCAGGCATCCAACCACCCATGCTGACCGCGTAAATAATAACGATACGGTAACGTCCGCTGATTTTAGTGGCCAAGAGAAGGAGACTATTGATATAAATCAACAAATGCTGACGCCAACATTAATAAATCTTATTTTTCCCGACATTTCACGGCTAATAAAGTGAGCATGTAAATACGACGATTATCTTATATAACATTAATTAATGTTTTCACTGCCGCACTTTTACATCTGCATCAATTGACCCCATCTCGTTCCTGTGCCTTAATACCCCCATCGCCCATCTTCGGGTATACTTCAAGGATCCTTTTGTGAGTCAGGCACCCAGTATGCGTAAACGACATCGATTTAACCGTCGCATGACCCGTATCGTACTGCTTATCAGCTTTCTCTTCTTCTTTGGACGCTTTGTCTACTCCTCCATCGGCGCCTGGTACCATCATCAGGATAAAAAAGCGTCGCAGGAGTCATCGCTCACCGTCGAGCCCTCCCCCCGCGAGTAATCCTTTGATTCTAATACTGCAAGCGCCACACTCCGCAGGCAGAGCCGCTCGCTGCTGAAGTACTGTCTTTGATGCGGTAATTTTGCCGTCGGCGATTTATAAGCGCACGGTATGCAGCAGGCGCAGCATTTCAGCGATACCTTTTGTCACAATTTTGTCCTGACGCATGACTACCGCCAGCTGTCGGTATAGCCGCGGCGCCAGCGAGTGTATGCGTAATCCGTCGCGATCCTCCACCCGCTCCACCGCCATGCGGGGCACGATGCTGTAGCCCAGCCCTGCCCGCACCATGCGCTTAATCGCCTCGATGCTCCCCAACTGCATTACCGGCGTCACCGCCAGTCCCGCCGAGCGGAACCAGCGGTCAATCAGATCCCGCGTGCCGCTACCCGCCTCGAAGGCAATGAGCGGCTGCGCCTGCAGCTCGGCGGGAGTATAAACCGCCGGCATCTCCGTCTCGCGGCTGGCATAGATGGTCACGAACTCCTCATCTAACATCGCAGTCACCGCCAGACTGCGCCCCTGCACGGGCAGCGTGACCAGCCCGAGATCGAGCCGGTTTTCTTCCACCGCGCGGACGATATCCAGCGTGTTGCCGGTGGTCACCCCCACCGTCAGCAGCGGGTGCTGCTGACGAAGATGCTGCAGCAGCGGTGGAAGAAGATGAATGCAGGCCGTCGCGCCGGTCCCCAGCGTCAACGATCCATTAACCTCCTGACTGAATGCGCTGACCGACTGCACCGCGCTATTCACCGCCCGATCGATCTGCTCGCTGTGGGCCAGCAATGCCATTCCCGCCGCCGTCGCCTTGATCCCACGTCCGGTTCGCTCCAGCAGCCTGGTCTGTAAAAACTGCTCCAGCTGACGTACCTGCAGGCTGACGGCAGGTTGGGAGATCCCCAGCGCGTCGGCGGCGGCAGAAAAGCTGCCGCGCTGTACGACCAGCCGGAAGGTCGCCAGATTTCCCAGGTTCAGTGTTGTCATAAAAGTTTCTCTTATACCGCGCATAAGGTGGCCGCTCTGCCAGAACAATAGCCTGCCGGGTATGCTCAGGACAACTGTCTTAACGGAATGAAAAACCATGGAAATAAACGCTATTCCCCGACGCCTTGCCTTCACCGCGGGCGGTCAGCAACTCATCAACTGGGGGATCTCTTTTTATATGCCCGGCACCTTTGCCGGGACTATCGCCGCCGACAAAGGATGGTCCTTGCCGCAGATCTATCTCGGCCTGACGCTTGCGATGCTGATGATGGCCGCTGTCTCCCCGTTCGTTGCCAGGCTGCTGGCTCGCTTTGGCGGAAGGCTGGTGGTCACCAGCGGTACCTTACTGATAGCCGCCAGCTGCGCCATGATGGCCTGGCGCCCTTCGCTGGCCGGCTGGTACGGCGCCTGGCTGCTGACCGGCATCGGCATGCGGCTCTCACTGTATGATGCGCTGTTCGCCGCAGTGGTGAATCTGTACGGTCAGCAGGCGCGGAAAACTATCTCTCATATCACTCTCGCTGGCGGTCTGGCCTCTGCCCTCTTCTGGCCGCTGGGCGAGGCGTTATTAACCATCATGCCCTGGCAGAATGCCCTGCGGATCTATGCGCTGTTTGGCCTGCTGAGCGCATGGCTGAGTTATCAACTGCCTCGCCAGCGGCTCAATTCAGCGGCGAAATCACCAGCCTCGCCAGCGACAGCAGAGGGCGACCGGCGTAACGGGGCGCGTTACGCGATCTTTATTGCGCTGATCACCTTCATCTCTAACGGTACCTCTACCCATCTGCCGGAGTTTATCAGCCACTTTGGTCTGCCGGTTGCCGTCGGTGTGCTGTGGGGATTCGGCCAGACCGGCGCCCGGCTGGGGGAAGTGCTGGCCGGTCCCCGGGTCACCTCACTCACGCTAACGCGTTTTACTGCGCTCGCCATGCCGCTCTGTTTTCTCCTTGGATTGAGCAGCACGACCTATGCCGGATGCGCAGCCGGGTTTGTGCTGGGCTATGGCGCGATTAACGGGCTGGTGACGATTGTCAAAGCGACGCTGCCGCTGGCGCTGTTTAGCGCAGAAAGCTACGCCAGCCGCACGGGTCTCCTGCTGATCCCCGGGCAACTGATGGCAGCTGTTTCACCCTTTGCCTACGCATGGCTGAACCACCGGCTGGGCATTATCGGCGGAATGTGGGTGTCCACCGGGTTAACGTTGATCGTTGCCGGACTGGCGCTGGCGATGGTGCGCGAGGCGGGTAAGGCGCAGGATGAACGTAATGTAGAATATCCGGCAGCGGCCGTTGACCAACCGATAGCCAAAAACAACCTTGCTGAAGAGTAAACGTGGATCACTACGCCCTTGATAATTTACGCCTGCGTTTATAGCCATATGGCAAGCATTATTCATATTATAAATTTTTAATGAAAATACATTCACTAAATCAATGATGAAATTTTTAAGAGAATAGCAGGGCATGCTGTCACCTGCGAAAAATAACGATACCGCCTGTATTTTTCGCTTGCATAATGATCCAAAAAATAAAGCCAGTCGCCATCGGTAACATTAGCCACACCTCCGGTAACACAATTAGCTTTACTCTCTTCCTCATCGAAAACGTTCGAGAATAGCAAAGAATGAGCGCTAATTTTAATACCGTAGCAAAACCCGGCGGCAATCGATGCAATCTGGCCTGTCGGTATTGTTTCTATCTGGAAAACGAGGTTCCGCGTCCAGGGTATGCCACCATGGACGACCTCACGCTGGAAGCGTACATTCACAACACCATTTCATCGACCCCCTCGCAAAACGTCGAGTTTTGCTGGCAGGGCGGTGAGCCTACCTTATGCGGGCTGGATTTTTTTGCAAAGGTGGTCGAGCTCCAGCAGCGTTACCGTGGTAACAAAATCATCGCCAACAGCCTGCAAACCAACGGCATCTTGCTGAACGATAAATGGGCTCGTTTTTTGCGTCGTCATGGATTTCTGGTCGGATTATCCATTGATGGCCCTGCGTCACTCCACGACACCTGGCGTACGACGGGCTGCGGAAAACCCACCTGGGAAAAAGTTGTGCAGGCCATACGCTGCCTGCAGCAGCATGACGTTCCGGTGAATGCCATGGTGGTGGTCAGCCGCCAGTCTGCAAGCCAGGGGAAAAGTCTCTATCGCTGCCTGAGCCGCGAGCTAAACCTTCACCATCTCCAGTTTATTCCTCTCGTTGACTCCCCTGCTCCCTGGTCAATTACCCCTGAGGGCTGGGGCAAATTTTTGTGCAGTGTTTTCGACGACTGGCTGGAAAACGATGTTGGCAGGGTGTTTATCCAGTACTTTGATAATCTGCTCGGCGTATGGGCCGGCCAGCCCGCCACGCTCTGCACCATGCAGCCTGTCTGTGGGCAGAGTTTACTGGTGGAGCAAAACGGCGATGTCTACAGCTGCGATCACTTTGTCTCAGCGGAATATAAGCTGGGTAATCTGAAGCAAGATGCTATGGCAGCGATGGCGAGCTCGCCATTTCAGCAACAGTTCGGGAAGCAAAAGGGCCAACTCTCTGCCCGCTGTCAGGGCTGCCACTGGCGCTTTGCCTGCCATGGAGGATGCCCTAAACACCGTTTTACCATCCATGACGACGAAGCACAGAATTACCTGTGCAGCGGCTATTTAACCTTTTTCGGCCATATCACGCCCTATATGAACGTCATGAGAAGGCTTTTATTAAATTGCCAGCCGCCCGCGCTCATTATGAGTCTTATCCCGGAGATTCGGCAAAATATATTACAATTAACGGAGTCTGAAGATGAAAGAACCAAATAAAATAGATGGAAATCGCCGCGATCTCCTCAAAGGTCTGGGGATTACCGCTGTCGTGAGCCTGTTACCAGAGACGGGAAACGCCGCACAAAATAATGCCGCCCCGAAAGCGGCATGGGATATTCCTTTCACCGGCGAAATCCCTGACACACTGCCCGAAGGCTACAATATTTTACTAATAACATGCGATCAGAAACGTTATTTCGAGCGGTATCCCTTTCCGGTGCCGGGCCGGGAACGCCTGATGAAAACGGGTATCACTTTTACCAATCATCAGAACACGGCCAACGTTTGTACGCCATCGCGCTCTGTCATGTACACCGGGCTCCATATGCCGCACACCCGGATGTTTGATAATCTTGGCTTCCCCTGGATGAATTACGATCTGGACCCGGAATTACGTACCGTGGGCCATATGATGCGTGAACTGGGTTATTACACGGCGTATAAAGGTAAATGGCATCTTACCCGGGAGATCGATCAGCCGGTCGCTGGTAAATCGGTAGAAGAAATGGACCTGGGCGAGATCCCGACGCCGCGACTGCATGAAATTATGGAAAAGTATGGTTTCTCTGATTATCACGGCATTGGCGATGTCATCGGGAAAAGTAAGGGCGGCTATTTCTTTGATTCAGTCACCACGGGGCAGACCATTAGTTGGCTACGTAACACCGGCCGCCCGCTGAATGATGAAAATAAGCCCTGGTTCGCGGCAGTAAACCTGGTTAACCCCCACGATGTCATGTTTATCGACACCGATGAGCATGGTGAGCAGGTGCAGTGGAAAGGGCCAATGGATAAAGAAAACCACACCCTGCTGCCAACCCAACCCCCGCACAACCAAATCTATCAGCAAAGCTGGCCAGACTATCCGCTGCCTGCAAACCGCCATCAGTCGCTCGATGAGCCTGGCAGACCTGCCGCCCATAAAGAGTACCAGAATGCCAGGGCGGTGATGGAGGGACAGTTCCCCGATGAAGACCGGCGCTGGCGCAAATTACTGGATTATTATTTCAACTGTATTCGCGACAATGACCTGCATCTTGAGGCGATTCTCAATGAGCTGGATAACCTGCAGCTGACGCAAAATACGATTATCGTCTTTACCGCCGACCATGGGGAACTCGGTGGCTCCCACCAGATGCATGGTAAAGGTTCCTCGGTGTACAAAGAGCAGATCCATGTGCCGATGATCATTCGCCATCCGGCGTATCCGGGAAATATCCGCTGCAACAGTTTGACCAATCATCTGGATTTAGTACCGACCCTGATTGGTCTGACTGGACGCGATCGCTCGCTGCGAGAGAAAGTCCTGGAGGGCAGAAAAGGCCGGGATATGAGCCCATTACTGGCGCATCCTGAGCAAGCGGGCTTAAATGCGCTGCGTCCGGGTTCGCTTTATTGTTACGGCATGATCCTGTATATGGATGCGCAATACACGGCAAAATTCAGAAAGCTGGCTGGAGAAAAACTCCCGCACGATCAATTTAAAAAAGCGATCGCGTCACTCCATCCTGATTTTTCCCATCGCTCAGGGATCCGTATGATCAACGATGGACACTATAAATTTGCCCGCTACTTTTCGCTCAAGCAGCATCATATTCCTGCTACCCTGGCCGAACTGCTGGAGAATAATGATGTTGAACTTTTCGATCTGGTTAACGACCCCGAAGAAAATCATAACCTCGCCCGGGAGCCAGAGAAATACCGGGATCTGTTAATGACTATGAACGATAAACTCAATCAGCTCACTGCCGCTGAGATTGGCGAAGATGATGGCAGCTATATGCCCCCGTTTGAAGGAAGCCAGTGGGACATGTCGGCGGCCCAGATGCATCAATATATGCGCGATTAGCGCTTGCCGTCAGGTGGGAGACCTTAATGTAGCAGCTATAAAAAAACCCTCTGTAAACACAGAGGGTTTCGTTTCATTCAGCTAACGCCGGGGATTATTCCCACTCAATTATTTACAGATGTCGTAACCAATTGACTGAAAACAACATTTTTAAAATTAAAATCCAAGATACCGTTTTATATACCGTCACCGGGAAATTGTGCCCCGCTTCGTCAGTTCGTCATATTGCCGTTCACAGACCCTTCCGGCTTCTGCTGCCCGGTCAGCGTATTCTGCCAGCTGCCGGTTTCGTTCGAGAGATTTTTCGAGCACGTCGGCAAGCAAAACTCCGGTGTCTGCGGCTGACGACCCAGCGCCGACAGTGGCGTTATACTGCCTGAGCTGCTCACGGATGGCAACGAGCTGCTGCTGCAGCCGGCCAGCGCGAGCGGCAGCATCAAGAGCATCATTGCGCGCCTGGTCGATCCTCTGCTGCGCCTCACGTTCATTGGTTGCTTTCTCCTGTTCGTCATGTTGACGGGCTTTATCATCTTCTGCTTTGCGGTCTGCCTTCGCCTGCGCATAACCGGCGTCGTACTGCCTGTCACCGTGAACATTCCAGGCTACAACGCCTCCGGTCACCAGAGCAGCAAGCATCGACACGATAAGCAACTGTTTCCAGTACGCTTTCACGAATGCCGTGATCATGATTCATTTACCGACTCGGAACCGGTCATTAACGGTAACTCTCTACTATCCTTCGCCACATTAACCGGCCAACGGTATCCGGTAACCCTTTCCTTGGAAAATGAACGAATGTTAATTGCATCAGACTGGTTCCCGCCAAGAACCATCAGGTCGCCATTTTTTTTCTTCCCGACAACAAATCCGACATGGCCTCCGCCGTCACGGCTGAATACAACCACACAACCATAAGCTGGTTCTTTAATCTGAACCCCCCAGTTGAGATAGGATTTTGCAGATTCGAAGCGTGTTGATTTAATTCCACTTCGTTCGAGCATTGCACCTACGAATGCGGCGCACCATGGCGTTTCATCATCTTTAATCCCACCACGCTTAATGTCTTTCCAGAATTGAATAATCAGTGGGTTATGACGTGGTCCTTTAATTTCCATCTGGCCAATATGTTTACGTGCTTCTGTAATCCAGGGTAACTCACTCATGATGACCTCGATATCTTGAAGATTTGCACAACGTTGCCGCGCGTCTTCAGCACCGCGGCGAACATCACAGCATTGATAACGACCTCAGAAAGATCTGCGGTCATGGGGAAGTGGTACAGGTATGAGTACGCGGTACGCAGCGGGATACTGGCCGCCGCCACGATGAGGAAATAGGCTATCCACCCACCCCAGCGGCGGTGGCGCGATCCGTTGCGCTGGAAGAACATCACCCGCAGCGCTATCCCGCCGCAGATGATGGAATTAGCGATAAGCAGCAGATCATGGCCTGTCATCGTCTTTTCCTCCCGGGATTAAATCGCGCGGATTGTCAGAGCGGTGATACAGCCATATCCCAACCCGCACCGCGACAATTGCGGCAACGAACGCGCCGGCGGAGTAGACAATGCCCCGCTCGAACGAGTCCTGTGTGATGGTGGGGATCATGCTGGCAACGCCGATAAGGATTGATGCTGTGGGTTTGTAGAAGAGAAGACCGCAGAGAAAGCTGAGTAGCGCCAGGAGAACGCGGCGCTTGACCGGATACTCAACTGCAGAGGTAACAAAAATTACCGCCCCGGCCAGCGATCCCAGCGCCACTTCAGGAGGTACGCCGGCGATAACTGCCGCCAGCGCACCGTAGCTAAGCCCCTGATTTATTGTGTCAGCGGTTAGCGATGCAGACATGATGACCACCGTTTACTATGCATGATGAACCTCCTTAGTTGGGTAAGCTCATCATACACAATAAACCATTTATGGATAAATGGTAATCATGACAAATGATCATTGAAAACATGTTTTTCTATGACAATAAAAAAATTGCCTCTTCAACAACCTGCTTTCTTTTTAATAACATCGTTTCAGTAGATGTTTCATTTTCTGCATCAATATACTTGTCTTGAAGCTCAAGTATTTTTAAATCTATAGAGTCGTCACATTCAATAACTCCACTTGCTATGATTTTGTCACGCTGATTTACTTGCGATGTAGTGATATCGCTTCCGCTCATATTTCCATAATAATCAACGATAGCCTTGAATAACACATCTGCCTGTTTTGCATCTGAACCAGTCATTAATTATACCCCGCTATTCTGATTTCTTTCATATAATTGTTATTTACGTTATGTGTCATTTTAAATAACACATACCAACTATATGCAAGTCCATGTGTTTCATCTGCCATTTTTACAAAGCCAGGGGCAGTTGACCCCATTTGAGTTACTATTGTAGTGTTTTCAACTCCAGATGTAGCAACTTTTGAATTAGAAAACGCCGTGTAAGGATCTGTATTTATATCTCCGTCAAATGATATCATCTGAATTAAACTTGCTTCAACAGTAGATCCTGCTGCTGCTGCATTCTGATCAGGTGAAATGTTAAATCTTATAAAAGCTCTTATATCATCAATAGCTTTTATATCATCTGGAACCCTCCACATGAAGTAAAGATCAACACCGTTTTTTGTTGATACTAATTTGTTAAATGTCCATGATAATGTGTCTGCTTTGTCGTTCAGAATTATTTCTGATGGTCTTAAATAAAAATATCTTCTGAACCAACCAAGAACAGTATTATTGGTTAAAAACCATGATTGCAGGTTTGTGCCACCAAAGCCTATAGATTTAGGGTTTTTATTTATTTTGTTTCCGCTTGCGTTATTATTTGCGAAATACAACTCATTTATGTATGCCCCTTTGCCATGAAAAGAATCAATGATTGCATATTTAGCACGCAAAGCAATGACATTATCAGCTTCAGCTGATATATTCCTGATGACATTAGGCATATTTAAATCATTATACGAATCATCGGTATAATATGTAGCAACACCATTAATACAATCGCCAACGTCGATATTTTCAACAAGGCATCCTTTTGCATTATTAAGTAGAACCATTTCTGAGGAGACAGTACGACCAAGCTTTTTAGCAGTAAGGTTACGGAATCCGCAGTTTTCGACCATATTGACAGCTGCACCTGATCCATTCAGTGTTCCAGCGGTCATGGGCGTAAGTAAATTACTATCTTCAATCCAACAATCAGTAGAGTTAGCCATAAACCCATATGCATAATATGTTCGAACTAAGTCAGGCCTTTCAATTGTTGAACCGCGAGCGATCACGTCATAACAAGATGGAGAAGAAGCAATTGAATCATTTCCAAAATTGAACAATTGAGTCCAACCATCACCAACCACATCGAAAAATCTTATATGCTGTGCATTAACACAATTAAATGCATAGCCTCCCCAATAGCTGGAATCAGTAAACACTGCAGACATGCGCAAGCCATAAACTTTACATTTCTCACACTGAACATAAGACTGATTGTCTCTCAGGTAAGATTTCAGTGGTAATTCTGCCATCGTAGAATCAGCAACGGAAGACGGGTAATTACCGGAATTGTATGCCGCTTTTGCTTTTTGATAGTTCCATTCTCTGCCACTCCCAAAAACGAAACCACCACGACCATACATTGACAATGGGTTTATCTGTTTTACCGTAGCCCCATATCCTATAATTACAACGTTGCTGGGTACGAACTGAATAAAATCAATCCAATAGGTTTTACCTGGTGTGAAATATGCTACACCGCCACCTAAAGATCGTAACCACTCAAACATATTAAACATTTTTTTAGAATTAGCATGAGCGTCTGACTGGGAATCAGTAATAACGCCCCATGCCTCAGGACAAGTCCACTTACCAATAAGTTGATTTAAAGATCCAGACCCTGGCATGCCCAGCAAAGACATACCAAGACCATCTTCATGAGATGCTAACTTTATTGCGAGATCTGCTGTATCTGTCATCGAAAAAACAGGTATTGGCTTACCGTTGCTATCCCATCCTAACAACGAGTTTTTCCGAACAGATACCGGGCTTAGTTGGTCAACAGTGCTTTCTGGAACCCGTAGAGTTCTCGCAAAATTACTGTCAATCTTCTGATCAAGAATGATATCACCAGCTTTCCAGGCATTGGTGTTCTCAACGATCTGCAAATCAACATAATTCTTCGTGGCCGCATCCTGCGCCTGTGACGGGTCACGCAAGTTACGAATGCGGTTGTTGAGTGCGTCGTAATAGTTGGCGAGCCATGATGGCTTCCTGAGAGATAGACCAGACCACCACCCGTATGCCTGTTGCACCAGCATGGTCAGCTTATCGAAAGCATCTTCGTGGATCTCAGGGAAAAAGCCCCCCTGGTTCCTGATGCTGGCTTCCTGCGTAACAGGAGTGCTGCGCTCGATAGAGATTTTGTAGCCAGTTGGCAGCGCTGATGTCAGAACCACCTTCCCCCCGTTGTAACGGTTCACACCGGTAACCGTGTAGTCGGTACCGAGTGTTAGCGTCACGATGCTTTCGGAGGTATCCAGGGTCTGCACCAGCAGGTGGCTTTTATCAAGAATGCGGAACGTAAAATCGTATTGGGTAGTGGCGCCGTTCCCGGTGTACTCGTTACGGATTACCTGCGTTGAAACTGTCATAGTCTGCTCCAGTGGTCAGCGCTGGCGCGCGTGCATAGAAGCATTCTATTACCCATCAAACCATATATGAATAAAACAGATCGAAACGAGCAAAAACATTACCATTAAGGTAAATAAAAACCTTCTGGAAAACCCTGTTACCTTTTGATATATGTATATATATACAGTATTTATCGGAGTAATCCTAATGCCAGAGCGGTACCAGTATCCTGTCGACGAAGGTTTTGCGGATCGTATTCACACCCCGGAAGGGGTCAGATCCCTGGTTGTAAAATCACAGCTGATGGAGTTGCTCAGGGAGATGGAGCGAGACGGCCACGATGTCAGCGGTGCGGCGGCGGAACTGGTGGCATTGGTTAACTATGTGACAAGCTCGCAGTTGTCGATGCGGGAGCTGCAAACACACCTGGACTTCTGCGCAATGCAGATTAGACAACATTTAAAGTAAGTTATAAGCTACTCGTCTACATGCTATACTTATATGAAGACGAGTTGCTAATAAACGGTGGTAAAATGAATGTGTTTTTAAAAAAAGAGTCTAATTCTTTAACTTCCACTGTAAAAATGCTAATAGTGGCAATTGTTACATATCAGATCGGGATAGGATGGGGGCTAATATGCATTGCTACTATAAATGTGCTCCCATCCATAACAATAAAATTTAATTAAGTTTTACACTCATTTGCCCAACATAATTAAACGGGTTTGATTTATCTATTCTTCTTAATGACATGGCAGAAGAAAAGTTCACAAAAGTACTAAATCCGTAGGTTGCTGAAGCTAAAATAGCACCTGTTTCTGGAAGACCTATTGATTTGGCGCCAAAATACGCTGCACCTGCATTTGTTACTATCTCAGGAATATTGAAGTTAAATTTTACTTCTGATAAGTTAAATTTTATACGGCTTTCACCATACAATCTAATAACATCTGCGCAAGCTTTATCTATCTCATTTATTGCCACCTTAAGTTCTAAGTCTCTGTTTTGCGAATTTAATACTCTTGTGTTAAGTTCATTAATTTTATTCATGAGGTTTTCTAGTTCCCCCTTTCTTTTAAGCCTGAACTCCAATATATCATGGATGTTTACACTTTCATCAGGCTCTGGAATTGCATTTATCAAAGTAAATAACTCACCATTATCCGGAGCAACCTCATTGCTATTCTTAATCAATACTTTATCAGCCTCACTAGCAATAAAATTTATATCTTTTCGCGCAAGTGAATCAATCATAAATTTCATATTTGCGTCATATAGTAGCGTAGCAAAATCACCACTGCCATTGATACGTAACATTACCTCAGTAAATAACCCTTCCCTTTTAAGCTCTGGTATACCTGGGGTTTCGTCATTAGAGATATTAATTAAATTGTTGTTTGTTGTAATTATTTTATCCCAATAAAGAGCATTTATTAATAACTTCCTATAGTTTAAATTAGATTCTGCTATATGTATGCTATTATTATCTGCGTTAATAAACATATCAGGAAACATTAAAACATGATTTTCCATTTAATCACCCATAGTATGTGTAGTAATAAAAATAATTTATGTAACTTTATTAGTTAGAATCACATTGGTATATATCAACACCAAAAAATATACTAGAACTATGTTTAGGATTGTTCTATATGCACATAAAAAAAAGCGCAAAACAACTCATAAAGAGATTGATTTTACCTAATAAACAAAATAAGATTACCAAAATGGTAAATTTACAACCCATTTCCCTTGTGCCATAGTGATCGGGCATCGGCAAAATCCGGTGCCGGGATTGGAACCCCGGATGACTACAAAGGCGCACTTACCGCGCAAGCGGTTTTTTTATGCGTTCAGCACGGCCATATTCGAATTATGGTGGGGCGTGCAGGGGCACCGAAAGGTGCGCCGGGTCCTTTGTAGCCGGTAGTTCCAACCCTGTACGTCTCACCACCTCAGAGATTGGAACCTCCGGTGGTGATCAACCTAACTACAAAGGTGATCACAATGAACACGAAACCTGCAGTTTTTTCCTTCGAATCAGAAAGCAACATTCGTGCAATTCTCATCAATGGCGAGCCATGGTTTGTGGCGATCGATGTAATAAAGGCCCTGCAACTTACTAACCCTACGATGTCCCTCAAGGCACTGGATGAAGACGAACGGTCTAAGTTCAACTTAGGGCGCCAGGGTAATACAAACATCATCTCCGAGTCTGGCCTCTACACCCTTATCCTCCGCTGCCGCGATGCGGTGACGCCGGGCACCATCCCCTACCGCTTCCGCAAATGGGTAACCAGCGAGGTGCTGCCGCAGATCCGCAAAACTGGCCGCTACGTTCGGGAAGAACTCTCCCAGGCTGATAAAGCCCGCATGCTGGCGCAGGAGATGACCAGCAGCATGTTGCCGGCGATCATGGATGCATTGCAGGTCGAGCAGAAGCATTACACCTTCCCTCTTAACCGACGCTATCAGGATCACATCCATTCACCTGATGGCCTGCGCGAACTGGCGAAAAGCTCAATGGTTATGAAACTGCTCCGTGAACTCGATGCTGACGGGCATGATGTATCCGGCGCCGCCGCAGAGGTCACGGCCATGCTCAGCTACATAGTTGGTATCGGCGCCGTTCTGCGCGACATAGAGACGCATGCTCAGTACGTGATGGCTAAGGCCAAGGGTTACTGAGACTGTTGGCGCAGGGAAGCGCCTTAAAAAGCATGATGCGTAACCTATTCATATCTATTGATATCGCGTTTTTATTGCTCTGCTCGTCTTGCAACCAACAATACCTGTGAGTATATTTAGCCCAAAGGTATTCAACCTTTTGTTGAGCACCTTTTAGATGCCTGATACGTCCGACACACAACATGGAGGACGAAATGAACCTGAACACGATAAGAAAAGCGATGCCATACATAATCCCTGAAGCAGATTTCGACAGAAAACTGAACATGTCGGAGAGAAATGTTACTCACACCGAAGACTACATTGCAAAAGGTGTGAATGACTTTACTCTGCCAGGGTTTACTACGCCATATGGTTATCGCCTTGTTAAGTCGATCAGAGATGACCATTACAGGCTGATCACAGACAGCGAAAATCCTGAGACAGTCTACGCGGTAAAACTGATTTTCCGCGAAGACATCGTTGAAACCAGAAAAAGCTGTACTCAGATTTTAGTCTGGCGTACGCCTAACGTGATTCATGACCGAGCTGTACATGGCCTGCCTCAGATCTTCTTCGCGTTCTTTCTTGAACACTATGCGATAGTGGTATCTGACGAGCAGCAAACGTTAGATGGCAGAAGATTCTGGGAACGAATGATCTCATGGGCTTTAACCACTAATGGTTATCATGTATACGTTTCTGATGGGACTGAAATGGATCGTCCATTAACGTTTATGACATCATGGGATGATTTCTATAGCGTATGGGCTGACTTCTGCTGGGGTAATGACCAAGATATTCATACCCACCGCCTTCTGGTAATTAGCAAAGAAAAACTCCATTAACTTAAAGCCCGCCTAGCGGGCTTTTTAATGGATGAAATCTAAGCGCAGCGCTAAACTCATAAAGCCACGGTTCAGTGGTCTACACATGGTAAGTGAAAATGAAAAAAGCATTAGCAGTGCTGTTTGTTCTGTTGTCTCTGGGTTCAGCTACACAAGCTTTCGCTGGTAACTGCCAGCATCCTGATGACACCGCAGCTGATGGCTCACGCTGTGGCGGACGTTCTGCTGACTCCCGCCCCGGCGGTCAGTGATAATTAAGGCCGCGAAAGCGGCCTGTTTGTTGGAGTGACATGTCACGCTCTCTTTCTGAATGATAGCCATTCGAATAATGAAGACATACCCCCACAGGCGATAGCAAAGATTAGACCACCAAAGAAAAGTAGACCAGCCTGCCACCACTCCCAGCGCCATACGTCCATGGCTCCAACCATTCCCACGATAGATCCAACCAGTGGTATATAGCTGACGATGAATGCAATCGGTGCCGCTATTATCCAGTGCAAGCCCCACCAAGATTCAAGTCCTGCCATGATTGCCGCTAACTGGAAAAGCCCCACCACGATGTAAACGATAAAGCCAATTGCTTGCATGTAGTCACCTATTTATTCAGAAAAAATTAGAGGTTTACCTTGAATAAGGCTCGCCACAAGAATTATTCCCTGCACAACAAAAATAAACCAGCAGATAGCCTGCGCTGGGGGACTAAGGAAATATTTGTATCGGTCAGCAAATAACAACCAACCAGAAACTATCACAGACAAAATAATTAAAAACAAGGATCCCCCTTATTCCGGCGTTACGTCCTGCGGTCGCCACCAGTATGTCTGGTTGAACTGTTTCTTGGATCTCTGCTCTACCTTGCGCAGATATCCAGGAGAAAAGTATTCCTGGAGCTGGTTAAATATCATATGGTCAAGCGCAGCTTTTGCATACCAAAGATTGGCACCGGGGATAAGGCCCTTGCCGAGTTTAACCAGATCACCACCTGTCTGTTCCGGCTTTCCTTCAACGGCATTAAGCGGGATGCCCTGCGCCAGCTTAACCACGTCATCAACCAGACCAGCCACAGGCCCCAGCATTGACGCCAGCGCGCCACCACCGTAGCGCGTATGGTCAGAAAGCAGGAAGTCACCATAGAGGCCAAGACCACCACCTTTCAGCAGCGCGCCGAGCCAGAATTTACCAGCATCCTTCCCGACCATCTCTCGGGGATTCCTCCCGGATGCCATGTCGTTTAGCTGCTGAGACAGCGCGCCGAGCATAGTGGTGCTGGCGAGGAATGCGGCGATATAGGCAGCCCGGCCACCAGCGGAAGGCATCCCCATTGCACGCGTCCAGTGCCGCAAAACAACAGATATCGGGAACGATTTAAACAGGAAAACCGAGCGGGTTAACTCACCTTTCCATGTGCCGCGCTGCAACCCGCCACCGGTAAGCAGCTGCTCACGCGCGCCAGGCGTAATGACTGCCATGTCGACTTCTTCAGATACTGCTGCCAACAGCCGGCGCATGGCCTCAAACCTGACTCGCTCCGGCAGTCCTAAGTGCATAACAGCAGCATCAGGGATCCGCATAATACTTTCCGGCGTGAGCATCGTAGTGTTTCCGTTACCCCAGTCTTCCTGTTGCGCCAGTTTCCATACGCTGAAGTCCTGCTCAGTAATGCCCTTGCTCTTCAGTATGCGGAAATCGCTGTCATCAAGGCTTCTCAGATCCGGCGCCCGGCTGACCACTTCGCCAAGGCTGCCCATCATCGTCACGCCGTAGGCACGCTTGTGAGCATCGGTCCATGCTGTCAGGCCGCTGGCGCGCATTACCGCCGTTGCCGCCCAGCGAGAAACCGACGGTCCCATATTGTCCATCGCCCAGCGGTTAACGCTGCCGAGCAACGATTCCATAGCCAGCCCAGCGCGACGGGCGCGGGCAAGCTCCGTGCGGTTCGCTGGGTTCATGGCCTCAAGCTGGTTCATAAATAGTCGGTTCATCGGGATGTTCGCTACCTTCGCCGACATATACATCGTGCCCAGGTCAGAGAATGAAGCCAGCAGCGCGGAACCAAGTCGGCTCGCCACCATCCAGTTTCGGATGTTGTCCGACCATCGTGCGATGTGCGGATTAGCGATCGGCTGCGTCTTCCCGGCGATAAAGTTGTAAAGGTTCTCGGTACTGTTGGCCAGGCGCTTAATCCTGCCAGTGCGCTCAGGGTTGGCAGTGGCCTGTTCAGCCGTAACCTCGTCCAGGATTGAGCGGAAAACGTGATCGGGGTTCGGTCCGTATGTCTCAACAAGAGCGATATCTTTGCTGATACCTTCAAGGTGCCCGACCATTACTTCCCACAGAGAGCGATCGCCATATTCGCGCTGATACTCAAGGTAGGAGTCTGCGTCTTTGAAGTGGATCTGCCGGGATGCATTACCGCGATTAGAGCGCGCGCCGGAAATGCGCATGCCGGTGTCGCTTAATTTGTTCAGCCCGCCGGTGGCGATGGTGTTGTATGCCTCGCCCAGGAAGGTTTTCAACTCAGCATCGCTCATCAGCTGGCCGTCATCTTTGATGTAGTACTTGCGATCCAGTTTGCCGATGACGTCGCTAATCCACTTATCCTGTGAGACCCTGCCGACTTTCTCCATTGAGTGGTGCTGAGGGATGCCCCAATTTTCCAGGTAGCCGATATCACCACCAGCGTCATTGAAGCGCTGGCGCAGCAGTTCAGTAACGCCAGCCCATGCTTTTGCGCCCTTCTTAGCCCTGACGTTGCCAGTGTCCTGCCCGCGCATCTCGTAAACCAGATCGCGCACGCTGGCCTCGTCCTCAAACAGGTGGAAGAATCTCGGGTCTACCGCTTCAAATGCTTCCTGAATCTGGCTTAGTGCATAGTCGCGGGTGGCTTTGCCGCGTGATTCTACCGACAGGAAATTTGATTTACCGTCAGCGTGAAAAGCGATGGTGCGGTTAAGCGCCTCAAGCTTGCCGTCTTTCCCCTGGTAGGTCTTTATGAAGGCGTCGAGACGTTGCCTGGCCGCAATGGTGAGCGCAACGCGGCGCCTCTTAAGCGCTGCTTCGTTGGTCAGCTCGTTCGCTGCTAACTGCCCGGCCCGGCGCAGGCGTTCAGCGTCAGTCATCGCCCGCCAGGATGCCGGATCATTGCGGGCCAGTTGTCGCATGTTCCGGTAAATACGGTCTTCAATATTCTGGATTTCCTGCTGCGTGAGTCGGCGGCTTGCGGCCTGCTGCACGGCGTTAATACATTCCTGACGCATAATTTATCCTCTTAAGAAACACGCAACAGCGACATCGAAAAGTCTGGAGTCCTGCATAGCCTGCTCATTTTCCCGCGCGGCATCATCAAGCACCTCGCGCGCGCTTCTTGACTGTGGATTTCCCTCATCGTCAAGCACGGTGATCACCATATCTGGCGATGATGCCAGCGAGTCTTCAGCGGCCATCACATCAATGTCCTGCTGATTCTCTACCGTTCTTGTCGCTGGCGCGCTTTCCATATCCCGGAGAGCCGCGTTGGGCTCCAGCGGTGCGACTTCATCGGCGGAGCGCACTTCTGCCGTGCGGAAAAATGAAAGAGCCTGAGCATCAAGCTCGGCCTCTGCTTGCTGCATGCGGGCGATCTCTGCTCTTGCCTCGAAGAATTCACCACCGGGCTCATGCGGGGCCAGTGCGTTACGAGAGAATTCCAGCCTCCCCTGTGCTTCACTGATCCGCTGATCGACATCTCTCAGCCTTGCCTGCTTATCGGCTCGGGCACGGGACAGCGCTTTGCCGCTTCCCGCGGGTTGCTCTGCCAGTATCTGGTTACGCTGCTCAGTGAGGTTAGTGATAATGCGTTCGCTGTTGGCTATTTCTGACTGGTAAACCTTGCGGTCGCCACGCGGAAGAATTTGCGCAGCCTGATCCTCAAGCGTCCGCATTTCAATAGCTCTGGATGTTGCACCCTCATCTGCCTGAGAAAGCATCTCATCCAGTGCCTGCGATATAATGCTGCGCCGTGCCGGTATGCTGGTGAATGCCGCCGGCTCAACAATGCTCGCCACATCAACCGATCGGCCTGCACTGACATCCTGCATCGCCTGCCGTAGTGCCTGGGCATGCGCATCGCGTGACAGCACATTAACCGGAATCCCAGGAGCGATATCAAACTCAGCATGATGAGCAGCATTGGCCGCCAGAGCTGCATCGACGTCGGCAGGCATAAAATCAGGCGGGCGAACATTTTCCCCACGCGAGTTTACGAACCGGCCTACACCGCCGAATGCCAGTCCGAGAACTGCATCGATCGCCATCGCCTGCTTATCGAAAACGTCATACTGCGAGGCCATATCCTCATAGCCATTATTGCGCAGAATGGAGGCGGTGCTGCCGCGCATAGCCATACCAAAGGCGACGTTCGTGCCTGCCGCATAAGCGATATCAGGCGCAGCTCGCACAACGGTACCAGCAGCATTCCCAAGCGCCGATCGTGATAACTGAGCGCCGACACCTTCAGCCAGTGCGCCACCAGCACGCAGGCCGATGCTCATCGGTATGACTGTACCGGCACCAGCTGTAAGGCCGTGTACCAGCGCCACTTCCTGGGCGGTGCTGTAATCTACGCCTTCGCCGCGCAGTCGCTCAAACTCGGAGAACCCCTGCAAGCTGGTCACAGCAGCAGCGGCGCCAGCAGGACCGGCTGCCAGCGTACTTACTACTGCCTGCGATCCCATATCGAAAAGACCATACAGCACCTGTCCGGCAGTGCCGGTAGTGGCGGCATCCGGCGTCAGGCGTTTAACCTGTGATGCAGCAAGCTCTCTCTGTCGGGCGATATATTCAGGTGACGTGTCACGAAACGATGTGTTGTCATTAACAAACTGAGCGATGGGTGATACAACGGCATCAACACCAGCCCACAAAAGCTGGTCAGGCTTTGCAACAAGGCCGGAATAAAGACCTGATGCTGCACCGCTGACTGATCCATCGAAAAACCCAACATCGTTTTTAGGGCTGCCTACTGGGTTTGATGCGGCCTGGTCCAGCTGCTGATTCTGGTTTACCGGGTTAAGTCCGAAGTAACTCATTGAGGGATATCTCCAGAGAAGCGCTGACGCTGCTGCGTGAGATCGATAACTACCGGTGTTCCGTCCTGTTTCAGAAGGTATCCGGTACCAAGTTTCACGAGATACTGGCTGTCGCCGTAGCTTTGCAGGCCGTACTGCCCAGGCGGAGCCTTAACGCCAGCACCGGTAACCTGCGTTTCCCATGCCTGATTAACCTCTTTATCGAACTGCTCAGAAGACATGCCCCACGGCAGCAGGACATTACCCATGCCGTTATAGTCATGCACGCCGCCAGTAGCGACGTTTATCGCCTGCTTCCAGACGTCAGAATCCAGCTCGCCAGAGAGATCGCCCTTCTGCGCCATTACTCCTGCGTAGTAGTCTTTCGCAACGTCATACGCCATAGATGCGCCCTGTGCGTCACCGGCAAATGCATCTTTAACGGTATTGCTGAACTCGAGCCGCATATCGTTTTCTTTCGGCATGGTAATGCCTTTGGCTTCTTTCGATCCTTTGCGTGCTGCGGCACCAGCCAGAATGGTTTGCGATGCGGTAGAGGGCGACACAGACACGTCAGGATTGAACCAGTTTTTCTCAGCAACCACGCCGCCAGGCTTGTCCATAAGAATTCCGGCAACAGCAGCAGAGGGCGCATTCGCGCTGATTTGCTGAAGTGCTGCCATGTACGGCTTACCGCCGCCGGTGCTTTTGTGGATCGTGTCGAGATACGCAGATTGTTGCGAAACCGGGGCGTCTCGGAAGAATTTACCGATCTGTCTCTCCTCTTCTTTGGAAAAGAAAGTCAACGGTGTTCCGTATGCTCTAGCCAACTCAGAAACCTGAGAAGCACGCAGTCCAATGCTCTGACCGAAATTATTTTGGTTGGACATATCAATTGGTTTGGTTTGTCCAGAGGAAAGTGAGAACTGAATGGGATCCGCCTTACGCTGCTTAATAACTTCATCAGCAGCAGCCTGAACATGGTCGAATGCTGCTGCGCGCCCTGCCAGCCCTTCTCCATTACCAACCTGATTCTTTAGATCACTGACATATTGCTGAATGGATGCCGTCGGCATTGTGCGGAAAGATCCGATATACTGCCCGGCAACGCGCAGATTTTCGAAATCGTTAAAACGCTGTGTCCCCTCCCGGTAACCGAAAGCGTTAATGAAGTCGCCCTGTGAAGGCGGATTATCGAACTGGATCCCCTTCAGATAAGCAGCGGTTGCATCCTGCACCTGATCAACAAGTTGGGCCTTGAACTGCGTACGAGCCTGGTTCCGCAGCTCCATAGACTGGCGTAAATATGCCGCCTGCTGCTGCGGGCTTGCGGCGTCGAAAGCTTGATTCCCTGAATATCGCTTAGGCGATTCCAGAGTAGTAAGACCAAGCGCGGCAGAAACGCCAGTGTTCAGTTGATCCTCGCTATATGGCTGTTTCCCGTTCTCGTGCTGGATGATGCCAGCGCAGAGCTGACGCAGGGTATTAATGTCGCTCATATTAAGCTGGTCATTTGGCGTGATATTCAGCTTTTTGCATAATGCGGCAATGTACGCTTCTGTGTTATTGCCATCGCTGGCCGGCGCCCAACGATTAACGATCTCGCTAACTGTGTCGTAACCCTGCCGCTGGTACGAAAGCAGGTTTTTACCCAGCGCACGAATACCATGCTCAGGGGTCACGAATTTCGCAAAACGCCCATCACTACCCGCCTGGCCATCCCACGAATTGGAACCGGCTTCGATGTTCCCCGGATTATTATTTCGCAGCCCTCTGGCGGCTGACGAATTACCATGCGCCGTAACACGTGGCGCACCCTCATTGTCTCCAGGCTCACCATTCTGCTGCATGAACTGAATATACTGTTGCGATGCTGCAGTACTCAGCGCGCTATCTGCCGCCTGCTCTTTCAGCTTTTCTTTTTCCGCTACAACCTGTTCCTGGCTCCATCCATGGGCAGCGGCGTACTGCTCGATCGCATCGAACCCCATTTTCACCGTATTAACAAACGCTGCATCATCGCCATAGAGCCCCTGAGACTGGGTTACCACGTTTTGCTTAATAGCGGAGAACTGCTGATCCTGAAACTGCTGGAACTGGCCAACCTCATACCGGCGGGCCTGGTTGTGAAATGACTGCATCGACTGCTGCAATTGAAAAGATAACTGCTGACGGGCCTCGCCATCCGGCACGGTACCCAGCAAGTCCTGAGCTTTCTGCTGCATGTTCTGCATGACGACATCGCTTTGCCCTAGCGCAGCTTTTCCCTGCTTCGTTATCAGACCATTGTCAGGATTGTTGAACTGGTCATCACCGAACTGATTAAACTGCAGCAGAGCATCCTGGCTAAGCGCTACATCAGCCTTGCGCTTTGCATCAGCCATCATATTGATCGACGAATCAGCAGCCTGCTGGATGCCCTGCACCAGCGGATTTTCAGGGACACGAAGATTACTCGTCATCACCGGCGCGGTTTGCGTCTGGCTCTGGCGTTGATATTGCGGAACGGTTGGCATAGTCAGCTCCTTTTACTTAGCGGAAAGCGGCTTCCAGGTACCGCCCAGCGTCTTGTATGCATTAAGACCGGTCAGCGTGGAGTTGAGCAGTGTTGAACCTGCGCCAAGCATTCCGGACTGCTTATCAATTTTCCCCTGAGCGCGGCTGGTATCAGCCTGGAACTGCAACCCGGCTGCCTGTCGCTGGCCATTGTTGATGGTTGTCAGTGCGTCAAGCGTCCCCTGCTGCATGGTTTCAGTTGTCAGGTCCAATGCGTTACCGCTCGTCAGGTCGGCGCCGTTAGCAGCCAGTGCATTGGTTTGCTGTCCGGCAACCCGCCGGGCCTGCTGCCGCTGCTGATATGCCTGGTCATTAGCTGTATTGATAGTGTCGCGGGCGGCCTGCTCCTGAGCGTCAGCGTTAGCGTTCGCCAGCGCAGCATTAGCGCGGCCTGTCTGGATCTGGCTGTAAGCGCTGAGACCGCCAGCAACTGCGGTTACTGCTAGTGCTGCGGTACCGACATCACACATGGTCGATCTCCTTCGTAAAGTGGTGAAATGGCATGCCCTTTAATCCGTATGGCTCAGGATCTGCCAGGGTGAACCCCATCCAGTGAAGCCAGGATTTTGCTGCGTGGTTACGCGCATCGACGTAATTTTCAAGCACGCGATATCCGCGTGACATGTCACGAAGAACCGGGCGGCAGTGGCGGAGGAATGTCAGCGGCTGATGCTCAATGTGGTCGGTGCTTACAAGCCACGGAATACCGCGCCCGGTGATGATCGATGCCGGAGATATACCGAAGATGGTTACCACCTGGCCGTTAATCATCCCTGCAGCGGCTACCGAAGCGCTTTTCATAGCGCGAGTGATGACTTCCTCCGGAGTCATACCGGCGGCAGCCATAAACTCATCGTGGTCTGCCTGGCGGACATGCGGGAGAATGGCGCTGATATGCTCGTCAGTAACGCTGACTATCTCAACTTTCCGCATATCAGCCCCCTACCGTTACGCGCGGTATAATGGCCAGAATGCCAAGCGGCAGCGGATCGGAATGGCTGATTACAACCCGCCCGTTACGCTCCCAGTTTGCATCGAGGTTCATATCGATGATGCCCGTCTTTAGCCCTACCGGGTCGTCGTAGAATTCCCACTCACGCTGGGTATACTCCAGTAAGTGAGCATCATCTGTTCCGGCCCAAACCGAGCGCCCGCTGTTGAGCATTACGCAAAGCTGATTGATGAGTTTGGTCTTATCCAGCAGCGTAGACTGCCCTGCAACGTTCACGTCCAGCGTTTCGATAACCGCGGCTACCGGCAAACCGATATGCACCACTGACGAGTGGTTTTCGATCGTCACTTCGCCGCCTGATACAACCTGCTGAGGTTCAACGTTACCCTCGGCAAGAATGCTAACCGTCTGCCCCTCGAGGTGAGACAGTCCCGCAAATGTCCGACGTGCTATCGACCAGGTTGATTGCGCAGTGTTGCGCAGCGCTGTCGGCACATCACGGTTTGCTAATACGGTAGCCACTGTTGATGAGATAACACCAGCAATGCTCAAACGCATCGACTTGCTGACACCGCCTTCGGTGTAGGGAATATGGATCTCGTAATCAGTGCTCGATGAGTCGAAGATTGCAGAGCTGCACGTTAGCGTGAATTCATCCTGGTATGTCCAGCCACCGGTGGAACCGATCGTCATTGTGCGTGAAGAGTCGGTGTTTTCTCCGCTGTAAGACAGGCCAGAATCCACGAAAAATGCATCCTGCTGTTCTGTAAACTGCCTGGTGTTCAGTCGCTCAACATAACGAACTGTCGATCCATTCACCGTACGGCGAATAAGCGCATAGACCGCATCTTCCTGCCCTTCACTAATACTGCAGATCGATTCGACATAGCCATTAGTCATCGGGTGCGGATGCCAGGCATATACCTGCTGCTCGCGGAGATAAGTCAGGCCAAGAAGCATTCCGTCACTCCTCGCACACCATGCAACGCTGAACGGCTGTACAGACAAAGCCCAGTCTCTGATGCTGTAACCGTTAAACAGATGGCTGGCAAGGAGGGTCAGATCACTGGATTGATAGCTGTCCTGGTCGAATGAGTAAAACAGGTCGCGGATGATGGAGCCTTTCTGCTGAACGTACAGTGCAACGCTGCCAACGTTGATTGGTGCCAGATCGCTGCTACCGTTGAACGACTGACCGGACATCGCAAAGCCACCGGTTCCCGTCAGGTTGCCGTTGCTGTCGCCTGTCACCTTGAACTCTCCGCCGCTGGTCAGCACGATAAGCTGACCGACATCGAGAAGATGCAGGATTTTGTTCAGCTGGCGACCGGCGTAGTTATAGGTTATCGCATCGTCGTCAACCTTCGGGTTGCTGCGATAGAAGTTGTGATAATCACCGGTACGGCTACACCATATAGTTTGAGGAAATGCCCGGCTGCCGCCGAAAATCAGCCTCTGCTGGTAATAGGTAACTGTACCCGGGTAGCCGTCTGTATCGTTCCAGGCATAATGCGCCCATTTGTAAGTGGCGAAGGTGCTACCTACCACTTGCGCTGGCAGCTCGATCTCACCATCCTGACGTGGCACAACGTCGGCTGTTGCAGTTAGTCCATCTCCGGCGACGGCGGTAATACGGCACACGCCAAAACCACTATGCAGATAGCGCCACAGCACACCGTTACGGCCACCAAGACCCCAGCCATCCCAGGAATCTCCCGTTGTATGGGTCGGAGCAACAGTGCCAGTTGTGCCATTAGAACCGCCGTCAACACAGCGATAAAAGTTTTCCTGATATCGGCACTCGTCACCGATCCCGATGTCTTTATCGGTTTCCCACCGACCAACACTATCTACCGCTTTCTGTTCCATGTAGAACAGTTTTCCCACGTGCTGGCTTTTGAAAATCGGGCTGCTGGCAGTCAACGTTACGGATCCAGTTCGGCCTGAGGCGTACACAGTTACCGAGTCGTCTGTGTTCAGGTCCTGGAATGGACCGCTGGTTGTTGTCACTGCGGCGGTGCGCCAGTCAGCCTCTCCGTAACGGCGGATCTCAAGCGGCGGATAATCGTTGTGGCACACTGTCATCACATCGGCAGACTGCGTAAATTTCAGCTCAGAGATGACGCTCACCGGCCATGGGGTAGCCACTTCAACAGGGCTGCCGCCGTCCGTAACCAGCGCGCCGTTAGACCAGACACGAAAATAGTAATCACCGAGCTCGAGCGCATAGGTTTGCGATACGCTGAACTGGAACGGTATTAGCCTGCTGTAACGGTCTGCATATTTCGCGCTCCCCAGGAACCGGAAGCCGGGACGATTTTCAATGCCGCCTGACTGCCGGACGATGAAGTTGCGGCAGCGGCGCAATGACGTCTGGTATTTTTCAAGATCGATTCGACCATACAGTGAAGGCGATATCTCGCCGCCTGCAAGCGACGGCTGCACCAGTGAATAGGCCATCAGCAGATCCTCGCACTGGCAAGGTCAGACATCGCCTGCTGCGGTTCATGTGCCTCATCCAGAGAGCGTTGCATGGCCGCCGTAAGCACCTGCTGATAATTGGCCATTGCCTGCTGGCCGAGACTGGCATTTGCCGCGATAGGCATGGCTATTTCTGCCGCCATACGCCACGAAAGCGCATCAGCGAACAGGGCATCAAACATCGTCGGGTCAGTAATGCTTTTCACGTATAGCAGTACCGCCTGAGACTCATTGGTATGAATGACGCGGCCAGTGCCATCTTCATTGCTGCCAACTTCAAAAACAGGCTTATCCTGCAGAACGATATGAGACCCAGTGAACCACTTCGGTAATATGGCAGCTATGCGCGCGCAGTCGGTAGGGTACTGATACCGGAACAACCATCCCGGCGCGGGGTCGCCAAGGTCAGCCAGGACAACGCGCGACATGGCAAAGTTCCAGTCGTTGTCTGCCAGAACTGCGTCGCGCATGGACTCGTAAAACAGGTTGCAGGTATATGCCTCTTTGGTCTTTTCGGTGAGGCTATTAATCGTCCGGCTGTTGCCTATACGTGCCAGCGCGATATTGCAGATATTGATCACTGATGCCATATCATCCACCAACTAAAAAGGGGCTTTCGCCCCTTTGGTTATGAGGGCTTACACCCCGAGTTCTTTCCGCCTTTCGGCGATCTTCGCCTTCAGAGTTTCCGCTTTGGTATTGAAATGCGGCGCTTCGCCGAACATTTCTTCATACTGTTTGCGCAAATCGTCGAGCTCGGTTAACTCTTCTGCACTGGCCGGGACAATCTTTTCGCTCAGGCTGGCATCAACGGAAACCAGATTACTTCCCGGCTCACCGTCGTAGGTAACGATGTCGCCCGGCTCATGCAGGCGGCCATTGATGAATGACCGCTTAGCGACTTTGTACTCAGGCATTGGTTTGCACGCCTCCGGTGATACCCGCAGTGACTTTGCCAGTGGTCGGCGCAGTACCAGTCACCGTATAGTTCAGACGGATGTAGCGTTCCATCTTCATCGGCAACGTGATAACCGGCGACTTATAGCCCAGCACCAGAGACGCCAGAGGGATCGTCATGGACAGCACGTCCGCAGCGGAACTGAATGCAGAGTTGTCATCGGTTTGCACCGTCACAGTCAGGCTGGTCAGGTTGTTGAAACCTTCAACCACCTGGATAAGCAGCGGGATATCGCCATATTTACCGACATCTTTATTGCTGCCGGTATCAATGACGTTAGTCGAAGCAGCCGTGGCCGTAATGGCCTGAGCTGCGGAAAAAAGCGCTTGCTGGTCGAGCAGCATGATCCCCCCTTACGCCGTTACGGCTGATTCAGTATTCAGGATGGCGTCAGCGCGACGGATCGGAATACCCAGGAAAGAAACGATTTTCTTACCGGCATATTCGTCGATCGTCAGGTTAACGTTTTTCGCATTCATAGCCTGCTTGTGCAGCCAGGCATGGATGGTCTTGTTGCAGTAGATGACCTCTTTGCCATCGCCCAGCATTGCCACATCACGCGCGTAGTACGCATCGACCATCATGCTGATGAGGTCGGCGCCGGTTGCAGCATCTTTCAAGGTGGTGACATCGATGTTGCAGATGCGCGAGATCGAACGCCAGTCACGGACTGACAGGCCGAGATGCCATTTGAACTCATCACGGTAAGCCAGGAACTGACCGCCGTTCGCATCGCTGACCAGGTCATTACCCAGGTCCTGATGCTGGAACCCGGCGACCATACCTTCCGGATAGATCATGTGCGCAGTGTTCTCACCCCAGGACATGAACCAGATGGAGGTATTGGTAGAACCACTACCACCGGCGCTGAATACGTTCTCCGCGCTGGCCGCTTTGGAAGTGCTCAGCGTGTTGAAGCGCGGAGCCAGGCCCATGAACGCTTCCGGCTCAGCATCGGTATTGCCGTAGAAGGTGTAGCGGGAAACCTTGTTGTTAAAGCCCTGCAGCTTGCCCATGTTCTCGGACACGCGGAACGAGTCCGCATTACCGGAGCGATCGGCCAGGTCTTTATCCACAAAGCCAAGGTCGTACAGCATACCGGTAGTGTCAGTCACCGGAACGGTCTGGGTTTTGGTAGGCTGCACGCCCTGGTTGTAACGGCGCCACACCGGCTCGGGAATACCGGCACGAATGGTGGTTTTGTGCTTGGAACCGTCATTACACGGCACGTAAATCGCATCGGTAATGACATCGTTGCTTTTCGCCAGTTGCTCGACGATTTTAGCGATCCGCCCGTTCTTGTCGGTACGGCTGTACACGTCAAGAAGAGAAGGCAGCGTCTGACCAATTAAAGCCATGATTACACCTCACTATTTTTTGCTTGGATAAAACGCTTCGACCAGATCGTTTTTCGGCGATCCGTTACCCTGGCCAGTGACGAAACTGTCTTCACTCATCAACTTGCCTACCTTTGCGAACGCCCGAACCATTTCCGGGTGGTTACCCAGGCCGGTCGAGTCAAGGAATTCGCGGAACTCTTTCGATGCGAAGGTATCCAGCGCCTTCTGCGCGTGTCCGACGGATACCGTTAATTTGTCGCCACCGATTTCTTTGTCAGCCTTCGTGTCAGCTGCCCACTGTTCAACCTGCTGCCCCCATGACTCAGCCTGGCGGTTCTGGATTTGCTCCTGCAGTTGTGGCCACAGTCCAGCCAACTTCTGCGCCTGGTCATTAGAAAGACCAAGCTCGCGCGCCACGGGCTCAAACAGCTCAACAGCTTTTGAGTCCAGCTCAGTGCCTTCCGGTGCCGTTAGTTCATATTTTTCTGGAACCGATGGTTCAGCAGAAGGAGTTGGCTTATCACCAGTCGGCTCAGGTTTATCACCATCAGCTGGCGAAGGTTCTGGATCTGCTGCTGGTTGTTGCGCTGCTTCAGATTGCTCAGCCGCAGGAGCCGGGGATGGTTCGGATGCTGCTGGAGCTGCCCCACCATCTGCAGGCTGCTCATTGCACAAACGCCGATACATCAGACGCTCAAATAAATTCATCGCTATTCCTCGCTGGCCTCTTTGGCCATTGCCAGATACTGATCGGGACACGCTTCCATCACGTCGGAAAAGACTTTCAGTCCCGTGTTACGTTTTCCTTCGGCGAAGGCTGCCGAGAGCGCCTCACCGGTATAAGTCGTACGCCACACCCCAGCCTGCTCAATCAGGCGCCAGATGAAACGGCGGCCGTGTTCTGTCTCGCAGATGAGCCGCAGGTCATTAAGTTCGTTCTCGCGCCGTAACTGCTGCCTTTTGAGCTCATCTGCTGCCAGTTCTTCACGCTCTTCTTCGCTCAGGTAATCAGTCATTGCGTCACCGCCGGCTGCTGAGCGGCATCAGAGAGGGTTTTTAACAGGCTCGGGTCAGAAGTGTTGGTATCGCTCAGGGTCTTAGCGGTTGCGCCAGCTTGCTGGGCCATAGCCATCATTTGCTGCTGTTGCTCCATTTGAGCGCGCTGCTCGCGCGTAGCTTGCACCTCATCATCAGAGTTAACGATCGTGGCCGGGACGCCGAGCATATTTCCGTACTCGTCAATCGTCTGGTCGATATTGAGTTTGTCGAGCGCCGCAGGATTGGCTTTTGCAAGATTCCCAACAAAGCCAACAAAGCGCTCAACGCTGCTGATCCCTATGGATTTTTGGGCCTGTGCCAAAATGGATACATATTCAACTTTCAGAGGAGTTCCCTGCAGTTCTTCCGGTGGCTCAGGAAAGAGGTTGCGGCGCGCCATGATGTTGAATGTGCGATCAACGAAAGGATCAAGGAATTCATCATTAAGTCGCTCCAGGACTGGACCAAGCTGCAGGAGTTTCTCATCCTGCATTGCGGCCACAGCTTCCACTGGCATGCTCCTGGTGTTGATGGTGCTGAACAGGTTAAACAGGTCAGAGAAGAAGCAGGCTTCAATCATTTGGCGGTCATCAGCAATGCTGCCGAGCATGTCATTAAGCTGCGGGCTGACGGCGTAAGCCGGACGCACTAGCTTGGTAGCATCAACCTCATCGACATAAGTAACTCCGCCAGGGGCAAGGTTGATCAGCTTATTTTTAAGACCTGCCGGGGCCACCATTGGCGGGTTAACAAGCTTATCGATCGCGTTAGCTTTGCGAATTTGCTCCAGCTGCAGCGCCTTACCAGTACCGAGCGCCATCATTCCCGGGCAGTTACTCCCGTAAACATCTTCCCCGTTAATCTCCCAGCGCGGTGAAAGGATAGGCGGCTCATCAAAACCAGCCTCACGAAGGAGCTTGTCACCGTCTCCGGACAACTCGAAATACACCGATTTGAATGCCTTGTTACGGGAATTCAGCTTGCCGTTCACACGATCGATATTGGGTTCTGTCAGATGGACCACATCGAACCATGCTTCATAATTCGCGTTATCCCAGGCGCCGCGCACGGCGTTACTGACGTTGTCCAGACCAAACTGCATAACAATCTGGCGGGCAGTCATGGAGAAAACGCGATACGTGGTATCGACTGACAAACGATGCGAGTTTGACAGGTAGTAACTTCCGATCGGCAGAGGATGAGTACGAATCACATCTTCGTCGTCTTCGAGAACCGCCATAGCCGCGGTACCAAAAACACCAAGGTGCCGGTAGATAATCGGCAGGGACTGGTAGACGTTAGAGCGGTTCATGACGTCGTTCATCCTGGTCATGACCACATCAAGCCAGCGTTTTACCGGTCCATATTGCATCATCTCCGGATCCGGCGTTGCCAGCTTAAACCATGGGCGGGTTGGGCTGGTAATACCTGACAGCATGCCTGATTGCAGAGTGCGGGCAGCTTTAGAGGCGGTAGGGTCAACGATGCGGGTATTACGCTTGCTGCCGTTGTTTCTCTCCGTCGTAAGAAAGCGCGTGCTGCGCGGATCGATAAATTCCGCCAGTTCGCGCCAGTGCTCCTCAAAGCTGGTGCGCTCATTTTTGAGCTGCCCCAGGTGTTTGAGGTAATGCTGTTTCGGAGAGAGTTCGGCCATGGATTACGCCCCGAGCAGGGTCTTACCCTGAGTGCCGCCAGAAGGCTGCGTTACACCCTGGCTCGACGTCAGGATTGTTGATTTCTGCCCGCCCGCTGCGGCACGGCGACGACGATCGCTATCAGCGGCGTTCTGTACAGCAGAATCGGAAACCTGCGGCGCCGCCTGAACCTGCGGAGAACTCACTTTCGGCTTGCTGATGCACATTTTGCTGCGCTCCATACGCGTTTAAATTATTACCAATTTAACCACATATGATTTATTTGTCGTAGTGTATTGACCTTTTGATGATAAATTATTACCTTTTTGGTAAACACAACATGAAAGCGCACCCCATTCCCTTCCATTGGTGGCTTTGTCGTTACTCAGATGGCGGAGTGCGCTTCCAGGTGTTAAAGCATCCGGCGTATGGCACATGCGTCGATAGCGGTCCGGGGGCTCCTTGGTACATGGCCCAGCGGGTAGCCGGAATGTGCAAGCCATGCCCTGCATGCACGACAGCGACTCACCATCGTGGCGGTACGGTGTGACACCTCGGAAGAGACGAGGGCACAACAGGTAAGAGCGTTAGGGTGTAGGTCATAGACTGCCCGAAAACGGTGAACGACGGCCGCAATGCTCTTTCCGTTGTGGCATTAGCTCAGTTGGATAGAGCAACCGCCTTCTAAGCGGTTGGTCGCAGGTTCGAATCCTGCATGCTGCACCAGAATCACGCCTCAGGACCGTGATACCCGTAGTTCCAGAGCAAGTTTGGCGGTGGCAGTTATTCCCTTTCTGACCACCGCCCTTTTTACAGCAGGACGCCATTGCGATGACTTCATGCTGTAAACCCTGTGACACCCAGCCAAGGACGGCACTTCCCATCATCCCTGTTTCGCCCGGTTCGTCCGGGCATTTTTTTGCCAGTTGGTTACCTGCCGGGTATTATCAAACACTCACACAGCAAGGAGGTTTTATGTCAGAACAGGCTTATGATTTATCCAAGATAAAAGAGATTGATCAGACTGATGATGCTCAAAAGGCAAACTATCTTTTGGCTAATGGGTGGGTTTTGTTGAAGGTCACCGAATCTCAGTCCCACGACTCCAACGGAGCATTATATTCTACAGTTTGGTTTACTATCGGAAACCCTCAGTAATTATTAATGGCCCGCCGATGCGCGGGCTTTTTTTTTACGCCCACGGGTCGTACTCGCTGATCACGTTGGGCTGCTTGCCGCCGGCAGCAGGGAAATCTGAACGCTTCGTTACCGGGTATGCGAACGTCAGAAGCAGCGCATCGCCCTTGCCAGGAGAACGGCCCAGACGCTCTTTGATATCCTCTTTCGGCTCCATGACGATCTTACCGTCCACCCTAACCTTGTACTCTGCCGCGGAAAGGTCGTCAGCCGTCTCCTGGTCGTCCAGCGCGCCGCCGAGCTTGAGCCACGTCTTGCAGGCGTTGAACATCTCACCGCGCTTATTCAGCATCTGCGGGTCTGCTGATGCGCCTCCGAACGGCACAAGCTGCCAGGTGCGGCCCCAGCCATCACCGATTGACTTCAGACCGGTGCCGTAACCGAAGTCGATAAACACCGCGTCAGCCTGGTACTGGTCCTCAAAGTCGGCGATACGCTTCGCCATAATCAGATCGTCGGTGGTCTTGTTGCCGGTCCACAGCACTTTGCTGTGCAGCCCCTGGCGGAGATAAATCACTGCATCATCCACGCCGGAATATGCCGGGTCGACGCCGATTATCCGCGGGGCGTGTGCTACCTGCGCAGCGGTCACAACACGCTTCATGGCCTCGTCGGTCAGGCCGGTAGGGATAAACTGCAGTTCTGAGGCGTCCGGGAAGATCCCCCGCACACGGACCTTCACAAAGTCGCTGTCCTCGCCGTAGTCGTCCACCCATTTCTGCAACTGCTGCTTGTTGGTGCCTTCCACGGTACGGGAATCGATCTGCGCGCATTTCCAGCGATGCTTGTATTTGCGGAAGCACTCGCGGAATCGCCCGGTGTTACGCGTCGGGTTACCGAACGCCACCCAGATGATTTCGGTGTCTTCGTCCGTCAGCGCACCCTCGGCAACCTCCCAGACCAGATCCGCGATGTTGGATGCTTCGTCGAACACCACAACGATGCGCTTACGCTCGTTGTGCAGGCCTGCAAACGCCTCGGTGTTGTGCTCAGACCAGGGGATAGCATCGGCGCGCCAGCGTTTGTCGTGGCCCGGATCGTTGCTGTACATCGCGGTGGCAGTGCAGGTGAACCACTCTTTCGTGATAGCCAGGTTCGACCATTTGATGATTTCCGGCCAGGTCTTCGTGCGTAGCTGGTTATCGGTGTTAGCGGTCACCACCACCTTGCAATCTTCACAGGTTGACATGGCCCAGTTAATCAACATTGAGATGAACGCAGATTTTCCGATGCCGTGACCGGATGCGCGGGAAATCATCAGCGGCTGGTGACGAGTCGCGGGATTCTGCAGGTGCTCGCCTATCTCGCGGAATGCGTCAGCCTGCCACTGTCGCGGCCCGGAGGCGTGCGCCAGTTCTGTGCCATCCTCGCCCCACGGAAACGCATACAGCGCATAGCCCAGCGGGTCATGGGTGAAGCTGGCGATATCGTCGACCAGCTGTTCTTCCGGTGATAAAGCGGCGTCTGTCACTGGTCACCACCCTGGCGCTCTTTCAGGCGGCGCCGGGCGGCAGCCATGCGGTCGGCAATGGTAACGTTCACGTTAACTTCCATGCGCTCTTTGAACGCGTTAACGTCGACGTGCTTACCGATAAGCTCGAGGTTCTTCACCTTGTCGGGCCATTTTATTTTTTGCAGCGTGGACTCGATATCTTCCTCGTCATCCTTCATCGCCATCCTGATGCGGTTTATATCCACTGCACTGATCGACGTTCGCCAGACTTTAGGCCACTGGCTAATCGGCTTCAGTCCGCCTTCATCGTCGAGGATGTCGATCACATCCATCTGGTCGATTTCCACCAGGCGCAGCAGCACGTAATCGGCGCTAACACGCAGGCGCTTGTTGCGCTCCTCCATGAGCTCAGCGATTCGTTTCTGGATACGCTCATCACGCATCATCGTGCTGGCTTTGACGTGGGCAGACTTCGGTGAGAAACCGGCATTGATGGCCGCCTGCGTCTGATTTTCAGGGCATTTCACATACTCCTGGGCGTAGGCTTCCTGCATCACCGTCAACGGTTTGTACTGAGTTGATTTGCGCTTCGGATCCTTTGGCATGGTAAACACCCCGAAAATAATTACCTTTTAGGTAATAGTAACACGCAAAACAAAGCCGCCATAGTCGGCGGCCGCGGTCATTCCAGTTTAAATTCATCCTCAAACTCATGAGCTCGGGCGGCGACATGGTCGTATAGCACGACGTACTCAACACCGTTTGATAGTGGCATTGGCCGCTCAAACTCAAGCCAGAAGCAGTCGGCATAAGCTCGACCAAACCAGTACCCGCCGCCGTACTCCTTGCCACGCTGGATCATCATCCATCGGCCATCAGGTACAGCGTCGATAAAATCCCCGCGGTAAACGACAGTATAATTTCGGTCTTTGCCACCCATGATTTTCACCCCTAAAATACTGTGTATTTAAACAGTATAATCATGCGAGGATTTAGTCAATATGACGTGACATGTCACAGCGGTAGTTTCGTTTCGTGCCAGCCGTACATCACCCAGCATGCGGCTTCTCCTGAGTGCGGGCATGATGCCACCGGCAGTTGATCGCCGCACTTGCCGCAGCGCCGTTTGCTGATGGCGCTAATCCGGCCGCGCACCCGGGCATCATCCTGGCGGATAAGCAACGCGATGTACTCGGCCATTTCGTAGGGATCGCGACCAGGGCGCCGGGCGGCGCAGTTACGCGCCAGCATCTCCATTTCCTGCTCGTCAAGCACCACCTCAAACTTGCGCTCACCGGCGGCGGACTGCCGCGCGCGCTGCGCGGCTTTGCGTTCTGCTGGGGATTTAGGCATTAGTCGTCATCCTCATCCCAATCGTCATCTTCCTCATCCTCTTCGTCATCGCAGGACGAGAGCAGTGGATTCATTCGCCTCCCCACCTGACTGGCGTATCCGCGGCGACCGAGGTTGTGCAGCACGCCGTAGATTTCGAACATTTCGGTTCGCTCATCACCAATATCAAGCTCACAGGCCAGCGCGTGGCATTCAGTAGCGAGCGCCGATATCTTCTCAAGCAATTCGACATTACTCACCTTTCACCTCCCGCGGACCAGCCGGCAGCTGCATCCAGTGGGTAGGCTGGCAATAAATACCTTCGCCAGTGCGCCACGTCGCAAACCTGAAATAGCCATCTAGCTCATTACGCTCAAGGTAGGCAACCATCTGCTCCTTCTTATCTGGGCAGTAAACCTGAACGTCAACTTCACGCTCTGGCATCCGCTCGCTTACCGGAATCCATTTACCCGGCACGGTAGCGGGTTCACTGCCGGGTGACTGCGGGGCGGCTGCGAGCATTTTGATATATACGACCTCCGCCGTGCTGGTTAATCCAGTCCACTCCTTGGCTGCTGCTAACATTTCATCTGTCGGCTCTTTCGGAACCATCACGTAACCATCAGGCACTACCGGCTGCTGCGCGTGGCGATAGAGCGGCTCAACTCCTGAACAGTTGGGCTTGTAATCATATAAAATCCAGTAACCTCCATCGGATGGAGTTTCCTGAAAGCGTCTCCAAGCCACCGGCTCGCTGTTCATTGTGGCCAGGCGGCGTTCATGTAGCTCTTCCAGGTCTCTGTCGATTGACTCAAAGAGACGCACCATTGCCATGGCTGTGGCCTGACCTCTTGATGCGTGGATTTTGTATCCGTCAAGTTCTGATTTAACAGCCAAGTGGGTAGAGGTTAACTGGTTATTGGTCATTGATTGGCTCCTTCTGCCTGATACTTTTCGAACCAGAACACTACCGGCGCGTTAGTTGGTTGAACCAGGCCGAATGATTCCGCTGTACGGTAGCTTCTCGATGCCCGGCGAGTCACCTCAACCTGAGTTGCAATGCGATTGCGAAAATCCTCAACCGTGCTGCACATTTTGAACAGGTTGCAGGGTATGCATGCCGGAACCATGTTGCTGACCGTATCGTTTTCTGGCCTGTCCATTGCGTAGCCGTTACTGATATTTCTTCGTACAGCTTCGACGTGGTCAGCATGCCATTTGTCGCTAAGCTCACAACCGCAGTAAGCGCAGCGCCCGCCAAACTTCATGCGCAGCTCTGCGCGCTGTTTTTTGGTCAGTGCCATCACTCAGCCTCCCCGGTAATTTCGCTATAGCCGTAATTGCATTGATTCAGGAAAATATCCTTAGCTTCTGCTGCAATTTCTTCATCGGTTGCATCATCTTCAACTTCGAATATTTCTTCGAAATTTCCGCCAACAATCCCGGTCTCAATGGTCACTTTGAATTTACGCATCACTCAACCTCCACCTTGATGCCAGCGGCTGCGCACGCATCTGAAAACACCGCAACACATGACTTAACCGTATCCTTGTGAAATTGGTAAAAAGCTTTGGCTGCCCACGGAGCAAACGCGCTTGGCTCAGGTGTAAATGGCAACTTAAAGGTGATAGTGCGAGATTCCAGATCAGCGATGCGCTGACGGTAATCAGCCACCATTCGACGCACTCCTTCAAGCGGCGTGACATCACCTCCGTCTGGAGGGTCCATATACTCAGCGCCGATAGGCAGGAGCTTGCAAAGCTCTTCGTCTACCTGCTGCGCCTTCTCCAGCGCCTCTACCAGCTCAGCGCCAGCCGCTTTCCATGCTTTCCACATGTAGGTGTAATGAGGGCCTGGATAGTTGCCGTCTTGATTGCGATGCTTTTTCAGTATTCCCCACGGCAGCGCGCCAGCTTCTTCGGCCCACGCTTCGAATTTCTCTCTCTGCGCCAGTTCGGTGATATCAGTCATGCTGCATCCTCCAGACCGATTAGCTCGGCAATCTGCGCCAGCGTGTCTTCGCTTTCTCCAACCGGCTTGTCCATCCAGTCAAATGAAATCAACTTGCCGCCCTCGATTACGCCGATGTTGAAGTCGTCGCTATCTACAGTACGAAAACCGTGCGATATGGCTCCATTGCGGGTGTCGTAGTGGATGAGGTCGGATGAATATTCGATACCGTGCCCACCTTCGTTACACCAGGCTCGCCGGATAATTACGATGAATGACTTGCTCATTTGTCGGCCTCCTCGCGCAGCTGCTTGGCGAACTTAAGCGCTTCTTCGGTCGTTCCATTCCAGCGTCCACCTCTGCTGGAAACCCACTCCTCCACCCCATCAGCCTTAATCCCGGCCAGGTAGGCGTCGGTGGCGGAAAAGTCCAGCTCATCGGCACATGGGATCACTTCGCCGTATATCCGCTCCATAGCTTCATCCCAGCCATAGCGGCAGGCATCGTACCGGTCAGTAATGCCTCGGTCTTCCAGTCCGCACCCCATGCCTTCTGCGTGGTACTGAGGTTCGTTATCCAGGTTGGTTACGGAGTCAACGATCTGTTTCATCGCTACATTTTCCAGAGCTAACGCCACATTCTCCGCCGCCAGCTGCTGGTACGCTTTCGCCAGCTTCAGGAACTTCTGCTCTCTGATTGACAGCTCGCCTGCGCTCTCCAGGGAAGCGATGAGCTCGTTTACTGTTTCGATGTTCATGCCGCCACCCATTCGATCGCCAGATAAGCCACATACAGGACGGCGATGATTGCCACCCACCCAATGATGTTTGCCACCATCACGAACAGCAGCAGTGACCTCCGACTGTAATTCACGAAATCAAAATCCATACTTACCCCCGCTTACCCGTTTAACTTATTGATTCAATTGATATCAATGAAGATCGTTGTTTTAGAACTCTTCGACCTTCCACCCGCCGCCGGCTTTTGCCGGGAGCTTCGTTACTCCGATGATCCGGAATGGGTACTGGTCGGCGGCGACTTTGGTTTTCACCCTGGCATCGTCGGTCCAGTAACCCCCCTTCACTTCGTGCATTTCCAGTTGGCCGTTTGCCAGCATCACGGCGAAGTCAGGCGTGTAGAACGTGTTGTCAGCCAGACGCAACTTGATGCCTTCGAACCGGAACCAGGCGATTTCCCCGTAGCGCTTGCGCAGTTCAAGTTCTTGCGCATACGCCGTTTCGGTTTTGTTCATCTGGCCAGCTTTAAGCCGGCCAAGTGCCTGTAGTGTCTTTCGCATGATTTTACCTTATTGGTAATTTATAACCATAAACGGATCAATATCAATAGTTTTGCGCATATTTTATTACCCTTCTGGTAAACATTAAGGCGTAAAAAAATGCGCTTCCGCGCCGGTATTACTTGATGAGTCCTGCTGCCTTCCCTCGCCGGTATTCCTCCATCAGCCACTGTGCCGGGGTTATACCTCCGAGTGTCGCCGCGTTAGGCATGCATCCGAAGCTTCGACCTGATGGATGGTAGGTATTGCCACCGGGGTCTGGAGGGGTGCTTATAGGCTCTGGCTTCGACTGGATGCTCAGAATCGGATCAGGTATCTGATGACCTGCCGCGACCTTTGATGCCCATTCGTCAAGAAGCTTACGCGCATGTTTCTCAACCTCAATCTCACTTAACTGACGCTGGTACATCGCGCGCCTGGTATCGCACACAATCCAGTACATGACAGGGTGGCGCCACGGGAATTGTTCTGGTCCGCCAGGCTGTAGGCTTTTCTCCTTGGCGTAGCGGTGAAACTCCCCCATCACATCTTCGATGCTCACGCCAAGCACCATCTTGCTGTCTTTGCACCACTTGATGAATTGACCTGGTGACGGCCAGAACGGTGATTCACTGGCACGGGCATGGCGCATTCCTGCTGATACCTGCTCGCGGGTACGGATACCACCTTCGGCGAAAGCGGCGATCCACTGGCGCTTAGCGTCGGTCTCCTGCTGTGCGGTCTTAAGGTTGGTCTGCTCTGCTGCCGGAAACAGTTGCTTGAGCTGTTTAAACAGGGCATCGACAAGTCTCTCTGCGCTGATGTTCACAACATTGTCTTGCTGAGCCTGGTGATTGTCCGGACCCATCATGCGAGCCAGGGCGCCGGCATCACGATTCTGAATTGCTGCGAATACGTTACTCATAAGAAATCCTTCCAGCCTTCAGGGCTGTTCCAGTGTGGTACTTCATCGTCAGAGCTTTCACCGCGCTTTCCTGCCGCTCTTTTTTTCCTGTTCATCAGCAGCCGGGCAAACTTCTGCTCCCACTGCACGTGTTGCATCACATTGCCTTCTGCCATCCAGTAGGTGATGAATTCGATCAGGTCTGATTTCTTGTAACCGTCAGCTGGTAGCGCATGGCCCCATGTTCTGGCGCGCATGACAAAGTCCTCTGACGGCTTCCAGTTTTCATGCATGGTGAATTTGCCAATTGGCTCTCCGATACCATCAACGACAACCGGAGGGACTTGAATTACTTCGCGCGCAGAGAGAGGGGTTTTTATTTCCCTGATCCCTGATCCCTGATCCATTCCTAATGGTACTTGTACCGTATCAGTACCGTACTCATACGGTACTATGGGTAAACCTTTGATTTTGCTTTCTTTTGGCTTATTCACTACCTGATGTTTAAGGAAATTAGTTATGACCCCAAAATGCTTTCCATCAGGGGTGGAAAACATGGATAAATAACCACAGTTGGAAAGCTCCCGTATTAGTACCGGAATAGGAACGGATGGTTCTCGGATAGGGAAAACTGCAGCTTTGATAAGCTTCGGGTTTGCATTGAAATAGCCTTCATCATCTGCGTAATTAAGCAGACCAATAGCCAGCAAGCAGGCTGGTTCTGATACCTCTGCCATGTCTTCATCGGTCCAGAACTCGGGCTTAATGGTGCGAATGCGGGCCATCAGATCACCTCCACGGCATTACCTTTTGAGGCCTCATGCATTAGCCGTTTTATCTCAGCATGGCGGCGGCGGTTAGTCTCGAGGGTGCATTCGACACAATGCCCGTTGTATACCCATCGCTCACTGTCATGGCCGTGCTTACATTGCTTACCGGTGTAGTAGCGCTTTAGTCCTGCCTTTGCCGCTTCGACGCGAGTAATGATCTCCATAGTTCCTGTCTCACTCTGGTTGTGGTTACGGTAATTTTGCAGCAAGCCAAAAAAAGATCAACCGTATTTGGATAATTATTACCAAATTGGTGTACAGGGAGAGGCAGGAGCCGCCTGGGGGTGGCGGCGAGGGTGAGTTTTGAGGATTAACGTTCGTGGAACCAGAGGACCAGGTCGGATTTTGCGGAGATCCACTTACGGGATTTGCAGGCTTTAAACAGTCTTTCTAACAGAGGCTTACGTGGAATTCTTCTACGGCCAGTCAGGTGAACCTGAATGTAGTGGCTGGTCGTGCCGGCGTCACTTGCGAACTCTTCTCGCTCAGCCGGCGAGAGGTCGAGCCAGCAGCGTTTGAAGTCAAATTTTTGCACATCGCTCATATTTTTTTAGTCCCGGACTAACTTTAGACAGCCTGATTATTACCAATCTGGTGTAAAAATCAATGACTGTTACCTTTTTGGTAAGTTTACCTTTATGGTAATATTCTATTAAATTTAATCAGTTAGGTAACAATTTCAGGCTAAAAAAATAGAAATGAAAAGCATCTACGACATAAGACGCGACAACCTCAATGAGATAATCCGGAAGGATTTCGATAACACGCAACTCCGGTTTGCCGAGAGAATCAAAAAATCAGCTAACCTCGTTAACAGGTGGAGCAAGGGGACAAAAAATATCGGCGCCAACGCGGCACGCGAGATCGAGTCGTTCGCCGGGAAAGGTCGTTTCTGGCTGGATATCGACCATCTGTCAGATACCCCGACGCTGCCGGAGATTATCGACCCGCAGGAATGGAGTGTGGAAAAGCAGGCAGCGTTTACCCTGGGTGTATGGATGGGACAGCATCCGGATCTGAACTCAGAGAAAAAGGTTTCGGAAGCGGCCGGTATCGGCCAGGCGACCGTAAATCGCATCCTGAACTGCGAAGGCTCCACCAGCATTGGCGTACTGTCGGCTATCGCCAGGGCGTTCGGCCGCGATGCATATGAGCTGATCCTGCCGCCTGGTAATGCTGGTCTGATTGACTATGACCACCATGAATACGCCGGGCTGCCGCAGGAAGAGAAAAACAAGATCGCCGCCTTCATCAAGTTCATCGTCAGCCAGAACCAGTAACCTCTAACCTACCTATCACTCCCTGATGGGATAACTCCCCGCGTCTCATGCACTTACCAAAATGGTAAATTTTTCCTCGTCAAATCTATTGACACAGCCATAAATTGATCAGATTATTACCTTAACGGTAACAACAGGGCGTTGAATTACCAGAAATCCACCAACGGGTGGTTTTCTCATACCCCTGATATTTACCAAATGGTAATAGTGAGGTGTGTATGCAATGGCAAATCATTAACGGCTGGTACTGCGTTACGGCATGCGGGCTGATGAGCTGGAAGTTTCGCACGCTGCCGGAAGCAATCAGCTGGGCATTCGTCAGCAAACTGGCAGCAAAAACGGAAATGGGTATGGGGGTGAGCAAGTGAACATTCAGCAGATTAACAACCTGAAAAAAATCATGAACAACATCGACGGCGACTACCAGCTTAACCAGATGCTGTACGAGCGCCACGTCGAGCTTATCGACGCGATCAAGTTCCATCAGCTGCAAAAACCATTCTACGAGCTGGAGCGCAAAGGCGTGCGCAGCGAGATCCTGGAAGAGCTGATGATGAGCTCTGAGTTTGAAGAATGCCTGGCCGCGTATCAGCGGGAACTGACCGGCATCATTGCCAAGTGGGATCTGGCTGACCAGCTGGATACGGCGAGGAACGCGGCATGACACCAGGAATTTACTTCGATATCAGCAATGAGGACTACCACGCCGGAGACGGCGTGAGTAAATCGCAGCTGGATATGGTGGCGCTGAGCCCGGCCCTTCTGCAATGGCAGAAATCAGCACCTGTCGATACCGAAAAGCTGAAAGCTCTGGATATGGGGACGGCTCTGCACTGCCTGCTTCTGGAGCCGGAAGAGTTTGATAAGCGCTTCATCGTGGCGCCGCAGTTCAACCTGAGAACCAACCAGGGGAAAGCAGATCAGGAAGCCTTCCTGAAAGACGTCGAGAACATGGGCATGACGGTAATGGACGCCGAACAGGGCCGGAAGCTGAAACTGATGCGTGATAGCGCAATGGCACACCCGGCAGCGCGATGGCTACTTGAGGCGGAAGGATTCTGCGAAGCCTCCCACTACTGGACGGATCCGGAGACTGGCGAGCTGTGCCGCATACGCCCGGACAAGCGCCTGAAGAATCACCCTGTCCTGCTGGACGTGAAGAAGGTTGCCGATATGGAGCGTTTCTCGCGCCACATTGAGGAATTCCGGTACCACGTACAGGACGCGATGTACCGCGAAGGCGCGCAGCAAACCACCGGCGATCCACATGGATTCTTCTTCCTTGCAGTGAGCGAAACCATTGACTGCGGCCGCTACCCGGTGCGGGTGTTCGAACTGGATGCGCAGGACGTAGATATAGGGCATGCGCTCTACCGCCGGGATCTGAATACCTATCACCAGTGCCGCGAAACAGGCGACTGGGGTGGATTTGAAGTTATTAAACGCCCTGAGTGGGCACGTAAACAGGATATGTACGTATGAGCAACGATATCGCAATCACTTCTCAGCCTGGTGCTACCGTCGGCACCGCCGCGGCAATCTTCAGCCCGGAAGGGATGGATCGCCTGGTGCGATTTGCCACCCTGATGGCTGATAGCAAAGCCACCGTTCCGGCGCACCTGGCTGGAAAGCCAGCTGACTGCCTGGCAGTCACTATGCAGGCGGCGCAGTGGGGAATGAACCCGTTCGCGGTGGCGCAGAAAACCCATGTGGTTAACGGCACGCTGGGCTATGAAGCGCAACTGGTTAATGCGGTTGTCTCTTCCTCAAACCTTCTGGCTACTCGCCTGAACTACAAATGGGATGGCGACTGGTCAAAAGTAAGCGGGAAAACCGACAAATCTCCGAGCCTGACAGCGACAGTGTGGGCAACCCTTAAAGGCGAATCTGAGCCTCGCACCCTGACCATCAGCATGGCGCAAGCCGGAGTGCGCAACTCACCACTCTGGGAGCAGGATCCGCGTCAGCAACTGGCTTACCTGTGCGTTAAGCGCTGGGCACGCTTGCACGCCCCTGATGTTCTCCTTGGCGTCTACACCCCTGACGAATTGCAGGAAGCAGCACCGCGTGTTGAGCGCGACATTACGCCACCGGCTAGCACCGCTGCGGGGATGAATCAGCTGATCAATTCGCAACCTGATCAGCACCATGAAGAGAAAGCGAAAAAGACTGACGACCGCGCCCCAGAAGACATTCTCTCTGGCTTCTCTTCTGCGGCTATGGCGGCTCGTAACGTTGCAGAACTGGACAAGGCCTACAAATACGCGGCCCACCGTCTGGCTGGTAACCAGGAGTTACTGGACGCTGCCACCGATGTATACGGCATCCGCAAAGACGAACTGAACGAAGTCCCTATGTAATCACCACCGCGGCGCGCCCGGCGCCGCACTGAAAAAAGAGAGGTAACGATGAAAGGTGCATTTAACAGAAAGCAACTGCTGGAGGTGGTGCCTGTATCGATGAGCACTATCGACCGCATGGAGAAAAACGGGGAGTTCCCTAAGCGTTTCTGGATCACAGACAAGCGCTGTGCCTGGAACAGCGAAGAGATCGAGCGCTGGCTGGATGAACGTCAACAGAACGGCACAACGGAGTTTGCTGGAAAAAAGCCTCCGCTTGAGCAGCGAGTATTTCGCCCGGTTGGTAACGCGGCGTGACGTCGCTGGCGAGGTACTGGGAAAGGTGGTCAGGATGGTTTCTGTACCTGGCCGCCGTATCCGCCTGGCTGTTCCTGCTGGCGGTCATTTTTCGAGAGGGTTGGATACGATGAATCGGATGGAAAAATACCACGCGGATTATGTCTCTCAGCGCAAAGCGCCCCCTCTTGTCGCCGTAACGCCGGCGGCAATGGAGATCGAGCAGCGCGCTATTGCTCGCGAGAACAAAGGCCAGTACCGCCTGGCCGCTCGCCTCTGGCTTGAGTGCATGGATGCGGCCACTGGCGAGGTTGAGCGGGCCCGTATCGCTATACGCCGCGATCAGTGCATTGGCCGCGGGAACCGGCTTCGCCAGGGATGCTATGCCGGGATCTGCGCAACCGCCGGGGTGATTTATGACTAACCCACACGACAGCATTCGCGTAGGCAGTATCACGCTGGTTTATTCGTCCGTACGCCGTGGCTGGCTGGCGCCAGGCGGCCAGGTTATCCAGAACCCGCTGAAGGCTCAGCGACTGGCGGAGCAACTGAATAGCAAGAAGGTGTCAGCATGAGCGGAAAATACACCCTGATCTATGCGGATCCGCCTTGGGCATACCGCGTCAAGGCAGCCGACGGTGACCGCGGAGCCGGTTTCAAGTATCCAGTGATGAATGTTCTGGATATCTGCCGGCTGCCGGTATGGGAGCTCGCCGCCGAAGATTGCCTTCTGGCGATGTGGTGGGTACCGACTCAGCCGGTAGAGGCGCTGAAAGTCATGGAGGCCTGGGGATTCCGCCTGATGACTATGAAGGGATTCACCTGGCACAAGACAAACAAGCACAAAGGCAACAGTGCGATCGGCATGGGCCATATGACCCGGGCGAACAGCGAAGACTGCCTGTTTGCCGTGCGCGGAAAACTACCTGCCCGCATGGATGCCTCAATCTGCCAGCATGTCACGGCGCCGCGCCTGGAGAACTCGCGCAAGCCGGACGTTATCCGCGAGAAACTGGTGCAGCTGCTTGGCGATGTCCCGCGCATTGAGCTCTTCGCCCGCCAGTCGTCTCACGGTTTCGACGTGTGGGGTAACCAGTGCACGGCGCCGGCGGTTGAATTGCTTCCAGGCTGCGCTGTGCCGGTAGTGAAGACGGAGGCCGCATGAACATTGCCGAAGAGGCCTCGCTGATACGACAACTCGAAGAGGCGCGCGCCATTATCAACCAGAGGAATGGTGAGATCATTAACCTGCAGAGAGAAGCGGCGCGCTACCGTGAGCAGCGGGATTCTGCAAACGCGATGGTTAAGTTCCTGCGCGGACTCTTTGAGAATTCTTCGAAGGCGACACAATGAGCCGCCTCAGGGCGGACTATTGTTCATTCATCCACTTTTCAAATGCAGACGGGGAGAACGGCACCAGGTCGTAATGCTCCCCGTTTATCCATGCATCAACCATATTTTCCCACTGCTGCAGCATGTAGGCCCGCTGCCGGGAATACTCGGCCTTGTTGTAAACCGCCCTCACGCCCTTCTGTTCATGCGCCAGCGCCTTCTCTATCCAGTCTGACGGGAATCCCGCTTCATGCAAAAGCGTGCTCGCTGTGCGCCGCAGGTCGTGCACTGTTAGCGGTTGCAGGTTCTCTCCGGCATCCGCTGCCGCAGCAACCGCGCGATCGATGACTGAGTTCAGAGCGGCATTGGATAGCGGTTTACTGGTGCTGTAGCGACCTGGCAACAGATAATCACTCCCGCCGGCGCACATCTGCAGGCCTATCATCAGATCCTGCGCCTGAGGCGGCAGGTAGATGACGTGCGACCGGCTCCCCTTCATCCTGTCAGATGGGATCGTCCAGGTTCCTTTGCTGAAATCCACCTCTTTCCACGTCGCCATGATGAACTCGGTTTTGCGTACCATCGTGATCAGGATGAGCTTCACAGCCAGCTTTAAGGTTGGCAAAGTGCTGACGGTATCGAGCGACCTGAACAGCACGCCGATTTCTTCAGGCTGCAGGCAACGGTCACGCGGTTTAAACATGGCGATCGCCGAAGGTTTGATATCTGCGGCCGGGTTGAATAACCCGTGCCCGCGGTCATTGGCGTACCGGTAAACGCTGCTGATGATTTCACGCGCCTGCACCGCAGTCGCACGTCCGCCGCGCTCGACTATGCGATCGCAAAGATCACGCACCATAGGGGTCGTTATCTCGGACATCATTTTGTTTCCGAGAACAGGCAAAATATCCCGGTCGATTACTGATTGCTTCATAGCCCGTGTGCTGTCAGCCAGGACAACATGTTTCATGTAGGCGTCGGTATGTACCGTAAATGTTTCGGCGCCGCGGATCCGTTTGATACCGTCACGCTTCGCCGCAGCCGGCGATTGGCCTGCGTTCAGCAGCTTTTTAGCCGCTATCAGTTCATCCCTGGCTTCAGCCAGCGTGATACCGTCACGACCATACTGACCGATAACCAGCGTCTCCCGGCGGCCGTTGATGCGGTAATCGTAACGAAACGAGATGGTGCCTGAGATCAGCACGGCTACATACAGACCGTCGCGATCGGAGACCTTGTACATTTTGCCCTGCGGTTTCAGGTTTTTTAATTTGGTATCGGTAAGCACATTTCACCCGTGATGCATCATTTTTCTGACGGTACGAGAGTATACCGTAATGGTAATACCGTCATGTATACCGTCAAAAAATGTGAGATAGAGTGAATTGATATGGTGTGATATAAAGAAAAACCCCCTGAATTAACAGAGGGTTAAAGAAGTATTTGAGTAGATATGATTAGCTATAAGGTAGCCGTTAATCATTCCCACTCAATCGTTGCTGGCGGCTTGCCGCTGATGTCATACACCACGCGGGAGATACCGTTCACTTCATTGATGATACGGTTGGAGACGCGGCCGAGGAAATCGTACGGCAGGTGTGCCCAGTGCGCGGTCATGAAGTCGATGGTTTCCACCGCACGCAGGGAAACCACCCAGTCGTATTTACGGCCATCGCCCATCACGCCGACGGAACGAACCGGCAGGAACACAGTGAACGCCTGGCTGACTTTGTTATACAGGTCAGCTTTGTGCAGCTCTTCGATGAAGATAGCGTCCGCACGACGCAGCAGGTCGCAGTACTCTTTCTTCACTTCGCCCAGCACGCGCACGCCAAGGCCGGGGCCCGGGAACGGGTGACGGTAGAGCATGTCGTACGGCAGGCCCAGTTCCAGGCCGATCTTACGCACTTCGTCTTTGAACAGCTCACGCAGCGGCTCAACCAGGCCCATCTTCATCTCTTTCGGCAGGCCGCCCACGTTGTGGTGAGATTTGATGACGTGCGCTTTACCGGTGGCGGAAGCGGCAGATTCGATAACGTCAGGGTAGATGGTACCCTGCGCCAGCCATTTGACGTCGTCCAGCTTCAGCGCTTCTTCGTCGAACACTTCCACGAAAACGCGACCGATAATTTTACGCTTCGCTTCCGGATCGCTTTCACCCGCCAGCGCGTCGAGGAAACGCTGCTCGCCTTCAACGTGAACAATGTTCAGGCCAAAGTGGTCGCCGAACATCTCCATCACCTGCTGCGCTTCGTTCAGGCGCAGCAGACCGTTGTCCACGAATACGCAGGTCAGGTTTTTGCCGATAGCGCGGTGCAGCAGCATCGCGGTCACCGAAGAGTCCACACCGCCGGAGAGGCCGAGGATCACTTTGTCGTCGCCAACCTGCTGACGGATACGCTCAACGGCGTCGTCAATGATTTTCGCCGGGGTCCACAGCGCTTCGCACTGGCAGATGTCGCGCACGAAGCGCTCCAGCATACGCATTCCCTGACGGGTGTGGGTCACTTCCGGGTGGAACTGCACGCCGTAGAAGCGTTTTTCTTCGTTGGCCATAATGGCGAACGGGCAGTTGTCGGTGCTGGCGACGGTTACGAAGTCCGCTGGGATGGCGGTCACTTTGTCGCCGTGGCTCATCCACACGTCCAGCAGCGGTTTGCCGTCTGCGGTCAGGGAATCTTCGATACCGCGCACCAGCGCGCTGTCGTTAACCACTTCAACCTGTGCGTAACCAAACTCACGCTCGTTAGAACCTTCTACATGGCCGCCCAGCTGCATCGCCATGGTCTGCATGCCGTAGCAGACGCCAAATACCGGCACGCCGGCTTCGAACACATACTGCGGCGCGCGCGGGCTGTTCTCTTCGGTGGTGCTTTCCGGGCCGCCGGAAAGAATGATGCCGCTTGGATTAAATTCGCGGATCTGTGCTTCCGTGACATCCCATGCCCACAGCTCACAGTAGACGCCCAGCTCACGCACGCGACGCGCCACCAGCTGAGTATACTGAGACCCGAAGTCGAGGATGAGGATGCGATGTTTATGAATGTTTTCCGTCATTGACGCTAATTCCGAGGCAAGTGAAACAGAGTAAATAAATCGCCCGACGCAAGGTCGGGCGAAGAAATCAGGAGCCCAGACGGTAGTTCGGGGACTCTTTGGTGATGGTCACGTCGTGAACGTGGCTTTCCTGAATGCCCGCACCGCTGATGCGTACGAATTCAGCTTTGGTACGCAGCAGATCAATGGTACCACAGCCGGTCAGACCCATACAGGAACGCAGACCGCCCATCTGCTGGTGAATGATCTCTTTCAGGCGGCCTTTATAGGCCACGCGGCCTTCGATACCTTCCGGCACCAGTTTGTCAGCGGCGTTATCGCTCTGGAAATAGCGATCAGAGGAGCCTTTGGACATCGCGCCAAGGGAGCCCATCCCGCGGTAGGATTTGTAAGAGCGACCCTGATAGAGTTCGATTTCACCCGGGGACTCTTCGGTACCCGCCAGCATGGAGCCAACCATCACCGCCGCCGCACCGGCGGCGATCGCTTTGGCGATATCGCCGGAGAAACGGATACCGCCGTCAGCGATAACCGGAATACCGGTCCCTTCCAGCGCTTCCACCGCGTCGGAAACAGCAGTGATCTGCGGCACACCCACGCCGGTGACGATACGGGTAGTACAGATGGAGCCCGGGCCGATGCCCACTTTCACCGCGCTGCAGCCGGCTTCCGCCAGCGCGCGTGCGCCTGCGCCAGTGGCAACGTTGCCGCCGATGATCTGCAGGTCAGGATATTTCGCGCGCGTTTCACGGATACGCTGCAGAACGCCTTCTGAGTGACCGTGCGAGGAGTCGATCAGCAGAACGTCAACGCCTGCCGCTACCAACGCGTCTACGCGCTCTTCGTTGCCGGCACCAGCGCCGACCGCCGCGCCTACGCGCAGACGGCCCTGCTCATCTTTACAGGCGTTCGGTTTACGTTCTGCTTTCTGGAAGTCTTTGACGGTGATCATGCCGCGCAGGTGGAAGCTCTCATCCACGACCAGCGCTTTCTCAACGCGTTTTTCGTGCATCTTAGCGAAGACCACTTCACGGCTTTCGCCTTCACGAACGGTGACCAGACGCTCTTTCGGCGTCATGTAGACGCTGACCGGCTGGTTCAGATCGGTGACGAAACGCACGTCGCGGCCGGTGATGATGCCAACCAGCTCGTTTTCTTCGGTAACCACCGGGTAGCCGGCGAAACCGTTGCGCTCGGTCAGCTCTTTCACTTCACGCAGAGTGGTCGTCGGCAGAACAGTCTGCGGGTCGGTGACCACGCCGGACTCATGTTTCTTCACGCGACGAACTTCTTCCGCCTGGCGCTCGATGGACATGTTTTTGTGAATAAAGCCGATGCCGCCTTCCTGTGCCAGGGCAATAGCCAGACGCGCTTCCGTTACGGTATCCATGGCTGCGGAGAGCATAGGAATATTCAGACGAATGGTTTTCGTCAGCTGAGTGCTGAGATCGGCAGTATTCGGCAGAACGGTAGAATGAGCGGGAACGAGGAGGACGTCGTCAAACGTCAGGGCTTCTTTAGCGATACGTAGCATGGGCAATATCTCGACCAGGGTGGATAAATATTGCCGTGGCATTATACAGAGCGTAACCGATTGCATCTACCCTTTTTTGCAAATAATACTTGCCATCCCCTCTGAGCGCGTTACTATCGACTGAATAACCTGCTGATTTAAAGTTTGATCTTGCTCACATGTTACCCTCTCAATCCCCCGCAATTTTTACCGTAAGCCGCCTCAATCAGACGGTGCGTTTGCTGCTTGAGCGCGAAATGGGCCAGGTTTGGATCAGCGGCGAGATCTCTAACTTCAGCCAGCCTTCTTCCGGCCACTGGTACTTCACCTTAAAAGACGATAACGCCCAGGTGCGCTGCGCGATGTTCCGCAACAGCAACCGCCGGGTGACGTTTCGCCCACAGCACGGGCAGCAGGTGCTGGTTCGCGCCAACATCACGCTGTATGAGCCGCGCGGCGACTACCAGATTATCGTCGAAAGCATGCAGCCCGCCGGCGAAGGGTTATTACAGCAGAAGTATGAGCAGCTCAAAGCGCAGTTAACGGCGGAAGGACTGTTCGAGCAAAAACATAAGCAGGCGCTCCCCTCTCCCGCCCACTGCGTCGGCGTCATCACCTCGAAAACCGGTGCCGCGCTGCACGATATTCTCCATGTCCTCAGGCGCCGCGATCCCGGGCTGCCGGTGATCATCTACCCAACCGCGGTCCAGGGTGACGACGCCCCCGGGCAGATTGTGCGCGCCATCGCGCTGGCCAACGCGCGCCAGGAGTGTGACGTACTGATTGTCGGACGCGGCGGCGGTTCGCTGGAGGATCTGTGGAGTTTTAACGATGAGCGGGTGGCGCGGGCGATTTTCGCCAGCCAGATCCCTATCGTCAGCGCCGTCGGCCATGAAACCGACGTCACGATCGCTGATTTTGTTGCCGACCTGCGGGCACCGACTCCCTCAGCCGCCGCGGAAATCGTCAGCCGCAACCAGCAGGAGCTGCTGCGCCAGCTGCAGTCCGGACAGCAGCGGCTGGAAATGGCGATGGACTATTTCCTCGCCAGTCGCCAGCGCCGTTTTACCCAGCTGTTCCATCGCCTGCAGCAACAGCATCCACAGCTGCGCTTGGCCCGCCAGCAGACCGCCCTGGAACGCCTGCGCCAGCGGATGCGTATCGCCGTGGAGTCACAGCTTAAGCGCGCAGAACAGCGGCAAAAGCGCACCGTTCAGCGTCTGAATCACTACAACCCGCAGCCACGGATCCACCGCGCGCAGTCGCGGATCCAGCAGCTGGAATACCGGCTGGCGGAAATTATGCGTGGCCGCCTCAGCGAGCGGCGTGAACGGTTTGGCAACGCGGTGACCCATCTGGAGGCGGTGAGCCCCTTAGCCACCCTGGCGCGGGGCTACAGCGTCACCTCGGTGAGCGACGGTACGGTGCTGAAGCAGACAAAACAGGTCAAAACCGGCGATCTGCTCACCACCCGCCTGAAAGACGGCTGGGTCGAAAGCGAAGTGAAGCAGATCGCGCCGGTGAAAAAAACGCGGGCCAGAAAGCCTTCACCCACTAAACCAGCGGAATAAATTCCACCCGTTTTTTCGAGATAAGGCCATGCCCATGCTGGCAAAAGTAATCCACCGCGCCGCACGCCTTCAGCACCTCCAGCGGCTGGTGGCATTCCGGGCAGCGGGCCTCGAGGGCAAACACCCTTTCGCACTGGGCGCAATGCGCGCTACTGCCTTTGACATCTAACGGCGCGTGGCACAGAGGGCAATCAAGTTCCATAACCATTCCTTTCAACGTTTATCTGCACCTATTTTATCATGTTCCGGGTTTAATGCGGGCCGCGTAATTGCTGCTGCAACCTGAGCAGCCATTCCACTTCCTCAAGCCTACGCTGCGTTAGCCCGGCCACGCTGTCCGGCGCCCGGATAAACAAATTATCCGCGCCGAGGATCTGCTCATCAAGACAGTGCGTATAGATCGCCCCGGGCCGGGTCCAGCGCTGCACCCGCTCGCCGTCCTGTAGCGTCACCACTTCGCCCTCAGGGGCGCGATCGAGGGTAATTATTCGCCCGTCCCGCAGTCCTATCCGCATTCCCTTTTGCCCGCCCGCGGGACCCGCGTATTTGTTGAGCCAGATATTGAGCGGGATAGTGCCCAGGGTTCCCTGCAGATGCGCCTCCCCCTCGGCAGTGCTCGTATCCCCAGGAGCAATGTCATGGCCGAGGCGGTCTTTCGCCACCCGAAGGGAAAGGCTCAGCGCCGTATCGCCTCCGCTGGCGTGCAGGGTTTCGCGGAGCATCGCCAGGACATGGGTGCCGATATCGAGGATCACCCCATCAGGGTGACGCAGCTGCCGGGTATCCAGCTCCCCGGTGGCAAAATTGAGTGCGACCGGCTCACCAGCGCTGTTAAAGCCGCTTGGCTCCTGCAAATAACCTTCGATCCAGACGATATCCTGCGCTGACAGGTGCGGCGGAGGCAGGCCGCTGGCCTCCCCTTCCGCCCGCCACAGCGGGCCAGGAGCGTTCAGCGCAACGCCTCGCGCCATCCAGTGGTCAAGAGCCAGCACCCGCGCGGCCTGCTCAGGCGGCGCCAGCAGCGCCCGCAGCCGGGCGGCCTGCTCAAGGTTGGCCACGATCGGCTTTTCTACCACGATGCGAGAAATGCCGCTGGTTAACGCCCTCTCCAGTACGGGCAGATGCTGAAGTGATGAGGTGGTAATGAAGAGCGTATCCAGGGGTTCGGCCAGCAGCGCCGACAGCGAACTACAGCGCTGGATCCCCGGCAGCGCTCTGCTGCAGTCCAGGTCATAGCCCTGGCAGCGGTCGATGACGTCCCCCAGGCGACGCAGCGCCGGTAAATAGGCGGTTTCCACCACCGCGCCGAGGCCGATAAAACCAATCTGCATAGTAAGTCCACCTTTGAGCCGCTCTGTTCCCGGCGAAGTATCGCGGGATTATGGCGGAAGGTTTTGACATTTACCGGCATGGCGGCCACAAAAACCCACCAATATGAATTTCAACTTTGAATTGATGTATAAAATTGTACCTACTACGAGATACCTGGCATTTTTTGCGTGAATATAATGAAGTCATGCACAACGACGGTCATTCCATGAGTCGCAGTAGTAAATATTTCCGTCCATGTATTTCCAGGTGATCGCCTCATAACGCATCTCGAGCGTTTCCAGGTGGGTACTGCTCATACCAGTAGGTGATAAATACGGCGCAACCGTAGTGACTTTGACGTTCTCCAGGATGATGTTGAAATACTCGGCCTCAATGCCCGCCTCCAGAATGCGATACATCTTTATAATCGCCTTCTTCATCGGGCGCCCCTCACACACGGCACGATACAAAAGCGGTGTTGTCTGATCGAATTCCTTCACTATCGACACAGGACGATGTATTCGCGTACCTGTCAGTTTTCCCCAGCTTGGATCAACTGGAATAGTAATACCATGAGAGAATGATTTTAACTCAATAGATCCAAGACGCGTTGGCATCATGCAGCTTCCAATGATCGGCGAACCGTTTTCATCTTCAAGCCATAAATGTGCGGGAGTAGACATACAATTTCCTTATCATAAATAACGTTAGAATTACCATTTCACATAGCGCCCAAAGATAATAATCATAAGTACAGCGAATATACCAACAGGCCAAACCGGCCCCTCAGGAAAAATTTGAAAAAAAACCACTGCAAATATGACAATGCAAAGTGGCGGGGCATACAGCGAAATTAATTGCTGGAACAACCACAAAAGCGCTCTTTTAATAAATGACATCATCACTACCTAATCATTCTTTCGATGATATTAGCGAGCTCTGCCTCTGAAGCCCATTGGGCTTTAAAAGCGTCGGCATGTTCAAATAATGGCGCCACCAGGAAATACATCATTTCAAGTTCTTGTTCGTATAGTATAGTAAAGAATGCAGGATAACAGATTCGGAGACGCTCAGCGCTATCTGCAGCCCTCTGCACAACGCCATACATGCCAGCCACTGTAACGGCGACCCCCGCAGAACGCCCAGCAATCGCTCCCATATCAAGGCTTAATTTCATGCCTACCGAAACACAGGTAGCCGTAGCTAAAACAAATCCAGATTTGGTTAGAGAGTCTGCAGCGATATGAATGTTAACAGCCATCAGAATTCTTTTAATATGCTCTAACTGCTCTGTTGTTTTGTGCTTAAATATTTCTTCAAAATATATTTTCAGCATTTCATATACAATATTCTTACGCTGTAAAAGATGGTAGATACCTTTAGCAAATCTAACATCCTCATTCTTCTGCTTTTTACATACATCCTGATACTCATCAGTAAAACAGGATGTATAATATAGGATTCGAGTAACGCCAGCACCTATTGTTTTAACCTGACCGGAAACCCGTTGTTCTATGCCTGAAACAGCGCGATCAAGTTTCATTGCGAGAATTTTATTGGCCTGTAAATAGCTGATGACAACATTGCTGTAATACATAATCGCTCCTTGCCGATTAATTTCCCCATCCTGGGAAGAACCGCAATTTACCACAATACTCAGCCATAAAGTAGACTCTCCAGTTTCTCCCATATTACAGAAGAGCGACACCGTGGATTTTCTCCGATATATCCAGATGCGTTTTCTCTCGTATCATTGCGATAACTTTCTGCGTATATATTATCATAGCGTACTCAAACAATTGCTTGAGCAAGCGAAGCTGGCAAATGAGAAATCTCATAGGATACGTGCAGATATACATGCCAATCATGCGCGTTGTTGCGTCGCTACAATCGGCCTTAATAAAAAAGCCCGGCAGAGCGGGCTTTGAAGGATTCATGTTGGTGGGTAAATCTTGCTGATAGCTTATTTGCTTTTCTTGATGTGCTTGATCAAGCGCTTACGTTTACGCATCTGGTTCGGCGTCAGGGTGTTACGCTTGTTAGCGAACGGGTTTTCCCCTTCCTTGAACTGGATCCGGATTGGCGTGCCCATCACGTCCAGGGATTTACGGAAGTAGTTCATCAGATAGCGCTTGTAGGAATCCGGCAGATCCTTGACCTGGTTACCGTGGATCACCACGATAGGCGGGTTGTAGCCCCCGGCGTGGGCGTATTTCAGCTTCACGCGACGGCCACGCACCAGCGGTGGCTGATGATCTTCCGCCGCCATGTTCATGATCCGGGTCAGCATCGCGGTGCTTACGCGGCGCGTAGCGCTGTCGTAGGCTTCGCGTACCGATTCAAACAGGTTGCCGACGCCGCTGCCGTGCAGGGCGGAGATGAAGTGCACCCGGGCAAAGTCGATAAAGCCCAGACGATAGTCGAGGGTCTCCTTCACCTGCTCCTTCACTTCCTGACTCAGGCCATCCCACTTGTTAACGACGATCACCAGCGAACGGCCGCTGTTAAGAATAAAGCCCAGCAGCGAGAGGTCCTGGTCGGAGATCCCTTCGCGAGCATCGATCACCAGCAGCACGACGTTGGCGTCTTCAATCGCCTGCAGCGTTTTGATCACCGAGAACTTTTCCACTACGTCGGTGATTTTCCCGCGCTTGCGCACCCCAGCGGTATCGATGAGCACGTATTCGCGCTCGTCACGCTGCATCGGGATATAAATGCTGTCACGGGTGGTGCCCGGCATATCGTAGACCACCACGCGATCTTCACCGAGGATGCGATTGGTGAGGGTTGATTTACCGACATTAGGACGTCCGACAATCGCCAGCTTGATCGGCAGATCCTGCGGATTGAAGTCGTCTTCCGGCTCTTCTTCCGCTTCGCCATTCTGCTCGGCTTCGAATTTCGCCCAGTATTCGGCGTCTTCATCCACTTCTTCCTGCGGATTAACCTCATCTACCCATGGCAGCAGGGCCTGCTCCAGCAGGCTGGTCACGCCGCGGCCGTGCGAAGCGGCAATCGGATAGATATCGCCCAGGCCGAGCGACCAGAAGTCCGCCATTGCCTGGTCGACGTCGATGCCGTCGGTTTTGTTAGCCACCAGGAAGGTGGGCTTTTCACGAGAGCGCAGGTGTTTAGCGATCGCGATGTCCGCCGGCATCAGGCCCGCGCGCGCATCGACCATAAACAGCACCACATCGGCCTCTTCGATTGCCAGCAGCGACTGCTCCGCCATCCGGGTTTCCACGCCCTCTTCCGTACCATCAATACCACCGGTATCGATACAGATGAATTCGCGGCCTTCGACTTCGGCCCGACCGTACTTACGGTCACGAGTCAGCCCCGGGAAATCCGCAACCAGCGCATCACGAGTGCGCGTCAGGCGGTTAAAGAGCGTGGATTTTCCAACGTTAGGGCGCCCGACAAGCGCGACCACAGGTATCATGTTAAATGCCTCATACAATCACTAAGCAACATCGTCTTAACGACGTTTTTAAAAAAGTCAAAACGGCCCCTGTCTGCCAGGGGCCGTTTCTTAATCACTCACGACAGCGGTAATTAACGCGTAATCGCGTACAGCGTACCGTCTTTCGCCTGGATCAGCAGTCGACCATCGGCAACCACCGGGTCGGTCAGGAAGCCGGAGCTGTCCACTTTCTGCTGCGCCACAAAATGGCCATCTTCCGGATTAACCCAGTGCATGTAGCCTTCGCTATCGCCGACGACCAGATTGCCATTATACAACACCGGCGCGGTCAGCAAACGGTGCAGCAGATCGCTTTGCGTCCACAGGGTTACACCGCCGTCGGTGGTCAGCGCCAGCAGGCGATCGTTCTGGTCAACCAGGTAGATACGGTTACCATCGACGATGAAATCATTCACCGAACCCAGCTCGCGTTTCCACATAATCTGGCCGCTACGCAGGTCCAGCGCGGTCAGGTTGCCGTTATAAGCCAGCGCATAAACCACACCGTTAACGATGATCGGCGTCGTGTCGACGTCGTTCAGGCGGTCAATTTCCGTCGGGCCGGTGGCCGTAGAAATACGCTGCTGCCAAATCATCTGCCCCTGCTGCATCAATACTGCACTGACGCGGCCGTTATCGCCGCCGACGATCGCCGCGCCGTAGGCGGTCGCAGGCGCAGACTCGCCGCGCAGGGAGAGCGCCGGCATATCGAGGTTAACGGTCCACTTCACGGCCCCATCGGTCTCGTTTAGCGCCTGCAGCTGGCCGTTGCTGGTATGCACCAGCACCATGCCATCGCTCACCACCGGACGCGACAGCGCCTCGCCGGCGACACGGGTTTGCCAGGCCACGGTACCATCGCTGGTATTCAGCGCATAAAGCTGCGCTTTCTCGCTGCCGATATAAACATGGCCGCCAGAGACGGTCACCCCGCCGGAAAGCAGCGCTGGCGTGCGCGAGAACCAGCCATCTTTCTCCGCCAGATTCACCGACCACACCTCTTTGCCGTCGTCGGCGTTCAGCGCTTTGACGGTGCCTTTACGGTCAGCAGCATACACTACGCCGTCGGCAAAGGCCGGATGAAGGTTAGAGTAAAATTCGCCGATACCATCGCCAACCGAGGTGCTCCAGGACGTGGACGGCGTAAACTGATTTTCTACCGTCGGCAGCGGTGACATTTTCACCACATCTTCTTCGCTATTAAACAGCGAACACCCGCTCAGCAAGGTAACGGAAAGCAGCCCTGGCAACAGTAATTTACGCAATTGCATCGAGTCCCTCTCAGATGGACAAATTATTCATTTTCATACGCATCATTTCGCTGAGCGCAGGAGAAGCATCGCTTTTCACGCCAGCTTCCCACGCCGCACGGGCCCCTTGCTTATCGCCTTTGCTCAACAGAATTTCGCCGCGCAAATCGGCCACAATGGCGGTCCAGCCCTCACCTTTGATGCTGTCGAGGGTTTTCAGCGCCGCATCAGCCTGTTTCATTTGCAGCTGAACGCGGGCCAGACGCATACTGATAACCGATTTCAGATTATCATCAGATGCGGCCGCCAGCCCCTGCTGCAGCTGCTTTTCAGCGTTCGGCAGATCGTTCTGTTCAACAAAATGCTGTGCCAGCTCGAGAGAGGCGAAGGCGCCGTAGGTATTTTTATTGTCAGCCGCGAATTTCTCTGCCCCTGACAGCACTTCTGGCGTATTCGATTTCAGCGCGGAAGTCGCCTTCTCGTAAGCCAGCGACGCGTCTCTGGCGGTATCCTGCTGATGGGAGGTCCAGTAGCGCCAGCCAACCAGCGCGCCAATCCCTAAAATCACCCCGACCGCCAGCGCTTTGCCGTTTTCGGCAAAGAAGCGCTTCAGCGCATCGACCTGATCGTTCTCGTTGTTAAAAGTTTCCACGCAGTCCTTCTCCTGACTAATAATTCCCGGGAGATTAACCCAGAAGTGTGCGCAAATGCGCGGCAACGCTCTCCTGCGTTACGGTAGTTTGCTCACCTGAGCGTAAATCCTTCACTACCACGTTTCCGTCAGCGATCTCTGATTCACCGACCACCAGCGCGACGCGCGCCCCCCACTTGTCAGCGCGGGCGAACTGCTTCTTAAAGTTGCCGCCGCCGTGGTTGGTCATCAGCTTCACGCCGGGCAGCGCATCGCGAACCTGCTCAGCCAGACGCATTGCAGCAGACTGAGTATCGGTCCCGGAGGCTACCAGGTATATATCGACAACAGGATCGGCTTTAAATTCCGGATTCACTGCCTGGACCAGTAAAACAAGACGTTCCAGCCCCATGGCAAAACCCACGCCCGGGGTAGCGCGACCGCCCAGCTGCTCAACCAGGCCGTCGTAACGACCGCCGGCGCAGACAGTGCCCTGGGAACCAAGGCTGGTGGTCACCCACTCGAACACGGTGCGGTTATAGTAATCAAGGCCGCGCACCAGGCGCTGGTTGACGGTGTAGCGGATCCCGGCATCGTCAAGCAGCGCGCACAGGCCGGCAAAGTGGGCTTTCGACTCTTCGTCAAGATAATCGCCGAGCGCCGGCGCGTCGTTGAGCAGCGCCTGCACGTCCGGGTTTTTGGAGTCCAGCACCCGCAGCGGGTTGGTATACATCCGGCGTTTACTGTCTTCATCCAGTTTATCGGTAAACTGCTCCAGGTATGCCACCAGCGCGTCGCGGTAGTTGGCGCGCGCTTCCAGCGAACCGATGGAGTTCAGCTCCAGGCTGACGTGCTCGGAGATGCCCAGCTCACGCCACCAGCGCGCGGTCAGCATAATCAGCTCCGCGTCGATGTCCGGGCCCTGCAGGCCAAACACTTCGGCGCCGATCTGATGGAACTGGCGGTAGCGACCTTTCTGCGGGCGCTCGTGACGGAACATTGGCCCGACGTACCACAGACGCTGTTCTTGATTGTACAGCAGACCATGTTCGATGCCGGCACGTACGCAGCCCGCCGTCCCTTCCGGACGCAGCGTCAGGCTGTCGCCATTGCGGTCTTCGAAGGTATACATCTCTTTTTCAACCACGTCGGTCACTTCGCCGATCGCGCGTTTGAATAACGGGGTCTGCTCTACAATCGGCAAACGGATTTCGCTGTAACCGTAGCTACCGAGCACCTGCTTCAGTGAGCCTTCAATGCGCTGCCAGAGAGCGGTTTCGCCCGGCAGATAATCGTTCATGCCACGGATGGCTTGAATGTTCTTTGCCACGTTTATTCTCTTTATATATACAAAAATGAACCCCGGCGCCTCGCGCCCGCAGGTTCAATCATACACGGGAAGCGTATCGCTTCCCAACACGTTATTTTGCTTCAACCTGTTGAACGTCAATCCGACGGGCTTCATCGAGCATCGAGGCTTTGGCGCGGATCCGCGCTTCCAGCTGGTCGATCATGTCGTTGTTGTCCAGGCGATCTTTACGCACGCCGTCTTCATACAGGCCGCTTTTCTTGTTGCCGCCGGTGACGCCAAGGGTGGAGACCAGCGCTTCGCCCGGGCCGTTCACCACGCAACCGATGATCGAAACATCCATCGGGGTGATGATATCTTCCAGACGCTGCTCCAGAGCATTCACCGTACCGATAACGTCAAACTCCTGGCGTGAACAGGTCGGGCAGGCGATAAAGTTAATGCCGCGGGAACGAATACGCAGAGATTTGAGGATATCGAAGCCGACCTTGATCTCTTCCACCGGATCCGCCGCCAGCGAGACGCGCAGCGTATCGCCGATCCCCTCGGACAGCAGTAGTCCCAGACCGATCGCCGATTTTACCGCGCCGCTGCGCGCGCCGCCCGCTTCGGTGATCCCGAGATGCAGCGGCTGATCGATCTGTTTCGCCAGCAGACGATAGGATTCCACCGCCAGGAAGACATCGGAGGCTTTAACGCTGACTTTAAACTGATCGAAGTTCAGACGATCGAGATGATCGACATGACGCATGGCGGATTCGAGCAGCGCCTGCGGCGTCGGCTCGCCATATTTTTCCTGCAGATCTTTTTCCAGCGAGCCGGCGTTGACGCCGATGCGGATCGGGATGTTTTTATCGCGAGCGCAATCTACAACCATGCGGATGCGCTCTTCGTTGCCGATGTTGCCCGGGTTGATACGCAGGCAGTCGACGCCATATTCCGCCACTTTCAGCGCAATACGGTAGTCAAAGTGGATATCGGCGACCAGCGGGACGTTAACCTGCTGTTTGATAAGTTTGAACGCCTCAGCAGCGTCCATCGTCGGAACAGAGACACGGACAATGTCCGCGCCTACGCGCTCTAACGCTTTGATTTGATTTACGGTCGCCGCCACATCGGTGGTGCGCGTATTGGTCATTGACTGAACGGCGATGGGAGCCCCATCGCCAATTGGCACATTACCAACGTAAATACGTTTAGATTTTCTACGTTGAATCGGAGCCTGGTTATGCATGAAAAATCTCCCGCGTTACCCGTCTGTTACTGCGCCGGTGATGATTCGGCATTGAGGGTCAGACGCGCAACCTGGTTAGTTCTGATAAAACGACTTAAATCGACAGGCTTGCCCAGATACTGGATCTGTACCGCGGCCGGGGCGCCAATTTTCAGCTTATACGGTGCCTGACCGCTCAGGTTCAGGTTACCGCCTTTACGCTGCAGGCCGCTGAACAGTTTTTTACCGGTGGCATCGCTCACTTCCAGCCAGCAGTCGGCGGAAAAGTTCATCACCAGATCCTGCGCCGACGCCGCCGGAGTCGTGACGTTCGCCTGATCGGTCGGCAACGGCGAGGCTGGGGTGGTAGCCGGAGCTGCCGGCGTCGTCCCCGCGGTATCGACATTGGCCTGGGAAGGCGCCACGACAGCGTTATTATCTGCTGGCGTCTGGGCCGGCGCGCTGGTGGTCGGTGCGCTGGCGGTATCGGTTGGCGCGCTGTTCGCGGCGCTATCGGCGGTCGGGGCTGCAGGGGCGCTGGTATCCAGCGGCACGTTCTGGCTGTTGGCGTCGCCGCCGTTCAGCTCTGCGGAAGACTGATCGGCCATAGTCGAAATCTCTTCCTGCTGCGCCTTATGGTCTTGCCACCACCAGGCGCCGCTCAGACCGATAACCACAAACAGCACCAGCCAGGTGAAGCTCATCAGCCAGCCGTCGCGCTTTTTGCGGCGCTTGCCTAAAGAGAAACTCTGCATTGGCGCGACTTTCGCCGCGCGGATGGGCGCCTGCTTGGCCATCATCGGCAGCAGCTCGTCTTCTGGAATATGTACGAGGCGAGCGTAGGAGCGGATGTACCCGCGCAGGAAGGTGGAGGCGAGGTCGGCGGGGGCCTTATCGTCTTCAATATCACGAACCGTGGACACCTTCAGGCATAAGCGTTCGGCCACCGCTTGCTGGCTAAGTCCGAGTTGTTCGCGGGCGTGACGCAGACGCGCGCCCGTGGTGTTTGCTTCTTGATGATCTTGAGTGGCTTCAGTATTCATTCGCTACAACTACTGGTACGTGAAATTTAAAGTTCAGCGCGGGAAAAAGCCGGCGCCGCGAGACATCTGTGCTACGTCAGCCTCACAGTATAGGACTGTCAGCCGCGCGATCACAGAGACGAATCAAAATTGAATGCTAAGCGGTTGTTGTGCCGCTACATACTGCCTCAAAGTCGACAAAAACGCACCGTAATTATTCACCGAATCAGCGTATTTCGCCTGGCTATCGGCCATAAATATGACCCGTGCCGCCTGCGCTGCACGGGTCATCATTTGTCAGACCGCTTTTACGTCAATCGCTTCGCCCTGCATCCGCTTACGCAGCGTACGCTTGGTACGGTCAATGACGTCGCCCGCCAGCTGGCCGCAGGCGGCATCGATATCGTCGCCGCGCGTTTTACGCACGATGGTCGTAAAGCCGTACTCCATCAGGACTTTGGAGAAACGGTCGATGCGGCTGTTGGAGCTGCGGCCATACGGCGCGCCCGGGAACGGGTTCCATGGGATCAGGTTGATCTTGCACGGCGTATCTTTCAGCAGCGCCGCCAGCTCATGGGCGTGCTCGGTGCCGTCGTTGACGTGATCCAGCATCACGTACTCGATGGTCACCCGGCCCTGGTTGGCGTTGGACTTCGAAATATAGCCGCGCACCGAGTTGAGGAACGTCTCGATGTTGTACTTTTTGTTGATCGGGACGATTTCGTCGCGAATGGTGTCGTTCGGCGCGTGCAAGGAGATCGCCAGCGCAACGTCGATCATATCGCCGAGTTTATCCAGCGCCGGCACCACGCCGGAGGTAGACAAGGTCACACGACGCTTGGAAAGGCCAAAGCCGAAATCGTCGAGCATGATTTCCATCGCCGGAACGACGTTGTTGAGGTTCAGCAGCGGCTCGCCCATGCCCATCATTACTACGTTGGTAATGGGACGCACGCCGGTGGTCTTCACCGCGCCGACGATCTTCGCCGCGCGCCAGACCTGGCCGATAATTTCGGATACCCGCAGGTTGCGGTTAAAGCCCTGCTGGGCGGTGGAGCAGAATTTGCACTCCAGCGCGCAGCCTACCTGGGAGGAGACGCACAGGGTGGCGCGGTCTTCTTCCGGGATATAGACGGTCTCGACGCGCTGATCGCCAACGGCAATCGCCCATTTAATGGTCCCGTCGGTTGAGCGTTGCTCTTCAACCACTTCCGGGGCGCGGATCTCCGCCACTTCTTTCAGTTTACTGCGCAGGACTTTGTTGATGTCGGTCATCTCATCAAAGTCGTCGCAGCAGTAGTGATACATCCATTTCATCACCTGATCGGCGCGGAAAGGCTTCTCGCCCATGTTTTTGAAAAACTCGCGCATCTGCTGACGGTTTAAATCCAGCAGGTTGATTTTGGCATCTTTGTTCGGCACCGTCAGAGCGGCGGTATCAGGCGTGACAATTTGTTCAGACATAATATTTTCCGGCCTCGTTATTACACGTTATGGCCCCAGGTGGGTTGAAAAAGAAACGCCCCGGAGAGCGACTGCTCGTCCAGGGGCGCTATATTCTACAAATTCTGGCGCATCATTGCCACGTTTGCACAAAGCAATGAAAAAAAATCTGTAACTGACTGCTCAATCCTCTAAGGCTTTTCGTTTGTCGCAAGGCGGCAAGCAAGTGACAAATTCGTCGGGAACGAATTTGACCAGCCGTAGGCTGGCCTCCGGTGAGAGGCAGGAGCCTCTCATTAATCCCCGGGAGCATAGATAACTATGTGACCGGGGTGAACGCGCGCAGCCAACGCCGCGACGGTCGAAAAGACGAGGTTTGTATCTCCAAAGTATTTCAGGTCACAGCGAGACGGCGAGTTCGCAAATCCCCGGGAGCATAGATAACTATGTGACCGGGGTGCGCGAAGGAAGCCAACAATGCTGTGGCGTGAAAGACGCAGGAGATTAGCGAGTGCGCGGGCAAACCTCGCCTTCAGCAAAGAAGAACGCGATTTCGCGGGCAGCGGATTCTACAGAGTCGGAACCGTGGGTGCCGTTCTCGGTGAAGCTGTCAGCGTAGTCAGCGCGCAGAGTACCCGCCAGGGCGTTTGCCGGATTGGTGGCGCCCAGCAGGTCACGGTGACGCTGTACCGCATTTTCGCCTTCCAGAACGGAAACCACGATCGGGCCGGAGGTCATGAACTCAACCAGACCGTCGAAGAACGGGCGACCTTCGTGCTCAGCATAGAAACCACGAGCCTGTTCAACGGTCAGGTGCAGCATTTTGGTGCCGACGATTTTGAACCCTGCAGCTTCAAAGCGGGAAAAGATGCTGCCAATAACGTTTTTTGCCACCGCGTTTGGTTTGATGATGGAAAAAGTACGTTCAATAGCCATGATTACCTCTAATTAAATGTTCTGTTGTTGCACATACGATTGTATGGCCTGGCGCGCATTATAATGAGCATCCCCGCCCCTGCCTACGGATGAAGGTAACATTTTGTTAAAATAAGATGATTATTGAAAACACAAACTGCCAACAACAAATTCACCCTGGTTATTGCAGGGTGAAGCTGGCGGCCGCCGTCTGACCCGCTTCATCCATCACTACCAACTGCCACTCGCCGGGTTTATCCAGCATTAGCGTGGTTCTTGCGCCGGCGGCCTCTAACGGTTCGCCATTAATAAACCACCAGCGCCGCCCCTCCCCACCGCTGGTTTGTAGCGGCAACATCACCCGCGCCTCACCCGGGAGACGTTTTATCACCGCCCCATCACGGATGCCGGACAGCACCAGCGGCGCGGTATCCTGAGTCTGTAACGGCGGGCATGACTCCGATGCCGGTCCCAGGCGCGCGCGCCGCCTTTCGCTGGCCGGCAGCCAGGGATCCAGCGGCAGCGGCCAGACTTCGACCTGGCTTTCCCGAGCGCCGGGACAATCCGCCGCCACCCGTTCGCCGTGTTCATTGCGCCACACCGGGAAGCGGATCCCGCGTACGCTCTCCTGCCCCGGCAGCAGCAGAGTCGGCGGCTGGCTGGCATCCAAAAGCCAGCTGGCCAGGCGACGACGACAGTTGCTGTCGCCCGCCGGCAGATCCTGCCCGCCAGGCCAGCAGATTGTCCCCTGGCTGACCGTTGCCGGGCGCGGATCGCTCGGCAGCCCGCCGCGGCTCATCGCCGGGCGGGCCAGCAGCAGATTATTGACCTGGTTGAGCAGCGGTACGGCGCTGGCGAAGCCAAACTGGCCCACCACCGGCGTACCGTCCGGGCGCCCGGTCCAGATGCCTATCAGATATCGCGCATTGAGGCCGACCGCCCACGCGTCGCGATAGCCGTAGCTGGTGCCGGTTTTCCACGCCAGCGGCACCGCCTGCGGCAGCGAGGCATCGGGAACCGGTTGCGCTTCGCCGGCCAAAATACGCCGGACGATCCATGCCGCCCCGGGCGACATCAGCGCGCGCTCGGTCAATGGATCGCTCGGCTTCAGGCGCAGCCGCGCCGCCTTGCCATGGCGGGCGAAGGCGCTGTACGCCGCGACAATATCTTCCAGCCGCGCCCCGGCGCCGCCGAGGATTAGCGACAGATTCGGCTCTGCGCCAGCGGGCAGCGTCAGGGGCAGCCCGGCGTTGCGTAAATTAGCCGCAAAGCGTTTTGGTCCATAGGCTTCGAGCACCTGCACCGCCGGCAGATTCAGCGACCGAACCAGCGCCTCGCTGGCGCTCACCGGGCCATGAAACCCGCTGTCGAAATTACCGGGGCGATAATCGCTAAAACGCCGTGGCACATCCTGTAATAGCGATGCCGGGTGAATCAGCCCCTCATCCATCGCCATCGCGTAGATAAAGGGTTTCAGCACCGACCCCGGCGAGCGTACCGCCGAGACCATATCAATATGGCCGAAGCGGCTGTCGTCGGTGATATCCGCCGAGCCTACCCAGCCGCGAACTTTCATATCCGTGTGGTCGACGACGACCATCGCCAGCGAACTGCGCGGCGGCAGGCGCGATTTCCAGTTCAGCGCCAGATCTTCCAGTTGCCGCTGCAGTCCGGCATCCAGAGTCGTCACCACCTTTTCATCACGACTGGTCGCCAGCGCGCGGCGTGAAAAAAGCGGCGCCAGCTGCGGCATCTGGCGCGGAAACAGCCATACTGGCTCCTCCATCGCTTCCTTTACCGCCTGCTCCGGCCAGACGCCCTGGCTGACCATTCGCGTAAGCACTTTATCACGCGCCGCCTGGGCCCGCTGCGGCCAGCGGTCCGGACGTAAACGACTGGGCGCCTGGGGAAGTACCGCCAGCAGCGCCGCCTCGCCGTAGCTAAGCCGGGCAGGCGACTTACCGAGATAGGCCCAGCTGGCCGCGCCGATCCCCTGCAGGGTGCCGCCAAACGGCGCGCGGTTCAAATAGAGGGTTAGAATGTCGCTTTTTGACAGATGCCACTCCAGCTGCAGCGCTCGCCACAGCTGGCGCAGCTTGCCGCCGAAGGTGCGTGGATGGGGATCAAGCAGGCGTGCCACCTGCATGGTAAGCGTGCTGCCGCCCGAGATAACTCGCCCGGAAGTAAGATCCTGCCAGGCGGCGCGCAGCACCGCGAAGGGATTGCCCCCCGGATGGCGCCAGAACCAGCGGTCTTCATACTGGATGAGCGCCTGCAGATAGCGCGGCGACACGTCGGCGAGCGTGACCGGATAACGCCAGACGCCCTGCGCGTCGGCAAACCGCCACAACGGCGTCCCGTCTTCCGCCACCACCACACGGGCAGGCGTGACGTCATGCAGCGGCAGCGGCCACAGGCGATCGGCCGCCAGCACCGCCAGCCACAGCAGAAAAATAAACGCCGCCAGCCAGCGCCAGCGGCGTTTTACCCGAGGCAATACGCGCATTTACGGCGTCACGGTGAGCGGACCGCTGGCCGCTCCTGTCGCCCGCCACTGCGGCGCATACATCGATTCCACCTGCGGCTGCGGGACCTGATAAGTGCCCGGCGTCACCGCCCGCGCCAGATAGACCAGCGTCACCGGCTGGCCTTCATTGACAGCGACGGCAGCGACGAAACGGTCATCGCGGAACTCGATATGCTGAATATCCGCCTGCTGCATCTGGTTAAGCAGGTTTTGCACCGCGTCGCCATTCTCCTGCAGGCTGGCGCTGCTGTTGGCCAGATTCTGGTTTTCCAGCTCCAGACCGGCTGGCAACAGATCAACCACCAGCGCGTCAGGCACGTTGCGTTTGGCGGTCACCTCCAGCTTGACGAGCACCAGTTCGCCGCTGCGCAGTGAAGACAGCGATTTCTGCTGCCCCTGGGTATCGAAAATAGTGCGTTCAATCCCCAGGACGTTACCGCCCGGCTGCGGCGCGCTTTGCGGATAGCCGCTGCTGTCGAGACGCAGCCACAGCGGCTGACTGCCGGTATTACTCACCTGCAGCGCCGCCAGCCGATCGCCGTCGAGATTGCGGGTTTGCGCTTTGTCGCCGGCCAGCGGCTCCGCCTGCAGCGAGGTTTGCGCCTGCCAGCTGCCCGGCAGGTCCGCCAGCGTACGTCCGGCAAGGAACAAGGCGTTGGTTTCCTGGGTCGACAGCCAGCGCTGGCCATAGGCCTCTTCCGACAGCGTGCTCAACAGCTGATTTTGCACCTCCGGCAGCAGCTTATTCTCTTCCAGCAGCGCCAGCTTCAGGGCGTTATCGCGCAGCGGGCTACCGTAATCGCCCAGCCAACGATTCTCATCCTGGCGCGGGGTGGCAACCGCCAGCTTCAGTGCGGCGTCGCCGCGCGGCGCATCGCCCATGGTTTTCAGCGCAATGCCGAGCTGCAGCAGCGGCAAGCCGGATCGCGCCTGGTCGTGACGGCTCCAGATTTCACGCAAGGCGCCGAGCGGCGCTTTTTGCTGACGCGCCAGCACCAGCGCGGCATAGGCCTGAGCGGCAAAGCGGCTAGCCTGGGCGTCGTCGCTGTAGCGCACGGTCATCAGGCCTGGCTCCTGCAGATAGCGCAGCAGGCGCTCGTTGCCTTTATTAATGGCGTTGACCGGTACGCTATAGCCCTGCTCGCTGGCGCGCACGAGGAAGTCCATGGCGTAGGCGGTCAGCCAGTACTCTTCCGGCCCCTCTCTATCCCATAACGCAAAGCCGCCGTTTTCCAGCTGCATCTGCAGCAGGCGTGAAATACCGACATCGATGGCCGCGCGGCGTTTTTCGTCGCTGTCCCCGCTAATGCCCAGCGCCTTTAGCTGCGCCGCGCTGGTATACAGGGACGGGAACAGGCCGCTGGCGGTCTGCTCAAGGCAGCCGTAAGGATAGGCTTTCAGCTCGCGGATATAGCGGGCGAGATTCAACGGTGGTTTACCGCTGAGCAGCAGTTGGCCCTGCAGCGTTTGCGGGGCAAAGCCCTGGCTCTGCGCCGCCGGCGGCTGCCAGCTTTCACCTGGCTGCAGCACTGCGCCGCTGTTGACGGTCTGTGCCGGGTACGCCGGACGCACGCCGATTTTCCACTGTTTTTGCAGCGGGGCGAAGGTTTCGCCCGGCAGGCTCAGGCCGCTGATGGTGGCATTAACCTGACCATCGCCGAAGCCCGCCAGCGCGCTCACTGGTATAAACAGCGTGCTGCGCGCCCCCGGCGCCAGCTGTACCGGCGGCAGTTGGCCATCGGTCAAGGTCACCAGCCCGCTGGCGGTAAGATGTACCTGCAGGGTTTGCGGTTTGTCGGTCAGATTGCTGAGATCCAGCGCCAGCCGTGTGGTATCGCCGCTGGCGAGGAAGCGCGGGGTGTTCAGTTCGGCGATGACCGGGGCGGCCACCACCACTTTATCTTCGCTGCTGCCGAAGTCATCCGCCGTCCACGCCTGGGCCATCACCCGCAGCTCGCCGTTAAAATCGCCAATGGGTAACGTCACCGTGCCTTCGCCCTGATCGTTCAATACCACCGGCTGCGCCTGCTGGGCGACGATCGTCACGTGGTTGACCGGCGGTTTGCCGCCGCGTTTTAACTCGTCGCCATCGCCGCCGAAGCGCAGGCTGGCCACACGTCCCTGCCCTTCGATCACCTGGCCGTAGATGTCATAGATATCTGCGCCGTAACGCTTCTGGCCAAAGAAGGCGTTCCACGGATCCGGGGTAGCGTAATCGGTGATATTCAGTACTCCGCTATCCACCGCCGAGAGCAGGACGTTGACCCGTTTCGGCGCCTCGCCCTCTTTGACGCTGGCTTTCACTTTCACCGTCAGCGGCTGGTTGGGGCGCATTTTGTCCGGGGCCTCCAGCGCCAGCGTCAGGCGACGGTTTTCATCGCCCAGCGGCAGATGCAGCAGGCCCACCGCGCGTTTCGGCGTCGCCGAGCGGGATTTATCGCCGGGACGAACCACCAGCGTGCTGAGGTAGAGGTCGTGGCGATTCCAGGTTTTATCCACCGGGATCGACAGGTCCATCCCCTCCGCCGGGACGTCAATTTCCTGCCACCACAGCGGCCCTTCGCTGGATTCCACCATTGCGTAGCCTTTACCCGCCGCCGGGGCGGCGATGTGCAGCCTGATGGTGTCGCCCGGTTTATAGCTCGGTTTATCCAGCTTCATGGTGACCCGGTCAGGACGCGCCGCGCCGGCGCCTTCGCTGTTATCCTGCCAGCTGTAGCCCGCCCAGAAGCGCACGCTGCTGACCACGTCGTCCGGTCCTTTCACCTCCAGGCGATAGGATCCCCACTCCACCGGGAAGCTCACTTTGCCGATCTGGCCGGCCTGCAGGTCTAGCGACTCCTCGCCCTCCTGCAGATCTTTTTGATCGAACTGCGACTGCCAGCCTTCGCTGTCGGACCAGTTCCAGTAGTAGTCGCGCCGCTCGCGGATCAGCCGCACCTGGAGACCGGAGATCGCTTTTTTCTCGCCTTTGACGTCGGCATAGACGATATCAAACGCGGCGTTACTGTTTTCATCCACCACCGGCTGTTTCACGGTGGTATCGGTGCGGTAATCGTAAACGTCCTTCAGCGTAAATTGCGGGCGGATCCCCGGCAGCGCCTCGGCGGGCCAGATCGGCTGCTTAACCGTACGGGTCACCGGGCGACCGCCGGATTCCAGCAGGCTGGCCTGCAGCACCACCTGCAGCGGCGAATGGCTATCCTGCCACTGGCTTGAGGTAGTCACTTCGCCATGGCCTTTTTCGTCCAGCGTCAGCTGGACTTCATCCAGACTACGGGAGAGGTTTTCTTCCGCAATATCGCCGAACTGGAAGCCCGGCAGCGCAGCGACGGCGTCGCGCAGCGGGCGCAGGAACAGCTTGCCCTGCAGCTGGTTGCCGCTGGCCGGCGCGCCGTAGAGATAAGCGCCGCTAACGCCAAAGGTGACGTCGGCATCCGGCGCGACTGGCGCGGCCTGCGGCGTCAGGTTCAGGGCCATGCGTTCCGGCATAAAGTCTTCAACGTGGAAATCCCATTCGCGCGGCTGGTTGTCGCCGGCGCTGGCGCGAATGTGCCACATGCCGGTAGCCGCGCCGCTGTCGAGCGGATAAGTAAACTGATACAGGCCATTCACTGGTTTGCTCATCACCGAGCGGATCACCTGGCCGTCTGGCTGAACCACCTCCAGTTTCACCGGCTGCTCCGCCAGCGGCTTGCCGTCGCTATCGCGCAACAGCGCATTAAGGATCACCGTTTCGCCGGGACGATAGAGATCGCGCGGGCCAAACATAAAGAACTGTTTGCTAAAGCCGGGCGCGCCTGCGATAGAGAATTCCGCCAGATCCAGCGCCGGCAGCTTGAGGTCGAGCAGCGTGGTCTGCCCCTCTTTGCGCGCCAGCAGCAGCGCGGCTTCTTTATCGGTTTGCAGGGTGACGTGGCCCTGGCTGTCGCTTTTCGCTTCCGCCAGGGTCTGCCCTTTGGCATTGAGCAACTGCACCTCAATACCCGACTGGGCGGCGCCGTTTTCCAGACTCTGGGTAAAAACGTCCAGCCGGTTATGGTAGCGATGCGCCGAGACGCCGATATCGCTGAGGGTAAACAGCGTCGCCGCGTTGCTGTAGCTATAACGGCCCGCCGGGTTCATGACCGCCACGTAGACGCCAGGCTGCTGGAGCGGCTTGATGTCGCTCAGCGGCAGCAGCAGCTTTTCGCGAGTATTACGCGCCGGGTTGAGATCGAAGCGGCCGCTGTAGACCAGATCCGCCATCTTCAGCAGTTCATCAGATTCCCAGTTGCTTAACGAGTTACGGTATTCCCACTGACTGACAAAGGCGGAGAGCGATTCCGGCTTAATGCGGAAGAAATTAACGTCGACATTATCGACGTTCAGCGCCATCACCGGCAGCCCGGCGACCACGTTGCCCGGCAGCAGCGAGCCGCGGCTGGCAAACCCAACGCTCGGTGCGATATCGCGGGTGGTCAGGGTCTTCTCAAACGGTTTATCGAGCGTCGCCTTGTTCAGGGCGGTCAGCGTCGGGTCGACTGAGACAATCAGCTCGCGCTTTGGCTCAAGGTGACGCAGACGCAGCTCTTTCAGATTCGGCGCCAGCTCCCAGGCACCGTCCACCTTACCGCTTTTCTTGTCGACCAGATGCACGCTGCGCGAGAAATCCTGGTCCGGCTGCAGCGGGACGGAAAACGTCAGCACCAGGGTCGCGGCGCCATCCAGTTGCACCTCCGAGGCGTCGAGGAGCGTCAGCGCTTTACCCTGGCTTTTTTCCGCCAGCGCCGCCAGCTGGGCGCGGTCCGGTTTTGCCGTCGCGCCTGGGTTGCTATCCGCGGCTGGCGCCGGGGCCGAGGCCTGCGGTGTACCGCTGTCATCACACCCGGTTAATGAAAATGCGGTAAGGAGCGCCAGTGATAGCGCCGCTAAACGAAATGGTTTCATCCTTCTAACCCCTCGGCCGATGAGCCTGATGCAATTTGTCACATTTATTATGCGTTATGGCGGCGCTTCTCAACAGTGACGAAGCGGGTTTCTGCCGATTAATCAGAAAAGTGCCGTGACGCCGTCCCCACTCTGGCGTCCTTAACTTGTCAGCGCCAGCTAAAACGCCGACAATTCAGTCATGAATAATAAAACGGAGGCACCTATGTCCACCTCGTTTTTTGTCGCTGCCGACTGGCTGGCAGAACATATTGATGACCCGGAAATTCAGATTATCGACGCCCGCATGGCGCCCGCCGGGCAGGAGGCCCTGCGGGATATGGCCGCGGAATACCGCGCCGGCCATGTGCCGAACGCGCTGTTTTTCGATATCGAGGCGCTATCCGACCACACCAGTCCGCTGCCGCATATGATGCCGCGGGCCGAAGCGTTTGCCGTCGCCATGCGCGAACTGGGCGTCTGCAGCGATAAGCATCTGGTGGTCTATGACGAAGGCAATCTGTTTTCCGCCCCGCGCGCGTGGTGGATGCTGCGCACCTTTGGCGTAGAGAAGGTGTCAATTCTGGCCGGCGGGCTGGAGGGCTGGCGGCGCGACGAACTGCCGCTGGAACAAGGGATGCCGGAGGTGGCCGAAGGGGAATTCGACGTGCGGTTCGATCCTCAACAAATTAAGCGTCTGACCGACGTCCTGTTGGTCAGCCATGAAGGATCGGCGCAGATTGTCGATGCCCGTCCGGCGGCCCGGTTTAACGGCCAGGCCGACGAACCGCGCCCGGGCCTGCGCCGCGGGCATATCCCCGGCGCGCTGAACGTACCGTGGACGGATCTGGTGATTAACGGCGAACTGAAAACCGTTGACGAGCTGAACGACATCTTTTTACGTCAGGGTGTCGATTTTGAACGGCCGATCATCGCCAGCTGCGGCTCGGGGGTGACGGCGGCGGTGGTCGTGCTGGCGCTCACCACGCTTGGCGTGAACGGCGTCTGCCTGTATGACGGCTCCTGGAGCGAATGGGGCGCGCGGAGCGATCTGCCGATTGAACCGGCCCCTGCCGCTCCGTAAACACGGCGTGACCGCGGGCCTCCCGTTCCGCGGTCACTAAATAATTTCTGATTTTCTCTCCCACTTTCTTCTGCTTCTCGCTAAACCGGTTACTCTGTGCTGCCGCAGGGCTTGTTCCTGCCGAGTTCGCTTTGCCTGATGGGGAGGCAGAGCACTGGTACAGAATTCCTCAGGGCTGATAGCGCATCCAGTCCATCCCAATCTGATGTCACCACAAGGAGTGAAAATGGCATTAGTCTCTAACCCACATTCGGCTTATTCACCGCGCCTTCCCTGGCTGGGAGGTATAGCTGGCCTGCTGGCAGGCGGCGCGATCCTTTATTTTTGGCCGCAATGGAACCGGACATGGCTAAGCCTGGTGCCTGCGCCAGTCTCCGTGTATACCCGCTTTCTCGGGGTCACTCTCGAAGACGTTCCGTTAGTCACCTATTGCCATCAGGCGCTGCTGGGTTTTCTGATGGTGCTGCTCGCGCCCGGTTACGGTAAGTCTACCCTTGCCGCGTGGATGATGCATAACCCAGCGTCAAGCCGGCGCTGGCCCGGCGAGGTATTCCGTGCCTGGGTCACAAAATTTGGCCTGCTGGTCATGGTCTTTTGCAATCTGTTCTTTTTGTCCCGGGTCCCATCCGGAACCCTGGCGTTATATATTTTTATTCTCCAGCACATCAGCGTTGCCGCGGCGGTGGCGTCAGGGGGGCTGCTCCTGCGTGACGCCCGGCGCCTGGCCCGCACGTTCGACGCTCAGCTGGCGGACCTGCGTCTTCTCATGATACTTACCCTCGGGTTCCAGACGATTTTGCCGGCGCAGATCGCGCTGATGAGCGCCCGGGGCGTGAATACGCCGCTGGGCTGGTACATTGTTATCGCGCAAATGGCAGGGGTGTTACTGGCGTTTATGCTGGTCGGCGGGCTGGTGGCAGCGCTACGTTCTCTGCTGGGCGAAGAGAGGTGCCGGGCCTGGCGCGGGGATATGGCGCTCTTCAACGGCATTGTCACACTGTGCGTGACGGGATTTCTCCTCTATCACATGGTGTCTGCCTATCCGCGAATCTTTGCCGCCCTGCATTAGCTTTTGCCACCCCGCTTTTGTGCCTCGAACTGGAAGCAGAAAGAAACAGCGGGGGCTGCCGCCCCCGCTGTCAGATGATGCGGTTCTGCTTAAAATCGCGCAGGAAGCTGCCCCAGCGCTTTTCATAGAACGGCGTGATATGGGCAATCATAAAGTGGCTGATGCCCTTCTCGCCTTCCACCACCTGGCAAATATCGATCGGTTCGTCGCCTGGCAAGGTATCGGTGGCCACGCTGCCGGTGGTCTGGATAATGGCTTCAATATCCCCTTCCGCTTCAATCCCGATCAATAAGTTGGCCGGCGCGTCGGCGCGCTCTTTAATCGAGCACAGAAACGCCCGCTTGACGGTCTTCAGCGTTTTGAACAACGTGGTCAGCGAATCGACCATCTGCGCCGGCGGTTCGGCGACTTCAGACAGCAGCAGCGCTTCGCCGCCTTCCAGTACCGTCTGGGTGCTCAGTGGGCTGCCCTCTTCGCCTAACAGATGGCTGATTTCCCGTGGGGTGAACTCTTTGCCGCTCGGCAGCTTCGGGTTGAGGAATAACGATTCGCCCAGCGTCATCGCCATCAGCGTGCGGGCCGGCATCATCACGAAGGCCTGTTCATCCGCCACCGCCTGCTGCAGCGCCTCCAGCGAGGTAAAGAATGGGATCACCGAGGTACCGTCGTCTTTTTCCCAATGCTGCAGATCCAGCGTGCTATCTTCGACAATCTGCTCGCCATCGGCTGCCCTGCCCGGCACCCAGACGGTGGCCTCCAGCAGCGCGCTGAAAAATGCCGGACGATGGGCGGGCTCAGTCGCCGCTTTTTCCAGCAGGGTTTCTAATTCATTTTTTGTATCTGACATAGTTTGGCTACTTCACAATGAATTGCCCGGCGGCCATTCGTCCACGCGGGCATATGGTTTTCCTGGCCGGGTAAGCGCAGCGCCACCCGGCAAGGCCATTACTCAGCTGTCAGCAGGTTAGCAATGGTACGCACGCCAAGCCCGGTGGCGCCCGCCGACCACTGCTCAACGGCAGATTTGCGGTAGGTTGCCGAACAGTCGATATGCAGCCAACCCTGATGGTAGTTTTCCACGAAGTGGGACAGGAAGCCCGCCGCGGTGCTGGCGCCGGCCGGATAGGCCGCGCTGCCGGTGTTGTTCAGGTCAGCAAAGTTGGACGGCAGCTGGTTGCGGTGGAACTCGGCCAGCGGCAGACGCCAGAAGGCTTCGTTTTCCGCCTGAGCGCTCGCCAGCAGGCGATTCGCCAGCGCATCGTCAAAGCTGAACAGCGCGTGGTAATCATTGCCCAACGCGGTTTTCGCCGCGCCGGTCAGGGTGGCGGCGTCGATGATCAGCTCTGGCTTCTGCGCCGAGGCGTCAATCAGGCCATCCGCCAGCACCAGGCGGCCTTCCGCGTCAGTGTTCATAACTTCAACGGTTTTGCCGTTGCGATAATGAATAATATCGCCCAGTTTGAAGGCGTTACCGCTGATCAGGTTGTCGGCGCAGCACAGGAACAGCTTCACGCGTTTGTTCAGACCGCGGGTAATGGCGAAAGCCAGCGCGCCGGTGATAGTCGCCGCACCGCCCATATCGGATTTCATCGAATCCATAAAGGCGCTTTGCTTGATGCTGTAGCCGCCGGAATCAAAGGTGATGCCTTTGCCCACCAGGCAGGCGTATACCGGCGCCTCTTTATCGCCGGTCGGGTTGTAGTCCAGCGCCAGCAGGACCGGCGGGCGCTCGGAGCCGCGGCCCACGGTATGCAGACCAAGATAGCCCTGCTCGCGCAGATCTTCGCCTTTGGTGATGCGATAGCTTATCTTCTCACCCGCCACGCCGCACAGCAGGTCGACAGCGCGCTGCGCCAGCTGCTCCGGACCCAGCTCTTCCGCCGGCGCATTGATGGTGTCGCGCACCCAGTCGATGATCGTCAGGCGGTTATCCAGCTCGCTGCGCTGCGCGTCGTCAAGGGATGGCCATTCGACCTGACGCTGACCTTTCGGCCCTTTATAGCCGGCCCAAAAGGCCCAGGCGCGATCGGTGTTCCAGCCTTCGCCGCTCAGGGCGACGTGCTTGATGCCCATGCCGTCAATTTTGCGCGCCGCGCGCTGGATAAGCCCGAGGTCGTCTTTACCGTTGAGATGTAGAGCGATGCCGTCGTTATTGATGCTCCAGGTCGCTTTTTCTCCCCAGCGTCCATCGGCTGGCTGAGTAGAAAGCGTAATCTTCATAGCTTCGGTCATTATCATTATCCTTCTTAGCAAACGGGCCACCCTATGGCAGCCCGTTAAAATGTTTTCGCTTAACGCGAAATTATTCGGCCTCGTCTAGCCAGACTAGCAGAATCGCCTCGAGAATTTTTTCATTGGATGCGTTTGGATCATCATCAAACTCTTCCAAATCGCAAATCCACTGATGCATGTCGGTAAAGCGAACGGTTTTCGGGTCGAGATCCGGGTAAGCGTCGTACAGCGCTTCGCCGATTTCACGGCTGTCGGTCCATTTCAGTGCCATATTAGTGCTCGCGTGCGTGATTGATGGTGTAACGCGGGATCTCAACGACCAGATCTTCGTCGGTGACGCGCGCCTGGCAGCTCAGACGGCTGTCAGGTTCCAGCCCCCAGGCTTTATCCAGCATGTCGTCTTCATCTTCGCTACTTTCCGCCAGCGAGTCAAAACCTTCACGCACGATGCAGTGGCAGGTGGTGCAGGCACAGGATTTTTCGCAGGCGTGTTCAATTTCGATACCGCTACGCAGCGCGGCATCGAGAATGGTTTCACCGGTCTCAGCTTCCACAACGATGCCATCCGGACACAGGTCCTGGTGGGGCAGAAATACAATTTTTGGCATTTTAAACCTCGTCCACGGATTGGCCTTTCAGCGCGATACGGACCGACTGATCCATACGGCGAGCGGCGAATTCCTGGGTTTGTGTGTCGATATTTTTAATCGCTTCTTTAATCGCGTCAGCGTCGTCGCCTGCCGCTGCGGCGCGTACCTGCTCCGCAGCGGCATCGATGGCCTGACGCTCCGCGGCGCTTAACAGCGCGGCGTCGGCGGCCAGCGCGCTTGTCAGGCTCTCCAGTACGCGCGCGGCTTCCACTTTCTGTTCAGCCAGCATGCGCGCCTGAATATCCTGTTCGGCGTAGCTCATCGAATCTTTAATCATGGTGGCGATTTCGCCATCGGTCAGACCGTAAGACGGTTTCACCTGGATGGAGGCTTCCACGCCGGTCGATTTTTCCATCGCCGTAACGCTCAGCAGGCCATCGGCATCCACCTGGAAGGTAACGCGAATATGCGCCCCGCCCGCCGGCAGCGCCGGGATACCGCGCAGCGCAAAGCGCGCCAGCGAACGGCAATCCTGGACCAGCTCACGCTCGCCCTGCATCACGTGAATGGACATCGCCGTCTGGCCATCTTTGAAGGTGGTAAACTCCTGCGCGCGGGCCACCGGAATGGTGGTATTACGCGGGATCACTTTCTCCACCAGGCCGCCCATGGTTTCCAGGCCTAACGACAGCGGGATAACGTCGAGCAGCAGCAGTTCGCTGTCCGGCTTGTTGCCCACCAGGATATCGGCCTGGATCGCCGCGCCGATGGCGACAACTTTGTCCGGGTCAATGGAGGTCAGCGGAGTGCGACCAAAGAACTCGCCAACGCGCTCACGCACCAGCGGCACGCGGGTCGAACCGCCGACCATCACCACTTCCAGCACTTCTTGCGCTTCAACGCCAGCGTCTTTTAGCGCCCGACGGCAGGCCATCAGGGTACGTTTTACCAGCGGGGCAATCAGATCGTTAAACTGGCTGCGGGTGATATCGCCCTGCCAGCCGCCGACCTCGACGTGCGCTGCCTCGGCATCGCTCAAGGC
>OGDV01000008.1_pt1 | contig 199778 bp, 185 predicted proteins | sample 1570511 | NCBI WGS metagenome assembly OGDV01 (sample SAMEA2582179, study PRJEB24529) | metagenome | reverse complement strand
CCCATTTATCTTTGAACAATTCTAACTCATTTAAAGCTGTTTCTTCCGTTGGAGCTGCATATACAAGCTTCAGATCAGCCATCAGTTTTTTGATGTCTTTGTATGAAACAAACTTTGTTGAATTACGGATCTGATGGATGATACACTGCTGAATCTCTGTTTTTGGATAAACAGCCTCGATTGCCTGTGGAAATCCATTTAAACCATCAACACATGCAATCAGGATATCCTCAACGCCTCTGTTTTTTAATCCATTCATGATAGAAAGCCAGAACTTCGCACTTTCGTTATCTCCAACATACATTCCAAGGACATCTTTTTTTCCGCTCATGTCGATACCAAGAGCAATGTAAACCGCACGTTTTACGATACGTCCTTCGCTGCGGACATGATAGTGGATCGCATCCATAAATACTACAGCATACACTTCTTCCAGAGGACGTTCCTGCCATTCTTTTACAATCGGCAGGATTTTGTCTGTGATCCGGCTGATTGTGCTGTCAGAAATATCAATATCGTATAATTCACGCATGTGGGATTCAATGTCTCCGGTGGTCATTCCTTTGGCATACATGGAAAGTATTTTTTCTTCCATGTCCTGAGTTACGGTATTTTGATATTTTTTAATCAGCTGTGGTTCGTAATCACCGTTACGATCCCTTGGGATCGCCACATCCATATCTCCATAACTGGTGTGCATGGTTTTGCTGGAATGACCGTTTCTGCTGTTGTCTGTTTCTTTGTTACGATAATCATACTTGGAATATCCTAATTCTTCATCCAGTTCCTCGTCCAAAGCACCTTCCAATAGGACAGACATCATGTCACGCATGATGCCATTTACATCGGTGCCGTCTTTGATGCTGATATCATTATTTTTCAGATAATCACGCATCATTTCTCTCATTGCTGCTTTTTGTGGGCTGTCTTTTCTTCTTGCCATAAAAATAACCTCCAAACTGAGTAATTTTATCTTACATCAGTTTGGAGGTTTACACAAACTTTGGGATACTCCCTAGCAGACAGAGGGTATAACTTTTAGATAGTATTGTGATAAAAACAATAATTTTGATAAGCTTCTCAAATATTCTGCTTCACAATTCTGGAAATCAGTCCAACAGCTACATTTCGTTCCGAATCAATCCGGGTCACCACGAAGCTGACTTCATCCTTCTTTCCGGGAAGTCTGGAGTCATAGCAGCTGTGGGCAATCGCATTGACTCCTATATTAAGCCTTATAAAGACAGTGCCTTTATGAATGTCTGTAATGGTACCGATATATTTGCCCTGAACCTTACATTTCTGCAGATTTTCCACACTGGTATTGCCAAGGACACTTTTAACATCCGCTTTTACAGAAATGTCAGTAACAGAGGATATGGAAACGCTTGTGATACGGACTAAGATCTGGTCGCCTACATGGTAGCTTTCTGTGGCATCCCCCATCCAGTCGTAGGAGAGGTCTCTGGCAGGGATTGAGTATTCCACACCAAAGATCTCAGTGCGGACAGTCTTTTCGGCGACAGCAATGACTCTTGCCTGCACGATACGCCCTTCACAGACTCTTGAGGTGCCATTTGCATCCGGCAGGTAGAAGATCTGGCGTTTCTTAAGCATGGCATCTTTTCTGCTGGCAGCAACGGAGCGAGATTTATTGTCGATTCCTTTGATCAGAAAGTCGATTTCAGCTCCGAGCATATTGCCGAGGATCTTATTTTGTCTGTTAAGGAGCTCCCCGTAGTCGGAAGTGGCATCTTCTTTTAAGTTTATCATCATTTCGGACAAGGGAATTACAATACGCTGGTCCTTATAGTAGACAATCGCTATTGTTCCATCGTTCTCCAGTTTTTCGATACCGCCGAGTATGCCGGTGAGGATTTTTTTGGTCCGGTAGGCGTTTTGCAGCTCATGCCAGTTGGTATCTTCAATGGATTCCGGCGTTTCAATGTCTGCGTCTGCAGAGATTGTAAGGATAGATGTGGGGGCAAGCTTTTCAGGGGATGCGGGCATGATAGTTTCTTTTTCTTTGGTTGTAATTACCTGTTCTTCAGTTTTCTTAGGCATAATAGGTTCTCCTTTTCTTTACTTTGACATGATGGACGCTTTGTCTGCCATGACGATTTCTGGTTGTGGTTTCGTAGATGTCTTCTTTTTAGTACTCTGTATGGGTGCAGACCATTCTTCTTTGTTTTGCATCATCCATGCCGGGATATGGTCTGTGGCTTTTGTGTACTGAAGTTTTTTGCTTTCCGGATGCAGTGAAAAATCGTATTTGCCGACCTTTAGGATCTTTTGTCCACGTAAGATAATAAGAGCCTGGTCTAATGGAAGGCGTAGAACTTCATCAGGGGTTAAGAGCTTTCGTTTTCCCACGGACGCAGTTTCCCTGTATTGTGGGGAATAGTCTGTGATCCGGAAAGTATTCAGCTGCTTTGCCTTACTGGATACGTCCACGCTGATCTCGCCGGATCTGTCGGAGATAAATTTGGCAGTGAGCTGATCGGTACAGCCAAGGAATAGCTGTGTATCACAGTTTCCAATAATTTCCTGCCACTGGTTATCCGGATATCTGTTCTGCATCTGAGGGAGATTCTGGAAGATACAGCTGATGGATAATTGCCTGGAACGGATCGTGCTGATCTTTTTTGTGAGATCTGCGATAGTACAGCCGCCATTTGCAATCTCATCCGCCAGGATATGCACCGGCACCGGGAGCTTACAGCCGTCCTGCTCGTCCGCATAACGGACTAATTTGATAAAAACAAAGCTCATAAACAGGCTACTCAAGAAGTCAAACGTTGAATCCTGGTCGGAGGTGATGCAGAAATAAGCACATTTCTTTTTTCCGGGGAGCGTTAAGTCGATTTCATTATGACCGGTGATCTGGCGGATCAGTTCATTTTGGAAGACCTGAAGTCTTATTCCCAGACCGCTTACCACATCATTTCTGACACTTTCCTGGGCTCTTCTAAAGATGGAGTACGGGTATTTTGCCGGATGAGTGTTTGGAAGCATCTGAAAAAGACTGCATAATTCCTCTTCGGTATTTAAGGTAAGCAGCTTATATACCTGTCCAATGTTCCTGCCTTCCGGGGGAAATCCATAATATACATACAACACGGCCGCTTTCAGGATATTCAGTTCTGCATCCGCCCAGAACCTGGTTTCATTTTTAGAAGAGGTGTTCTTTATGATGACATCGCAGAATAACTGTGCCATGGTATCCTGACCATCAATCTCAGATAAGCAGTTCCAACTGTCGGAATTTTCCGGGTGAATCAGGTTAAATACCCGCACCGTATAGCCATGCTGCTCCAAGTAAAGAGCAAAATCACCGTATAATTCAGACTTAGGATCCGTGACAATGAGACTTTCCCCACGGGCAACGCACTGAAAGATCACATTCCTTGCGTAGGCGCGGCTCTTCATGGAACCACTGGCCCCAAAGACAGCAACATTGCGGTTATAGGGCGAACTTTCAGGGAGACATACGATTTTGTTTTCCAAGGTCCCTAAAATAATGCCGGTGCTACGGCGGATATCGGAAGTAAGATTTAGGACATTGCGAAATTCCTCCCGTGTCATGTAGCCGCTGGTCCCATAAGTCCCCTTCTCAGAATAGGAAAAATTCCGCTCCTTGTCCAGGGTCCCTTCTCCCCCGATTCCCATGCGCATCACCACAATGATGAGCAGGATAGCAATAAGTAGGCATAAAAAAATCCCATACAGACTGTAAGGGAAGGTGGTAAGTGCCTGCAGGTAAGAGAAAAAGGAAGCGTCCGGAGGGGGAGGAGAGGAACCGTCTCCCAGTGTACCTCCGGCAGATACCCAGGTGTTGTAGTGATACAAGAAGCTCTGTAAGCAATGAAAATAGTAGTAAGTCCCAAACGACTACGAGCAGATCCGGCAGTAGTTCAAGTTCATATAAGAGCAGTCCGTATGATTCGTATGATAAGGGATACGATGATATTTATATGGATGGAGATTATGACTGGGACAGATATAACAGTGACCCTGATTATGCGGATGGTGTGGATGATGCCATGGATGAATTTGATGAGGAGTGGTAAAGCATGAAATAGTACAATAAACAGATAAAATTATTTTGGAGGTAAAATTATGACCGAAATGCGGTCATTCTTCAGGCTGTCCTGCGTATAAAAGGAAGAGCCAGTAGAAGTGTCATTCAAGATTTGGACAGCAAGGAAAATACTTATAGTATTTCTTAAATGACTGGTTTATAATTGAAATGTAAATGTAAAAGTGGGTATTGATGGGGGAAAGACTATGGAAAATACCAACCTGAAAGTTATGATGCCCAAAGTAGCAATAGTAGAACAGCTTAACTGGAAGCTATATGATGCCGGAGATTATAAACAATATGATGGTCTGACAGAACTGTTTGTGAAACTGGTTGAAGCAGACAGGGAACTACTAAAGGATACCAATATAAAACGCTGGTATCGGCTGTCAGTAGAGGCAAATAATACAGGTGGTAACGTATAATGGATAAGATTGTTTACACACAAGAAAAAATGGATGCCGTTAAGACGCAGGTGCAGAAACTTGTAGAAATCGTGGCAGAGCTGGAAGCAGAGTTCCCTGGAAGACACTTTACCCTGGATGGACATCTGGTAGGAAGTATCGGCGAAGTGATGGCTGCATATTATTATGGAATTGAACTGTACAGGGCATCTGCAGAAATTCATGATGGGGAAATCGAAGGACGAAAGGTACAGATTAAGATTTCGCAGCAGGATGATATTGTAATCAACCACGAACCGGACTATCTGATTGTATTGTATATGAAGAAGAACGGTAACATATACGAGGTGTATAATGGACCGGGAAAGCTGCCGTGGGAAAATGCCAGCAAAAAAGACAGTCACAATAACCGGCACATGAGGGTAAACAAGCTGATGGAGTTGGATAAGGATGTCGTGGAAGCAGAGCAAATTAAGAGAATCAATCCCATCGAAAAAATGAAGGCAGAATATAAGAACCGGAAATAGAGGCTGGGCATGACAAAGAACTGCACAGCACGCAACGGCAACGTGTTGCAGAGAGTGCATACGGAAATGGCATAAGATGCAGCCAGGGCTGGAACTGAGCCAGGTGCAACAGGAGTATCTGGTAGATGTGATTATGACCTGGATCCAGAATGAGATGGATTTACACAAGGGAGAATGAGTACATGAAAGCAGCAATTATCTATGCATCGGTGCACCATGAAAATACCAAAAAATTGGTGGAAGCAATCGCCGGGGAAAATGTGGTAGATCTGATCGATGCCACGAAGGAAAAAGAAAGAGATTTGTCAGGATACGACTTGATTGGTTTTGCTTCCGGGGTATATTATGGAAAATTTCATCAGACAGTACTAAATTTCGCTTTAGCCAATTTACCGGCAAATAAAAATGTATTTCTGCTCTGCACCTGTGGTGGCAGTGCGGCATTCCAGTCAATAGAAGAAGTTGTAAAAAGCAAGCAGGGGAAGGTTGTCGGGAAATTTTCCTGTAAGGGGTACGATACCTTCGGACCATTCAAGCTGATTGGAGGGATTGCAAAAGGACACCCCGATGATAAAGATCTGGCAGATGCGGTAACATTTTATAAAGGAATCATTCAGAAGTAGCAACTTGAGGTGATAAGCTATGAAGTATGAGGTTGGGATACAGTATTCTTCCTAGAGAGTAACCGATTTGTGAGAAAGGCAACCGTAACCAAGAAAAGTGGAGAGTTCTATACGCTACGGTTTGAGGACGGTGGTGGCATAAGGTTGCGGGAAAACAGGTTGTATGCGACGCAGGAAGCGGCGGAAGGTAATATCCCACAAAGAGAATCCGAAAAGCAGGAGAAAGGAAACAGATCTCCTTATAGCTGGTTGCACTGATATATGGTGAACAAGGAGTGAGTTTGTAAAATAAGAATTGCAAAAGTGAGAAGAGGATACCACAAATCATTGTTTTGATGATTCGATGGTATCCTCTTTGTGGATTTCAGAATTTGTTTCTCAGCTTTCGGTATTCTCTCGGTGAATATCCTTTCAGCTTGTGAAAAAGCCGACTGAAATATAGCTGGTTATCATATCCGACGATTTTAGAGATTTCATTGATGGAATAGGTTGTAGCATCAAGTAGCATCTGAGCATTGTTGATCCGTGTTCCTACGATGAATTGCATTGGTGTGGAACCGGTGTATTTTTTGAAATTCCGGATAAACCAGCTGACACTCATTCCTCGTGAGGCTGCGTAATCCTCTATGTTGATGTTCTGATTATAATTTTCGCTGAAATAGGTAACTGCAGTGTTCATTTCCTGATCCAGGTATTCGCTTTTCAGAATATGTTCCCGTGTCAGTTCTCGGTGGAAATTGATTAGCAGATGACGAAGCAGAAGAACAAGCATTTCCTCATAGTCGTTTTGACAGTGTTGAAGCTCTATGATAATACGCTTGAAAATCCGTTCATATTCCATAGATGTGCCGATTTGGAAAACTCGTTCTTTATCCGGAAATCCATACTGACGCAAGATATTTTTTACATTGCTACCTGTAAAATGAATCCAGTATACTTCTGTCTTATCTTCTCCATAATATTCATATTTCTGAAGTTCCTTCGGTCTGTACAGCACAATATTACCGGCGGGAACAATCGTTTCGTTATCTACATTGTCAAAATGAAAATGCCCACAACCAGCAGTGATATAGATGATCTGATAATCCAGGCGTCCCTTTGGACGGTAGGTTGGCAATTTTGGATAGCTGGAAAGGCGATAAGTGCCACAGCTTCCTACAATCAGTGGACGACTTTTGTTTTTGAAATCCATGTGGGAGTGATTCAGATAACCAGTATTCATATACATAGAGCAGCACCTCTTTTCACACTTTTTATTATTGTATCATTTAGTGCATATTTTATCCAATCCAATTCATAGACATATTTTGCAGAATAAGATAAGCTATATATAACATAACAAAGGAATGCAAGCATATAAGTAAAGTATTAAGGTTTATTTTAGAAAAGCAAAAAACAAAAAAGTATATGTATTGAAGGAGAGCTATTTATGATTGTACCACGTTATTATGAAAACTTAAACGTACTGCACGAAAACACAATGCCAGCCAGAGCCTATTATATTCCAGCATCCAAAAGAATGGATAATTTGGTGGAACACAGGGAAGAATCAGACCGTATGCAGTTATTAAACGGAACTTGGAAATTCCAGTATTTTACCAGCATCTATAATATTAAGGATTCTTTCTTTGAGAAGAATTATGATACAGAAAATTTTGATGAGATTCAGGTTCCAAGTGTATGGCAGATGGCAGGATATGATACACATCAGTATACAAACATCCGGTATCCGTTTCCATTTGATCCACCATATGTGCCGCAGGATATTCCGTGTGGAGCCTATGTACATAATTTTGAGTACAGTAGAGATGAGAAAGCATCAAAAGCTTTTTTGAACTTTGAAGGAGTAGACAGTTGCTTTTATGTATGGATCAATGGTTCTTATGTAGGATACAGCCAGGTTTCCCATATGACCAGTGAGTTTGATGTTACAGATGTACTTCAGGATGGAACAAATACGGTGGCAGTGTTGGTAATGAAGTGGTGTGATGGTTCTTATTTGGAAGATCAGGACAAATTCCGTATGAGTGGTATTTTCCGGGATGTGTACATTTTGAAACGTCCAGAGCAGGCAATCAGCGATTATCATATAAAATCAAAGATTGAGGATATACTTGCAAAGGTAGAACTTGATGTGAAATTCTACTCTCCAACAAATGTAAAAATTTCGATTGAAGATAAAAATGGAGCAGTTGTAGCACTAGGAAGTATTGATGAAGAAGGAACAGCTGTATTAGAAATCGCAAGTCCGGAACTTTGGAATACAGAAAATCCATATCTGTATAAACTGATTCTTGAAACAGAAAATGAAGTAATTGTGGATCACATTGCATTAAGAAAGGTAGAGATTAAAGACCAGGTCATTTATCTAAATGGACAGAAGATTAAATTCCGTGGAGTCAATCGACATGATTCCGATCCGGTTACGGGATTTACAATCAGTCTGGAACAGATTACAACCGATCTTACGTTAATGAAGCAGCATAATTTTAATGCGATCCGTTCCAGCCACTATCCGAACGCACCATTTTTCTATGAAATGTGTGACAAGTATGGATTCATGGTGATAGATGAAGCAGATATTGAAGCTCATGGTCCATTTATGATTTACAGAAAAGAAGACACCGATTACAATCGGTTCAAGCGATGGAATGAGAAGATTGCAGATGATCCGGTATGGGAAGAGGCAATCGTTGATCGTGTAAAACTCATGGTGGAACGTGACAAAAACCGTTTCTGTATTGTTATGTGGTCAATGGGAAATGAGAGTGCTTATGGCTGCAACTTTGAAAAAGCACTAGAATGGACAAAGAATTATGATCCAGACCGCATCACACAATATGAGAGTGCAAGATACCGTAATTATGATGAAACCTATGATTACAGCAATCTTGATGTGTACAGCCGGATGTACCCAGCACTTTCCGAAATTCAGGAATACCTGGACAAGGACGGAAGCAAGCCATTCCTTCTAGTCGAGTACTGCCACAGCATGGGAAATGGACCTGGAGATTTTGAAGATTATTTCCAAATGATTCAGGACAACGATAAAATGTGTGGTGGTTTTGTCTGGGAATGGTGCGACCATGCGATTGCGCATGGCATTGCCGAGAATGGAAAGACAATCTATGCCTATGGAGGAGATCATGGAGAAGAGATCCATGACGGCAATTTCTGTATGGATGGATTGGTATATCCGGACAGAACTGTACACACAGGACTGTTGGAATACAAGAATGTATACCGCCCTGTAAGAGTTGTTTCCTATGATAAAGAAAGTGGAGAGCTGGTGCTTCACAACTATATGGATTTTGATGACTTGAAAGATTATGTGAAGATCAGTTATGAACTGACACAGGATGGTCTTGTGATCAGCAAAGACATACTTTCGGAATTTTCTGTGGTACCACACGGGGAAGGAAAAACAAACCTGAAGATCAGTGTGCCAGAGAATGGGAAATGTTATTTAAAACTTATTTACCATCTGAAAAAAGAATTGCCACTGTTGGATGAAGACCATATTCTTGGATTTGATGAAATTGAGGTAAGTAAAGATGACGCAAAATGTAAACTTGCAGAGAAATGGATGCAAAAGACAGCAACGGACTCTGAATTACAGGTGAATGAAGATGATACACAGATTCACATCAAAGGTCGTGAATTTGCGTATACCATCGACCGACGTACTGCACTCTTTACAGAGATGAAATTTGCAGGAAGGGAATATTTGAACCATCCGATGGAATTAAATATCTGGAGAGCACCAACAGATAACGATATGTATATCAAAGCTGAATGGAAAAAATCCCACTATGACAAGGCTTATACAAGAGCTTATACGACAGAGGTTGTGCAGGGAAAACATGGTGTGAAGATTGTAAGCCATGCTTCTGTTGTGGCAGAGACAGTGCAGAAGATTCTTGATGTGACGATTACATGGAAAATAGATGCTTCAGGAAAGATTGATGCAGACATAGAAGCAACAAAAGATGGAGAATTCCCAGATTTGCCAAGATTTGGTGTGAGGATGTTCCTGGATAAGAAACTTGCAGATATCAGATACTTTGGAATGGGACCGCAGGAGAGCTATCGTGACAAGCATCAGGCAGCGAGTCACGGTCTGTACCGGGCAAATGTAGGGGATTTACATGAGGACTATATCCGTCCACAGGAAAATGGAAGCCATTACGATTGTGAATATGTAGAGCTTAACAACAGCCGATATGGAATTGTGACATCCGCAGAAAAGGCATTTTCATTCAATGCTTCTTATTATACACAGGAAGAACTTGAGAAGAAAACGCATAATTATGAATTAATAGAATCAGATAGTGTGGTATTTTGTGTTGACTACGCATTAAATGGCATTGGTTCTAATAGTTGTGGACAGGTTGTATTGGAGCAGTACCGATTTGATGATGTATTATTCCGGTTCCAGTTTACACTGATACCGTATGTAAAGGGATAATAAAGTTTAACCCGTAAACAAGGAAAGAGAGTCTGATTGTAATGTAAAGTCCGGATATACAGAGCAATCAGACAAAACAGAGAAAAAATAGAATTAGATATCATACGGTTAGACATATTGAGATTCTAAGTGTGATGAAGATGAGGAGCAAAGAAATTCGATGGAAGAAAAAAAGTATTTGAAATGGTATAACAAAATCGGATATGGTTCGGGTGATATCGCAGGAAATGTGGTCTATGCGTTCCTGACATCCTTCATGATGCCCTATCTGACAGACTCAGTAGGACTTGCTGCAGGTGTTGTAGGTACCCTGATTGCCGTATCAAAACTATTTGATGGTTTCACGGATATATTTTTTGGATCAATGATTGACAAAACACACAGTAAAATGGGAAAAGCGAAGCCATGGATGCTATACGGATATATTGGTTGTGCCATTACGCTGGTCTGCTGCTTTACAGTACCGGTCAGTTTGGGAACAACGGCTAAATATGCATGGTTCTTTATTTCATATACACTGTTAAATGGCGTGTTTTATACAGCAAACAATATTGCTTACTCAGCACTTACGTCACTGATTACAAAGAACAGCAAAGAGCGTGTACAGATGGGATCTTACCGTTTTATTTTTGCATTTTCAACAAGTCTTCTGATTCAGGCGATTACCGTTGGATTTGTAGATAAATGCGGTGGAGATGCTGCGGCATGGAGAATGGTTGCTATTATCTATGCAATCATTGGTCTGGTCGTAAATACGATGTCAGCACTTTCTGTTAAGGAACTTCCGGAGGAGGAACTTAATGAAGGAGAAGTAAAGAATGATAATGAAAAGTATGGAATGGTACAGGCATTCAAGCTTCTTGTCAAAAACAAATATTACATGATGATTTGTGGAACATATATTTTACAGCAGTTATATGGTGCCATGATTGGAGCTGGCATTTATTACATGACATGGGTACTGAAAAATAAGAATTTGTTTGGACAATTTGCATGGGCAGTAAATATTCCACTGATTATTGCCCTGATTTTTACACCGACATTAGTTGGTAAGTGGAAAGGCATGTATAAACTGAACTTAAGAGGTTATGTCTTAGCAGTCATCGGTAGAGCACTTGTTGTTGTTGCCGGATATATGGGTAGTGTTCCGCTGATGATGGCGTTTACAGCTCTTGCAGCCTTAGGTCAGGGACCATGGCAGGGAGATATGAATGCTGTTATTGCATCCTGCTCTGAATACACTTATCTTACACGGGGAAAGAGAATTGATGGAACGATGTACTCTTGTACTTCTCTTGGTGTAAAAATCGGTGGAGGTATTGGAACCGCTGTTGTTGGATGGATGCTTGAGCTCAGTGGATATGTCGGAACAAATGCAACTCAGCCACAGTCTGCACTTGATATGATGCAGTTCATGTATCTTTGGCTTCCGTTAATCTTTGATGTATTGATTATGTTTGCACTTTCAAGAATGAATGTTGAAGATGCAAATAAAAAACTGAAAGCAGAAAAAGGAATTGCTGCAGATGAAGTAACAGATAAATCGGACATAAATTAGATTTGTAATTCCTCCTTTCCTTATTTACAAGTTGATTATAAGACAGGTGTAAAAGAATTGCTTGCCAAATCGAAAGAAGATATAGACAAATGTTGCAAAGGGGAGTATTTCATGCAATTAAAATATGTTGACACAAAAGAGGAGATCATAGCAATACATAGGAAGTCAAAACATATTGAACCACATCTTCATAATGCACTGGAGATTGTTTGTGTAACGAGTGGGACATTAGAGCTTGGTGTCGGACAGGAACTTTACCATATGGAAAAAGGAGATATAGGCTTTGTATTTCCAGATGTTATTCATCACTATCAGGTACTGACACCAGGGGTAAATACGGTGACTTATCTGATTGCATCGCCATTTACGATTGCCAAATTTGCAGATATCATGCAATCCATGGCTCCTGAATACCCAATCATCACAGCGGAAAAGGTTGAATCAGAGGTATATAGGGTTATAAATGCAATTTTAGAGACAGAACAGTCGGATATTACTGTTGCACAGGCATATCTTCAAATTGTGTTTGCGCGATGCATAGGAAAACTGAATCTAGTAGAGAAGAGTCATGTGGGGAGCAAAGACCTTATTTACCAGACGGTTTCCTATATATCAGCAAATTTCAAGAAAAAGTTATCATTGGAAGAAATGGCAAAAGACCTGGGTGTGAGTAAATATGTCTTATCCAGACTCTTTTCCAAAATCTTTCATAGAAATTTCAATCAGTATCTTAATGATGCAAGGTTGAACTATGCATGTCATCGCTTGGAAAATACGAGCGATTCTATTACAAATATTTGCCTGGATAGTGGATTTGAAAGTCAGAGAACGTTTAACCGAGTATTTAAAGAAAGATATAAAATATCACCGAGTGATTATCGGAGTACTTGTGTGAAAGAGATGTTGTCATAAAAGGTTCTGTTGATAGAAATATTTACTTCGATTTCACAGTACTATGTATTTGATTTTATGTGTGGATGATATAATATGAAAATATTTGTAGAAAATAGCGCTTTATTTTATTATGAAAAGAGCAAGGTATATTCTAAAGAAACAAGAAAGGCAGGGCGCATATGAACATGAGAAAATCCATAATCGATTTTAATGAGAAAAAAGGCTTTATCTGTGATATGGATGGTGTAATTTATCATGGCAATCAGATATTGCCAGGTGTTCCGGAATTCATTCAGTGGCTACATGATGAAAAGAAAGAATATTTATTTTTGACAAATAACAGTGGATATACACCACGAGAATTAAATCAGAAACTGGCTAGGATGGGACTTGATGTGCCAGAAGAACATTTTTATACCAGTGCATTGGCAACAGCCGCATTTTTAAAAGAACAGGCGGCAGGATGTTCGGCATTTGTGATAGGAGAAGCCGGTCTGTTAAATGCACTTTATGATGTAGGTATCACAATGAATGATGTAAATCCGGATTATGTTGTTGTGGGAGAGGGACGCTCCTATTCATTGGATACATTAACAAAAGCAACGAATTTAGTTCTGAAAGGTGCAAAGCTGATCGGAGCAAACTCAGATGTTTCCGGACCGATTGAGAACGGCATTGCTCCTGCTTGTCGTGCATTGATTGCACCTATAGAAATGGCAACAGGAACACAGGCATATTTCTGTGGAAAACCCAATCCACTGATGATGAGAACAGGATTAAATATGCTTGGATGTCATTCAGCAGAAGCAGTAATGGTTGGGGACCGTATGGATACAGATGTGATTTCAGGAATGGAAAGTGGTATGTCTACTGTATTGGTTCTCTCTGGATGTTCAACGAAGGACACACTCAAAACTTATGCTTATCTTCCGACAATGGTATTGAATGGAGTGGGAGATATCGCCAGTATAGCAAAAGCAAAAGAGAAATAGTGTTCGATAACTGGAAAACGTCATGCATCTCCACATCTTTTCCTTATCATGGAAATAGAACAGGGAATTTTACTTTCTTCTTATGAAATTCCAAAAGGAGAAGATAAAAATACATTTTCATATGATTCTATGAAGAATGTTAATTACTCTAAACTAGAAAAATCTGAAAAATTTACTCCAGCACTTTATCATGAAAAGGACGGAATCTGGGAAGGTGGCAGCACAAGCCAGTTCTCTCCGGTAATGACATTCAAACTTGGGGAGCGGAGTGTCATTGGCTGATGTTTGCACGGCCTTTTGGGGAAGTGGTATTATCAACATTGATGGAGTTAAATGGGACATGGTGCTGATTTTTGCAATCAGTGTGGTACTGCTTAGGAAAACAAAATGGAATCCTGTTTTTGTGATGATATTGGCTGGGGTATTAAAAGTATTAGTAGCACTTATATAAGAAAAATATAGGGAGGATGATATGCCGACAATCAGCGTACTGATAAAACCTGCATCAGGGATGTGCAACATGCAATGTGATTACTGTTTCTATTGTGATGAAATGAAAAAAAGGTCACAGGATTCGTATGGGTTTATGTCAGAACAAACACTAAAAAATGTTATTAGAAAGACTATGATTCATGCTGAAGGGTTAATAAGCTATGTATATCAAGGTGGTGAGCCTACTTTGCGTGGACTTACTTTTTTTGAAAAAGCTGTGGAATACCAGAGGCATTATAACAAGCATGGAATACGGGTGAATAATGCTTTGCAGACGAATGGATATCTGCTAGATGATGCATGGTGTAAATTTTTCAAAGAAAATCAATTTTTAATTGGGTTATCAATAGATGGTACAAAACAGCTTCATGATATGTACCGTCATGACAAAAATGGAAATCCGACATTTGATCGGATTAAGTCTGCGGCAGATCTTATGGATCAATATGGAGTGGATTACAATATTCTGACGGTAGTAACACAGAATGCTGCTTATCATGCGACGGAAATATATAATTATTATAAGAGGCAGGGGTGGAAATATCAACAGTATATTGCATGTTTGGATCCGTTGGGGGAAATTAGGGGGAAAAGTTCATTTGCCTTAAAACCTGAACAATATGGACGGTTTTTAGTAGAGTTATTTAACTTATGGTACGAGGATTGGAAAAATGGAGAACATCCTTATATAAGACAATTTGAAAACTATATAGGAATTCTGCTTGGATATCAGCCGGAATCCTGCGAACAACGAGGAATCTGTGGTATACAGAATGTGGTGGAAGCCGATGGTAGTGTGTATCCGTGCGATTTTTATATGTTAGATGAATACAGACTAGGCAATTTTAATAGTGACCGTTTGGTAGAGATTGATGAAAAGCGAAAATCAATTGCATTTGTGGAGCAGTCGCAAAAGTCTGCAAAAGACTGCATAGAATGTAAGTTCCATACACTATGCAGAGGGGGCTGTCGAAGAAATAGGGAATTTGATGTTGCTAAAGGAGAATATGCAAATTATTATTGCGAAAGCTATCGTTTCTTTTTTGAACAATGCTTAGAGAAAATGATTCATATTGTTGAGACAATAAAAAGGTAGAAGGTAGAACTTATGAGAGGGGGAAACATTTTTCAATCCATCCACCCAATTACACAAAATCACAATTGTCTCGTAATTTATATTGCTATATGTACGCCACTTAACATTATACATTTTTCATGCGCTCCCTGAGTTGCTTTCTGGCTTCGGATACACTGAGGGTAGGAGCACTGTCTATGCGTTCCTGCTCGGCTTGTAAGACATTTGCATGTAGCTGCAGTGTCTGTTCCCTTTTTTCAAAGGCATCAATACTCATCAAGACAAGATCTCCTTCTCCCATCTTTGACACTTTATAGAGCCAAAGATGGGATTGTAGCATAGTAAAGCGACAGTGAAAATCGCAAAGCCGTGCCATGCGAGGACAGTTTAGTGCTAATGTTGTGTCACAAAAGACTATTGATTTTCCGGAGTATTTTTGCAACAATACATAGGTAATATTATGTTACGCTTTATGAAAAGGAAAAATATATGATTTTCATCATAATCCAACAATAAAAGCTGAATAGTTTGCGCTCGAAGCAAGTCCTGAAGTTGTGTTTTTTCCATTACTATAATCATATTCATGCCTTCCCCTATCAAAATCCGATTTGTTAACGCCTTATAATTATAATACAAGAGATATAAGGTTTTTGTAACGATATGAGCTAAAGATAGAGTAAACTAGATTTAGGTATTATATGAGGTAAAACTGATGTATAATATTTATAGATTACAACAATGTTAAGGAGGGAACGAATGAATTTAGAAATATATCAACAATTGTGTGCTGAATCAAAAATTCTCTGGACACAGCATTGTTTACAGCGAATGCAGGAAAGAGATATCAGTCGTGCCGACGTAAAAAATGGAATTGCAACCGGCGAAATCATAGAGGATTATCCAGATGATTTTCCTAATCCAAGCTGTCTGATTTTTGGATATAATGTAAATGGACGGATTTTGCATATTGTTGCAGGTTGTGATAATATAAATATATATATCATAACAGCGTACTATCCAGATACAAAGAAATTTGAAGATGATTTAAAGACACGAAGAAAGAGGTGATGGATATGTGTATGTATTGCAAAAATAGTACAACCGTAAATAGTACAACAACACACGTCGTAAATTATAAAAATTGCATTATTGTAATTAAGAATGTTCCATGCCTTGAATGTGAGCAGTGTGGAGAAAAATATTATACGGATGAAGTTGCTGAGCGACTTGAAACGATTGTAAATATGGCAAAGAAATTGATGCAGGAAATTGCAGTTATTGACTATCCACAGGTAGCATAATCTTCTATATCGGGAGAGGGTGCCGAGGCCCCTCTCTTTTCTTCTTTTTATCTTTTCTCTGTACTATTCAATCCATCGCATTTGGAGACTTTCTCCGAAAAAGTTCCGGAATAGACGTTCTAAAGTAATAATCTGCCAACCTTTGCCCAAAAAATCAGGACTCTTTACCCCATTATAAATCACAGTTCCATATTTTATTTCTTCAAGATCATAACAAACAAATTCATTTTCTGCCAGTGATGATTTTTTTAACAGATGGGATATCATGTATTCGACCAGACCTTCGTATCCGGTATAATCAGCTTTATACCATATACCTTCGTTTTCCCATTTTAACTGATTTCCTTTTGAAGACTGGCGGTCATTTGTCCGGATATTCTGTTCAAATTTCATTGAATTGGTATTTTTAGCATGATAAGATAAAGTCAGAAAGATAGTTTATAATGGTCGAAAAAACATGGCACAAAGAAAAGGAACTGCGACAGGCGGCAGGGGACGGTTATTTATAGTAAAATTAAACCATTGCTAGAACATGAAATAGCATGATAAACAGAGAAAATTATCAGGGAGAATGAGTACATGAAAGCAGCAATTATTTATGCATCGGTTCACCATGAAAATACCAAAAAGGTGGTGGAAGCAATCGCCGGTGAAAACGCGGTAGATCTGATCGATGCTACGAAGGAAAAAGAAAGAGATTTGTCAGGATATGACCTGATCGGCTTTGCCTCCGGGGTATATTATGGGAAATTTCATCAGACAGTACTAAATTTTGCTTCTGTCAATTTACCGGCAAATAAAGATGTTTTTCTGATCTGCACCTGTGGCGGCAGTGCGGCATTCCAGTCAATAGAAGAAGTTGTAAAAAGCAAGCAGGGGAAGGTTGTCGGGAAATTCTCCTGTAAAGGATACGACACCTTCGGACCGTTCAAGCTGGTTGGGGGGATTGCAAAGGGACATCCCAATGACAAAGATCTAGCAGATGCGGTAACATTTTATAAAGGAATCATTCGGAGGTAGACAGAAATGGCAAAGGATCAAAGATTCGAGATAGTAAAATGAAAACTGAGGAAACCATAAAACTTATCAAATATGTTACCGGCTCCGTAGCGGCCGTACTGCTTGCAGCAGCCCTGCAGCTTCAGTTTGCGTATGCCGCAGGAATTATCACTCTCCTGACGATCCAGGATACGAAGAAGGAAACTGTGCGGATAACAGTGAAACGCATGATCATATTTGTGATTATGACGATCTTGTCAGCAGTGATCTTTCCGCTTGCCGGATATCACGTATGGGCATTCGGTATTGTACTGATTCCATATCTGTTTAGCTGCATGGCATTAGACATGAAGGAAGCGATTGCTCCTATTGCAGTGCTTTGTACGCATTATGTTTCAGCAAAGAGCTGCAGTCCGTCCATGATTATGAACGAATTCCTGATCCTGATGATCGGAGCGGGGATAGGCACACTGTGGAATCTCTATATGCCGGATGGCAGAAGGCAACTGTTAGAGTATCAGAAAACCGTGGATGACAAAATCGTGAACATCTTACGCAGAATGGCGATCTACATAGAACTGGAGGATAAGACGGATTATACCGGAAGCTGCTTTGATGAACTGGATGCAATGCTTGTGAATCTGAAAAAAGAGGCATTACGATATATGAATAACCATCTGATCACAGAGGATGATTACTATTATGAATATATGCAGATGAGAGAGAGACAGTGCGTGATACTGAAAAGAATATATGCGGACATCATCCGCCTGACCACTACGCCGGAGCAGGGAAAAGCACTGGCAGATTTTATACGGCAGACTGCCGATGAGTTTGCAGAACAAAATAATGTGGAAACCCTGCTGTCGGAGTTAGAGAGACTGCACCACCATTATGAACAGCAGCAGCTCCCGGTCACACGACAGGAATTTGAAAACCGGTCCATGCTGTATCATATCCTGGAAGACATGAAAGCGTTTCTTGACATCAAAAAAGACTTTATCACAGCAAGGTGATGTATTATAATGTAAAAACCAAATTAGATAAGAAAGTGGAGGAAAACATATATGTTAGAAGCAGAAAAAAAGCACCCGATTTTGAATTGCCGGATCAGGACGGCGTAATGCATAAATTAAGTGATTATGCAGGGAAAAAAGTGATTTTATATTTTTATCCAAAGGATAACACACCCGGATGTACGAAACAGGCATGCGGTTTTTCAGAGAGATATCCGCAGTTTGCGGAAAAGGGTGCAGTCATTCTTGGAGTCAGTAAAGATTCCGTGGCTTCTCATAAGAGATTTGAAGAAAAATATGGTCTGGCATTTACACTTTTAGCTGATCCGGAACGTAAGGTTATTGAAGCCTATGATGTCTGGAAAGAAAAGAAAAACTATGGAAAAATATCTATGGGCGTGGTAAGGACCACATATCTTATTGATGAACAGGGAGTCATCATCAAGGCTAATGATAAAGTCAAAGCAGCAGAAGACCCTGAAAATATGCTTAAGGAATTAGAGGGATGAAAATCATACTGTCTCCTGCAAAAAAGATGGTAAGCGATACGGACAGTATTGCACCGGTTAATCTGCCAAAACATATGGATCAGACAGCAGAGATATTGAGTTTTATGAAGAGTCAGTCCAAAGAGGAGCTGAAAGCAGTCTGGAAATGTAACGATAAGATTGCCGAACAGAACTTTCACAGACTGGAAACTATGGATCTGTACCGTGGACTTACTCCGGCAGTATTATCCTATGAAGGAATCGCATTTCAGTATATGGCACCAGCTGTGTTTGAGGATAGACAGCTTGCGTATGTACAAAAGCACTTGAGAATCCTGTCTGCGTTTTATGGGGTTTTGGAACCAATGGATGGGGTGACACCGTACCGGTTAGAAATGCAGGCAAAGGTCGGGATAGGAGATGCAAAAAATCTGTATGATTACTGGGGGGAGAGATTATATCGTTCAGTGATTGATGACAGCAGGGTTATCATTAATCTGGCATCAAAAGAATACTCAAAATGCATAGAAAAGTATCTGACACCTAAGGATACCTATATTACGGTCTCCTTTTGTGAGTTATCGGGAAATAAACTGGTAACGAAAGGGACATATGCCAAAATGGCCCGAGGGGAGATGGTCCGGTTCATGGCAGAAAGAGAAATTGAGAATCCTGAAGAGATACGAAAATTTGACAGCCTTGGATATACTTTCAGAAGAGATTTGTCATCTGAATCGGAATATGTATTTGAACGAAAATGATTAATGTGAATTGCTGATATGAGTATGGATATGGCTGCCTGCTACAATCTACGCAATTCACTTTGAATAGAAGGAGGTAAAGATAGATGATGAAACGTAAATTGATCTTAACCGGCGCAGCACTGTCCCTGGCAGTGGCTATGACCGGATGTGGCGGTAAACCAGTGATAAATCAGCAGCCAAGCAGCCAGGAGAAGAATGCGGTAGATACCCAGGCACAGACGGAGACGACAGCCCCCGCTGCCGATTCTGCCACAACGCAGAGTTTTGCCGCAGCTACTGCGCAGACGGTAACCGGCACGGTGGATGAGGAAACAGCACAGAAGATAGCTCTTGAGCATGCCGGAGTGAAGGCAACGGATGCAACGATCACCAAGTCAAAGCTGGACTATGAAGGCAGACGCCAGGTATATGAAATTGAATGGTACGCAGGCGGTAAGAAGTACGACTATGAAATAGCCGTGGATACCGGTGAGATTTTAAGTTCCGGATACGATGAAAAAACATCCGGATGGAGTGTCAGCAATAGCAGTAACGTTACTGTCAGTGAGGCAGATGCGAAGCAGACAGCACTTGGCCGTGTCAGTGGTGCAACGGAAAAGGACATCTACGAATGGCAATTCGATTATGACGATGGACGTCCGGAATACGAAGGCAAGATCATCTATGGCGGAACGGAATATGACTTTACGATCGATGCATCCAGTGGAGCCGTAGTGGAGTGGGAGGCTGAGAGCATCCGTTAGTTATACTCATCAAAAAAGTAAGGGGTTGTATCCCCGGTAACAATCATGTATAGAAATGTATAGAAAAAGGATAGCGTAGCCGCAAGGCGGGAAGCGCTATCCTTTTTCCTTTCATATCAATTCTTCGATATAATTATACATATATTATTCCATGCAGTAAAGAATAAATACAATAATGATAGTGAAAAGTTAAATGATAGATATTCCAAGAAATGAGGTATTTATGCATGGGAGAAAAGTACTCAAAAGAAGATCATGACAAATGTAAAAAAGTTGCAGAAGTGTTTCAGGAATTGTATGATATGTTAGGTGATACCTGTGTCCTGGATGCAGGTGAATTTGGATTTGTATATTTAACATATTATAGGGAGCAGAAATCCTGTTTTGATAGAAATAAGGTATATCGTAATGCAGAAGAACTGTTTGAAGCATTGTGGGATGAGTGGCTTTACAGTGAAGTGATGCAGCCTGTATATGGGACAGAGGATGCGGAAGCAGGCTTTGAAGAGATCTATCGAAAGCTTCCGGATGAAAGAAAGCAGGAATATGCTGTAAGGAAGCAGCAATTTATGGATCAGGCAGGATTAAAACCGGAATGAGATCGCAAAGCTGATATACTATATGTCACAGGTTGTATAGCTGCCGTACTGCTTGCAGTAGCCAGCAAGGTGATGTATATTAAACAATTGAAGATGCGCGACCTTGATCAGCGAATATAACAATAGGAAAATTGGAAACAGGAGGCCATCAGAAATGACGGAAAGAGAAAAGATGTTACGTGGAGAGTTGTATGATTCATCGGATAACGAATTGGAACAATTACGTTTGCATGCACGTAAATTAGCAAGAAGATATAATTTAACAGATGAAGATCAGCAAGAAGTGCAGGCACAGATATTGCGGGAATTATTGCCGGCAACAGAGGAGCTTCCGTATTTGCAGGCACCGGTCTATTTTGATTATGGATGTCATACTTACTTCGGAAAATATAGCTCTGCTAATTTTAATTTCACATGCTTAGACGTAGGTGAAATACATATAGGGGATAATGTGATGATCGGTCCTAATGTTACATTGGCAACTCCTATGCATCCATTATTGCCTGAGGAGCGTAATGTCAGGAAAAGAGAAGATGGCAGCCTTTATACTCTTGAGTATGCGAAGCCGATCACTATAAAAGATAATTGCTGGCTGGCATCCAATGTGGTTGTTTGTGGTGGTGTTACCATAGGGGAGGGATGCGTCATAGGAGCAGGAAGTGTTGTGACCAGAGATATTCCTCCGTATAGCCTGGCGGCCGGCAACCCATGCCGTGTTATTCGCAAAATAACCGAAAAAGATCAAATGTAACACCAGAGGTAAAGACCTGTTACTGGATTTGGTTTTGGGTTTGTCCTTCTTTATCATTTTCAGCTTGCCATCAATGCAGGACTCTACGACGACGTGCTTTACGCTGATTGTTTTACGGACAAAATCAATGTTCTTCCATTTCAAACCAATAATCTCACTTCTACGCATCCCATAATAACTTGCAAAAATTACAATCTGTTCGAGAGGATCTCCGCGAAAAACCCGGAACATCTGATCCAACTCTTCAGAATTGTAAATACTGCCGACAAAAACTTCTTTAATAGGCTTTTTAACACGATCAGCGGGATTGCAGTTTATGGTTCCGTCTATATACAATTCCTGCAATGCCTTTCGTATATTTGCGTGTCTGTGGATTACAGTATTTGCAGATACTTTTCTGGCTTTATAGGAAATTTCTCAAACAGTCAGAAATAGTCCCATCTTTGACACTTTATAGAGTGAAAAACAGCCATAACCCCAGTGTTTATCAGGGGTGTGGCTGTTGCTTTGTTTGTATCGATAGGTACTATTTTTGAAATTGTGCTATTTTTTCTGTTTCGTCTCTTTGATGATTGCCCGCATATCTGCTTTCGAGATGAATTCGTAATCCGTTCTGAAGCCAAAGACCGTGTGCAGGTCATCTGTCAGTTTCGTACGTTTGTAGGAAGGGATGTAGCCACTGTCTTTGGACAGCAGTGTCATATTCATTTCCCGGAGTGTCTTCAAAATTTCACTACAGGTGAATTCTCCGCCCAGTTTTTTTCCCAGCAGTCGGTATACCAGAAGACTGATGTAACAGGTCAAAAAGTGAGCTTTTATGCTGTCTTCCCGTCTTACAAAAACGGGCCTTGCTTCGAATTCTGTTTTCATGATCCGGAAGTTTTCTTCGATCTCCCAGCGCCGCTTGTTGATGTTGATAACTTCACGGACATCCCCCTCCAGGTTCGTTACCACCGCATAGAAACCATCATACATGGCTTCTTCCCGGATATATTCCTCGTCCAGCTGGAAAACCTGTTTCTGTGCGATCTCTCCGTCATTGGTAACCGCTGTTTTCTGAATAAAGCGGGAGGGATCGTTAGGATTTTTTCCTTTCCTGGTTTTATCCGGGGACCGCATGATCTTGATGGCGCGTTCAATCTGCCCTGCCCGGATTCTCTGCTGGTATGCCTTGTACTTCGGCGAGTATGTGGCGATAACGGTTTCGTCCATATTTCCTGTGACAATGGGGTATTCTTTGTAATAAACGGTGTTGTACACTTCGGGGTCGGTCTCATCCAGCGTGGAAATGTCTATGAACTTATCTGATCCCGGAACTTTGAACTGTGTCGGCAGGAGTGCCAGCTCCCGTTCCTCTTTTTTCATTTTTTTCAAAGAATACGTAATCACATAAGACCTGTTGCCAAAACTGTTAAAAAAGCGGTTGCCTTTACTGCCAAGTCCGGTATCCGAGCAGAAGATAAATTCGCTGCAGTTAAAATCCCGGATCACTTTCGTTTCCAGAGGCTTCAGGGTAAGCTGTTCGTTCTGATTTCTGGGATACAGGTCAAAGGAAAGGGGGATGCCGTCTGCATCCATGAAAAGTCCCATGGTCACGATGGGATTGGGTCTGTGTTCCTTGCTTTTGCCATACTTTTTCATGCCATCTTCGGCTTCAATCTCGAAATAATAGTTGGTACAGTCATAGTAAAGGATTTTCGGGTTGCGGGGATGAACAAAGTTGGAGTTCTGGTAAAGCTCTTCCTGAATGTAATCGGATTCTTCTGCGAGAACGGAAAGGGAACGGTAAAGATTCTGCAGGGAATATTTAGGCGGTTCCAGCAGGGACTGGCAGTAAGAGAAACTGCTGAGTTTGCTGGAAGGGGAAAGGATCCTTGCATAGATCAGGTCCGTAAGGATGGCATGGAAGTCGTAAGTAAACCTGTGGTGGTTACGGATATTTCTGCAGATGTTGTCCAGCCGCAGTTCGGTGCAGAGCTGCTGCAGGAACAGATAGCCGACGTTGAAGAGGCGTTCTTCCTCTAGAGGAATACGCGCAAGCGGGGAAAAGGAGACAGTGACTTTTTCCTTACGCTGGTTATAGAGAAGGGTTTCCATTTCGGCTTCCTTTTTCGCCCAGTCCATCATATCCGCTTCGTTTCCGGAGAACTGTGCCAGAAGATCATTGTACTTGCCCAGCTTTTTATGGATGCGGGAAGAAGTTTTTCCGTTTTCTTTGCGGTAGGACTGTTTGATGTAGACATCCTGATTGTCTTTATTTCCGGTAATAGATACATATATAATACTTTTCTCCTGTAAAAGCCTGTTTTCTTTATTATACCACAAAGCGTACAAAATAGCACTATATAAATCATAAAATTTGACAAAAAATAAGCCGGAAACGGCTTAAATAAAGGATTTATATTAAGGTGTCAAACTTCCGCTTTGTGGGGTGTTTAGCAAGACGAGAAATGTTGACGTAAGGAATGGGATATTGTATATTATCATTGGATTATAAATAAGAAAGGCGACCACACTTATGCGTCCACCAGTGAGTACCTCTGCGATTTATGAAGATTTAAAGAAAAAAATTATGAAGGGAGAAATTCGTTCCGGGGAATTTCTGTTTGAAACACAGCTTGCGGAAGCCTATGGGGTAAGCCGTACTCCTGTCCGGCAGGCAATTAAGCTGTTGGATGCGGACGGGTTGCTCGCAAACATTCCGCGAAAAGGCACTTATGTGAAGTTTCTCAGTGCCGAGGATGTCATCAGTGTGTACCAGGCTGCCGAAGCCCTGGAGGGAATGGCAGTGGCACTCCTTGCCTTGCAGGAGGATTATGATTTTTCTGTATTGGAGAAATTAAATAGGAAAATGCAGGAATCCCTGCAGGATTCGGATATCACCGCATGGTGTAAACTGGACGAATCTTTTCATGCGGAAATATGCAAAAGCTGTGGAAATGAGATTATTGCCCATTTATATGACAGTCTGAAAATTAACATGCGACGTGTGCGGGTGTTTTACTCCTCCCTCTAGCACGACAAGGAGACCTCCTGCAAAGAGCATATGGAACTGGTGCGGCACATGAAGGAAGGAAAAGGGGAGGATGCCTCTGCTTTAATCCGTCACAATTACCGCAGCGTTATCAACCATGCTGTCACCATTTTGAATCTGGAATCCTCCGGGAGCAAAATTAAGACATTACCGTTGTAGATACTGCTCTTTTCTTTCCTGAGCAATTTCTTGCTTTACTTTCTAAGCGAACGTTATTATGAAGAGTCATATGCATGAAAGGCGCACGTACGGTTCTGTGAGAGGCTTGTGGCGTAAGCCACTTTTCTGTTCGACATCAGGTTGAGGGAGATATATAGAACGAAGAAAACGGCAAAGGAAAAAGAAAATGCGAAAATATTCTTTGAAAAATATATTGATACATTTTTTCATAGGATTTGTAATAATTCTATGTGGCGGACTTGTAATGATAGCGGTATATATTGTAGGAGAATCAAAAGATAGTTTATATAGAAATCACAGGTATATATTGAATAGTTATGTAAATGAACTCAATGGATGTATTGATAATTTGTATGATTTAAATTTGAGTTTATATATGTCAAATTATGATTTTCAGGTTTTATCTCAAGGAACGCAGATTAGTCAAAAGTATCTTCATGAGAGTAATTTGAGAAATCTGATTACCTATCGAGTATACGACACCGGAGCTATTTTTATTTTTAATCAAAATGATTGTGAAATATATAAATTTGGATCAGATTATAGTGCACAGGATTTCCTGAGCAATGTTGCTTTGAAAAATGACATTGTTGAATATTGCCGAAATATGAAATTAGAAGAATGTTTTCAGTGGACAGTTTATACTCGGAAAAATCAAAATTATTTGTTGCTTAATTTTCGATTAAATGATCTTAATGTCTGTTCTATGTTGGATTTAGACAGAACAGCATATGCAATAAATAAACAAAATGACACAAATAACATATATTTTGTATTTTCCGGAAACAATACATTTCTATCGAATGTAGGAAAACTGAAAGGTGTGGAGTATGACCGGTGCGAGATAAAAAAGGATGTTCGAATACATGGACAAAATTATGTTTTTTCAGAAGTGGAAATAACGGGGACACCGGTTTCCCTGTCGATTTTTGAAACAACAGATTTTTTGAATGAGTATTCAAAAATTGCAATATTAATTTTAATAGTTGCATTTGGAATTCTTACGATACTTGTATTTATAATTTTTAAGATGATGTCACGTTTTTTGCTGTATCCATTGAAGCAGATTGTAAATGCCTCTGAACTTTTAATTTCAGAAAAAGGTGAAACATTATCTGCAGATGAGATTATCCGGAAGGAGACGCAGGAGCGTTCGATTCAATTAGTGGAACTGGAAAAAATAAATGAAGCTTTGGGAAATCTGTTAGATACGAAAATACATTTGGAAAACGAAAATTTAAAGAGAAAGCAGGAAGAGGAACATGCGCAGCTACAATATTTGCAGCTGCAAACAAGATCGCATTTTTTCGTTAATTGTTTAAAAAGTTTATATGGAATGTTGGAATCCCAGCAATATAATCGGATGCAAAGAATGATTCTTGCGTTTTCCAATCATATAAGATACATTTTTCATGATAATATGGTTCTTGTTACGCTTAGGGAAGAAATTCGGGAAATTAACGATTATTATAGTATTATTGCTATGGACAGGGAACGCCCGGTTATAATAATCCAAAATATTGTAGAGAATATTTATGATTGCATGGTGCCTCCATTGGTGATACAGACATTTATTGAGAATTCAATGAAATATAGCGGTACCTCATGCAAAAATCTTCAGATAGTGGTTACAGGGGAAAAAACTATTTTGGAAAATAAAGAGAGAATTAAACTAAAAATAACGGATAATGGGGAAGGATTTACATATCATGTTTTGGAAAAATTGAATTCCTCAGAGGATTATAGTTATGAGCAATATCATGTGGGAATCAATAATTTGAAAAGAAGATTACAACTTTTATACCATCAAGATTATTCCATTCATTTTTATAATGATTTGGAGGGGGGAGCCTGTGTTATTATGTATTTGCCGGTTATGAATAAATAATAAAGAGGTGTGGATAAAATGAATATATTAGTTGTCGATGATCAGAAATCTGTGCTAGAGGGGTTAAAAGAAAATATTAATTTTAAGGAATTGGGTTTTGAAATGGTGTTTTTTGTGTCTGGAGCACAAATGGCAAGAAAACTGGTTGCGGAAAAGAGCATTCAAATTATACTTTGTGATATAGAAATGCCGGGAGAAGACGGACTGTCTTTAAATGAATGGGTAAGAGATACAAAACCGGAAATTATACGGATTCTGTTAACTTCGCATGCAGAATTTTCTTATGCACAGAAAAGCTTAAAATTAGGATGTTTTGACTATGTTGTTCAGCCGGCGCCCTATGATGAAATAAGATCCTGCCTCAGCAGGGCGGCAGAAAAGTATATTGCAGACGAGTATGAGAGGACTCTATGCAGGCAGGGGCAGATATATGATCAGAACAAGCAGGAAATGCTTGAAAAAATAGTATATAAATTATTTTCCCAAAATGAAGAAGATATTAAACAGTCATTACATCTGCTAAATGAAATGAATTATGTTATCCGCGAAGACTCGATGATTCGGCTTTTTATGTTCAATCCGTTTGACTATGTAAAACGTGGTGATAGTAATTATTCTGATTTTCGAATTCGACAGGTAATTGCAAAAAGTCTTGCAGAATGTGGAATAGTTCCGCCAATCTATCAGTTTACCTGCGCAAACAGATATTATCAGTATGTTGTTTTGCTTGTTAGTTCGGGAGATTATCTTCTAAATTTGGCGGAAAGTTTTTATACAAATTTATATGAGAAAATAACAGATGAATTACCATTAAAGATGGGAATGTATATTAGCGGATTTTCTAATTTAAAATTGGTTCGCAAGGAAGTGAAAGACATTAATGACATATATATGAATAATACCTGTCATAAACCGGGAATCTATTATATTTCCCAAAAAGTATATTCAGAAAAAAATTTTGATTTCATGGAAAGTATGCATCGATGGAAAATAATGCTTACTGCGGATAGGTTAAGTAATCTAAAGGACAATATTCTGTCATATATTGATTTTCTAACAGGTATTAATAAGTTAAATTATGTGGATCTGTGTAATTTGCATCAACAACTGACGCAACTGTTTTTTAACTATGCTTATGAAAATAAAATAGATATTATGAAGCTGTTTGATGAACAGTATTCGTATAATGATTATATGGATGCTTTTTCGGATTCTAATGCATTGAAGAATGCGGTTGAATATATAATTGATAAATTAGAGTGTATCAGTAGTAATGAAACAACAGATATAGATAGAGCAAAGCGATATATATTAGATAATTTGTCCAAGAATCTTACAGTGAAAGATGTTGCGGATTATATTCACAGGAGTCCGGAGCATTTTACAAAAGTATTTAAAGCTGCTACCGGTGTAAATATAAAAAATTATATCCTGCAATTAAAATTGGATGTAGCCAAAGATTTGTTGGCTACACCCAATGTGCCGGTCAGCATGATTGCATCAGAAGTTGGATATGATAATTTTTCACATTTTACACAGATATTTAAAAAATATGAAAACATTACGCCGTCGGAGTATCGAAAAAAGGTATTGGGTGAAAAGTAATTACATTTCCACCGGTGGAAGCAGTTTAACCATTGCTCCCGGGGCGACTTCTATGGAAACGGGGTGAAACATTTCACCAATCCAGACAGACTGACAGGTGGGATTGTACACAATATTCGAGTCAACGGAAAAAACAAGTGATCTGTAAGCCTTCAGGTAAGAGGCAATTTCTATATTTGTGGCATACCAGATATCTTCATGACCGGATATTGTTGATAAAAATTGATTAATTAGTTCCCAATTATTATGCTGGTCAAATTCATAAGAATGTCCCCATAGATAGAATAGTTTTGCAGGGCTGATAAAGGAAAAATAAGGAGCATTGCTTAAAAAGGAATTTGCTAAATCAAATAACTCCGGGTCATCATGGTGACATGTAGGATCCCATTTTAGGAGATTCTGCGGAAGATCAAAGGTGTGAGTGGAAGCGATAGTTCTGCCATAGAGAAATCCGCAGGATTCTATACAGGAATGGATTGTGTCATCAAAGGCTCCAAAAGCGTACGCATAACCGACAACAGGCCTCTTTATGATATTTTCCAGTTCGCTTCTGCAGAGAAGAAGCTCCCCGCTGATGCGGGCAGAATCCATACCATTCAGGAGAGAGTGAAATCTTCCATGGGCGGCAATTTCCTGCCCTTTATAGATTTTGCGTAACTGATCTGCGGTAATCTTAAAATGATTTGTTTTTTCGTCGGGATGCTCCATGGGCGAAAAATAGTTTTTGCGTCCTAAAAGACCGGAATTAATATTAAAAGTTCCACGGATATTGTATTGATTCATTATCTTCAAAAGACGGATATCCTGTTCAATCCCGTCATCATAACTCATCGTAAACGCCTTTGTTCTTCCACCCGGCCAATATAACCGATCACATAATTGGTAACTCATGATGTCCTCCCTGCTTTAATTTTTATGAAGAAAAGTCTCGTATACTAGATTTCTGATGGTGGGATGTATTTCTGAATATACTTTAGGAAAACCAAAAATATGTTGTACATAAAAAATACTCAGCTTATGAATGGGATCTATTAGAACATAAGCACCGGCAGCACCGTCCCAACCGAATTCTCCCACCGGACTGGGTGAAGATTTCGCATCCGTAAGAACGCGGACCCCCAACCCATAATCATAGCCGGTTTTACCGGACATTCGAAATTCATCGGTCTGTATTCCGGTAGTATACGGTATCGAAAAAAGAGCCACAGTTTCTTCTTTTAATATTCTTGCACCGTTATATCCAATGCCGCCATTTGCAAGTGCATCTGCAATTTTGCTATAGGCATCTACAGTACCGATCAGACCGGCACCTCCACTTTTATAATTCTCAGTTACACAAAAATTGCTTTTATATCCTTCCGGATAGGGAAGGATTTTCCCGGTAGGGCCCTGAACCGGATCTAGTTCGCCTCGATACAGAGCAGACAATTTATTGCGAACAGATGAATTCATAAATGTCAGATCAGTAATTTCTAAAGGTTCAAAAATATTTTGTTCAAGATATTTGTCAAAAGCTACGCCGGACACTTTTTCTACGACGCCTGCTAAAATATCATGCCCGATACTATAGGACCAATGTTCACGTGGTTCATAAATCAAGGGCATTTTGGCGATACAGGCAACAACTTCCGATGTACCGGCTTTATTATTGCTCTTCTGCCTGAGCTCTTTCAAGGGTTCGGCATCCATGTTATAGGATAAACCGGCAGTCATGCTCATTAGGTCGATAATTCGAATTGTGTTATGTGCAAAATGAGACGGAGCATTTTGGGCAGGCCATGACATAGGAATAGTAGGATTAAATTGATTAACAACGCGTAATACGGAAAATTCTGGGAAATAATTTGTCAGTTCATCATATAAATTCAACTTACGGTGCTCTATTAATTGAAGAACAGCGGTCATAGTAATTAACTTTGTGGCGGAATACAGCATATAAAAATCGTCAGGACTGACGGTTTTTTTCCGTTCATAATCAGAGTGGCCAAAACTGTGACGGTACAAAACCTGATGTTTGCGGCATACAATACAGTCTCCGGACGGGATTCCATATTGCTCTTCCAAGTGATCTAAATAATCTGTTAGCTTATTATAATTCATATAGTTTTATCTCCTGCTTGATTGTATATTTGCATATTAAATTACTTAAACTGAGAGACCATCCATGAAAGCATATGGTGTTCGTTATGATATACCAATGTCCAGCAGTTATGGTTTTCCGCATGAATTTGTTCGTTGGTAATTCCGGTAGCTGTACCGAGATGATATTTTTTTAACTCCTCACTGGTAAACAACGTAAGTTTTACGTCTGTCCGGCCTTTTTCCCATAAATGTGTGCAGGCTTTCAGTAAAAAAACGTGCCGATTGAGCTGGTGATCTATATAAGCGGATGCGAACCAACAGGGAACATCCGGAAGTTCGTGAAGAACAGAGTAAGTGTCACTATTCATGCTCGGGCATATGATACAGGCGGCGGCAAACAACTTAGGGGCAACAGAGAGCATCTCGAGACATCCACCGCCACCCATACTCATTCCGGTGAGATAGATACGTGATGAATCCACTTTTCCGCTATCGATAAGGCGTTGAATTTCGGCAGACACCTTGGAGAGATAATCACGATTCCATCCTCTTTTTGATTTGCCATACCCGGTGGGTGTGCCTAAATCCATTGTGTCAAAGGAGGAAAAGTGATTAAAATCCGCCAGCATTTGTTCGATGCTTACACCGTTGTCAGGAGCTTGCGGTGCCATAACATAAAAATCAGGAAATCTTTCAGCGAGAGAAATGGCACCTAAGGTTCCTGTCAATTGCAGAAGATTATCAGAACCACATTCACCTCCACCGTGAAGAAAAAGAATCAAAGGTCTGGGAGAATCGGTGGAAGGAGCATATAGGCGAAAGATGACACCATTTTCTTCCTTTTTCTGGAAATCACTTTCTCCTTTGATAATTTTTTCAGAGACAGAATCAATAGTATACTCAAATTGTTCTTCTAAGATTTTTACATGAATAATCTGACCGCCTGAGAGGCGAAAAGGAACAAAATGAATTATAATGCCATCGGATGCTATATCAATATTTGCGGGAACAGTAATGGGAACAAGCCGGCTTAGATCGGCATATCCGTTTTCTATAGTAACATTGATATCAGTTTTTTGAATGGAATCAATAGAGCGTTTCGGTGTTAAAAGGAGTGCATCAGCCTGCAAGCCTAAATCTCCAACGGAAGTAAGTAATTTGGAATGAAAAAACATAATAAAACCATCCTTTCTATTAATCGTGTTTTACCGGTGTCAGTTGGAAGCAATCCAGTGCTTTTTGAATAGCAAGATCCCAAAAGCGCCATTCATGAGCATATCCGGGAAGAGAAAAGCATTCAATGTGAAGTCCGATTTCTTCACAGTGTGCCAGAAAATTCCGGTAAGCATTATAGATTAATTGATCAGATTCTCCACATGCAAAAAATAGTTTAGGAAGAATGTTTTGCGAGGATTTTTCATCAATAATGGCCCAGACATTTTCTTCGGAGTGAATATATGAATCTAATCCGCCTGCATTTGTAATGGAACGAGAGGTTCTTGGGTTGCAAGGATCTAGGAAAGGGTTAGGATGCCCTTCGCGCATTTGTGAAAAATCAACCGGAGCGGCAGAAAGGATAGCAGCACCACCGAATAACTCCGGATGATTGACAGCATATTTAATGGCTCCACGTCCGCCCATGGATAAACCGGCAATATAATTGTCTTCTCGATGAGAGGATGCAGGAAACCAGTTGTGAACCAGGGGCATTAATTCTTCTGTCAGAAAATCATACATTTTATAGCCGAGCATACAATCATTCCAGTTGGAATAATTAGAATTTAAGGCACTGGGCATGACTACAATCAGATTGCGTTCTTTGGCATAAAGTTCAATATTTGTATTACGAATCCAATCGGTATGATCACCAAAAGTTCCATGGAGCAACCATAGAACAGGATATTTTTTCTTTTCCGTGTAAAAAGTTTTGGGAGACTCTCCGTGTGAAATCTCCGGAAGAATCAGCGAAACCTGTGTATTTCCATTGAGAGACAGACTTTCAAAATCAAATGTTAATAAAGACATTATAGTTCCTCCAAATTTTTTATAGTGTTTTCCACAGGATCATAATAGGTAATGGAAAATTCTCTGGCATGCATATTACACTGCAAGGTACATTGATAATTATCTTTGCGCCATGTAATTCTTAAATCATGTGACGGTCCATCAACTTGATTGGTATCCATATTTCCGTTGAAAGCTGGGTAATTATTTCGAAATTCCATGAGTTTAAATAACTTTTTAACTACCTTTTTTTCTACGGCAGCTGCAATTTCTTCTTCGGAATAGGTATGCCGATTAATGCTTCGGGGTTCTTCGCCGCGTTTTAATGCTTCAGTATCATTTTCTCCGGCAAGCATTCCAACATAATATACTTGAGGAATACCAGGTGTAAAAAACTGAATTGCACGGGCTAACAAATAATCATTGTCGTTACAACGCAGTGCAGAATAATAAGTACAACTTAATTGATATAACTGTGTTTTGCCGTCATCGGTCTTAATCATACTGGGGAAGCGTAAATAAGGTTTTACGTCCTGTATGATGTCATCAACATCTTTTCTGACGATGTCAATTTCATCCATATTTAACAAATCCACAACGTCAACAACACCAATCCCGTCGTGAGTGTCAAGTGTGGTAAACTGGTTCTTCGGACAAATATTCAGCCAATGTATCAGACGATCCGTGCGCCCTGATTTAATAGCGTGCAAAAGAAGCATTGGTAACGCAAAATCATAAACCCAATATCCGTGATTGGCCATTTTAAGCTGAATGGTGTAGTTTTCATGAATTTCGGCCAACATTTCCGTATGAGTTTTACGAAGAGTCCTCATTGATAAATCTAAAATATTCCAGATATCCGGCTCTACAAAAAAACAACTTGTACCGGGCTTTTTACTGGTGTAAGCAAATGCATCAAAACGAATCAGAGGAACGTGACTGGCGATACGGCTTAAATTTCGAGTGTAATAATCCTGGGTTGATTTGGCATAGGGATCAATGTCAATTTGTTCCTCAAAAAAGGTATTCCATAAGGAGACGGTTTTTCCGTCTTTTCTTACAAAGTCTTTTTTGGGAAGCGTAGGTTTTCTACAATATAATTTTTTGCGATCTTCTTCGGAAGGTTCACCTTCGGGCCAAAAACGATGCCAGTCAATGAACATATCATGATATGGCGAGGCATCTCCATGTTCCATATAATCCTTGAATTCATGACAGCGAATGGATACATGGTTTAACATGAAATCGGCCATTAAATAATATTGACTTCCGAGCTCATCTATATCATCCCAGGTGCCAAGTGAAGGGTCAACAATATCATAATTGATGACAGCGAAACCTCTGTCACCGGACGAAGGATAAAATGGCAGAATGTGTAAGCCACCTATAGCATTGGAAGGTATATATTTTTTTAAGTTATCTTTTAACTCTGTTAAATTTTTTCCAAGAGTATTTCCGTATGTAATAAGCATTATTTTATTTTCAATCGGTTTCATAATGGTCTCCTTTTGCAATGTCTAAATTAACCTTTTACAGAGCCGACCGTGATACCGGCAACAAAAGATTTCTGAAAGAACGGATAAGCAATCAGTACGGGAATAACTGCAATGACTGCGAGTGCCATACGAATTCCGGTGCTGGGAATTTGATTGGTAGTACCCAGGGAAGTTGAATGCGAGGATAAGACAGTTACGTTATTCATTACGGAATTTAAAAAGTTTTGGATTCCGTAAAGGTCTGTTCTTGTCCGTAAAAAATAAACACCGTTTGTCCAGTTATTCCAATAAGCAATAGCAGACATCAGACCGATGGTAGCTAAGATGGGTTTAGACATAGGGGATACAATTTTCAACAATACAGACATTTCACTTGCACCATCAATTTTAGCTGCTTCAATTACTTCGTTAGGGATATTGGAAGTAATATAGGTTCGGCACATGATGACATAAAAAGCGTTCATCAGGAGATATGGAACGACCATGCCGAAACCGGTATCCACTACGTGAAAGATGTTAGAGTAGATCAAGTAAGTCGGCACGAAACCGCCATTAAACAGCATAGTAAAAAATAAGAAAAAAGAAATAATTTTTTTCCCGGGCAGATATTCTCTGGACAGAGGATAAGCGAAAAGAAAGGTCAGTAAAATATTAAGTGCAGTGCCAATAACAGTATAGAAAATACTCATGCCATAAGCGCGAAAAATGGATAATCTCGTAGTCCAGATATATTTGTAAGATTCAAGACTGAATTCCTTTGGAAAAAATGTGTAGCCGTAAGTTTTCAGACTTGCTTCCGAAGATAAAGAACCGGAAACCAAGAGCACAAAGGGAATAATACATGCCAGAACAAAGAATAATACAAAAAAATTCATTACAATACGGTAAAATTTATTATTTTCTATCATATAGAGTAACCTTCTTTCTTTATTTATAAGATTAGAACAAAGCACTTTCTTTGTCTAATTTGTTTACAATGGAATTGGCAATCAGAATGCAGATGAATCCAAGAATAGATTGTAAAAAACCTGCTGCAGTGGCTCGACCAATATCATTCATTTCCAAGAGCGCTCTGTAAACGTAAGTGTCAATGGTTTGTGTGGCCTTGTACAACAACCCACTGTTCATAGGAACCTGATAGAACAGTCCAAAATCGGAGTAACAAATACGACCGACGGCCATCAGAACTAAAGTGATGATTGTTGTTTTCAGGGAAGGTAACGTAATGTATTTAATCTGCTGAAAAACGGAGGCTCCATCTACAACGGCAGCTTCATAATAAGTCTTATCAATACCAATTAAAGTAGAGTAATAAAGAATAGAGGAGTATCCGAAAGACATCCATAAAAATACAATGACCAATATAATGGGCCAGTATTTCGCCTGACTGTACCAGTTAATGCTCTCCAGATGTAAGGCTTTCAAAATGGTATTGTTAATAAATCCGGTGTTGCCGCTTAAGAATGCATAAACAACATAACTTACGATTACGGTAGATAATAAGTAGGGAATCAGGATAATCACCTGACTTGCGCGTTTGAAAAATTTCTTTCGGATAGAATCCAGAGCAATGGCAATGAATACGCCCAATGCATTTCCCAGTAATATAAAAGCTAAATTGTACAGTATGGTATTGCGGAAGAAAATAAAAGCATCATTTGTACTGAACAGATATTTGAAATTGGAAAGACCTGTCCAGGGACTTCTCAAGATGCCTACGGAATAGTCAATTTTTTTGAAAGCAAGTATCAGACCGGACATTGGCAGATAATTATTTATAATCAGATAGATGAATCCTGGTACCATCATTAGATATAAGGGAAGGGCCTTGACAATCCTTTTTTTAATATTCTTCGCCTGTGTTTTCATTAGAAAACTCCTTTCGTTTCTTAAATTGAACAAGAACAATGTAATTAACCTGTAATCTTTCGGTGATTACATGGTAATAACTTACAATAATAAGAGCAATTTAACTATAATTTTTATGACTGTTTCTATCACATTTCTGATATTGATCTGATATTGATAATTATATTATACGATTTATACAAATAAATTACGAAAAAAATTAGAAAAGTGATGATTTGCAACAGAAATGCGATAGAACGTCGAAAGAGGGTCTGCTAAGATAAATCTACAAACAACAGACATAAAAACATCTGCAAAGCAAAGGAGGTTATCTTATTTATGAAAAAGAAACTATTGGCAGTGTTATTAACATCTGCTCTGACGGTGACATCTCTTGTAGGATGTGGACAGAGCACTGCAAACGATTCGGCAACGGCTGGTACGGTATCCCAGACAAATGAGAGTGTATCCCAGACAGACGATGCTTACCCTGTTGTGAAAATGGAATATCTCTTGATCGGAGATACGTCACAGGAACAGGAAATTGAAGATGCATTAAATGCTATCCTGCGTGAAAAAGCGCATGCAGAGATTGATTTGGTTGGAATTGAGTTCGCAAATCTTTCTACACAATTGAATCTGATGTTGACGGGAGGAGAAAATTCAATTGATTTGTTTAATTCTTTCTGGTATACGTCTGAGAGTAATCTGGTAGCTAATGGACAAGTGATGGCGTTGGATGAATTGATTGATACTGAAGGCAAGGATATTTTAAAGGTATATGAAGGATATGAGAAATATTTAGATTGTGGAAGAATCAACGGAAAATTGTATGGTATTCCTTCCATATATGCATGGTGCAGTCAAAATGAATATATTGTATATTCGGAGGATGTAAAAAATGCAGGTGTGGAGGAGGAGCTTAAGAATGTTACCGGTTTAGATGACATTACGGATGTAATGATAAAATTAAAAGAAGCTAATCCAGACAAGTATTTTATTCCGGGTTCTACACAGGCTTATTGGATTCTTAAGGATATAGATTATCTTGGGGATACCAATTATTTAGGAGTATTGACTGATCCGACAAAGTCTACAACTATTGAAAATTTTTATGAATCACAGTATTTTATGGACTTTTTAAAGAATGTAAAAATCTGGAAAGAAAAAGACATTATTTCTCCGGATCCTATGAGCAATAGTGATGCAACACTGGTTAATTTGCAATATGGCGTAACAGACGGAACTTTAGGCTATAACTGGGATGCGCAAATGGGCATTGACAATGTAGCTGCATCCTACAATCTGGATGTATGCGGAGCGCCAGTTTCTGAAAAACTGGCAACTTCCGGAGATGTAACTACGTATATGTGGCATATTAGTTCGTTCTGTAAGAATCCGGACGCGGCAATGAGAATATTAAATGTCCTTTATTCCGATGAAGAAGCTGCAAAGCTGGTAGGTCAAGGTATTCAAGGTAAGAACTATGTCGTGAATGAAGATGGCAGACTTTCTTTCCCCGAGGGAAAAGGGTTATTTGATTGTGGATGGGGACCTGCAAATTCTGCTTTGTGGCCGAATATAACTTTATGCGATGCAAGAGATTACGAACCGGTTGATATTTACACACAGATGAAGGAAGCAAATGCTTCGGCGGGAAAATCTCTGGCATTAGGATTCCAGTTCGATTCTGCACCTGTTGCTGATCAGATGGCGGCATGCGCAAATGTAGTTTCTCAGTACTATATTCCTCTCATTATGGGAGAAGCTGACGCAGATACCGTTCTTCCTGAGTTCCAACAGGCGCTTCATACGGCAGGAATTGACGATATTATTAAAGAAAAGCAGACGCAGTTGGATGCTTGGCTTGCAACACAGAAATAAACAACCAGCAGCATACACTATGGGATTATTCCATAGTGTATGCTGAGAAAAGGATACAAACAATATGAAAGCATTGGAAAGAATCACGCCGGAAGAAGCGGGAATCAGTTCTCAACAGATGGAAAAATTACTTTGTAGTCTGATGCATGAACGAACACAGATGAATGGGTTTATGGCAGCGAGAGACGGTAAAGTTTTTGCGGAGTGCTGGTGGAAGCCATATCATAAAGATATGGTACATAGTAATCATTCTATCGGAAAGAGCTATACCTGTACGGCAATAGGAATTGCGGAACAAGAAGGATTATTGTCACTGGGTGAAAAAGTGACAGATATATTTGAAAAAGAAATAAAAGCAGCAGGCTTGCATGTGGATCCGCAATTAGAGCAGATCACCATACGCGATATTCTTACAATGACAACCGGAATGGCAGTACACCCTGCTATGACGGAACAATGGATAAACGACTTCTTCCAAACAGCAATGAAGTACCGTCCAGGCACACATTTTATGTACAATTCTTCCGGATCCTGCTTGCTCGGAGCAATCATTCTCAAAAAAACAGGGTTTAATTTAAAAGAGTATTTGACTCCAAGACTATTTAATAAAATTGGAATTAATGCAGAACGATTTGTCTGGTTACAATTTCCGGATGGTATAGAGGCAGAGCCTGCAAGTTTTGGCACAACAGAGGATAATCTCCGATTGGCCATGCTGTATTGTCAATATGGTAAATGGCAGGGAGAACAAATTCTGAATGAAAATTTTGTGAAAAATGCGTTGTCTGTCCAAATTAATACAGAATATGCACCGGAACAGCTTGATGGCAGGTGTGGATACGGGTATCAGCTTTGGGCATGCAGCAGACCGGGGATTTTTCGGTTTGACGGAGGGCAGGGACAATTTGGAATTATATATCCGGATAAAAAACTGGTAGTAGCTATTCATGAAGGAGCCATGATGCCGTATGGACCTCAGGTAACCTTGGAAGCAGTATACGAAAATTTAACAGATATTATTCAGGATGAAAAATTAGCACCTGATGAAAAAGCATATGCTCATTTTTTGAAGTTTAAAAAGGAGCTGCAAATGCCGGATGATTCCAGGGACTGCATTTGTGCTTCAAACAACTTTAACGGTGAGTACAAAATGGTAGCAGGGGAGCTGGATCCATGGATATGCGTGGCACCTCCCGGAAAAGGAGATTTTTTCAAATTATTCCGGAACAAAAATAAGAACATACCTATTGAAAAGTTTTCCATTTGTGAGGAAAACGAGGCGATTTTGCTGTTATTTAATGGGGAAAAAATTGTAGCATACAAGGATGGAAAATTAAGATTAGCAAAAATCCATAATGTATTTGATCAGTTAGACGATTATGCGGCGACGGCAAGACACATTAATAAGTATACATTAGAAATAACGATACATTGGATGAACGCATGGATGATAACACAATTGCGGTTTGAACAGGTAAATGATCAGTTGAGAACGACAACAATGAATTTAAGATTAAATGAGGAAGATAACTGGTTGTTTCGGCATGGTGTCGCAGAACGGATAATGAGATGAAAGGAAATGGAAATGGAGAAGAATCAGATTCATATTTTGCCCGGAATGCCCAATGATTCCAACAGGGATTATTTGCCGGAAGAAATCGTTGGCAGTGATATGGTAGTAAACGAAAATGGAAATAATTCCCAGGTGTATCCGGAAAGGCTGAAGGAATATAGAGAAAAACTGGCAGATGACTTGGAAGATATTTGGTATGAATATGTGCCGGAAAGTTATCATCCGGATCAGAAAACTCCATTGGTGGTTTCGTGTCATGGTGGATTAATGACAGGATGGGGACAGTGCATTTATACTTCTTGGAGCTATGTGGCAGACCGGGAAGGTGTAATTGTTGTGTTCCCCAATGCACATAAAAACAGATTGTGGCAGATAGAATTCGATCCTCGTAAAAAAGAAGAATTATCAGAACCAATTCCGGGATTACCGCAGATAGAGTTAAAAGACGGACCGGTAAAAGATTATCATGATGTGCGCTTCCTGCTTGCATTGATAAAAAAAATGAAACAAAAATACAACATTGATTCGGGTAAAATCTATATTCAGGGGATGTCAATGGGAAACGCAATGGCATCTCAGATGGTTAGACATTTTGGATTTTTATTTGCAGGAGCGGCCGGCAGCGGATGCCCGACAGATACGGGGATTCTATTTGACGATGCCGGGAAGGTCAGAAATGAAGGTGGTCCTTTGGATATTATGGTATCGCGTCTGGAGCACGACAAGGTACCTCCTTATTATTCTGATTCGGGTAAAAAAACATTAATGGAGAATTATAGGTATTGGTGCATTGTAAATAAGTGTGATAACCTTCCTAAAATTCATATCCAGGGGGATTATAATTTTGTGTTTTTCAATGGTGAAATTGCAAGATTTCAGATTATGGACGTAAAAAACAGGGATCATGGGCAGACATTTGATGATGCAGAATATATGTGGGGATACAATTTTTCCGGTGTCAGACGGTCAGAAGATGGGACACTGCTTCATACGGAGTGCTCAATGGATCGTTCCGGAGATCGTGTTTCTCTTGCTGTGGCAGATGGTTGTGAAATGGCCTGGGTGAATCATAAATTGGTTCTCATCGGAAAGAATGCATTTACATGGCATAAGTTGAAATACCATGGACTGAACGGTAGGGAAATTGTCAGAGGAGAATACTTATATGCACCGGTGTTATTTTGTGCTTCTGTATTCGGTGCAGATTGTGTAGAAGAGGAAAATGGTCGAGTTGCAATCATGGTACTGTCCAATGGAGTAAGATTGCAATTTGCGCAGGGGTCTATCGGATGTGTGGTAGGAAATCATGTGGAAAGTATGCTGTGTGAAGCAGTATACCGGGAAAAAACACTGTTTCTGCCAATCCGGTGGATAGCAGAAAGATTTTATAACATGCATTGTTCGGAATGTGAAGGAGTATTGTATATGACAGATCATCCTGCAAAATTATCTACATATACTTCTTGGATATTGAAAGATCTCATGGGAGGTGACCAAAATGGCATTAAATAAAATTACGTATTACTCTGAATTAATGAAAATGATTATGGGTGTAGAAGTAATTATTCCCGAAAATAAATGGGGATATTCTCTTGCTGACAGACCGAAAGATTATAAATATCCTGTTCTTTGGCTAATGCCGGGAGGCGGTTATAATTATACAGATTGGGCCAGATATACAGCGTTAGAACTTTATTCGGCGCAGGAAGGTATTGCAGTCGTGCTGCCAAGCTCTTACTATGCAGGGTATATGGATACCGCTCATGGAAATTATCCTTATTTTTCCGTTATAGCACAAGAAATGCCGGAGTTTTTATACCATCTGTTCCCCCTATCACGAGAGAGGGAGGATAATTTTGTTGCGGGTTTTTCCATGGGAGGATATGGAGCATTCAAACTGGCGATGCAATTTCCTGAAAGATATACTGCATGTGGTGTGTTTTCCGGCCCCATTGGTCTGGTGCCAAGGCAACCGGTACATAGATCCATGGATGAACTGGGAATAAGAGAACATTCAGATGATCCGATACCGGATGCACAGCGCACACTGGCAGCAGCTTTTGGTGGCGCTGAGAATAGACGAAATACAAAAGACGATAATCTCTATATGTTGGAAAAGCATTTGCAGGCAGGAGATGAGCTGCCGGCATTTTATATTGCAACCGGTCAGGAGGATGCAATTGCCGGAGATAATTATGAAACTGCGGAGTTGTTACACAAAATGGGCTTACAATTTGAAGATATACGGGATCATGGTAAACATAATTGGGAATATTGTGACAGACATGTAAAACAGTTTATAGAATGGATTCCATTGAAAAATGTATACAAAATGGAGGAAGCATAAATGGCACATATAGAAGTAAATGCAATGTCGGTAAAGTTGTCCAGTACTTTTGAAGCAGAAATTTTTTTCCCGGGAATGAATTTAGAAGGTGAAAAAAAATATCCGGTAATTTGGTTTGTGCATCCGGATGGAACCGGCCCGGTGGAACTGGAAAAATATACGGAAGTGTTGGAACGGTTTGCGGAAGCTCATAAGGTGTTTATAATTGCTCCTGACATCAGTCATTCTTTATGCACGGACATGGTATGGGGAACCTATAATGAGCAGTTTATTGCCGAAGAGTGTCCCCGTATTTTTCAATTTATGTATCCGCTGAGTACAAAGAAAGAAGATAACTATCTGCTGGGAATAGGTAGCGGTGCATATGGAGCTATTAAAGTAGCCACACATCATAAAAACAGATTTGGTACAGTAATATCTGTGAATGGCGAGCTGGATTTGGCAGAGAAAATTCGGAATCCGGACAACAGTGAAACTTTTATTTATCAGACAATGGATTCATTGGATGCGTTATTTGGTGATCGTTATAAAGTGGCAGGAAGTGAAGCGGATTTGTATTCTGATGCCTGCGGTGTTCCGGACAGACTTTATATGTCGTGCAGTACTCGTGCAAAGGGTTATAAAGATAATCGTAAATATGCAGATTATAATAAAAATGTCGAAATCATGTTCAGTGATGATAATCCGGACTTCTATGGGGTATGTACCCTGTTAAAGAAGACATTGGACATGGCATTTGGAGATAAATGATGGATAAGCAAGAATTATTCGAAAAGGTACCGGCTCGGAAAGCTGTATGGACGTTAGCATTACCAACAGTGATTAGTCAGCTCATTACAGTAATATATAATGTTGCGGATACTTTTTTTGTAGGACAGTTGAATGATCCTGTTCAGGCTGCTGCTGCAACGGTTGCTATGCCGCCTTTTATCTTCCTGACGGGAATTGCTAATTTATTTGGAATTGGCGGGGCAAGTCTGATTGCCAGGGATCTTGGCGCCGGACAGGCTGACAGAGCAAAAAATGCTTCTGCATTTGCAATATGGACCGGGATATTGTTGGCATTTATATATGGTATTTTATTTACCCTTTTTCGACCGTATATTTTGCCTCTGATGGGCACAACGGCAGAAACTTACAATTTGACATTTCAATATCTGATATGGACGATAACAGTTGGAGCGATTCCCACGGTAATTAGTACATTATTAGCTCATTTAATCAGAACGGAAGGGTATGCAAAACAGGCGAGTTTGGGTTTGACGTTGGGTGGAGTCTTGAATATTGCTTTGGATCCGTTGTTTATATTCGGGCTTCACATGGAATTACAAGGTGCGGCAATTGCGACGTTACTTTCTAACTGTATTTCATGTGCTTATTTTGTTATTTTTGTCCTGAAAAACAGCAATAAATTAAGTATCCGTATTCATCCGAAATATTATTCTCTGAGAAAAGGAATTCCCAGAGAGGTATTGGTGATCGGACTGCCTAGTTTTATCATGACCTTTATGTCTTTTTTATCAAATGTTACGTTGAATCAGCTAATTGCCGGGTACTCCAGCGAGGCTGTTGCAGGCATGGGAATTGCTAAGAAAGTGGATATGGTAGGATTTGCGGTAGCGCAGGGCATGACGCAGGGAGTACTGGCGCTGGTTGGTTATAATTATTCCTCTGGAAATCGTAAGAGGATGGGGCAGGTAATTAAAACCACATTGTGCTATAGCGTATCCTTAGCATTGATAGGATCCGTTGTTTTATACATTTTTGCAAATGGGATATCCAGAGCGTTTATTGCAAATGAAGAGACAGTAGAGTATGCAAAAAGATTTGTTCGTATTTTGTGTACATCGCTTCCGTTGTCGTCTTGCGTTATGATGTCAATTACGGTATTTCAGGCAACGGGAAGTAAAATACAACCACTTATTTTATCTTTGTGTAGGAAAGGAGGGTTTGATATTCCGTTTATGCTGTTATATCAAATGTTAGGAGGAATTTACGGGATAGCATGGGCAACTCCTACGGCAGATGTACTTACTACCATTCTTTCGCTCATATTTTTTGTACCATTTTGGCATAAAATTATGAATTGGGATAAAATTAAGCAGAGTGTAATTGCGGAAGAGGAGGCATAAACATGGCAAATTTGCGTCTAGGCGCTTTGGGATAGAAAATACCCAATCAGATACTAAGGCATTATTTAGCATCTGCGTAATATATGTTTGAAAACCTACGGTTGTTGTAAGGGTGTAAGAGAAAAGAACTTGACATGTAATGTACAATATGTATATTATTATATGGAAACCGGTTACTTTAATGCAAAAATATACTCAGGAATAGGAGAAAAATAATGAGAATAGGAGCATTGGAAGCTGGAGGTACGAAAATGGTATGTGCGGTTGGCGATGAAGATGGAAAGATTCTGGAAAGAGTTTCATTTGCAACCAAAAAACCGGAAGAAACGGTGATGGAAATATTAGGTTTTTTCCATCGTTTTTCGCTAGATGCCATCGGAATAGGGACATTTGGGCCGGTAGATTTGGATCGAACATCACCTACTTATGGGCATATCACGACCACTCCAAAGATTTTGTGGAGAAATTTTGATTTGCTTGGAAATATTAAAAAGGAATTTTTGATTCCGGTAGGCCTGGATACGGACGTAAATGCCTCTGCGATTGGGGAGGCAACCTATGGAGTCACCAAAGGGTTGGACAGCAGTATTTATCTTACGGTTGGAACAGGCATTGGCGTAGGGGTTATTCTGGATGGAAAAGCGGTGCATGGCATGCAGCATCCGGAAGGAGGGCATATTTTGCTGGTTAAGCATCCGGAGGATGGTTATTATACCGGGCGATGCCCATACCATGCTAATTGTTTGGAGGGACTAGCGTCGGGTCCTGCTATTGAAGAACGTTTTGGAGTAAAATCTGTAGAACTTCTGGCAGAGTCTCCGGCATGGGAAATAGAGAGCTATTATCTGGCACAGGCATTAGTGGATTTTACATTGGTCTATTCGCCTAAGAGGATTGTGCTGGGTGGCGGGGTCATGCATCAGAAGCAGCTTTTTCCGAAAATTCGGGAAAAATACAAGGATATGCTGAATGATTATGTGGATACACCATATGTAAGAGACTTGGACAATTATATTGTGCCTTGTAGTTCAGATGACAATCAGGGCATCAGGGGGTGTATCAAGATTGGTCTTGATGAATTGCAACGGTTATAAAGAAGGTGCACATAAAAAACATATAAAAATATACAAGGGAAGGAAAAAGTTGCCGGGGGGCAGCTTTTTCCTTAAAGCGTTTAAGAAGTTGTGTCCCTTTCTATAAGGGATGGCTGGATGACAATATGTTGAATGGAACCGGAACCATTACATCTTTCTTCACCGGAATCGGTTCTGCTGATTTGCTGCGCAATTAAATCAATTGCGCTTTGGGCAATGGCAGGGATGTCTTGGCTTATAGTTGTGATCGGTATAATAGACTGGGAAGAATCAGGAGAGTTATCGAAACCGATAATCTGGTATTCGTCCGGAATACATTCTCCGTGTTTGACAAGTATATTTAAAAATATATGTGCATAAGTATCGTTACAGAAGAAAAAGCCCTTTCTCTTTCCGGGGTACTTATTTTTAATAGACTGATAAATATCAAGAAGGCAGGCATAAGCCTCTTCATAGTTATCTGTGAATGAACGCAAAATCAATTCGTTTTGCAGGTTATATGCAGAACAAGTATCTGTAAATCCCTGAATACGCCCATATGCCGGAACGGAAGGGGGAACAGGGCTGTTGACGTGAAAATATATTTCACAGTTATTCCTGCGAAGAAGGTCGACAGCCATTCTCGCACCGGAGTAGTTGTTGGTATTAACACTGCTTATAAAGCGATCTTCTCTTTCGACGGTAACAACCGGCACGTTGAGCGCAGCAAGATATTCGGAAGAAAGATTATGGCTCAGGTTAATCAGCCCGATGACCTGATAAGCTAATAATTCATTCAGGCATTTCTTTTCTGCTTCACAATCATTATTTCCCAAAAAAGTAATGAATTTAAATCCATATTGTTCGTAGGTGTTAAGTACATGGTTTAGAAAATAGCTGTAGAACTGGTAAAAAAAATTGGGGACAATAATGCCTATAATCTCACTGTTTCCCTTTGCGAAAACACTGGCAAGTTTATTTTCCTGATAATTCAGCTCTTTCAAAGCCTTTGAAATCATATCAATGCTTTCCCGCGTAAGATATGAAGGGTGATTAAAGTAACGTGAAATGGTTGCTTTAGACAAACCGGTATATTGCGCAATATCGGAAAAAGTTATCGATTTTTTTTGAGAAGCCATAGTTTTCCTCGCAATTTTAAGTAGTATTTTATGATACATAGATTGGCGGTTTACACTTGTGCGATAAAAGATTTTGCCTTGAAAACCGCAATATATGAGAAAGTAACAATTCAAATCGTCGATAAAGAACAAAATATCTTTTATTCATCACATCATTTTACAAAAGTATAACATATTATTGCGTCAATGTAAATTGAATATTATGAAAAACATAGAAACCGATTACATTGTGCAAAATACACAAAAATAAAGGAATGATATGTGGTTTAATATCCAAACATAAAGATTAATTGAATAATTATACTGACGAAAAGAATAAAGAGTGTAATAATTAGGGAGAGTTAAAGAAATCGGTTCCTTGCTTGCGAAATGAGGTATGCTATGAATTATGAATTAAAAGAATTAAAAAGCTATTCGGCTACGGCTGAAAATTCCGATGCATTGTCAGGAGGGGGCGGAAAAGAAAACAATGGGAGAAAAGGGTGCCCGTGTATAGAACCGCTGGCAGCAGGAACGACAAAAGTTCTGCTTCACAAATACGGTTCGGGCACGATTCGAAAAATATGGTGTACGATTCCGCCGGAGCATCCAGAGCATTTGCGAAATCTTATTTTGCGAATGTTTTGGGATGGACAGGAAAATCCCAGTGTAGAGGTACCACTTGGTGACTTTTTCGGTATTGCCCATGGAAGACAAAGAAATATGGTAACGCCTTATGTGGGAATGCAGGATGCAAAGGGATTTAATTGTTTTATTCCAATGCCGTTTAAAAAGGAAGTTGTGATTAGTATTGAGAATGACTCTGATGTAGATGTAGATATGTTCTTTTACCAGATTGATTTTACCCTTGGTGACAGACATGGTGAGAACACCGGATTTTTTCATGCACAGTTTAGACGGGAAAATCCTTGTGAGATCAAGAAGGATTATATCGTGCTGGATGGCGTGAAAGGACGTGGCATCTATCTTGGAACAGTTCTTGGAATTCGCAATTTATACCATGATCATTTACAGGAATGGTGGGGAGAGGGAGAAGTAAAGTATTATCTTGATGATGATACTGACTTCCCTACGATTTGCGGAACGGGCCTGGAGGACTATATTGGGGGCGGATGGGGAACCAATGAAATCTGTACGCCATATCAGGGAGCTCCCATGCTGGATGATAAGCAGGGACTATACTCTTTGTATCGATTTCATCACTTTGATCCTGTCTATTTTCAGAAGAGTATAAAGGTTACCGTGCAACAGCTTGGATCTGGTGAAAGAAAGTGGGCAGAAGACTTTTATGGTGATGAAGGAGGCTGTTATAAAGCCGCAGGCTGCCCGGCAGATTCCCATCTGTGTCTCTTTGAACGGCAAGATGATTATTGTAGCGTAGCTTATTGGTATCAGGAACTTCCGACAAATCCCTTTCCGGAATTGCCGGATAGAGAAAAGAGAATGGAAGGCATCTGAAAAATGAACTGACCGGGAAGGGAAGTTACGAAGAGGTGGAAAAAACTCTCTTGGAGATTCCGAATGTGGATAAGGTGGAGCACAGGGGCGAAGAGGGCGACGGCTGTGTGAAGGTAGCTGTACTTGCTAAGGAAGATGCGGACATCAGAGAAGCATTGTTCTACGGACTGGCAGAGGCGAAGCTGCCGATTCTGGCAATGAGTCTGGCTGAGAAATCTTTGGAAGATATTTTCCTCGAATTGACAGACAATGTGGCACCGACTGAGGTGACTAAACGGAAGCTGTTTAAGAAAAAGAAAACGGAAGCGGAAGAGGAGGATAAATAAGATGTTAGCCATCTATAAGAGAGAATTAAAATCGTATTTCAATTCCTTTATCGGATTTTTGTTTATTGCAGTGACATTGTTTTTCTTCGCTTGATGAACAGATTGAGCTTACGGCAGAGAAAGCAGAGGAAATCAAAAATCTTGTTGAAGAAATGGTTTCCCTTAATGCAAATATCACTCAGAGTAGTGATGGTTTAACAGATGTCAGTGCATCAAATGCAGCTGCAACAGAAGAGGTTACAGCAAATATCCAAGAGCTTAATGCAATGATGAATGGTGTTGCCAATATTGCAAATCTCATGTTTGAGCATTCTGAGAATATGACAGAGGCTCTTAAATTCTTTAAATAATCATTATAAAAATTGCCTAATAATGAGTTATGCCATTATTAGGCAATTTTTCACCAGTTAATAGTAATAGAATCACTAATATTTGGTAAAAAAATTATATTTTTTAATAGATTTTTCCAATCAACTGTGCTATATTATAAACGTTTAAACACATAGAAGTTGAATTGAAAATTTACAAAGGAAGGAAAACTATCATGGAAAAGATCAAAAAGCGTATAGCTAACTTAAAGGTCGCAGGAAAATTAAAAGTATATCGAATGACAGTGCTTGTTATGACATTATTTTTAGTGTTAGTGGCACTGATCTCGACATTAGTGATCCGTTCAAATATAGAGAAGATCACGGAGGTCTGGTCTCCGGCATTGGAAGATCTGCAGGAGTTGGAAACAATGACTGCGAAATATAGAATCAAACAGTATCAACATCTGGTAGAATCAGATGATGCTGTTATGACCTCCTGCGAAGAAGAAATTCAGAAGTTGGAGAGTCAGATCCAGGACACCGATGCGAACTTGGAGGCAATCATGTCTGCAGACAGCGATGCTCAAAAAGGACGGGATGATTATGACGTAGCAAACACTGCATGGGAAGAATACAGGGCTGCTTCGGATGAAATTCTGAAATTAAGCCGTGAGGGCAAACAGCAGGAAGCAGCGAAACTGATGACCGGAGAGGTGTATGAAGAGTATACGTCATTTGCTGAGAAATTAACTACATTGCGTAATGAGTTCCAGGTAGAATTAGACCGGGCAAAGACCATGGCCAATGTATGCACCATCATCATATTTGTTGTGATCGTGGCATCGGGTCTTGCGATTGCTGTAGTGACAACACTGATCGGAAGGATCATTACCAATTCCATTACAGAGCCGGTAGAACAGATAGAGGCAGCAGTTGCCAGCCTGCGCAAGGGCGAACTGTCCAACGTAGAAATGCTTACCTATGAGTCTGAGGATGAGCTGGGTGGTACCATCAGGAATCTGAAAGAAGCCATGGGTATTCTGGCAGATTATGTCAGCGAGATCTCTGTGGAGGTAAAGGCAATCGCACAGGGTGACTTGACCAGAAATGGTGATGACATTACGGATTTCCTGGGCGATTTCTCAGAATTGAAGACATCACTGCTGTATATTCTGAAGCGCTTTAACAGTACCCTGACCGAGATCAGCAATCTGGCAGAACAGGTATCATCAAATGCATCAGAGGTGGAAAATGCATCAAAATCCCTGGCGGATGGTGCAACAGAGCAGGCAGGAGTCATCGAGGAATTGAATGCCACCATTGACACTGTCGTGGATCTGGCTGCAGATACAGCGAAGGAAACGCAGAGCGCATCTGCACGTGTAAAAGCCTCTGCAAATAAGGCAAACGAAGAAAAAGAAAAAATGAATGAGTTGCTCACGGAAATGGAGCACATTACAGAAATCTCCAAGGAGATCGGTAATATTATCACAGATATCGAGGATATTGCATCCCAGACCAACCTGTTATCCCTAAATGCTTCCATTGAAGCTGCCAGAGCAGGAGAAGCAGGAAGAGGCTTTGCGGTGGTTGCAGATCAGATCGGCAAGCTGGCAGCGGATAGTGCAAAGTCCGCTGTAAATACGAGAGATCTGATCGATAAGACCTTAGTGGAAATCGATAAGGGCAATAACATTACAAGAACAACAGCAGACGCATTCAATCAGATCATTGCAGATATGGAGTCCTTTGCAGAGATTGCACAGAACACCATGGAGAAAGCCAACTCCCAGGCAGAGTCCTTGGAGCAGATCGGTCAGGGAATTGAACAGCTGTCCGGCGTGGTACAAGGCAATGCAGCATCCTCAGAAGAGAATACCGCGATCAGTGTTAATCTGGCAGAGGGAGCAGCCAAGATGCAAGACCGTGTGAAGATCTTTAAGCTATTCTAGTATAACAGTTTTAAATAAACTACCCCATATCACTTGCCTATTTTCCCGATAGCACAGGCTAAAAATCCTCAGCGTAGCCCGCTACGCCTACGTTTTTTATCCTGCACTCTCAGAAAAATATTCTACGTGAATGGTGTAGTTATTTAGAAACCGTTATCCTAGAAAAATGGCAGGAATAGAGTGAAGCTGTCGGAAGGAAGGTTCTTGTTGTGATTAATGATATATTTAAAGTGTTTGGAGAGCAGACAGCAGAAATCTTATTTCAGATCATTACAGAATGTATGGATGATTACCTGTATATATTTGATCTGCAGAATAATATCTTTGAGATTTCACAGTCAGCTGTGGAACGGTTTAATATGTCGAAAAATGTTCTGACAGATGCTGCAAATGAAGTTATGAAGGTAGTGTATGAGGAAGACCGTGAGATGCTTACAAAGCATCTCGCGGATATATGCGAAGGAAGAGAAAAGGTACATAATCTTCATTACAGGTGGCTCGATAAAGAAGGTAGGCCGGTCTGGATCAACTGCCGTGGTATCGTGATCAATGATCAGCAGGGAAAGGCAGTGTATCTGATCGGGTGTCTGAATGAGACCGGCAACAAGAGAAGAGCCGATAATGTTACAGGACTGCTTGGCGGGCCGGAATTCCTTGCTTATTTGTGTTCGCAAAAGGAACCCATTTCCAAGGGCTTTTTGATGCATGTAGGAATTGATGATTTTGGAGCGATCAATAGCTCCAGGGGAGCTGATTATGGTAATTATATCCTGAAAAGCGTAGCCACTTGTATGAAGGAATGCCTTTCGGACAAGCAGAGAATTTACCATCTGGTAGCGGATCAGTATGTGATCGTGGATCTGGAAGCTTCCTCCGCAGAAGACGCTGTGGCACTGAAAGAAAAGATCACAGATAAACTTCATAATTTCATAGTAACCGAAAATTATGAAGCTATATTTTCCATTTCTATCGGTGTTGTAGATGCAGCAACATTTTGTGAGGGAACCGAAGAATGCCGCAAAAAGTTTGAATTTGCCTTGAAACAGGCAAAGGGCATGGGTAAAAACGGATTCTATGTTTTTGATCAGGATGACTATGAGGTCTTTTTGCAAAAAGGAAGAATCGTAGCAGCACTTCGTAATGCTATTGTAAACAATTATGAAGGATTTGAAGTCAATTATCAGCCGATCGTGGATTGCCAGACGGAACAGATCATTGGAGCAGAGGCACTGATGCGTTTTTCCATGATAACGGAAGAAGGACGGGAGTTTGTTTCACCGATGGAGTTTATCCCACTATTGGAAGAGACCGGATTGATCATTCCCGCCGGAAGATATATTTTGAACGAAGCTGCAGCAATGTGCTGTGAAATGCAGAAATATATTCCGGATTTCAGGATAAATGTCAATGTTTCTTATGTTCAGATCCTGCAGGGCAATGTGGAGCGGGATATTTTGGATGTGATTCAAAAGTATGCTTTAAAGCCGGAATGTTTATGCGTTGAAATGACAGAAAGCGGATTTATGGATATGACACCTTCGTTCTGCAAATTCCGTAAAAGCTTGGAAAAGAACGGGATCTCCTTCGTGATCGATGATTTTGGAACAGGATATTCTAACCTTCATTGTATCCGTGATATGAATCCGAGTTACGTGAAAATGGACAGGGATTTTACTGCCAAGGCGATGAACAGTGACAGGGATTATGAATTATATAAAAATATCATCCCCATGGTACATAGTATTAATGTCAGAATATGTGCAGAAGGCATCGAGGAAAGAGAATGGCTTCTGAAAATGAAAGAAATGAAGGTGGATTATCTGCAGGGATATTATTTTGGCAGACCCTGCGGGAAGGAACAGTTTCTACAGCAATATGCCAGTGGCATCAATGTTAAATAAAGAGAGTAAGGCAGACTCAGCTATGTGGGGCTGCCTTATTTTATGGTCTTATCAGAAGGATGAGTTCCTAACGGCTTGTCTGAGTCTCTCCAGGTCATCTACATCAGGGTGAGACAATGCACAGTCAAAATTCTGGATCAATACATCAAGATTTGCCGGATGATCAGGAGCTTCCTTCATTTTCAAGTAGCGTTCCCGCACAGACTGCGGCATTCTGCCCTGACACATATACTCTCCGACGATAACATTGCTTGCGTCAACGAACTGCTTAACCTGATTCAGGATTTTCCGGAAATAGACATCACTGCCACCAAAGCCTGCAGTTCCAAACAGAAAAATCTGTTTGTTCTTTAACTGCGATAATAGCTGTAATGTCTTGGTATCTGCATTTCCCTTGTCTGTCCAAAATCCGATATAGAGCAGTTCGGAAGAAGGGATCACTGTGTCGGACACACCGAAATACTCACATTCATCCTGTGGTAATGCCTCGTGGATCGCATCAGCCAGCACCTTGGTATTACCTGTTAAACTGCTATAAATGATGGAATATTTTTTATTCTTCATATCATGTTGTCTCCTTTCATAGGATCATGAAATTATCATATCGCATTCCTATTTTAGTTCGGAAAGCATGATTTGTCGAATGAATTTTCCATAAACATTTTACGGGGGCTGCCCCGGTATCATTTAATGAGGTAGAAAAAGTTGACAGAAGAGAAATATACGATCCGAAAGTATAAAAGAATTTTATTTTATGTGGTGATCCTTGTGCTGCTTGCAGCCTTTGTTTTAGGGCAGCGCATTTACCCCAGTGAGAGGGACACGGTCACGGAGGAAAGCATTACTTTTACGGGAACCTTTTACCGGGTGCTGGCAGACGGAACAGAAGAAGAAATCCCAGTTCCGGGCAAATGTGATGTGCCGGCAGGAGAGCTTTTGGTCATCCGGTCAGTGCTCCCGCAGGATTATAAGGAAAATACGATCGCCATCAGGTCCTCCCTGGAGAATGTGCGTATTTACATCGGAGGGGAACTGAGGACGGTGTATGATACGGAGAATACCAGACCTTTTGGGAAAAATTCTGCCAGCCGGTATGTGTTCTGCGAGACATCAGGCGAGGATGCGGGAAAGGAAGTGCGGATCGAACTGCAGTCCTTTACCCACAAGTATTCCGGTGTCGTCAATACGGTATATTGTGGGGATAAATTAGATATCTGGGCATATATGTTCCACTGCTATTTTATGGTAACTTTGATCGCCTGTACGATGTTGTTTGCCGGACTGGTCGTGCTGATCATCAGTCTGGTGCTCGATATTGTATACAAGACGAGATTTGATCTGGAGTACCTGGGATGGTGCATGATCCTGGGAGCAGTGTGGATGCTGGGGGAATCGAAGCTGCGCCAGCTGTTTGTTTCCAATGCTTCTATTCTGTCGAATATGTGCTTCTTCGTTGTGATGATCTGCCCGATTCCGATCCTGTTCTATGTTGACAGTGTGCAGCAGGGAAGATACCGGAAGGTCTATCATGTGGCAGAGTGTATCACTTGTGTGAATTTGGTACTATGCACGGCCTTACAGGTACTGAATATCGCAGATTTTATCTCGACAATGTTTTTGTCCCACATGGTGATCGCAGGAACCTTCCTGACGGTATTTATCACCATTTGCAGGGATCTTATTCAGGGAACAGCGAAACATTACAAGCTTCCGCTGATCGGACTGGTGGCTGCCATGATCGCAGTCATGCTGGAGGTGACAGCAGTGTATCGTGTTGTGTCTCTGTCCGGAATCTTTATCGCAACCGGACTGGTGGTCCTGCTGGTCGTTACTCTGATCCAGACGATGGACCGCATCCGCGAGCTGGAGCTGGCCAGGCAGAGAGAGGCAAGGGAAAGCCTGGATTATCTGACAGGTCTTCCTATGCGTCATAAGGGTGAGGCACTGATCCTTGAGAAAATGCAGAAGCAGGGTGGCTGTCTGGGATTTGTGGATATGGATAATCTGAAGAAGATCAATGATGTCTATGGACATAAGGCGGGGGATCGTGCCCTCAGACTGGTAGGAGAGGTGCTCACAGAGTGCATGGAGAATGCCGTGGTCTGCCGGCTGGGAGGAGATGAATTCCTGTTCTATCTGCCGGAGGTATCGGAAGCAGAGATAAACATGCGGGTGAGAAAGCTGTTTGACAGCTTTCGTGCGGCAAAAAATGCTGCGGCGGAGACTTCAGCGGCATCCCTGTCCTGCGGTCTGTGCATGTGCAGACAGGGAGACAACTTTGAAGAATATTATATAAAAGCGGACAAAGCATTGTATTATGTCAAACAGAACGGCAAGAATAATTACCGGTTCTATGAGGAACTGGAAGAACAGTAGCCGGATGCTGACTACAGCAAATAACAAAACCAAAAGAATGATCCAAGAAAGGGTGCCAGATAAGCAGGCATCCTTTTTCTATAAATTTTTTATTAAAAAGTTTACAAAATTTTACGATAATGTTCAAAAATATACAATTTATCAAAAGTGATGTAGACAAACAATAAAAAGATGGGTAATATGTATATGTAATCAGCCAGATGAACGAAAAGTATGTACAATATGCTACATATTTAAAGCAAGAAATATAAAATAAGGAGGAATGTTGCCGATGAAACAGTTCAGCTATATCATTAAGGATGAGATCGGTCTGCATGCACGTCCTGCGGGACTGCTCGCCAAGGAAGCGAAAAAGTATCAGAGTACAGTGACACTTTCCTGTAAGGGGAAATCAGCTGCAGCAAGCAAGCTGATGGCGATCATGGGAATGGGCGTGAAGCACGGAGACAATGTGGAAGTCACGATAGAAGGAGCGGATGAAGATACCGCCGCAGCAGAGCTTCAGAAGTTTTTCCGTGAGAACCTCTAGGAGAAGACCTGCACGACAGAGTTTGGAAGGTAGAAAATGGAAAAATATATTGGAAAATCCGTATATAAGGGAACAGCGATCGGACCTGTCAGTGTTTTGAAGAAAAAGGACAGTCTCGTTAAGAGGATCCATATCGACAATACAGCGGAAGAACTGAAACGGCTGGATGCGGCTAAGGAACGTACGATGACGCAGCTGGGGCAGTTATACGAGAAGGCTCTGCAGGAGGTCGGAGAAGTCAATGCAGCCATTTTCGAGGTGCATCAGATGATGCTCGAGGATGATGATTATCAGGATGCCATTCACAGCATGATTCAGAACGAAGAAGTGAATGCAGAGTATGCGGTGGCAGTGACCGGTGATAATTTTGCAGAGATGTTCGCCAACATGGATGATGAATATATGCAGGCCCGCTCTGCGGATGTCAGGGATATCTCCAACCGGCTCGTCCGCAATCTGTCCGGGGAGGAGCAGATTGACTGGAGTACCATGGAGCCGTCGATCATTGTGGCAGATGATCTGACTCCCAGTGAGACGGTACAGATGGATAAGAGTAAGATCCTGGCCTTTGTCACAGTACATGGCTCAACGAATTCCCATACTGCGATCCTTGCACGTATGATGAATATTCCGGCACTGATAGGGGTACCATTGGAACTGGATAAAATTCATAACGGGACCCGGGCTATTGTGGACGGCAGGGAAGCGGTATTTTACCTGGATCCTGAGGAAGAGCAGATCCGGCAGGCAGAAGCGGCACAGCAGACGGAACAGAGACTAAGAAGCCTGCTGGCAGAATACAAGGGACGTGAATCCGTGACAAAGAGCGGACGCAAGGTCAATGTATATGCAAATATCGGCAGCGTATCGGATGTGGCATATGTACTGGAGAATGATGCGGAGGGTATCGGCCTGTTCCGCAGTGAATTCTTATATCTCGGAAGGGACTCTCTTCCGGATGAGACAGAACAGTTCAATGCTTACCGTCAGGTGCTGCAGATGATGGCAGGGAAAAAGGTCATCATCCGTACCCTTGATATCGGTGCGGACAAAAATGTAGATTACCTCGGACTGGGCAAGGAAGATAATCCTGCCATGGGATACCGTGCGATCCGGATCTGTCTGGAGCAGCCGGAGATCTTCAAGACACAGCTGAGAGCACTTCTCAGGGCGGCAAAATACGGAACATTGGCTATTATGTATCCGATGATCATTTCCGTGGAGGAAGTGCTGGATATTCAGAAAATCGTGGCTGAGGTGGCTAAGGAGCTGGAGGAAGAAAAGCTTCCTTACGCAATTCCGGAACAGGGAATTATGATTGAGACTCCTGCAGCTGTCATGATGAGTGAGGAGCTGGCGGAGCATGTTGATTTCTTCAGTATCGGCACGAATGATCTGACACAGTATACTCTGGCTATCGACAGGCAGAACAACAGACTGGACAGATTCTATAATCCACATCATGAGGCAGTCCTGCGTATGATACAGATGACTGTTGACGGAGCACATAAGCATGGAAAATGGGTCGGCATCTGCGGAGAACTGGGAGCGGATACGACACTGACCACACGATTTGTGCAGATGGGAATTGATGAACTCAGTGTGGCACCGTCCATGGTGCTGAATGTCCGTAGTAAAATATGCGAAATGGAGTGAGAGATTCATGAGAATATACAAAGCGAAAGATTATGCAGATATGAGCAGAAAGGCTGCAAATATCGTATCGGCACAGGTTATCATGAAACCGAACTGTGTGCTCGGACTGGCTACGGGATCCACTCCCATCGGTCTGTATAAACAGCTGGTGGAATGGTTCCGCAAGGGAGACCTGGACTTTTCTGAGGTTATGACGGTGAACCTGGATGAATATAAGGGGCTGAGCCGGGAAAACGATCAGAGTTATTACTATTTTATGCACCAGAATCTGTTTGACCATGTGAATATCCCGGTGGAAAACACACATCTGCCGAACGGAATGGAACCGGATTCGGAGAAAGAATGCCATAGATATGCGGAACTGATCCAGTCACTGGGCGGCGTGGACCTGCAGCTTTTGGGAATTGGACATAACGGGCACATCGGCTTCAACGAACCGGGAGAGAGTTTTGACAAGCAGGTACATTGTGTGAACCTGACAGAGTCTACGATCGAAGCCAACAAGAGATTCTTCGCATCGGCGGAGGATGTCCCGAAGCAGGCATATACCATGGGGATCAAGACCATTATGCAGGCGAAGAAAATATTGATCGTAGCCAGCGGCGAAGACAAGGCGGAGATCGTACAGAAAGCTTTCTTCGGACCCATCACACCGCAGGTGCCGGCATCGGTATTACAGCTTCATAATGATGTGACACTGGTGGCAGACGAAGCAGCGCTCAGTAAGCTTTCTGAATAAGAAAGGGGAAGCTGATAGATCATGAGAATCAGAAATGCAAATATATATACAGAGGAGCATCGGTTTGTCAGAGGGGATGCAGCCGTGGAGAACGGCAGGTTCGTAAGCTGTACCGGGGATCCGGCAGGTGAGGAAGCTGTTGTGGATGCCAAAGGCATGTATCTGATACCGGGACTGGTGGATATTCATTTCCATGGTTGTAAGGGCGCAGATATGTGTGACGGCACGAAGGAAGCACTGGATGTCATCACATCATATGAAGCCTCTGTCGGTGTGACAAGTGTCTGCCCGGCTACCATGACGATCCCTAAGGATGAACTGCTGGAGGTCATGAAAAATGCCGGCAGCTATGAGTATTCCGGTGGATCCCACCTGGTGGGCATCAATATGGAAGGACCTTTTATCAGTCCGGCGAAAAAGGGTGCTCAGGCTGCAGAAAATATCATGCACTGCGATTATGAATATTTCAGCAGGCTGCAGAAAGCAGCGAACGGGCTGATTAAGCTGGTAGATATCGCACCGGAAGAGCCGGGAGCGATGGAATTTATCGACAGAGCCAAAGGAGAAGTGGTCATTTCACTGGCGCATACAGCTTCCGGCTATGATACAGCAAGGGAAGCCATAGAACATGGAGCATCTCATGCGACGCATTTGTATAATGCAATGCCGCCGCTGAACCACAGGGAGCCCGGCGTGATCGGAGCAGTGAGAGATTCAGAGAAATGTCATCCGGAGCTGATCTGTGATGGTGTACACATTCATCCGTCAGTGATCCGTGCAACATTTGCGATGTTTGGTGCTGACCGCATGATCCTGATCAGTGACAGTATGCGTGCAACGGGTCTGGAGGATGGTGAATATACGCTGGGAGGACAGCCGGTTACCGTCAGAGGCAATCTGGCTACCCTGCACGATGGCACGATCGCCGGATCGGCGACGAATCTGATGGATTGTATGCGGTTTGTAGTAAAAACAGTCGGTCTCCCGTTAGAGACGGCAGTGATGTGTGCCACGGAGAATCCGGCGAAGGAGATCGGCATTTTCAATGAAGTGGGCAGTATATCCGTTGGTAAGAGGGCAGATTTCGTACTCCTGGATGAGGAACTGAACATTGCAGCGGTATATATCGACGGAAAGGAGTTCACATGTTAGATTTTCTGAAAGGTAAGCGAAAAGGGAATTGTATCGGATCTCCCTGTAAGGGGAAGGCAGTTGCTCTTACGGAGGTACCGGATCCTACATTTTCCGAGAAAATACTGGGAGATGGATTTGCAGTGATCCCCTCTGAGGGGAAAATATATGCTCCCGCAGACGGAGAGGTGACCGTGGTATTTGATACGCTCCATGCGATCACCATGACAACGGATCAGGGAGCGGAGCTTCTGATCCACATCGGACTGGATACCGTGACACTCAAGGGAGCCCCCTTCACGGCACATGTTGCTGCCGGAGACCATGTCAAAAAGGGCGACCTTCTGCTGGATGCGGATCTGGAGAAGATTCAGGAAGCCGGACTGCATATCATCACTCCGGTTCTGGTCTGCAATACCGATGAATATAATAAGATCAGTATTCTGAAAGAGGGAGAGGTATCTCCCGGCGAGGACGTGCTCCAGATCTCTTAAGAGCGGTACGTCCGTATCAACTAATGAAACTGACCGGAACTGTTCCGGTTTAGTATAATGTAAAGGAGGAGAAATGTATGAAGTTTCTTCAAAAACTGGGTAAAGCGTTAATGCTTCCCGTAGCGGTTCTGCCGATCTGCGGTATCCTCATGGGTATTGGTTACTGGTTGTGCCCGGCAACGATGCAGGGTGGTGAGATCCAGGGTGCAGCAAATCTGATCGGTCTGTTCCTCGTAAAAGCAGGTGGTGCTTTGATCGACAACATGGCGATCCTGTTCGCCATTGGTGTAGGTGTTGGTATGTCAGAGAAAAATGACGGTACCGGAGCTATCGCAGCTCTGGCTTCCTGGCTGATGCTCACAACACTTCTGTCTACCGGATTTGTTACGACCATTATGCCCTCCATCGCTGAGGATGCTACCAAGACACTGGCATTCAATAAGATTGCGAATCCCTTTATCGGTATTATTGCCGGTATTATCGGTTCCATGTGCTACAACAAGTTCAAGGATACCAAGCTTCCTGACTGGCTGTCCTTCTTCAGTGGCAAGCGCTGCGTAGCTATCGTAGCAGGTGTGGTATCTATTCTGGCATCTGTTGTACTGCTGTTCGTATGGCCTTTACTGTTCGGCGGTCTGGTAGCTCTCGGTGAAGCCATTGAAGGTCTGGATGTAGTCGGCGCCGGTATTTATGCTTTCCTGAACCGTCTGTTGATCCCTACCGGATTACATCACGCACTGAACAACGTATTCTGGTTCGATACCATCGGACTGGGAGATCTGCAGCACTTCTGGAAAGGTGAGACAAGTGCTGATGTATCCTGGAGCCTTGGAATGTATATGTCCGGCTTCTTCCCTTGTATGATGTTCGGTATCCCCGGTGCAGCTCTGGCAATGGTAAAATGTGCAAAGCCCGCCAAGAAAAAGGCAGCGATCGGTCTGGTAGCTTCCGCAGCAATCTGTTCCTTCATCTGCGGCGTTACCGAGCCCTTTGAGTTTGCATTCATGTTCTTAGCTCCCGGACTGTATGTGATCTACGCAGCACTGTACGGCATCTTCACCATGATCACTGTAGCTCTTGGCTTCCGTGCAGGCTTCAGCTTCTCCGCAGGTGCGATGGATCTGCTGTTCTCATCCTCCCTGCCTGCAGCAGCCAGAATCTGGCTGATCATCCCTCTGGGTATCGCAGCATTTGTTGTATTCTACTTCGTATTCCTCTTCGCTATCAAGAAATGGGATCTGAAGACCCCCGGTAGAGAAGATGATGATGTAGAAGCAGAGAAGAAGATCGAGCTGGCAAATGATGATTTCGCAGCAATCGCAGCAACCATTCTGGAAGGCTGCGGCGGCAAGGACAACATTGCAAGCATTGACAACTGCATCACAAGACTGAGACTGGAAGTAAAAGACATTACCGCAGTGAATGATAAGGTGATCAAATCTGCAGGCGTAGCCGGTGTCATGAAACCCGGTAAGACCTCCGTTCAGGTAATCATCGGACCTAAGGTTCAGTTCGTAGCGGATGCATTTTCCAAGCTTTGCGAATAATAAAGCACTGATAAAACTGAATATATGACCGGAAGAAAGACCTGCTTGGGAAGACCATGCGGGTCTTTCTTATACGCAGGCCCGATGCCTGCGGGATGTATTGTAATGTAATGGAGAGAAAAGTCATGAAAAAATCAACAGGAAAGAGGGGAAACGGGGGATTTTCATTAGTAGAGCTGATCATTGTAATAGCTATCATGGCAGTGCTGGTGGGAGTATTGGCACCGCAGTATCTGGCTTATATACATAAGGCAAAGGTCGCTGCAGATCAGGCGAATCTGAAGAACTATTTTACGGAGATCCAGCTGGATTATATTACTACAGGAAAGTATAACCCGGCGATATATAGGATGTCTTCGGATAGACCGGATTCGCTGAAGCAGCGTGAAATTCATTTTCTGAACGGATCGACAGCCAAAATGCAGGCCGGATATTTCTCGGCGACAGAGGACACACGAGGGCAGGGGGGATACAATATTTATTATTATTGTGATGAGTGCCTAAGTGATAATGCTAGTGTGAAAAATAAGCATCTGGATACCTGTGCGACAACATTTCTGTGATACTGGCAAAAAGGGCGAAAAATATTGCAATTGGTGGTATAATTATTATGTAAATGTAAGATGATGCCGGAACCAAAAAATTCCGGATTTGATACGTTCAGCGGTTAAGATAACCGGGAAAGTAGGGAGTTATATGAAGATTCAGGATTTTTGTGACATGAACAAATTTGAACAGATCATGAAGAACTGGGCAAACAGCACGGGACTGGCAACCGTGGCTGTGGGTGCAGACGGAAAATACATCAGTGACTGTTATAATTTTACGGAGTTCTGTATTGATCTGACGAGAGGAAGCGCAGAGGGGAAAAAGCGCTGCGAGCAGTGTGACAGAGAAGGCCATGGTGTGTATCCCTGCCATGCGGGACTTGTGGATTTTGGTATTCCGATCATGCTGGAGGATGGAACCGTGCTGGGCAGTATTATCGGAGGACAGGTGCTGCCGGAGAATCCGGATGAGGAGAAGTTCCGTCAGACAGCGAGAGAGCTGGGAATTGATGAGGATAAATATATTAAGGCTCTGAAAAAGGTAAATGTGAAGACTAAGGAGCAGATCGACGCTTCTGCAAATCTGCTGGGTGATGTGATCAACATGTTTGTGAGAGCCAGCTACGCCAACTGGAAAAATGAGAATCTGGTAGGTGAGTTAAAGGGTGGCATCATGAAAGCTGCGGAACAGATCGAGGAAGCAACGGACAAGACCAAGGAAATCGATGGTTACAGCAAGAGACAGCAGATTCTGGCACTGAATGCTTCGATTGAGGCAGCAAGAGCCGGAGATCAGGGCAAGGGCTTCGCCGTGGTGGCAACGGAAGTACAGAAGTTAGCAAGAGATATGGCGACCTCAAGTGCGGACATTAAGAAGCTGTTGGGAGAGCTGCATGTAACGATCAACCATTTGAATCAATAGTAATTTAGAATAAAGTTTACAGGAAAACCGTTTTTCTGATCCGCAAAGGCACAGAAAGGCGGTTTTTTTGCACATTTTGCATGTTTCCTTTTGATGTGTATAAAAAAGTCGGAGAAGCTGTCCGATATTCTCAATAGAGGAACCAGGTAAACAAACGGATTTGGCATTTATTTTCAAGGAGGAAATAATTATGGCGGGAATCGGAGCAACCGGCAGCATAGGTGCGTATGCTGCGCAGAGTGATTACAGCAAGAGTACGAAGACGAAGAAGCCGGAGGTATTCGGAACATCGGATAAGACAGCTGGCACAACAAGTGCGGGAAAGCCTTCCGAAACGGCACAGACCAGGGGAAAGACTGCGGATTACGGCAGAACCATCGGTCAGCCGGAGCTGTCGGAGAAGGCTGCGAAATACTACGAACAGCTGAAAAAGAAGTACGGCAATTATGATTTTATTCTGGTCAGCCGTGACCAGAAGGAAAATGCAAAGGCAAATGCCGCGCAGTACGCCAACAGCTTTAAGACTGTGGTACTGATCGATGAAGACAAGATCGAGCGGATGGCGACAGATGAGAAATTCCGGAAGCAGTATGAGGGAATCTTAAGCGGTGCGGCTACACAGATACAGCAGTTAAAGACCAGCTTGCAGAGTTCGGGGGCGCAGGTCAAGGGTTACGGAATGCAGGTAAATGATGGCGGAACATTGTCATTTTTTGCAGTGCTGAAGAAGTCAAGCGCAGATCAGAAGGCAAGAATCGAGAAAAAAGGCGAGCAGAAGAGAGCAGAGAAAAAAGCTGCGGAGAAGAAGGCTGCTAAGAAAGAAAAGGAAGAACGGCTAAAAGACAAGAAGTCTGATAAGATAGCAGACAGCAAGGAGGAAGCCGGCACAGAGGATACGGTAACGATCAGCGCCGGTTCCATAGAAGAACTGTTGACTAAGATAGAAACCTACAATTTCAACACACGGAGTGACAGTGTACAGACCGCAGGTGAACGGCAGATCGGCCAGAACTTTGACTTCAGAGGGTAAGGTGAGGTTGTATGATTTCTATGGGGAAGCCCGGAGGTGCTTACGGAAGCGGCAATACCGGTTTGCCGCAGGCATTTTCCGGAGGAAAGAAGACGCAGAACAATCAGAAGAGTATCTTCGGAGCAAAAAATAAAAGTTCTGTTACCGATATCCGGCGGATGTTGGCGAGAGATGACCGGAACGGCCAGATGCAGGCGGCGAACAGCTGGACTCAGGATTCCATCGTTACAAGTTCCCTGAGTTACAGTGAATCGCTGCGCGATCAGAGACAGCAGACAAAAAATACAACATTAGCCCTGAAAAAACTGAAGTACCAGTTTAAAAGTATTTCGTCGAAGATACTGCGGAGCAAGACTTCCCAGGCGGCAAAGCAGGCAGCCGGGCAGGCGCGGAGAGAGATCATGCGCCTGAAGCGTCAGAAGCAGAACAGTGACAGCGACAGTGAAGAGATCGACGCAGCAATCGCTCATGCACAGGCTATGGAACGTGTGGCGAAAAAGAAAGCAAAACATCTCGAAGAAGAGGAAATGGTGAAGGCCGCCGGTGGAATCTGCCAGGGAGACCGGATCAGCGAAGAAGAAACGAAGGATGCGCAGGACGCAGAATCTGAAAACGCGCGGAATGCGGAAGAAATGTCTGTGGAAAGTTCTGAGGATGAAATGTCAAGGGATCTCTCCGCATATGAGTATGCAGGCAATGAGGCGTATGCAGGGGATAGCTATGATATATCCGACTATATTGATCTTGGCATGGATGCATTCTATGCGCAGACAGGAGACTTTATGTCGGAAATGAGCGATTTCACCTCGGAGATGATACAGGAAATGTCCGATAGCTTACGTGACCTGATGGAAGAGATGGGGCTGGATGGATTATCAGATACTGCGGTCTCTGTGAACAGGGAGATGGATTCCGCAGACCTCAAGATGATGAAGATCAAACACCGCAACAAAGAGATGAAAGACATCGTCAAGGCCGATGCGGAGTACCTGAAAGCAGTTTTCAACCACTTGGAGAAAATGAAAGACAACGTGATCATTCCCACCGGGAATACCGGAGCGGTTTCCTCCGGCATGACCGGGACTTCATTTTCCGCAGATGCTGTCGGCGTAGGCGTACCGGCGGCTCCCATGCCGGTGATCAATATTATATTATAGGGTGGACATATAAGAAGAAATTTGACATCCCGGACACTGTGTTTGTGAGACAGACACAGTGTCCGGGATGGTTTTATATAAAGACATTTTTGATTTTCGTGAAAAACCACGTGAAAACATTTTTGGATTTCGTGAAAAAGAATACAAAAATATTTTTGATTTTCGTGAAAAATAGTATACATACATTTTTGATTTTCGTGATATAATGAGTGCAAGGGAGTCAACACGCTTGCGTGATTGACGAACGACGAATTTGTTCACGATAGCTGCGAAGCAGCGTAGAGCATCGAAGATGCGAATCGTGAAATAATGAGCGTAGGCAACGTTAAAAGTTATTAAGAGGATATAAAAACATGGTATTTAAAAGAAAAATGTATGATAAATTAAAACAATGGAAAGAACTTTCCGGAGGTTCTTCTGCTGTTTTGCTGGAAGGTGCCAGACGAATAGGGAAAAGTACGATCGTAGAAGAATTTGCTAAAAACGAATATGATGATTATATGATATTGGATTTTGCAAAAGAAGGAAAAAATGTCAAAAACAATTTCCTGGAGAACATGAATGACCTGGAGACTTTTTTCAGAAACCTTTTTTTACTAAAAGGAAGAAGCCTGAAGGGGAATCATTGTGTAATTATATTTGATGAAGTACAGCTGTTTCCGCAGGCGCGTCAGGCAATCAAATATCTTGTGGCGGATGGCAGATATGAATATATAGAAACCGGATCCTTGATATCCATACGCAAGAATGTTACCGATATATTGATTCCATCGGAGGAATACCGAATCAAAATGTATCCCATGGATTTTGAAGAGTATTTATGGGCAATGGGTGATAATGTTACTTTTGAAGCGATGCAGAGTGCTTTTCAACACAGGAAACCGCTGGGAGATGCCATTCACAGAAAAATCATGCAGAAATTCCGCACTTATATGGTAGTGGGAGGAATGCCACAGGCTGTAAATGCTTTTGTGGAAGGGAAAACTTTTGCACAGATTGATTTTATAAAGAGAAATATATTAAGCCTGTATGAGGAAGATCTGGCAAAATATGATACAGAGAATCGAGAAAAAGCCTCGGTAATCTTTAAGACGATTCCGGAGCAGTTGGAGAATAAAAATTCACACTTTCGGTTTTCGTTGATAGACAAAAATGCGAGATACCAAAATTATGTCGATGCGGTGAGCTTTATTGCAGAAGCCATGATTGGAAATGAATGTATCAATGTGACAAAGCCTGAAGTAGCGTTGGAATTGTTTGCGGACCGGAGCAATTTTAAGCTTTATATGGGGGATACAGGACTTCTCGTGACACAGATCATGAGAAATAGAGAAGATACAGAGGAAGACCTGTACAAAGCACTCATATTTGATAATCTGGGAATCAATCAGGGAATGATTATGGAAAACATTGTGGCACAGATGCTAAAGGCAGCCGGCCATGATTTGTATTTTCATGAATATCAATATCTCCCGGAGGGGGCAATAAAAGAACAAAAATATGAAATTGATTTTCTTGCAGTGAAAAAGAAAAAAATTTGTCCGATAGAGGTAAAATCTTCGGGATATACATCACATAAATCCTTTGATTATCTGGGGAAAAAATATCAGATGAAAATGCAGGACAAATATATTGTGTATACGAAGGATCTTAAATACCAGGATGAAATCATGTATATTCCTCTTTACATGACAATGTTTATTTGAAAATGATTATATGAGGGCTGAGCAAATGAAGACTATGGTGTTACTGTATGATACAAGCTGTATTTACGAGATTGTGATTCTGAATTATTTTCTAAATGCGACGGGAAAAGAAATGATTTTTGTATCTCCGGAGGGAAATCCTGTCATGGCAACGGAAGGATACCGGATTGAGGCAGAGGATCGGTTGGATCACGTAAATCCGGGAGATGTGGAACTGTTGATTATTCCGGGAGGAGATATTACGCAGATCGATACTCCGGAGGTATGGGAATATTTGAAAAATGTTCACGATTCTAATGGTCGGATCGCTGCTATCTGTGCAGGTGTTGATGTGTTGGAGCATGCCGGACTGTTAGAAGATGCAGAGTCGATACATTCCTGTGAAAAAGATGTAGTGACTTCCCACCGAATCACCACTTCAAGAGCAAACGGATATGTGGATTTTGCAATTGAAGTGGCGAAGCAGATGGAACTTTTTGAGGATGAAGCAGATCTGCAGGAAACGATTGCTTTTTGGCGGGAATTTCAGCGAGTGGAATGATTATTTCCGCCCGTACAGGATTCCCATGCCGGAGATCATCCAGGGAGCAGCGGCATATCCGGGGATAAAATCCAGTTTCTTCTCAAGATTGCCGATGTAGTGAATTTCTGTGATTCCTTCTTTTTTCAATTCTTCGACAAATTCTTCCATGTCACCGTAGAGTGCTTTCTGGGAGAACATGTCCTGAAAGGAGAAGGCACCGCCCTTTTTGACTATGCGCAGAGCTTCTCTGACCACATCCCGTTTATCCTTGGCGGAACGGACTTCGTGGAAGACAAAGTTGCTGACAGTGGCATCGAAGGTCTCATCCGGATCTTCCAGATGGGCGGCATCTCCTTTGTGGAAGGTGATTCGGTCGGCAACACCCTCCGCTTTCGCATTGGCTTCACATTGCTCTTTGGCATAGTTCCACTCGGCACCCCAGTAGTCCATACCGACGAGCTTTGCCTTGGGGAAAGCCTTGGCGCAGCGGATCGTCAGTGCAGCAGCACCACAGCCGATGTCGAGCAGCGTACCTTCGCCGTCCCATTCCAGATGATCTACGAGATGCTGATGGACTTTTGCCATCATGTTGCCTTTGCCGAAGGCAAACAATTCATGACAGATGTGCATGTAAATGCCATAGACTAGGCAAATCGCGGCAAGGATGCCCAGGATCCATGTCGGAAGGGCAAGATGCAGCACCGGTCCGGTCATGCAGGCGGCAATGCCGAGCACGGCAGCAGCGGCATAGCACAGCGCCAACATTTTTTCAGGTACCCAGTTTCCGTAGTTCACGTTTTTGTTCATAACTAATCTCCTTTTTTCCAATATAACAAAAGTTATATTTGTTATTTTTTATAAAAGAAAATGCCCACCGCATTAACGGTGAGCATCCTTCTTACTCTTGAAATATGTAATTAAACTCTGCGTTCCGGCATCGGCGTGGATGCCGATGGCTTTCGTCAGGAACAGGCGGTGTTCCATATCATAATCTCCCTTGATCAATTCCAGAAATCCGTGTAACCTCATGGAGGCCAGAATCCGTAGTAATTCTTTATCGGGCACATAGCCTAGTTGTTTTTCGTAATAGCTCTGAAAGGCGGTGAACATATTATGAAAGACTACATTCCGGAAGGATTCGTATTTGCTGGCGGAGCATTTCTCCAGTACCAGCTCACATTCCTGCCTGTGCGCACAGATATATTCCATGATCTCACGTTCATTCTGCTCTGCGGTCTCAGGATGTTCCTGTTCTCTTTTGGTAATTTCATACATCATTTTCTGGTATTCGGCAATCAGGGGATCCAGAATTGCCCCCAGCAGTGCTTCCTTATTCGCAAAAGAGAAATAAAAAGCACCGGTAGTAACTCCGGCCCGTTTACAGATATCCCGGAGGTTCGCCCCGGCGTAGCCTTTTTCCAGGAATTCTTCCCTGCCGCAGCGGATTAAGTTTTCTTCCGTGATTTTCTTACGATCTGTCTCCATAACAATTGTTATATTAGCATAGACTAACTCGTGGGTCAAGAGGAGCTTTTGCATAGCATATGATTGAATCGGTATCCGGCATGGTGGAGGAGCTTTTTGTCACTGCATATTGTAAAACTGTCACTTTACTTTCTTGCTATGCTACACGTATAATGAAACACTAAGATGTTATCAATATGAGGTGGCAGGCTATGGGAAAAAACAGTGTCTTCTGGAAATGGATGATATCATATATAGCAGTCATGCTGGTATTTTTGCTATGTAACAGCATTACCTATTGGCAAGGAAAACGGATTCTGTTACGCAATCAGGAAACGGAGAACGAGAAGATTGTCGAGCAGATCTGTGATAATCTGACAAACATAGAAGAGACTATGCGGGACCTGTCTTATTCTGTGCTGGCACAGGAAGATACCATTCTTCTCGGCAAAAATTCTTACCATGGAAAAGAGGGAAGTGCGACCGGGGCTACAAAGTATTCCCGATATACATTGTGTGAGCTATTGAGAGAATATCAGAAGATCAACGGCAATTATGCATCTATTCTGTTATGTTTTGTCGATGATGAGTACATTGTTTCCAGCGATTCTGCAAATACAGAGGAGAATTACTGGCGGACCTATCAAAGCCAGTATGGAGGAATACCTAAAGAACAATGGATAGAACTGCTGCAGGGAACTTACAACAGTATTACTATGAAGTATGGAAATGAACAATATGTCTTCTTTGCGGGAACAATACAAGATAGAAAATGGGATCGCACACAAATCAATATTTTCTTTGTTTATGAACGGTCGCAACTGCAGCGAATCCTGTTCCCTTCCCAGGATGAGAGCGTATGTCTGGCACTGGACGGAGATATCTTCCTTATGGATCAAAACGGAAGCCAATGGAGCGCTGAAGATCAGGAAAATCTACAGTCTGCGATTACGGAGAAAACTGAGAGCGTTCATTTGGCAGAAGCAGATCAGACGGTACAGTTAGATTATTATGAAGGTATCAATAATTACAAGATTCTGGTGAGCCGACGAAAGGACTATTTTCATGAACTGAAAGGCTATCAGTGGAGGGTAAGTCTGATTCTGGTCAGCTTTACGACTATTGGGATTCTGCTAATGATCTATTTTCTCCGCAGAAATTACAGTCATGTAACAAAACTGTTGGAACGGCTGGAGATTAAATCGTCGCAAAGGGGAGTCGGCAATGAATTCCAGATGATTGATGGATATTTTCACCAGATGCGTCAGAATCTAAAGGAGACAGGTAACAGACTGCAGCGTCAGAATCTTATTTTTCAAAAGGAATATTTGGAGAAATTATTGCAAGGGAAAGTGCCGGAAAATGTGGAATTGATAGAAGAAATGTGTGGTATTCGTTGGTGTGGCGAACAATTTACAATCTTGCTTTTTTATATGGAAGAGATTGAACGAGATGGCAGTAGGGAATGGGATCAAGTCCATGAAAAACAGAAGGATCTTGAATTTGTGCAGTTCATTGTAGAAAATGTGAGTCATGAATTGTTCCAGAACAATGGATGTATGGTATATCCCATGATCGTCAGCGAAGTGTTGGTAATCCTTGTGAATTTCCCGGAAAACGAGACCATACACAACAGAGATATTACATTGGAAACAGTAATGCAGTTACAGGAATTCATGGATGAACATATGGACATACGATATACTGTGTCTGCGGGACAAATCTGTTGTGGAAGAGAAGGGATTGCAGATGCATATCAGCAGGCAATATACACCATGGAGACCAAGAGAATCTATGAATTGGAAGATACTGTTTTCTATGAAGACGTTAAAGTAGGACCACAGTACGGATACTATTATCCGCTGGAGACGGAGCGGGAACTGATTTGGCAGATTCGACAGCAGAATGTTGTGCGTGCAGAAGAAATTATCAGCAATCTGTATGAACAGAATGAACGTAATAATAGCAGCAATCATACAGAAGTGATTCGATATTTGGAATATGACCTGCAGTGTTCCATGCTTAAGGCATTGGAACACACACAGGATTTTCAAGAGTATCTGTATTTGCGCGGAAAGGAATGCCATGGAAAGCAGGCACTAATTGAGAGAATGTACCGAGTATGTGAAAGCCTTCAGAAGGAACAGGTCGAGGATAGGAGAGAGGAAAAGGAACTGTGTGAAAAAATCATAATGTATATACAGCAGAATATTGCGGACTGCAATCTGAATGTGACCTCAATAGCAGAACATTTTCAGATATCATCGGTCCAGATGTCTAAGACGTTCCGTAGTGTAAAGGGGCAAAAATTGCCAACATACATTTCACAGCAGAGAATTCAGAAAGCAAAAGAAATTCTCTGTTCATCGGATGATGGACTAAGCGATGTGGCAGAGAAAGCAGGATTCGGAAGCGTCAGAACACTTCTTCGCAGTTTTAAACAGAGCGAAGGAATGACACCTAGCCAGTGGAAGGATGGACAATAATTTTTGTCACTTATCGGGAGAAAAAGAATAGTATGGACACAATTTTTTGTCACTTGAAGGTGTAAGCGAGCATCGGTAAGATAAAGGCGTACACAAAAGACTGCGCAGTCTGAACCGGAAACAAAAATAAGATTCAGGAAGGACAACCTATGAAAAAGAAGACAATCAGTATTTTAATGTCAGCACTTCTTACTATGGCGGCTATGATAACCGGATGTGGCAATACAGATAATGTAGAAACAAAGGAGACTATAGAGACACAAAACGAACAGACATCTGAAGCGATGACAGAGCCCGCTTATGAACTTCTGGATTCTCTGAATAAAAAAGAAGGAGATGAACTGACAATTCCCAGAAGCAATTATGTCTCCTATCCTATGGAAGATACGGGCGAGACTCTGACCGTGTGGATGGAATACTGGGCAAGCGATGCAGCGGCATCCGCCAATGAAACGTTGTGGGCTAAGAACTGGCAGGAAATGACAGGTATCAAGGTAGAATTTATTCAGCCTACAGAGGGAAGTTCCAGTGAAGAATTCTCTACAATGATTGCAAGCGGCTCTCTGCCAGATATTATTGTATGGGAATGGACGAATAACTATACCGGTGGGCCGGCTGCTGCTGAGGCGGAAGGAGTATTGACAATCCTTGATGATTACGTACAGCCGTACGGTGCGGCAGCAGATCTGTGGCAGTATCTGCAGGATAATCCTACAGTAGACCGAGAGGTCAAAAATGACGATGGTCACTACTACTGCTTCCCGTTTATTCGCGGCAACACTTATCTCCAGTGTACTACAGGTCCTATGTATCGTGCTGATCTGTTGGAAAAGGCAGGATATACGGGTAAGCTTGAGACACTTGATGATTGGGAAGCAGCATTGACTGCATTAAAAGAGTATGGTGTTGAGAAGCCGATGGTAGTACAGTCGCTGGAATATTTGATGAGATTCATGGGAAGTGCATACGGTATTCGTGCCGGAATGTATGTGGATGACCAGACTGGAGAGATTAAAAACGGCTATACACAGGAAGCATATAAAGAGCTGATGAAGAGAGCAAACGAATGGGTTGATAAAGGGCTATTGGACGCAGAACTGTTGACTTGCGACAAGAAAACTGCCATGAGCTATATTATGAACGATCAGGCGGCTGTTACCGTAGGCGCAGGCGGAAGCTTTCTGGGAAGTATGATCAAGAGTGTGGCTGCGGATCCTCAGGCTTATAACCCGGATTTTAAGATGGCAACAGCGTCTTTCCCGGTAATGAACAGCGGAGATACTGTAATGTATGGTGGTGGTTCATACGATTATGCTACTACCAGTAATGCATCGGCGGTTATTACAGCAGACTGTAAAAATCCTGAACTTGCCGCAAAATTCCTCAACTATTGTTACAGCCAGTCAGGACATTATATGATCAATTATGGTAAAGAGGGTGAAGCATATACTATGGTGGACGGTATTCCGACCTATACGGATGAGATCATGCATAATCCGAACGGCTGGAGCGTGTCAACGGCAATGACTTATAACGGCCTGGCCAATGGAATGGGCCCGTTTGTACAGGATGCAAACTATATTTTCCAATATTATGAGACAGAGGAACAGAAACAGGCACTTCATGACTGGGCAGATGGAAATGAAAGTCAGCAGACATTGATTCCACCGATCACTTTGAAGGAAGATGAAAGTAAACAGTACAGTGTGCTGAGTACACAGATGAATACTTTTATCTCGGAATATAGTGCGAAGTTCTATACACAAGTGTTGGATGTGGACACAGAATGGGATAATTATATCAAACAGCTGAATGATATGGGAATGAATGACATGATTGGAATATATCAGTCTGCATTGGATCGGTATAACGAAAGATAATATCTCGAACGGCCGGACCGGAGGAATCCGGTGCGGCCGTTTGTTGTATTATGGGTTATCTTAAACACTGTGCATGAGAGATTTACAAGGAGAAATGCTATGACAACATTAAAAAAGATATGGAAGCAGAAAGAACTGTATCTGCTCGTACTCCCGGTGCTTCTGTACTATCTATTATTCCATTATAAACCGATGTACGGATTGATCATCGCATTTATGGATTACAGCCCACGAAGAGGAATCTCAGGAAGCGACTGGGTAGGATTACAGCATTTTATCAGCTTTTTTCAAAGTATTTATTTTAAGAGATTGTTGGGGAATACTCTGAAGATCAGTCTGGCAACGATTGTATTTGGATTCCCGGCACCGATTATTCTCGCATTGCTGATGAATGAACTGCGGAGCAAAAAATTTTCGCGTATAACGCAGACGATTACCTATATGCCACATTTTATTTCCACAGTTGTCATTTGTTCTATGATTCGGGAATTTATAAAACCGGAGGGATTCATCACACAGATTCTGGTTCATTTGTTTAACTATAGCGGCAAAAACCTGTTAAGTGGACCTGAGAATTTCCTGCCAATCTATGTGATCAGCGACATCTGGCAGGGGATAGGATGGGGCTCGATTGTCTACTTGGCGGCTCTGACAGCAGTAGATACAGAATTATATGAAGCAGCGCAGATTGACGGAGCCGGTCGATGGAAACAGATGCTGCATATCACATTGCCCGGAATCATGCCGACGATCATTATTATGCTGATCATGAGACTGGGACAGGTAATGAGTGTTGGATATGAGAAGATCATTCTGTTGTATAACGAAGGTATTTATGAGACTGCTGATGTTATTTCGACGTATGTATACCGCATGGGTCTGGTGGATCGACAATATTCCTTCTCTGCTGCGGTAGGTCTGTTCAATTCAGTAGTGAATTTCGTATTGGTCATTCTGGCAAACCATATTAGTAAGAAGGTCAGCGATACCAGTTTATGGTAAAAGGTAACAAGGCTAGGAGGAACAGGAACAGATGAAAATGAAGACATTGAACAGAACGATCAGGAGAAGTAGCGGAGAAAAAATATTTGACATATTTAATGTATGTTTTATGGTTTTAATGATGATCATATGCATATATCCATTTTGGTATGTAATATGTGCATCTTTCAGTAAAGCATCCTTACTCATGGGGCATCCTGGAATTTTGTTCCGCCCATTGGGATTCACAACGGAGGCTTATAGGAAAGTTTTCTCTAATTCCAGAATATGGATTGGATATGCTAATACTATATTTTATGTGATTGCCGGAACATTGATTAATCTCGTTACGACGGTACTGGGGGCCTATTTCTTGTCCAGAAAGGATGTGCCTGGGCAAAAGACCATTACAGTATTGATTATGTTTACAATGTATTTTTCCGGGGGACTAATTCCGCAGTTTTTGAATATTCAACAGTTAGGATTGTATGATACGAGATGGGCAATTTTGTTGCCGGGAGCAGTCAGCACATTTAATCTGATCATTATGCGTACTTCAATGGCATCCATAGACAGCAGCCTGGAGGAATCTGCCCGACTGGACGGGGCAAATCATTTTACGATCCTGACACGGATTATGGTACCTCTGACGAAACCAACCATGGCAGTACTTGTGCTGTACTACGGTGTCGGACATTGGAATTCCTGGTTCAGTGCCATGATCTATCTGGATGATCATAACAAAGAACCGCTGCAGCTGGTAATCCGCCAGATTCTGATACTGAGCAGTGGATTATCGGGAATGGGAGATTCGGATACTGAACTGATCGCGGAAGCTATCAAATATGCTACCATTGTAGTGGCAACGGCACCGATTCTGGTGCTGTATCCATTCCTACAGAAATATTTTGTCAAGGGAATGATGGTTGGATCCGTGAAAGGATAACCGAGGAGGCTGAAGGATGATAGACAAAAATACAATGATAGAAAAACTGGATGAGAAGCACCTTATGCTAGACAGAAATGCAGATCCAGGAAGTACATGGTGTTTTCGTTCGTGGCAAGAGCTTTTCCATTCCGGGAAAATACAGGACGGAACACAGGAAGAGCCGATGACAGTGTATCTGATGCCGGATGTCTACTGGCTGCATGACCCGGAGGATCAGAAAATATTCCGTGGAGCAGAGGGGGATTTCCTGCCCTATGAGCAGAAAATAAGCTGTAACTGGCTGCGCCTCATCGGATTATCTGAACATCCGGAGGAGGTTGTAATTGCAGCCAACAAAGGACAATCCCATGGCTGCATCGGTAATTACACCATGCTACACTTTGAAGGCGATGGATTGTATCTAGAGAATCTTACCATTGGAAATTATTGTAATGTGGACCTGAATTATCCGGGGGATATATCAAAGAATAAGAAAAAGCGCTGCGCGGCGATTACACAGGCACAATTGGGAGATGTGAAAGGAGACCGGTTTTATGCGAAAAACTGTCGCTTTGTCAGCCGCCTGAATCTTTGTCCCATTTGCGGTGCCAGGAGAAGTCTCTATGAGAATTGTCATTTTGAATCTACAGATGATGCTCTGAACGGCAACGCAGTGTATTTAGGATGTGATTTTGATTTTTATGGGGAATGCCCGATTTCTGCGACAGATGGCACGGGGAGTGCTTTTCTGGATTGCCGGTTCCGCATTCGCGGACATCGGGACCGCAACGGTGCAGATCAGTATTTCATGAAGGGACAGGGAACAATATATGTGATAAATTGCAGATTTGAGGACATGAGGGACGAGAGTACAGATCACTCACGACCATTATGGGTGCAATGGACGCGCTATCCCCAACCTGAGACAGTATGCTATGTGTATGGGAACGATACACCGATAGGGCCAGCGGAACATACAGTGGATCTGACCGGTAAGCCGGGATTAGCAGCTTTTCTGACAGAAGGGGAAGCGACAAAGTATAATATCAGAAATTTATTGTGCGGAACCGATGGTTGGGATCCTCTTGGAGAGGGAAAGGCGAGCGGAAAAGAATTGTTGCCGATACAGTTGGTATTAAATCAAAGCATGCTGACATTAACAGAAGAACATCGTAGTAGAAACGTGTGTGTCACAGCCAGATATTTCAGTGGGGAGATAACGGAAAAATTGAATTTGACGTTTGAGATGGTCGGAGATGAGGAAGCGCAATTGGGAATCAGTCTGCTGAAGCAGGGTCACACACTGATACTCAGTGGGGAAAATGACGGGACCGGCATCTTACAGGGCATATTGCTCGCACGTACGGATACCGGGTTGATGGCAATGGCTGAGGTTGCGGTGACACCAACGACTCGTCCCGCACCGGGGTGGATTCAGCATCCTCATATCCTATGGCAGTCGGGAAAATTTGTACTTCATTATGAATTGGAGAGGAAAGGGGCAGAGGATGCCTCGCTGATCTCCTGGGAATTGGAGAAGGATGGAGAGCGTCAGCGAGTCTCTGTCAGTCGTCCCGGTGTGGAGAACCTCGAGTATTTCCCCGGAAATGAGGCGATTGGTGCAGCAGTGTATGTTCAGATTATACCAAAACTAAACTGCAGTCTACCTGCAGAGACGGTGGAATTGTGTGCCTGTAAGGAAATGAACGCAAATATGATTACTAATCCGTGTCAGATCCAGACGGATTTTTCGAATTTCCCAACTGAACGTCAGCCACTGATTCGGTCAGGGTGGTGGACAAGAGATTTTTATACACCGCGGGAACCTCTTACAGAGTGGAGAAAATGGGAACAGAAATTGCCTGATATGCCATGGGTATATCGTATGGCGGGAAACGGTTGTGTAGGGGCAGGCCTGATGCCTGCTATACAAGGGGTGATGTTGTTTTATACATTTCAGAAAGAAGCTGGCAATATGAAAACGGAGATATTATTGGATCCCGCGAAGACATTCGGTCAGGGCTTTGGAAGTGCCGGACAATATATGGACGTATGTGTGGGATTTGATCCTGAATCCATGACTGGTCCTGCGTTCAGGATCTTGCGTTCACCGGATATTTCCAATGGAGTGGAAGTGTTCCCGGTATACTATAAGAACGGGCTTACGACATTGCCGGAGACAAGAAGATATACGGCAGGATTTGTGACCGGCTGTCATATTGAGACAGAGATCAATAACCGGAGTCTGAAAGTGCATCTGTGGACGGAAAAAGAGCTTTCTACAGGAATCTTAGAATATCCATCGGATATTACTATGGAGACCGGGGCAGTACCTGCGGGCGGAAGTATGGGGATATTGCATACTGGTACCTGTGGAGGCGGAGGATGGCAGAATACAGTGATGCTACATGGTATTCGTGCACAGCTTATGGACTGATATAGTCTTAATATTCGTAAATATCGCTTTTCACCTATCAAGTGAACCATAAAAAAATATAATAGAAAAGAAGATACAGCACAAAGTAGCAATAGTTTCTCACATATGAGAAACTATTGCTACTTTACACTGAAAGTTCTATAATAAAAGAAACGGAGGTGGATGAAATGATTGCTCGACCCAGATATATGAAGATTATCAAAGATTTTATGGATAAACCCGTTATAAAAGTAATTACCGGGATGCGGCGAAGTGGGAAAAGTGCTTTGTTGGAACTGACAAAGCAGGAACTGCTTAACATAGGTAAGACTCCGGATAATATTATATATATAAATTTTGAATCGTTAAGATACGAATACTTGAAGGAATACAGAGCATTGTATCAACACCTGATAGAGCTTGGAGACAAGACAACTGGAAAATTGTACATTCTTCTGGATGAGATACAGGAGGTAGATGGCTGGCAACAGGTAATTAACTCTCTGCGTGTGGATATGGACTGTGACATTTATGTGACTGGGTCAAATGCAAGACTGCTATCCGGTGAACTGGCTACATTGTTAGCCGGCAGATATGTGGAAATCAGAGTATATCCGTTGGACTTTAAGGAATATCTTAAGTTCGCCGAGACAAACGAAGGAGAGGCTGGACTGACACGACAGGAGCATTTTGCCAATTATGTCAGATTTGGAGGTTTGCCGGGAATTCATCAGATGACATGGGAGGAAGACAGAATCATACAATACCTTCAGGATATTTATAACTCAGTGCTGTTAAAGGATGTAATTGCAAGAAATAATATCAGGGATACCGTATTATTGGAAAATATTGTCAAATATATCATGGATAATATTGGAAATACATTTTCGGCAAAAACGATTTCTGACTTTTTAAAAAGTCAGGGACGAAAGCTAAGTACAGAGACTGTTTATAATTATCTGAAGGCCTTGGCAAATGCGTTTTTGATTGCAAAGGTAGCGCGATTTGATATTAAGGGAAAGAAAATACTGGAAACACAGGAAAAGTATTATTTGTCCGATCTTGGAATCAGACATGCGGTTATGGGATACCGAGACAATGATATTGCAGGAGTATTGGAGAATATTGTGTACTTGGAACTTCTTCGCAGAGAGTACGCGGTAAATATCGGAAAACAAGGCACTACGGAAGTGGACTTTGTGGCAAACAGACGGGATGAAAGACTGTACGTTCAGGTATGCTATATTCTTACACCTGAAAATACAAATCGGGAATTTGCTCCTCTAGAAGCAATTGCAGACAATTATGAAAAAATGATACTGTCTATGGATTCCTTATTGCACATTAACAGAGGAGGTATACGGCAAAAAAATATTTTAGATTTTTTGCTGGAAAATGAAAAGATATTTTAGATTGGGAAGGACGGATAATTTATGAGTGATATTAAGAATTGGCAGACTGAATTGGATGAATATATCCGTCAGGGGGAACCGAATGAGGTAGAAAAGAGTAATGCCTGGAAAACAGCAATCGGGCTCCAGAGTGTAGACGGGTTAAAAGTATCGGAATACCTTTTAAACACTGCAAAAGAGCACATCGAAGGAAAAATCAGTATTACTGATGCAGATAAAAGAATTCAAACCTATTATGAGGTCAGAGCTGATAGAAGTGAGATAGAAACTGATGAGAAAGAGGCGGATATTGTCTCTGTAAGGATTGCAAAGCTTTTAGGGGAGAAAACTTTTCAGTTTTCACCGGCGGAGTTTAGAAATATTCATGCAAGACTGTTTTCCGGTGTATTTAAACAGGCAGGAAAAATCAGAGATTATAATATAACAAAAAAGGAATGGGTATTAAAAGGTGATACGGTTATCTATGCATCTTTTGATAGTATAAGAGAAACATTGGAATATGATTTCCAACAGGAAAAAGATTTTTCTTACGAGGGCTTGTCTTTGGAAAAATGTGTGAAGCATATTGCAAAATTTACATCCGATATATGGCAAATTCATCCGTTCTGTGAGGGAAATACCAGAACAACAGCAGTATTTATCATCAAGTATTTAAAGACCTTTGGCTTTCAAATCAGTAATAGGGCATTTGCAGAAAATTCATGGTTCTTCAGAAATGCATTAGTCAGAGCCAATTACAATGATTGGAAAAACAATGTGTATGAAACTACCGAATTTCTGGAAATGTTTTTTGAAAATTTATTGTTGAATAAACACCATGAATTGAAAAACAGATATATGCATCTTGATTATAGAAAGGGAAATAGTGTTCAAAGTGCCAAAAATGAGAGCCCAAAGTGCCAAAATGGCACTTTGGATTTGACGCTAGAAGAAATGGCACTTTTGAATATTCTCAAAGCAGAACCAACAATCACTCAGAAGGGGATAGCAGAACTTTCCGGGAAATCAGAGAGGACGATTAAGCGCAGAACAATAGAGTTACAGGAGAAAGGGTACATCTGCCGGGAGAATGGTAAGCGAAATGGTAAATGGACGATTTTGATTGATATGTAATAAAAGTGATGAAAGGCATCGGAACATCCGGTGCCTTTTTAAACATTTGGGAACCTTTTTACCGTCCGGCGACTCATATAGTATGAAGCCGGCGAAGAGAAGGAGGTGTTACCTTGTCAGTTATGACAAAAGAGGAATTTGCGCGGGAAGTGCGGGGCTATACCCTGCATATGTACCGACTGGCATATTCTATTCTGAATAACAGTACGGATGCGGAGGACGCTGTCAGTGAAGCGGTACTGCATGCCTATGAAAAGTTAAGGACACTGCGGGATCCGGACAGCTTTAAAAACTGGATCTTACAGATCACGGCAAATGAAGCGGAAAAGATCCTGTGAAGACAGTGCTCTATTATGAGCCACTCGTAAAATAGAGTGACAATAAACTGGCGACACCGGGAAAACGATGCCGCCAGTTTTATAGTTCCAGACTGTTAAGTTTCCATCTGCTCAATTGTGCATTTACAGTGGTTATGTTATAAAAAGACCAGAAATAACAGAAAGCGGTCGCTTGGGTGAAAAAGTAGTAGATTCAGGGGTGAAATTTTGTTATGCTGTTTGTAACAAACGGAGTATAAAAGTCGTCAATATAGATAGAAGGGAAACAAAGGAGGGGCTTATGAAGAAGATTAACGTAAAAGCAACCATTTTTCTCAGTGCAATCGTATTGGTGGTAGTGGTACTTCTGCTGAATCTCATCGAATTCCGCAAAACGGTGGATTTCACGGTGCCGGGGATTCAGATGCCGAAGGAGAATGCCTACGGGAAGCAGGAAGAGGTACAGGTGAGTGTTAACGGAACTTATTATTACCGGGTACTGCCCTGGATCCACGGCAGCACTTTCCATGGGCAGATATCTTTCGTTGGAGAGGGAGAGGAACCGCAGAATTATTTCTTTACCTATGGAGCAAGCAGAGGATTTCTGAAGGAGGGAAGAGGGGCTGGCTGGATCGGAACCCCGGATGCTCAGACTACCGTAGCGATTTATCAGGCGGTACAGAATGTGGAAAAAGGGATGATATCCGTAGAGAATCCCGCCAGCTACGTTTTATATCCGGCGGCAACACCGGAAGAAGCCTATGCCATAGCGGATATATGGTATCCGGGAATGCTGGAGAATGAAGCAAAGACAGCATTCTGCGCGGCTTTTTTGCCGGAGGAATGTCCTCAGAAGATTGGCTGCAGCTTCTGTGCGGAGGATTACGATTATGTGGAAGATGTCGATACCGTAGAGCAGCTGTGGCAGGAATTTATACAACTTTCCGGAAAAGTGACGTCAGATCCGATCCCGCCGGAAGAGATGGTGGAAGGTGTGGGATATTTTCAGTTTGTCTATGCAGACGGTGAGACAAGGATCTTTCGCTACGCGTCGGAAGAACAGGGATTATGGATAGGTGAGGACGAACGCTGCCTGGTGGACGGCCAGGCTTTCTATGACTGGCAGGAGCGTCTGATGGAAGCGGTGCAGAAGTAAGCACGGGAAGGAGAGGGGCGGAAATCTGCTCCATTCGCAGCAGATCCCACATCGGACAGGGGTATGCGAAGCAGTATGGTGAGGAACTGCGGCAGTATTGGGAAGCAACCAATGAGGTTTTTGTGTGGATCAGTGAACAGTATCAGAAACCGTTATATGTCACTTCGGATGTGACCATAGGAGATGGAAAGACAGTGATCTCTTTCCGGGGGACCGGCACTTCCATGACTACCGGAGAGACAGAGGAAATCCATAGAGACTGCGTGCTGGATTTTGAAATGCATGCGGAGGTATTGCGCTCGGAAGAAGAGCCGGAGCTGACAGTAAGTGACTGGAATCCGGAAGAAGAGGGACAACAGAATCAGGCAGAAACGATTTATGACCCTGAGGCGGGTGTGACTGTGACCCTGCGGGATATTTCCAATATAGGCGCCAGTATTGTCATCCGGCGGGAGGATGAGGATGACGGGACAGAGGTGACCTATGGAGATGCCTATATCCTACAGCGCAGGATCGAAGGAGAATGGCAGGATGCGGAGACGATCATAGACGATTACGGATTTACGATGATAGGTCATACGGTGGGCTGCGGGGAGGAAGTCTCAAACTTTTACAAATGGGACTGGCTTTACGGAGTATTGGAGCCGGGAGAGTACCGGATGGTGTACGATGTCTTCCGGAAAACAGAGGGCGCGGGGAGTGCTCAGAAATACCGGGAGTACATCCGTTTTCAACTTTAAAGGAATCAGATTTCTTACTTGACAGATGGGTCGGTAGAATGTAGACTATAATTACAAAGAGTCTATGAAACATCGACTATGCCTTGCCGGGGGGCAGGACAGGAGGGGCTTATGGGTGAGAATATCTACAGAATATTTGACGGTGTATGGAACTTAAGTCTGGTGGGAGGATACTGCGTGCTGCTGGTGATCCTCGCCAGACTTTTGTTGCAAAAAGCACCAAAATGGTGCTCCTATCTGTTATGGGGAATCGTGTTTGTGCGGTTGTGCTGTCCGATACTACCGGAGACAGGAATCAGTCTGATTCCGGACAAATTGCTGTCTGTGGGGACAGAGATGACGTCCGGGCAGCAGACAGTCGGTCCGGGCAGTCATGGTTATGCAGAGGCCAACGATACGAAGGATATCGGAGATGTCCTGCGGCGGGAGTACGATGCAGAGGAAGTACCGGACAGCCAGGCGGCAGAAAAAACGATGGCTGGTGGAAATGACAATACTGTCATGAACGCTGACGGCACGCAGGATTTTTCCCTGGGAACTGCGAGAACAGAAAGTGGAGCTACGGTTGCAGAGGTGGCAGCCAGTGGAACAGATGCAGTGATTTCGGAAACATCTGCCGGAACGGGTACTGACGCCCGCGCATGGACATACCCGGTGTGGTTTCGTGTATTATCCATGGTATGGTTGGCAGGAATGCTTGGCTTCCTGGGATATCATGCTTATTCTTACCTGCGTATGCGTAACCGGATTCACCGACCCGACAGCGGTGTCAGACAGGTGGAACCGGGGATCTGTGAGATCGATGGAGGACATCTGTCCTTCGTCATGGGGCTGGTCCATCCGGTAATTTATCTCTCTTCGGGTCTGGATCCGGAGAGCAGAAACGTTGTGCTGTGCCACGAGAGAGTGCATTTGCAGCGCAGGGATTATCTGTTTAAGCCTGCGGCGTTGGTGATCTGCTGTGTGCACTGGTTCAACCCACTGGTGTGGCTGGCATTTTATCTGATGAATATGGACTGTGAGATGTCCTGCGATGAAAAAGTTGTGAAGCTCCTCGGTGAAGAGAGCAAGAAAATTTATTCCTATACATTGTTGGAAGAGGCTTCCGGCGGAGAATGGAAGCGTTATCGGGGCGGTTCTATCTGTGCCTTGCTTTCTTTTGGTGAAGATCATGTGAAGAACAGGATCCGTCATGTGCTTGACTATCGCAAGCCGCCATTCTGGGTCATGATTGGCGCGGCAGCAGTGATCGCGGTGCTGGTGGTGTGCCTGTGCAGTAACCCGGGTAGTGGAACGGATGCAGCGGATGTTGCAAATGCGGATAGCGGTGCAGAGACTGAGGCAGATGCGGCGCGGGCAACCGACGGGGCAGATGCAACCGAGGAAGCTGCAACAGGGGAGTTTGCGACGGATGAAGTGGATTATGAGGCTGCCAAAACGGAATGGCTGACGGTATTTGAGCAGGGTATCCACAGCAGGGAAGAGTTCAGTGCCCTGTTTGATGTGACTGCCTTGGAGGATGCCCGGTCTTTTGCCGGACAGGACGGCATCCAGTATCTTGGCTACGATGGTGTTGCGGCGCGGAAACTGCATCAGCGGATTTTAGACGGAGATGCCGCTGCCCATGAGACCTACAAGGATCCGGTGAAGGCTGCGGAAGTTCTGCTGAATCTACAGGGTGGCAGCGGGGAAATGACGGAACTGCTCTATGAAGCCGGGAGGCAGTATTTATTTTTCCAAAAGGATTCCACAAGACCCGGCGAAGGCTCTGTGGCAAACGTACATTATATTTTTGCAGATGGATCCGCTATCGATATTCCCATGGTATTCGCGGAGGAGAGCAGTCAGATCTGGCTGCTGTCACTGGGAGATATCGACAGTAAAGGACGGCATTCTTACGGTCCTCTGGACGGAGAAAATCAGGCCAGAGTGGTCTATGCGGAATACGGACCCAGGGATGAAGATTGGGCTACCGTGGCAGAACTGTCGAAAAAATGGGTGTATGTAAAGGTATCCCCCGGATCTTTTGCGGATGTTGCTGCTACTTATCAGGTCTCCAGCTACGGTATTTATGCGGCTACTGGGGACGACGCCGGACTGAATTGTATGGTTTCTGGATATATAGCGCCGGGATGTGCGGCAGAGGGACGTTCCACGGTTTACCAGAATGTGGGAAATTACTATACGTCTGACAGTTACAGACAGGAGATGGCTTATCTGAAGCAACAGGATAGTGTCCGATTGTACTATTTTGCAGCTTCTGATTATCAGGAGGGAGATCTGGACATCTGGATCGACACGATCCGGGAATATGATACTTCGGGACAGACCGGAGAAAACGGGGTCACGGACTGGAAGCTGCCGTCGGAGGCGCAGGATTTCTCCGCAGACATGCTTACTGCGGAAGACGGTTATTGGATCCTGAGTCAGAGCAGCGGAACCGCCCAGATGAAACTTCCGCTTCTGTCCAACCAGCCGGTCTGGAACGGGAAGGTGGCGGCAGATCTGACGACAGAGGAAGCGGATGCTTATGCAGCAGCACAGAGACGGGATATTATGACGAATGTGGGAGTCGTATTCGATCTGTCTGAGCGAGCGGAGCAGGAGACTTATGCCCTGTTGGATCTGGACGGAGACGGAACCGCAGAGAAACTTCTGCTGCGTTCGAGAATGGCACAGGCAGTAAACGAAGTGGATCATTCGCCGCTGGATCAATATATATTTGCGGTGAATACCATGCGAGGCGAGACGCGGACGGCACAGAATCTGGGAAACAGCATTTACGCCTTCACTCCTGATGGCAGACAGATATTGCTGGCACTGATGCGTAGGGACGAGTTCGGACAGTGCGAGAGTTTCCTGTTCAGCTATGAGAACGGGGAATTACAGGAGGTAGGAAGCTTCGCACAGGATATCCGGGAAATCTGGGTGGAAAACGGCCAGATCATCACCACCCAAAGCTATGATTATATCCTGCAGAGAGAGAATCTGCGGATCGTATACCGCATTGGAAGTGACGGAAGACTGGCGGAGATTCCCACAGACCGCTATGATCTGCCGGAGCAGGCGGTCCTGCACGGACTCAATAAGGATCTGGAAGTCTGCCGGACTCCGGATGCCGGCAGCGAACGCTTTACCATCAACGCAGATCACGGAGTCTATTTCCTTTATCTAGATGCCGGCAGACAGTGGCTCTGCGTGGAGACCGAGAACAGTGTGACCGGGTGGCTTAAGCTGGCGGATTACACTTATGAAGAAGCTTTGGCGACTTTTAATGACTTGATGCCATATGGCGGGTAAAAACAATTTATACTGGATCTTAGAGATTTGGTAGTATGCAGATACGGCACAGCCCTATTCCCTGAAGATTCTGTCCGAGACGAACAACAATGTCACCATGGCGTATGAATGGTACAACGCAGCCGGACACCTGTTTTATGTTTGCCTATGATCTGGAAAATGAGAAACTGCTGTGGCGAAGTGCAGACCAGACCTATAACAGCATGAACTTTCTCGTGAAAGGGGACGTGATCTTCTGCGGCTATGGCTTTACCGCAGAGGACGATTATCTCTATCAGCTGGATAAAAACACCGGAGAAGTGATCGACCGCCTGCCTCTGAAAAAGATGCCGGACCTCATGGCAGTGAAGGATGACCGGCTGTATGTGCATACCTATAGTTATGATTATGTGATCGAGGTGCAATAATGTAAAAATGTGTTGCCGTAGCAGGACAACATGAAATAAAGGGGGTGCGCTATCAGCACCCCAATATACTTAAAATCGTCTGTGCATATATCCGGATCGAAAAATCATTCGGATGATTGATACAGTTTCCGGTTAATTCCAGATAATGCTTTTTATGGGCAACAAGCTCGCGGAACATGGAGTGCGCCGGAGCAACACATATGCCTTCTGATTCTGCGGCAATTTGGTACAGAGCATCCTGCTGCGCGGGAAGTTGATTATGCTGGAAGCCGCGTATCTCCGGATTCGGAATCATAGGAGATACCAGCAGAAATTCACAGTCGGGATGTTCACTCCGAATCGTCTGAATAATGGACAGAATAGCTGTCTTGTAAACTTCGGCAGGTTCCTGCATACTATTCATTCCAAAACCTAATATCACCAGATCCGGTTTACAGGGGCATATCAGCTTTTGGGCATTTTCCACGCCCCATTGTACGGTGGAGCCTCCGGCAGCCCGGTTCTTTTTGATAATATGACTTTGCGGATAGCGGTGCTGTAAGCTGTTGCTGACAAGCTCTGCCCAGGCGGGCTGATAAGGGGCGTGCCAGAGAGTAACATGATAATCTTCCAAAGTGACCATATCTATTGCAGATTCATTGCAACCGCTGGCTTCCCAGCCAGCAGTAATACTATCTCCATAAAATACTAAATGAAAATCTCCACCATTCTGTAATTTTTGCATACTTTGCGGCAGAAGAGAAGAACTGTCGACTGGAGAAAAACTGTCCCAGACAGTTTTATGTGTATACGTAACGAGTATCTGCCAGCGGTATACATCGGAGACGACTTCCATGTAATGTTCTCCATCCGGTAGACGGACCCATGCTGTCTCGGGAACTCCGGTAAAGGGTTTACAGTAAATGTCACGGGAAAGAATGGGAATGCGGGAATGCTCTGTAAGGATCAGCCTGGAATCTTCCCGTATGTAATCTGTTCCCTCTTCATAAAAGACACTGCCGTCAAAGGATGTGACAGACAAAATATGTTCCGGTTGATAGAGTAACTGACCACCGGCAATGTGCCCTTCAGCATCTTCAGAAAAGCAGATCGGCTCCTGATATACGAAATTCCCTTTCCAAATACGTGTCAATATTCCCATAATCATATCTTCCTTTCAAATCGTTCTTTATTACCAATCTTCTGATTTGTATATTTTACAAGGATATTTCCATTACAAAATTGGATTATTTTGTTCTATTTTAAAAAATTACTATACTTTGACCGGTTGTTTTTCCTGTATTATGATAAGAGAGAAAGCATGTCCGGGAGGTGCGTAGAATGAAAATAATACACAGTTTCACAATGCGTGTTCTGATGATTATGGTCTCGCTGTTACTATTGTTTTGTGCGGTCAGTACAATAGCATGGTATCGGAGTTTTACCCAAGAAGCCGTGGAAACAGCAGAAGAACATATGGATACGGTGATTGAAACATTGAATGAAATGTTTGATGAAAAATTGCGGGAGATTGATTATACAACTGCGTTTATTTCAAATAAAGTCCGGACAACGCAGAATGACAGTATTGTTCAGTTCCTGACGGCTTCGGAACCGAATATGCAGGTTTCGTCCAGACAGTCGGCACAGAATTATTTATTTAACCGGTGCAATTTTAAGGCGTATTTGAACGGAATGGCAATCTATGGACTGGATGGAAGAACCTGTACCTATGGAATTACGACACCCTATGATGAAGTGGCGGATACGGAATGGTTCGAGAGCATAAAAAACGGGGAGAAAGACGTAGTGTATCTGACACCACGGGCGTATACAGAAAAACAGCCGTCTCCCAAAAACAGCTATGTATTTTCAATTGTTCGTCCTGTATTTTATGGGAGCCGGATCGTGGGAGTTATCAAAGCTGACATCAAGAGCAGCTTGTTGGAGACGATATTTGATATCCGGGAAATGAAAGGATATTCACTTTATGTATTTGACAGAGATACCAAAGAGACTGTGTACAGTCCGGAAGAAACGAATTTCTTAAATGTATCGGATTTCTGTGATTCCATACCGGAAGGAGATGGAACTTTCACAAAAAGACAGGGCGGGGTGACCTGGCTGGTTGTTTATACTACTTCGGAAGTTGCACCGTGGCAAATCGTAGGTGTGGTACAGCAGAGTACAGTTCTCGCCGGTTTTTTGCAGGTTAGGAATCAGATGACGGTTATGGTGATCTTATTTGTCATTGTGTTTGCTTTAATTGCTTTTGTAGTCTCTTATTATCTGACAAAAGATCTTCGCAAACTGACGGGAGCAGTGGAAAAGATTGGTGATGACTGCTTGGAATTGCCGATATCTATTAAACGTAGGGATGAGGTAGGAATTTTATATCAACAGATTCGGACTATGTTGGAGAGAATCAGGGATCTGATTACAAATATTCGCAAGGTGGAGGAAGAAAAGAGAATTTCTGAGATTGAAATGTTGTCCATACAGATCAATCCCCATTTTTTGTATAATACATTGCATACTATAAAGGTGTTATCTATTATGCAGGGGGTAGAGAATATCCAGACAGTTTCAGATGCGTTATCGAGAATGCTTCATTTGAATTTGGATGCTCGGAAATTTATCAGTATTGCCGAGGAGGAAAAATATTTACAGGATTATCTGGATATCCAGCAGTATAGATATGTCGGGAAACTGACCTATAGTATTTCCATTGAAGATTCGGTAAAAGGATGTGTATTGCCAAAACTGCTGATACAGCCAATCGTGGAAAATGCATTGCAGCATGGAATCTCGAAGGAACAGTCGGTAGGTATGGTACAGATCAGGGTATATGGAGAAGAGGAGGAACTTCATATACTGGTACGGAACAGCGGACCGGAATTTCCACCGGAATTATTGTGCCAGCAGCATTATTGCGGAGGCGCATCGAAACATATCGGCTTGCAGAATATATCGAGACGATTGAATCTGTTATATGGAGAAAAAGCGGAAATGCGGATTGTATCTGGAGAGAATCTGCTGACGTCCGTGGAAATCATTCTTCCCAGGAGCAGTCAGGATGAGGAGGAAAAATACGATGAGAATAATGATTGTAGATGATGATTTTCTTGTAAGGACAAATCTGAAAAGATTGCTTGAGACATCAGAAAAGTGCAGAAATGCAGGATATATGATAATAGCAGAGGCAGCAGATGGGGATCAGGCGTTACATCAGATAGAGATGACAGAGCCGGATGTTATCATATCAGATATTAAAATGCCACAGATGGATGGTCTTGAATTGCAGAAAGAAGTTAAAAGGGAACATCCTGAGATCTCAATGATCATGCTGAGCGGCTACGATGACCTGGATTATGTGCGACAGGCATTAAAAAACGGAGCAATTGATTATATCTTAAAACATGAACTGGATGAAAAGATATTAGTGCAGGTATTGTCCAGAGCAGAAGAAACGGGGAAGAATTCTGGGAAAGGTGAGGATTCCATTACCGCGGACAATCAGGTGGCACTTCGGAGGAATTTTATGATGAATCTTTTCTCCGGGTGTTATCACAGCGAAGAGGAGATCAGGTTTCGCTCCGGTGTGCTGGGACGAAAAATCGCTATGAAAAATGTATCTGCGGTCATTATAATGGTTCAGCCAAGGAAAGAAAATGTAATTTCTTCCTATCTGCGGGAGTATGCAATTTTAAATATTATTGATGAGATTTTGCAGGATTATCGGATGGGAATCTGCTGTCATGTTTCGGACGAGAAATATGTTTTTATGATGGATTATGAAAATATTTATAGTTATCTGGCAAGGAGTGAACTTTTTCGGGAAGTACAGACAAGAATCAGCAGTTGTCTGAAAACCTATCTGAATTTGGAAGTTAGTTTATATGAGGGAGAAGTTGCAGGATCAATACTGAACATTCCGCAATCTTATCTTGGAGCGGAAAAAGTGTACGAAAATCGCTTTTTTCCTGAGGCTGTCGGACCGCAGAAAAACGCAGTCCCGTTAGATATATTATCTGTATTTGATGCAGCACGGGAAGGACGGATGGTATCTGCAATCCGCCAGAATAACCGGGAAGGGGCGGAAGTGCTGTTGAATGATATATTCAAACAGTTGGGAACAATGCAGCCGACCGTAGATTCTTTACAGAATTTCTTTTTGGATTTATTGAGTACATTGAAACGTGCATGGATTGAGAGAGATATTGATCTGAACAGATTTTTTGATCCTGTGAATCCACAACAGATTTTTCGGAGCTTTAAGAATTTGCAGGAAGCTGAGAAATGGTTTCAGAGTATTATGAAAAATGCTTTTGAAGCTGCACAGAGTCATGCACAAAGCCCCGAATCTCCTTATGTGGAACAGGCAATTGGTATCATTCACAGAAAATATGCGCAGGAGATATCCCAAAGTACCGTTGCGGATGCCATAGGAATCAGTGCTTCTTATCTGAGCAGGTTGTTTAAGGAGGATCTGAATATAGGGTTTTCGGATTTCCTGTGTGCTTACCGGATTGAAAAAGCGAAGGAACTGCTAAAAGAGAACAGGTACAGCAATAAAGAGATCGCACGTATGACCGGATTTCAGGACGACGCGTATTTTGCCAGAATATTTAAACGGTATACAGGGATGACACCGAAGGAATATCGGAAGACAGAGGAATAAAAAGTACAATTTTTTCACAAAAGAATCCAATTTTGATAAGTACTCACTCCACTATAATCAAATCATGAGGAACCACTCAAATATATTTTTACAAGGAGGATTATCATGAAAAAGGGTATAGCATTAGCACTGGCAACTATGATGGTAACATCTCTTGCAGCATGTGGAAACACTCAGGATGCAGTTACATCGGAGAGTACACAGCCCGCAGGAACAGAGACAAAGACGGAGCAGGCAAAAACGGATACAGAGGTGCCTACCGTCACCATGTTGACTTTCACCGACTGGTATAAATCCGGTTGGGAGGCACTGTCAGGTTATATTGATCAGAACGCCGATGATTTGGGCTTCCGATTAAAGATTGACATTATCGCAGGAGGCGGCGAAGGTGAAGAACTTGTAAGAGCTAAGTTTGCAACCGGTGATCTCCCGGATCTGTTACAAACCTATGGACCGAAGTGGCTGGATCACAATGCCGGCGTATTGGATCAGATCGTCCCTCTCGAAAATGTAGATATGTCTGAATACAGTCAGGATCAGCTGGAGGAAGGACATTATATTTATAACGGACAGCTTTATGCAGTTCCTATGGATTCCACTTCGCTGGTAGGTATTTTCTACAATAAGGATGTATTTGCGGAAGCGGGAATTGAAAAAGCACCCACTACATGGGACGAGTTCCTTGATTGCTGTGAAAAGCTGAAAGCAATCGGTGTGACACCTTTATATTATTCCGGAGCAGATACCTGGACACTGCAGTGTATCACACACTTTGGATTCAACGAAGATGTTGTGGAAAGCGGACTTTCTTATACAGAATTTTGGAATGAAATGAATACGAATAAACGTCATTATTCCGATGCCACAAATTTTAAAGATGCAATCATTATGTCCAAAGAAATGGTAGACAAGGGATATGTTAACAGCAGCTTCCTGTCAGATACCTATGATATGGCACAGACTGCACTGGCAGAAGGTACCGCCGGTATGTATTGCAATGGTACCTGGGTATATGATGAGATCGCCAGCAAGTATCCGGAATCCGCAGACAAGATTGGATCCTTTATCTTACCTTTGTATGAGAAGAATTATACCTGCTCTTCCATGCCCGGTTCCGTTGTTATGACTTCTGCATGCAAGGATCAGGAATTAGGTGAAAAAGTACTGAATTTCCTGGCTTCTTCTACCGCTCAGCAGATTTATGCTACAGCACAGCCCGGAATCTACCTGAATCAGAAAGTAAGTTGTGAACTTCCGGAAGCATATCAGACTCTTTATGATGAGATGCTGAAAGGAAACAGCATGGAAGTATGGCAGAACGGTAATGTATATGGCTATGGTGATTATCATATCCATGTACAGGATTATCTGGCAGGTGGTATGGATATTGATCAGGTCATCAGCCTGTTAGACAGTGATACCGCAGATAATGCAAAAGCAGCCAATGATCCTAACTGGAATTAGAGCCAGATAACATTGGATGAGAATGGATAACTGGAGTGCTTGCACTCCAGTTATTTTTATAAAACATGGACAATATAAGGAGAAAACTCTTGGGACAGACGAAAAAATTACGAGGACATTTGAAGAGTCCATATGCTTATTATCTTATGCTGCCTGCATTGCTGGTTTATGCACTGCTGTTTGTTTTACCTGCACTGTCAGGTCTGCTGTTATCGTTTTTTAATGTAAAATCTTTCAAATTATCCACGATTACATTTGCAGGACTTGAAAACTATGCAACGGTATTGCGGAATCCTTATTTCAGCATTGCTATCAAGAATACGTTACTGTTTGCAGTGGTAACGACTTTAGGAAAAGTAATCTTCGGAATGGCATTAGCGCTGCTGGTGAATCAACGTTTTCATGGCGTGAACTATATGAGAACAGTTTTCTTCCTTCCGGCGGTACTGAATAACGTTGCTGTGGGACTGGTGTTCCGGTCTATGATGCATCCTTCCGGATTAATCAACCAGACATTGAGTGCGATGGGGCTGGATATGCTAATGCACAACTGGCTTACAGATGCGAAGATTGCCATTTTCTCCTGCGCGTTTGTAGAAATATGGAAATGGACTGGGTACACCATGGTTATTTTCCTGGCAGGACTGCAATCTATTGACAAGACCTATTATGAGGCAGCACAGCTGGATGGCGCGACTTACTGGCAGCAGCTTCGGTCTGTGACAATACCTCTGATCATGCCCGCGTTGAATAATGCGGTCGTTATCAGTGTAGTAGGTGGATTAAAAGTTTTTGATATCGTACAGTCACTGACGAATGGCGGTCCCGGTAATGCGACCAGCGTGTTCGGAACGCTGATTTATTCCTCTTTCAGCAGCGGCAGCTATGGACGGGGATGTGCAGCCAGCATGATTCTGACATTCTTTGTATTGCTGATTGCACTGCCGACGAACCGCTTTATCTCCCGTAAGGAGGTGGAAGTATGAGAACGCCTGCAAAAAAGCATACTCACATTCTACGAACTTTGTTTGGCTTTGCATTAAGTCTGTTAATGCTGGTCCCCTTTGCAATGATTGTACTGAATTCTTTTAAAAATAAAAAAGAAGCGGCACAGATGGGACTGGCATTGCCAAAACAGTGGAACATTATTGAAAATTATCGTGCAGTTATGGAGACCGGTGTGGTGCATGCATTCAGAAACAGTTGCATCGTGACATTACTGTCAGTGCTTTTGATTGTTCTGTTTTCTGCATTGGCAGCATTTGTATTACAGAGACGAAATACAAAAGGAAGTCAGAAGATCATTACGTTTTTTGTGATAGGACTTATCATTCCGGGACAGATTATTCCGACTTATATGTTGTGTAATTATCTGCACTTAAAGACATTTATCGGAGCGGCAGCAGTGCTGACAGCAGCCAACCTGCCACTCGGAATTTTTCTGTATATCGGAGCATTGAAGTCGATTCCCAGGGATATTGACGAGGCTGCCATTTTGGACGGCTGTGGTACATGGACATTGTTTTTCCGGGTTATTTTCCAGCTGATGAAACCCATGACGGTGACATTGTTTATATTGACTTTTATGAATATCTGGAATGATTTCGGAACAACTATTTACTTCCTGAATACTTCAGAGAACTACACGTTACCGCTTACGATTTATAATTTTTTCAGTACGCACAGTTCGGATTGGAATCTGGTGTTCACGGATGTTGTGATTGTTTCCCTGCCGGTGATTATTGTATATTTCTGTGCACAGAAACAGATCATGTCTGGAATGACATCCGGTGCAGTAAAGGGGTGACGGTGTGAAAATAGCGTCCAAACAGCAGAAAAAAATACAACAGGCAAAGGACCGATGCAAATATCGCCTACAGGGGGCAGATCCTCACGGGGCGTATCCTACAGGGATTGTAAGGTCTTCATACTGGAAATTTTATAGTGGAGAAGAGGAACTGCCGGTATATGATACGCCGGTTACACATGGGGGACCACAGAGTTTTGTAGTGATTCCGTGGGGCAGTAGAGATTTTACAGCAGAATCACTGGTTCCGGTATGGGACGCAGAGATTCTGCCGGAAAATTTACATATTGCTGCAACAGTGGAGAAACACAAAATTCATTTTGCTGATACAGAGTCTGCCAATTTGATGATTGAGATAAATAAAGGCTATCAGCATCCTCTGGCAATTTTCCGGGCGGAATTTAAGAATATTGATAATCCAGAAGATCCGGAAGTACTGTATTTTGAACCGAGAATTCACAAAATTCGCACGTTGGAGTTGCAAAGCGGACAGACAGTTGTGCTGGCACCGGGAGCGATTCTGACACCGATACAGCCGGATGAAACAGATGAAATACTGGTGGAAAATGATTGGGCAGGAAAAACAAATTATCAGGATCTTATTTCCGCAAATAAGAAGAAAAATATTCGAATCTGTGGTGCGGGAATAATAGACCTGACAGCATTGGATTGGCATGCACGGAGAAGCATGGTTTTCTGCGACTGTGAAAACATAGAAATTGAAGATGTTATATTTATAGGTGCAGCGCACTGGACGCTTCCGTTTTTCGGCTGCAGGAATGTTCATGTGAACCGGGCGCGATTGTTGGCATATCGGGAGAACAGTGATGGAATTGATCTTGTAGATACGCAGAATGCGTTGATTGAGAATTGTTTCCTGCGGACAGGAGATGATGCAATCTGTTTGAAAAGCATGGCGCTTACAAAGCAGGTGGAGACACATGATATTATAGTGCGAAAATGCATTGTATGGAATGATAAGGTTCGCGCTTTCGGTGTAGCCGGAGAATCCAGACATGATATATATAATGCAATATTTGAAGATTGTGATGTGCTGCACAGCATGGCAGATTGGACAACGGAAGTAGGGGCACTTGCAGTATATATCTGCGATGCGGCAAAAGTACACCATATTGTATTCCGGAATATTCGCATCCGGCAGGAGAGCAACTATGCAATCTGCTGCGTGATTACAAGAGATAAATGGTCTTCCGATGAACGAGCAGGTCAAGTAGAGGATATTCTGTTTGAAGATATTATGTTGCCGGAAAATTACAGCATATATCTGGGCGGGTTTTCTGAAGAGCATAAGATCAGAAATTTGTGTTTTCGGGGAGGTGATCTTGAGAACTGCGGACAGCACATGGAAAGGATGGAATTTGTAGAGATTAAGAAAACATAGGAGGTACGGATTATGAGGAAAATGATAGCAACGTGGTTGGGAATATGTATGATGTTTATTTGTTCAATAACTGTCACTGCAAAAACATTAACGAGCGATAATATGCCGGAAAATCTTCCACAAAAGTACCATTCCATGCAATATTCTGTGTTAGCTGATGGACAGGAAGTTGGCGTGTATAATGTTGGAAATAATGCCTGGGGTCAGGAAGTATCAAACTGTCAGCTTATATCTGATAAAAGTGTTAAATTAACCATAGACACAGCGTTTAATTTTTCTGAGTTTACGGTGTTACCGCGAACTGCTAATGCATCATATACGCAAAACGGGAGAAGTATAGAACTTATTTTGCAGAGCCCTCAAAATATTACAATTATCTTTGATAATAACTTTCAAGGTAAAGTATTGCATATATTCTTGCAAAAACCTGAGACAGAAATACCGGAAGAAACTGATAGTGATGTATTATATTTCGGTCCCGGATATTATGATTATTCCGGACAGTCTCCGTTGAAGATAGAAAGTGGAAAAACGCTTTATCTGGCAGAGGGAGCTGTACTACGTGGGCGTGTGGCTGTATTGAGCGCTTCGGATGTAACGATATGCGGGCAGGGTATTTTGTTGAATGACTTTACGTCGAATGATGAATATGACAGCGTTGCACTTGCGATAAAAAACAGTAGCAATGTAAAAATTAAGGACATTACAGTGTTGCGATGTGAAAAATCCTGGAGTGCATTTATGTGGAAATCAGATAATGTGTCTGTTGAAAATGTGAAAATAATTAATCCACAATATGCAAGCTCTGATGGATTTGATATTGCAAACAGCCATGATGTGATATTTGATAATATGTTTATTCGATCCTGTGATGATAGCATTGCGATTAAAGGAACTGGCAATAACGGATATAATCCAGCTGAAGATCCAGCGCAGTCACCAGCCAATTATAACATTACAATTCAGAATACCCAGGTCTGGAGCGATGCAAATAATGCACTTGGAATCGGGGCAGAGACTGATGCCGCCTATTATGATAATATAACGTTTAAAAATATAGATGTTCTATATAATTACGATGATTATTCATACCCGGATCAGCTTATGGAGAGATCTGCATTGAATATTTGTGCATTGAATGCCACCAATATTTCAAATGTGACTTATGAGGACATCAGAATAGAAAAAGCTAAGAGACTGATTTCTATTACGATGCCGGATAGCTTTTGGTTTGGAAGCTTACAAGGAAATTGGAACTGGAATGGGAAAATATCGGGAATAACCTATCGAAACATTGTTTCTTATTCTGATGGAAACAATGAGATTCAGATGTTGGGAAGAGACACAGAGCATATGATTTCCGGGGTGACTTTTGATAACGTAGTAATTAAAGGACAAAAGCTTGGTTTGAGCAGCAGACTATTAAAAATCAATAAGTACACAAAAAATGTTCAAAATATTGTGAATGGTTCACTTACGGAGATTCAGGATGGACCGTTTGGAAGCAATGTACATAAAATTGCAGAAGAATATTCTCAGTCACAACAGGGGATAAACGAATGGTATTATCGTACATGGACAAATGGTGTAGGCAATGCAGACATGAATTGGAACAGTGATGGCAGCGGACATTGGAGAGGAGTACATAGTTATGATGCAATTTGGATGTATGATGGTATATTATATCTACATCCCGATACAAATCAGACGATGTTAGAATGGAAAGCCTCTCAAAAAGGTAATATTCAGATAACCGGCAATGTTCGGAAATATGATATTCTTGGCGGAGACGGAGTGGTAGTGAGCATTTGGAAGAATGACACACTCATTTGGCCTGAAAGTGGATGGACAGCAATAGGATATAATGACAATGTTGGTTTGAAGCATGATATTGAAGTAGATGTAGAGCAAGGAGATATTATTTCCTTTAGAGTAGATGAAGGGATGAACAATGCGTATGATACAACCATTTGGACACCGGTTATCACGTACAATTTCTACCGCGAATATTAGAATACGGGATCCGTATATTGTGGCAGATAAGGAAACGAAACAGTACTTTTTATTTGGTACGACGGATTCGGATCCGTGGAATGGAGAAGGAGAAGGATTCAAGGTCTATCGCAGTGAGAACCTAGAAGAATGGGTGGAGGAAGGATATGCATTCAGACCACCGCAAAACTTTTGGGCAAATAAGAACTTTTGGGCACCGGAGGTGCATAAGTATCTTGGAAAATGGTATTTGATTGCCAGTTTTTATGCAGAAGGGCATCACAGAGGTGTGCAGATATTCCGGTCGGAGAACATTATAGGACCATACACCGCTATTTCTGACAAACCTGTCACGCCGGCTGAATGGGATTGCCTGGATGGAACTCTGTATGTAGAGAATGGGATACCGTGCTTGATATTCTCCCATGAGTGGACACAAATTCATGATGGTGCTATCTGCGCAGTGGAATTAACAGAAGATTTAACTGCTGCAAAGGGCGATCCGGTGGTATTGTTTCATGCAACAGATGCATCGTGGAGCGTACCGGATACCGGGGATGTGGTGCAGGCGGAAGGAGAAAATTATGTCACAGATGGACCGTTCCTATTTCATGAAAATGGAGTATTGAAAATGCTTTGGTCAAGCTTTGCACAAGAGGGTTATGCGTTAGGCACCGCTTATAGCCTGAGTGGAAGCATTTGGGGACCGTGGAGACAAAATCCGGAACCAACCTGTCCATTTGGAGGTCATGGAATGTTGTTTGAAGACTTTTCAGGGAGACGTTTATTGGCATTACATGCGCCGAATACCTCCGGAATGGAAAGATTGCGGTTGATTATCTGGAATTCAGCCACCATACCCCAAGATTCAGATACCCCACGAACGTAACCCACAGCAAATACAAAATATTAATTCTTTATGAAATTAGGCATTTTGATTGACATATTTTTTGTAGACAGCTAATATGACATTAACGATAGGCAACTTGAGTGCCTGCCAAGCGCAGAAGTAAGGTATTGTGCCAGAGAGCAGTGCCTTATGAGCTTTATAAGGGTTTGACATTTACCACAATCTGGCTAGAGACCGTAGGTCTTGAAAGAAAATGTCAAAGGCTTTGCCATATCGGCAGAGCCTTCTTTTTTAAAGGAAATAAAGTAATAACATACTGATTATGGGAAAGAGGATCAATGATGAGTGAAAAATATAAATTGAGCATTTTGGCCCTGACTGCCTGCCTGTTGACAGGATGTGGCGCTGGGGAAACGAGTGCTTTGGAGAATACGACGGCGGAGAAGCAGCCGACAGAGCCGGTGGCAGAGACATCTGCGGAGACTTTCCCAGAGACAGCTTCTGCTACGACAGCGGTTCCGCAGGAAACCACAGCACAGGAAAATCCGGCTGCACCCAAAGAAATTACCATAGACTTCACCGGAATCGCGGAATTTCACCCGGAGGGGACACCCGTACAGCCTTATTCCCTGAAGATTCTGTCCGAGACGAACAACAATGTCACCATGGCGTATGAGTGGTACGACGCAGCCGAGGATGTTTCCCTCCCCATGATCGGTGAGAGCTGGGACTGCTTCTATGATGAAAATTACACCTACCAGTGGGACGATGGGAAACTCAGTATTTTTGATGGAGAAAACTGTCTGTATGTACTGGAATACCCCACAGACAAATGGTATGTCAACGGCAACAACGCCCGCCTTGAGAACGGGATCTTCTATGGGGCTTCGGTAATGAACGGCTATGCCCAGCCGGACACCTGCTTTATGTTTGCCTATGATCTGGAAAATGAGAAGCTGCTGTGGCGGAGTGCCGACCAGACCTACAACAGCATGAATTTTCTCGTGAAAGGAGATGTGATCTTCTGCGGCTATGGCTTTACCGCAGAGGATGACTACCTCTATCAACTGGATAAAAACACCGGAGAAGTGATCGACCGCCTGCCCCTAAAAAAGATGCCGGACCTCATGGCAGAGAAGGATGACCGGTTGTATGTGCACACCTATAGCTACGATTACGAGATCGAGGTGCAGTAGGATCATATTTTTTAAAATAATAAGTATACTATATAACACATCTGTCTGATATATGGCAGATGTGTTATTTTATATTGTAAATAAAAATTGACGAAATAAACATTAATGTTTAATATTATTTACATAAGGAGACGCAAAGATGCCTAAGAAATCTATAGTATTACTGCCGGAAACTCAAAAAATTTTAGAACAAATGGGATTACAGATAAAATATGCAAGGCTTCGGAGAAAATTGCCCTCGGAACTGGTGGCGGAGAGAGCGGGAATCAGCAGAGCAACTTTAGTATCCATAGAAAAAGGCTCACCTTCTGTGGCAATGGGATGTTATGCGGCTGTGCTTCATGCATTGAATTATATGGATAAGGATCTGCTGCTAGTTGCTAAAGACGATGAATTAGGACGCAAATTACAGGATCTGGATTTGCCTGTAAGAAAAAGGGCACCCAGGAAAAAATAAGAATGAATTAGGGATTTCGAGACTCCGCACAGTTTTAAACATTTTGTGCGGAGTCTTTGTTTGCTCGGAATTCTTTAGGAGTAATGCCGTATTTTTCTTTGAATAGCTTATAGAAATGAGTCTTATTGGAAAAATGCAGTTCTTCAGCAATTTCATTAATTGTTTTCTGAGAATAGAGCAATTCTTCTGCAGCTTTTTTCATGCAGAAATTCATGGAATAATCAAATAGACATAAACCGGTGAATTTATGAACGATACGATTGATATAGTCGCCGCTGTAGTTCAGCAATCCAGATAGTTCATCCCTGCTAATGCGCCCGTACTTTTCTTCGATAAAATGGCTGATGCGGGCGAAAACCAGTGCGTCAGCGGTTTGTTCCAGATTCATGCGGGTGCAGTGAAAATAAGCGGAATCTGATAGTACAGAAATCAGCAGGGAGAAGAACCCTTTTACCTGATGTGTGGCGCCAAACACCGGATGCAACAGGACATCCATCAGTCTGGAATTGATGTCGTGCAGCAGGTTAGTACTGGTCTGATTTTTAATTGCCGGAATATAGTCAAGGTACGTTTTTCCCCCGGGATGCTTCAGATCATCCATGATGAATTTATAGAAATCACTGTTAAGAATATCCTTTTCCTGCGAAAAATCAGCCAGATTACAGTCCTCGAACAGTCCGCGAATGAATTCTACGGAGAAGCCGATAAACAGTACCCGGGCGGAATCAGTATAGTATTCGCTGTGATACAGGCTGCGATTGATCAGACAGCAGGAACCGGCAGGATAATGATATTCCTTATCTTCAATTAGCTGAGTCAGTGTACCGTCCAGTATCACGACCAGTTCAAAATAATCGTGAAAATGCAGGATTCGCTTATCGTATTGAATTTTGACATCGGACTGGTGCAGTGTGTACTGATGAGAATACTTCCCCGATAATGTTGTTATATTCATAGATTGCAGATCGCGGTTATATGCGATATAGGTCAGTTGAAAAGGTGTTTTAATCTGATAAAGTGTGCTATTTAACTCATTTACTTCGACATGAATGGAGTTTTTACTGTTATTTACCAGTGAAGCTACATCAGAATAGAATGTATTCATGAATGCTAGTCCTCCTTGAATCCCATATATGTTATATATTATAGCAAGCTGGTCGGTCAATGTCATTGTTTTTTTATCCTTTGCAAATTAAGATATATATAACAAAAAAACTTTTCATGGATGCGCAGAAATAAAAGTGGAAGGAGGATAATTTGAAAACTGATACGATCTTAGGGGTAGATCTTGGGTGGATATCACAGCTGGAATCTATCGGTTATCAATGGGTCGATACCAACAATGAAAAAATAGATCCAATCCTGGCAGCAAAGGAAATGGGGGCAAACACCGTCAGACTGCGGGTGTTCGTGGATCCTCCAACATACGGATTTTGGATCAAACCGGACAGAGAAATCAGAGAACATAAAATAGAAGGTGGACTGGTCATGCTGGGGTTCTGCGATCAGGACAGTGTAGTAAGCATGGCGGAGAGAGTGAAAAAAGAGGGAATGAAGCTGATGGTGGATTTTCACTACAGTGATCATTTTGCGGATCCCGTATTTCAGGACATTCCTCAAGAATGGACGAAACTGGACAACACGCAGATTCGTGAGAAAGTGTCGGAACATACCCGGGCAGTACTACATGCATTAAAAAAAGAAGGCATTGACCCCGAATATGTACAGGTAGGAAATGAAATCAACAATGGATTACTGTTTCCCATAGGAAGTATCAGAGAACATCCCAAAGAAATGGTGGAAATCTTAAATTGCGGTTATGATGCTGTGAAAGAAATATTTCCGGATACACAGGTAGTGACACATGTATCGGCAGGTCATATTTTGGAATATGTTACAGGTTTTTTTGATGTATACTTTCGATATGGTGGGAAAACAGATATGATTGGATTATCTTATTATCCGGCATGGTTTCAAGAAAGACATAAGCCGCAGGAATTTCTGAAAGTGTTAAATGAGATACATCGTCTTTACGGGAAAGATATAGTGTTGAGCGAGATCGGAGGTATCGACAACGAGGAAGAGGAAACATATCATTTGCTGTTGGATACGTTGGAATTGACGAATAGCGTGGAAGACCATGCATTGAAAGGAATGGTCTACTGGGAGCCGGAGGTAAATAGAGCAGCTGTACCGGACGGGTACCCGTTGGGAGCTGCAAAATTGGTGGAAAAAAAGAAATTACACTATACCAAAGCATTGAGTGCATATAAAAATTACAGGGAGGAAGTTTAAATGAAGAAAAAATTATTGGCATTACTTATGACTGTTGCAGTAGCAGCAGGGATGCTGACAGGATGCGGCAGTACGCAAGAGACACAGACGCCTGTGTCCGAAGAAAATAAATTAACTGGAGAAACTGTTGCACAGGAGACTCCGGTACTGGAAGGCAAACTGACGGTATGGTGCTGGGATCCTGCTTTTAATATCAATGCTGTAAATACTGCAGCAGATATTTATAAAAAAGATCATCCCAATTTTGAACTGGAGGTTGTGGAAATCTCTCAGTCGGATATTTATCAGAAACTGGCAACCGCTACAGCAGCGGGCAACACAGACGAAGTGCTGCCGGATATCATCTTGTTTGATGATGCGCTGGTTGCACAGGCAGCATCTTCCTTCCAGGGAGTATTACTGGATCTGACAGATTCGGGAATTGATTATTCCTCCTTTGCAGAAGCGAAGGTAGCCTGTTCCGTGGTGGATGGACGTAATTACGGAATCCCTTTTGATTCCGGTGCAGCAATTGCAGCTTACAGAACCGATGTCCTGCAAGATGCTGGATACACAATTGAGGATTTTACAGATATCACATGGAGTGAGTGGATCGAGAAGGCAGTCGTAGTAAAAGAGAAAACAGGAAAGTCCCTGTTGAACGGACTGGGTGCTTACAATCAGTTTTCTGTGATGTTGAAATCTTGTGGCGGTGGTTATTTTGATGAAGAGGGTAATCTGAATATTGCAGATAATAAAAAAATTCAGAAGATTTGTCAGATCTATCTTGAGATGCTGGACAAAGGAGTATTTCAGGAAGAAATCGGTTGGGACACCTATATCGGCAATATCAATAACGGTAATGTAGCAGGTGCCATGAATGGCTGTTGGATCATGTCCAGTATCCAAATGGCAGAGGATCAGAGCGGCTTATGGGAGATTACCAATATTCCCAGTGTAGACGGTGTTGACGGCGCAACGAATTATTCCAGTCAGGGTGGATCCACATGGACAATTACTTCTGCTTGTAAAAATGTAGATCTCGCAGTGGACTTCTTTAACTCTACTTTTGCAGGAAGTACTGAACTGTATGACGAGATTCTGCCTACTGTAGCGATTTCTACATGGATACCTGCAGGAAATTCTGAGACTTATAAGCAGCCCGTAGCTTATTTCAGTGATCAGCCGATTTATTCCATGATCGTGGACTACACGGCTAAAGTGCCTTCCAGTGTGATTAGTGCCTATGATTCTTCTTCCAGAAATGCGGTATGTACAGCAATTACCAATGCAGCTTATTCCGGCAAAGATATTATAGAAGAGTTAAAGAAAGCAGAAGAAACAGTTTCTTTTGAAATGGAGCAGTAATCTATGAAATTTTCTGTCAGAGAAAAACAAAATATGACCGGCTGGGCGTTTCTGACGCCCGCCGTAATTCTAATATTTCTTATGAATTTCATACCGATCATCAAGGCAATTCTGATGTCTTTCCAAACAGGAAAGACAGGGAATATGAGATTTGCCGGATTTATAAATTATGCAAGGATTCTGGAAGACAGCAAATGTAAGGATGCGTTAATGGTGACATTGGAATATGTGGTTGTTACCGTGCCCCTTATTATTGTGCTGGCATTGATTCTGGCGGTTCTTTTGAATGATCCCAAGTTAAAGCTGAAAGGAATCTACAGAACATGTATTTTTGTGCCGGCAGCAGTATCTATGGTAGCATCTGCCGTGATCTTTCGATCTTTGTTTGCAACAGATGGATTTGTGAATTCTGTGTTGATTCAGTTGGGAATTTTAGAAACAGGATATAATTTTCTCGGAAGACCGGTCAGTGCAAAAATCATATTGATGATGATCCGTGTATGGAAAAATCTGGGCTATCAGATGATCTTTTATCTGGCGGCACTGCAATCAATTGACATTAGTCTGTACGAAGCGGCAAAGGTGGACGGAGCTACGGCACTACAAAGATTTTTCAAGATAACGGTACCGTTGTTAAAACCTACATTGGTGTTTACCCTGGTAATGTCTGTGAATGCTGCTATTCAGGTATATGATGAGTCTGTCAATCTTACGAATGGCGGACCCGGCAATGCAACTATGCCCATTGCGCATTATATATACAGTCTTGCGTTTGGTGGTGTTCCCAACTTCGGTTATGCATGTGCTCTTTCTGTAATCGTATTGATTGTAGTGGGATCACTGACAATGATTCAGATGAAAGCAGGTGACAGGCGTGAATAAGACAAAATATTGGATCGGAAGAGGCGTTAAGAATGCTATATTGATTCTGTTTAGTCTGTTTTGTGTATTTCCTCTGATCTGGGTGGTTATTGCTGCAACGAATTCCAGTGTGGATATTGTAAGTGGTGTGTTGACTCCGGGAAGCCATTTGCTGGAAAATTGGAAAACACTGACAGAAAATTATGATGTAGGGCGTACTTGCTTAAACAGTGTAAAATATTCTGTGGTAACTACAGTTGTGGCAATGATTGTATGTTCTATTGCAGGTTACGGATTTGAAATTTTCCATGATCGATTTAAGGACAAATTGTTCGGCCTGTTAATGTTGACCATGATGGTACCATTTGTGGCAACGATCATTCCTCTTTATCAGGCTTATGCAAGAACAGGACTGCTCAACAGTACCTTGGGCTTTATCTTGCCCTCTGTTTCCACGGTGTTTCTGATTATGCTTTTTCGACAGAACAGCAAAAATTTTCCAAAAGAGATTATTGAAGCAGCGCGAATTGATGGGGAAAACGAGACGGGAATCTTTTTCAAAATGTATGTACCTACCATGGGCGCTACCTATGCGGCAGGTGCTACCATTACGTTTATGAATGCATGGAACAATTATATGTGGGCAAGATTGATCATGTCAGATAACAGCGCACAGACATTGCCTATGATGATTTCTAATATGATCACCGGACATTATATTGATTACGGAATGCTGATGTTGGCTGTTCTGATTTCGACTTTGCCAACATTAGTAGTGTTCTTTGCATTACAGAAGAGCTTTGTACAGGGAATGACAGGGGCGGTAAAAGGGTGATTGACAACATGTATCATCACCGGTTCAGCCACCACACCCCCAGATTCAGATACCCCGCGAACGCAACCCACACCAGATAAGGCAGCATCACCCATGCGGCAGGCTTCGAGATGCGGTAAAAGGCAACGGTAGTGGCGAGGATCAGGATCCACAGAGCGACCAGCCACAAAAAGGCGAAAAGATACCATCCCAGGTTGAAGAACCAGATGGACCAGAAAAAATTAAAGATAAGCTGTACAGCATACAGGGTGAGGGCTTTCGTGTCCTCACCTTTTTGCAGGACAACGAGATAAGAGGCGATTCCCATGAGGACGAACAGGATGCTCCACACCACCGGGAAGAGCCACATGGGCGGCGTCAGTGGAGGCTGACTCACTGCTTCAAAGGCTTTCATGCCGTCTTTGGTGATCCAGGCGGATAGTCCGCCTACCGCCAGAGGGATGGCAACGGCAGTGATGAGGTTTTTCCAGTGAATATTGTGAAATTTGTCGGAGAGTTGCATGGGAGCCTCCTTTGAAAATACGATTTTGCATGTGTCAATATCCGTGTATGGTCTGATTAGTATTGTATGAAAATGAGATAAAAATTATGTGTCTGGCTATAAAATGAGGACAAAAATTTGGGACTATCGGCAAACGGAGGTTTTGGTGTATGATTAAGAGTGTAATAAAGCATTATGACTATCAGAAACAGGAAATATTCAAGAAAAGGTAATAGGTAACATAGATATGAGCACAGAACAAACACAGGGTTCCCTGACAAAAGAAGCGATCCGGCTGGCGTGGCCGGCGGTCTGTGAATCCTTTTTTATCGCACTGGCGGGTATGGTGGATACTTTTATGGTGAGTACGCTCGGAGCCAATGCGGTGGCAGCGGTAGGGCTGACCACACAGCCGAAGTTCCTGGGGCTGGCACTGTTCATTGCAGCGAATGTGGCAATCTCCGCCCTGGTGGCGAGACGTTTTGGAGAGAAGAGGCAGCAGGCGGCCAACGAGATTCTGGTGATGACGATCTGCTTTTGCATTGTGGCAGCGGTGATCATCAGTGCACTGACGGTGGGCTTCGCGGATCAGATCATTGAATTCTGCGGATCGAGTGAGGACACGCATGCCATGGCGGCGAGATACTACCGGATCATCATGGGTGGCATGATCTTCAACGTATTGTCCATGGGAATCAATGCGGCACAGCGCGGTGCTGGCAATACAATGATTGCCCTTAGGACGAATCTGATCTCCAATCTGGTAAATATCTGCGGCAACTACCTTCTGATCAACGGTCATTTCGGATTCCCGGCACTGGGGATCACCGGTGCGGCGATTGCTACGGTATTCGGTACGGTAGTGGCATGCGTGATGAGCATCGTCTCAATCTGTCCGAAAGACGGATTTATCAGTATTCCGTACATGATCGAGCATCACATCAGACTGCGATTAGAACCGCTGTTGGAGATCATCAAAGTCGGCTATTCCGTGTTTATTGAGCAGGTATTGATGCGTATCGGTTTTATGTCTACCGCTATGATGGCTGCGAAAATGGGTACGGAAGCTATGGCGGCACATCAGGTAGGCATGAATATCCTCGGTCTGACGTTTTCATTCGGTGACGGTATGCAGGTAGCGGCGGTGGCGTTGATCGGCCGGAGTCTGGGCGAACGTGACCCGGAGAAAGCGAAAAGCTATGGAGCTATCTGTAGACGTATCGGTATGGGAATCTCTGTTGCACTGGCGGTTATCTATTTCTTCGGAGGGGAGACCATCTACCGGATGTTCTTTAGAGAAGAAAATATTATTGCATACGGTGTGAATATTATTCATTGCATTTGTATCATTGTCCTGTTCCAGGTGTCTCAGGTCATCTACATGGGATGCCTGCGCGGCGCGGGAGATACCGCATACACGGCAGTGGCTTCTACGATCAGCGTTACTCTGATCCGTACGGCGGCATCCTACATTTTCGGATTTACCCTGGGACTGGGAATGACCGGTATCTGGATGGGTATTCTGGCGGATCAGGTATCCAGATTCCTGTTTGCATCGATCAGGTTCCGACAGGGCAAATGGGTGACAATTAAGATTTAATGAGCGCAGGCAATGAGCTTATGATAATAACAAAACTCCCGGAGCAATATCGCACCGGGAGTTCTTGCGTTCAAATAACATGCAATGATTCACTGTGAGTTCTATTTCGTCTTCAATGTCTTTTTCATGGCGGAGAAAGTCTCTGCACTGATCACGTGCTCGATACGGCAGGCATCCTCGGCAGCCACGGTGGGATCCACGCCGATGGAAGTCAGCCAGTCCGTGAGGAATGTGTGACGTTCATAGATTTTCTCTGCGATTTCCCGCCCCTTGTCCAGCAGGGTGATGTAGCCTTCCTTGTCCATCTCAATATATTCCCCATTGCGGAGATTCTTCATAGCGACGCTGACGCTGGGCTTGGACACGCCCAGATCGTTGGCAATATCAATGGAACGGACAACGCCGTTCTTTTTCTTCAGCACAAGGATTGTTTCCAAATAGTTTTCTGCAGATTCCTGTATTTTCATGTAATAACCATACCCTTCCCATACATAGTATCGCATCATTGCCGGAGTCATGAAATATCTTACTGCAATGGCGCGATATGAGGCGACGTTCCTAAGCAAGCTGACTGTTGTATAAAAAATACATTGCCCGGTCTGGCTTCCTGTGAGCTTTTGTAAAGGAATGTCTGAACACTTGTAATACATTTAAGAATAGCAGAAAAAGTAAAGAAAAGCAAGATAACCGCTTAATGAGAAAAAATATCATTAGTGAAAACACATCAAAAATTTCTAAAAATGGTATTGACAGTAAAAAAAGGTTAGTATATACTAACCACGTGAATTGAGAATGAATCTCATTAAGAGCTAATGAGAAACCACAAGCAGTTCAATACTATTGAAGGGAAGGAAGTGTGTATGATGCCCCTGAGTATGGTAACAGCCGGAGAAGAGAACACGATCCAGAGGATCGGCGGCAAGGAGGAGATCCGAAAGTTCTTGGAGACGCTTGGATTTGTAGTAGGCGGTAAAGTGACAGTTGTGTCCCAGACCGAAGGCAACCTGATTGTGAATATCAAGGAATCACGCGTAGCCATCGGCAAGGATATGGCCAATAAAATCATGGTGTAGTCGTAAGACGCCACCCAAAAGATGCTAAATAGGAGGAGAAAATGAAGACATTGAAGGAAGTTCCCTGCGGACAGACCGTAAAGGTAACCAAACTGAATGGTGAAGGTCCTGTCAAGAGACGTATCATGGACATGGGCATTACCAAAGGTGTTGAGATCTATGTGAGAAAGGTTGCTCCTTTGGGAGATCCCGTGGAAGTAACGGTCAGAGGCTATGAGCTGTCTCTTCGTAAGGCAGACGCTGAGATGATTTGCGTTGAGTAAATGATCTTTTTTTTAACAGGAAGGTTAGCTGGAACTAATTAGTGAAAGCTAATCACATGAGCAAAAAGGAAGCTCTGAAAGAGCGTTTTGCGAATGGGGTCTGAATAGTTATTAAATGATTTTAGAGGAAAGAGGTAGAAAAATGGCAATTAAGATTGCACTTGCAGGTAACCCTAACTGCGGTAAAACAACACTTTTCAATGCTCTGACCGGTTCCAACCAGTTCGTAGGTAACTGGCCCGGCGTAACCGTTGAGAAAAAAGAAGGTAAATTAAAGAAGCAGTACGGCGGTAACGGTGATGACGTGATCATCATGGACTTACCCGGTATTTATTCCCTGTCTCCGTATACTCTGGAGGAAGTGGTAGCACGTAACTACCTGATCGGTGAGAGACCCGATGCGATCCTGAACCTGGTAGACGGTACCAACATTGAGAGAAACTTATATCTGAGCACACAGCTGATGGAACTGGGTATCCCTGTTGTCATGGCTGTCAACATGATCGATATTGTGAATAAAAACGGTGACAAGATCAACGTAGGCAAGCTTTCCGAGAAGCTGGGCTGCCCCGTTGTAGAGATCTCCGCTTTGAAGCTGACCGGTATCGAGAAAGCTACTAAGAAAGCGATCGAACTGGCACAGAAGAAGAGTGCAGCCGTTGCGGTACATAAATTCGCGCCTGAGGTTGAGAGCGTGATCGAGACCGTAGAGAAGAAGCTGACCGATGTTCCCGAGGAGCAGAAGAGATTCTTCGCTATCAAGCTGTTAGAGAAGGATGACAAGATCCAGGCACAGATGAAGAGTGTTCCCGATGTATCCGCAGAGATCAAGCAGCTGGAAGCTACCATGGATGATGACACTGAGAGTATCATCACCAGCGAGAGATACACATACATCTCCTCTATTATCAAAGAATGTTATACCAAAAAGGAAGGCCAGAAACTGAGCACTTCTGACAAGATCGATAAGATCGTAACCAACAGATGGCTGGCACTGCCGATCTTTGCAGTGGTTATGTTTATCGTATATTATGTATCCGTAACTACCGTTGGTACCTGGGCTACCGACTGGGCAAACGATGGCGTATTCGGTGATGGCTGGCATCTGTTCACCATCGGAACCGGTGCTTATGAAGAAGCCGCAGAACCTTATGACGATGCAATGAATGTCATCAATGCATTCGTAGAGGCAGACGGCAGCGAAGATCTGGCAGCAGTGATAGACAGCGAAGCAGATGACTATGATCCTGCAGCAGCTGTTGCAGCAGTACAGGAATTTGCAGCAGGCATTGATGCATCAGCTACCGCTGATTACACTCTGGAAGACGAAGAGACACTGGCAACCGAGGATGTAACTTATACCGGTGCTGATCTGGCAGATGCTGTTGCAGTATATGCCGAGGACGGCGCAGAAGCTCCCGATCCCGCAGACTACGGTATCTGGGTACCCGGTGTACCCGCACTGTTAGAGTCCGGTCTGGATGCGATCGGATGTGCCGACTGGCTGAAAGGGCTGATCCTTGACGGTATTGTAGCCGGTGTCGGTGCAGTGCTCGGTTTCGTACCTCAGATGCTGGTACTGTTCATCTTCCTGGCATTCCTGGAGTCCTGCGGTTACATGGCACGTATCGCCTTCATCATGGACCGTATCTTCCGTAAGTTCGGTCTGTCCGGTAAATCCTTCATTCCTATGCTGATCGGTTCCGGATGTGGTGTTCCCGGTATCATGGCTTCCCGTACCATCGAGAACGACAGAGACCGCAAGATGACGATTATGACTACCACATTTATTCCTTGTGGTGCTAAGCTTCCTTTCATCGCCATGGTAGCAGGTGCTATCTTCGGCGGCGCAGCATGGGTTGCTCCTTCCGCATACTTTTTGGGAATCGCAGCAATCATCTGCTCCGGTATTATCCTGAAGAAGACCAAGATCTTCGAGGGAGATCCCGCTCCTTTCGTTATGGAGCTTCCCGCTTACCACTGGCCTACCGTAGGTACGGTACTGCGCAGCATGTGGGAGCGTGGCTGGTCCTTCATCAAGAAGGCAGGTACCATCATCCTTCTGTCCACCATCGTTGTATGGTTCACTACTTATTTCGGATTCACCGAGGACGGCTTCCGTATGCTGGCTGAGGATGAGATCGATATGAGTATTCTGGGCAAGATCGGTCAGTGTCTGGCATGGATCTTCATTCCTCAGGGCTTCGGTAACTGGCAGGCAACTGTTGCATCTATTACAGGTCTGGTAGCAAAGGAGAATATCGTAGGTACGATGGGTATCCTTTACAGCGCAGGCGAAGGTTCCGTATATGCGAACATGGCCGCTACCTTCACCGTAGCAAGCGGTTATGCTTTCCTGGCATTCAACCTGCTGTGCGCACCTTGCTTCGCAGCTATGGGTGCGATCAAGCGTGAGATGAATAACACTAGATGGTTCTGGATCGCTATCGGATATCAGTGTGGTCTGGCATACGTGGTATCCCTGTGTGTATATCAGATCGGCAGCCTGATCCTTAACGGATCTTTCGGCATTGGAACTGTTGTAGCATTCCTTCTGATCATTGGCTTCATTTATCTGCTCTTCCGTCCTTACAAGGAGAGCACCACTCTGAAGGTTGACACCAAGAAGGTTGCATAAGTAAAATAAATAATTAAGCTCACTCGCAGGTGTCTGGCGTGACTGCTTGCAGGCAAAGACCGATACCTGTGAGGGGAGTAAACAGATAGGAACGTAACATTACTTGCGGGTCTTCGATAAGGGAACCCGCAGGATTTTAAAGTAAGAGTAAGGAGGCAGTCTATGGGAACCGTAGTTGTATTGGCGATACTGGCCGGTGTCGTTGCATTGATTGTCCGCAAAATGATAAAAGACAAAAAGAATGGAAAATCCATTCAGTGCGGTGGCGATTGCAGCCACTGCGGAGGTCATTGTGGACACTAAGGAACAGGTAAGCTATCAGACCACGAAAATGCAGAGAGAGATCATATTGACCAAGCTGAAAGAAAAAGGCTGCCGCATTACAAAACAGCGTCTTCGGCTGATTGATATTATCCTCCAGAACGAATGCTCCAGCTGTAAGGAGATCTTCTACCGGGCATTGGAAGAGGATGACAAGCTCGGAGTCGCAACTGTATACCGCATGGTCAACCTGTTAGAAGAGATCGGTGCTATCAGCCGTAAGAACATGTACAAGGTAGCTTACTCTGAAAATTGCATGATGGAAAATGCCTGTACCATTGAGCTGGATGATGGATCGATACATCATCTCTCAGCAAAAAAATGGAATTCCGTGATCCGGGCGGGACTCAAGTCGTGTGGATACCTCGTAGACCAGCGGGTGAGAAACGTGACGATCAGACCGTGCGAGTGTGCGGAGCAGGTATGCTAGAAATTAGAAAAAATTAGAAATAAGTAAAAAACCGGTGTGGGGGCAGGAAATCTGGATGGACAGAGCTGTTTCCTGCACCGGTTTTATTTATATGGGTGGCAGGATAATACGAATCTGCATGAAATTTTGACAGATATTGCAGCAAAAAGGAAGCCTCGTAGAGGCGATTTTGAAAATGGGGTTCTGAATAGTTATTTTTTTGAAAGAAAAACAATAGGAGCGTGGAAATATGGGAACCTATATTATTTGCGGTATATTAGTAATAGTAGTCGTGGCAGCATTACTGGGATCCAGAAAGCATTTCAAGGGAGAAGGCGGATGCTGCGGCGGAGGCGGCGATGTGAAGATCAGGCCGAAACACTTAGACACTATCGTTGCGACCAAAAAGCTTCAGATCGAAGGAATGTCCTGCGCAAACTGCCAGAACCGCATTGAGAATGCCCTCAACGGTATGGCCCAGGTCAATGCCAAGGCAAGCTTCAAGAAGGGCGAAGCGATCGTAAAACTCGGCGCGGACATCCCCGAAGAGGAACTGCGCGAGTCTGTGGAGAAGCTGGGATATAAAGTTACTTCTATTGAATTGATGTAAATTGAAAGTTAGTGAAATACCACCCGGATGACTTTGTTGTCTTCCTGGGTGGTATTTTGGTTTTGCTGTTCCGATCTTTACCGCCTGAAATCTATTTTGTGCTGTATAAGCAGTAAGTTTGAAGTGATTTTCTTTTATAGTGACTGATACTTACTGCCGGAATGGAAGCATCCTATGCCGAAGCGGTAATTGTCAGAACGTTTTCATGAATTCTTCAATAAAAATACTGCTTGGATTTCTAAAAGCACTTTCAGGGCAGTAATATGCTTGCCCTACTAAGCAGGGAGTTAGCGAAACAGCCCCGTAGCCCTCTTTCTATTGCTTTGGTGAAAATCGCATCAAAATAGCAAAATCCGTACAAAAAAACTTCTAAATCAGGAATTTTTGTACGGAATTTCTTCATTTTGCACGCTCAGCGAAAATAACAGCTTTTTGCATGGTAAAATCTCGTATTTTTGTATTTTTTTAGTAAAAAATAGGATTTTAAATACAGAGTTCTCCGCAATGAGCCACGCTATTCATAAGATTGTCAGCAAAAGGCGCTACCAATCTTATTTCCAAAACTTCTTTTTCTTGCCATCCTTGGAGTCTTTCTCCTTAGATCCGTTTTCTCCTGCTTCGGTTGCATTTTTCACTGCATTCAGGGAATCTCCGGTCAGTGCATCGAACTGCTTCAGCAGTTCCTTAGCCTCCGGTTTTAATTTATCGGGTGTCTGTACCACCAGTGTTACATAGTGGTCACCGCGGACATCCTTATTTCTCCAGGAAGGAACACCCTTGCCGCGCAGACGGATCTTGGTATCTGTCTGCGTTCCTGCCTTCACATCATAGACCACCTTACCGTCTACGGTGTCGATCAGTACTTCCCCGCCCAGTGCAGCCACTGCAAAAGAGATGGGAACGGTAGAGAAGATATCAAATTCCTGTCTTTGGAAGATCGGATGACGACCGACAATTACCTCTACCAGCACATCGCCTCTGGGGCCGCCGTTAACACCCGGCTCACCCAGTCCCGGCATACGGGTGGACTGTCCGTTGTCAATACCTGCAGGAATATCTACTGCATAACGCTTCTTCATCGGAATGTATCCGGTACCACGACAATCCGGACACTTCTCCCTGATCACCTTACCGGTTCCCTGACAGTCAGGACAGGTCTGTACATTTCGTACCGTACCAAAGAATGATTGCTGGGTAAATACAACCTGACCCTTACCACCGCACTTGGTACAGGTCTCGGGGCTGGTACCCGGCTTTGCGCCGGAGCCGTTACAGGTCTTACAGGTCTCTTTTACCGTCAGGTCAATTTCTTTCTTGCAGCCAAAAACAGCTTCTTCAAATGTAATATGCACGCTGGTGCGGATATTGGCGCCCTTCATAGGTCCGTTATTTCTGGCGCCTCTGCTTCTTCCGCCTCCAAAAATATCTCCGAAAATATCTCCGAAGATGTCTCCGAAGTCTGCACCGTTAAAGTCAAATCCACCGGCTCCGCCTGCACCACCGTCAAATGCCGCATGACCATACTGATCATACTGGCGTCTCTTCTCGGGATCACTCAGCACGGCATAAGCCTCGGAAGCTTCTTTAAACTTCTGTTCTGCCTCCTTGTCTCCGGGGTTCATGTCGGGATGGTATTTTTTCGCCAGTACACGATATGCTTTTTTGATTGCAGCGTCATCTGCATTCTTATCTACACCGAGGACCTCGTAATAGTCTCTCTTTTGCTCTGCCATTTCTGCACCTCTATCACATAAATCTTAAGACGGTTATGCACAGGGCACGCTTTCGCATACCCTGTGCCGTCTGTTATCACAATCACTGTTACACAGCATTTACTGTTATACCACGGATTGCTCTGTTTGTGAAGTTATTTATACTTCTCTGAAATCTCCGTCGATGACATCATCATCTGCGGTGGAACCTGCATCGCTGCCGCCGGCCTGTGCATTCATGTCAGGACCTGCGCCCTGAGCACCCTGCTGTGCCTGTGCAGCCTGCTCATACATCTTGGTGAATACGGACTGTGCACTCTGGGTCAGTTTCTCTTTTGCAGCCTTCAATTCATCTACATCGCTGTCGCTCATTTCCTGATCCTTGGTTCTCTCCAGGATTGCCTTAACAGCTTCCAGATCAGCCTGTACCTGAGTCTTGTCGCTCTCGGGTACCTTGTCACCTACTTCGTTCAGAGCCTTCTCGGTCTGGAATACGAAAGAGTCTGCTTCGTTTCTTGCCTCGATAGCTTCCTTACGTTTCTTATCCTGTGCTTCGAATTCAGCTGCTTCCTTGACAGCCTTCTCGATATCGGAATCGGACATGTTGGAGCCAGCGGTAATGGTGATGTGCTGCTCCTTGCCGGTACCCAGATCCTTAGCGGATACATTTACAATACCGTTGGCATCGATATCGAAAGTAACCTCGATCTGAGGGATTCCTCTGGGAGCGGGAGCAATACCGTCCAGACGGAACTGTCCGAGGGACTTATTATCCTTGGCGAACTGACGCTCACCCTGTACTACGTTGATATCTACTGCGGTCTGATTATCAGCAGCGGTAGAGAAGATCTGGCTCTTCTTGGTAGGAATGGTTGTATTTCTCTCGATCAGTCTGGTAGCAACACCACCCATGGTCTCGATGGACAGAGACAGAGGAGTTACATCCAGTAACAGAATATCACCGGCACCTGCATCACCGGCAAGTTTACCACCCTGGATAGAAGCACCGATTGCTACGCACTCATCAGGATTCAGAGACTTGCTGGGCTCTTTACCGGTCAATGCTCTTACCTTATCCTGTACAGCAGGGATACGTGTGGAACCACCTACTAACAGTACCTGACCCAGATCAGAATAATTCAGGCCTGCATCCTTCATAGCGTTCTGTACGGGGATAGCGGTCTTGTCAACCAGGTCTCTGGTCAGTTCATCGAACTTAGCACGGGTTAAGTTCATATCAAAGTGCTTAGGTCCTTCTGCGGTTGCGGTAATGAAAGGCAGATTGATGTTGGTGGTCATTGCACTGGACAGCTCTTTCTTAGCCTTCTCAGCTGCTTCCTTCAGTCTCTGCATAGCCATCTTATCACCGGACAGATCTACGCCTTCTGCCTTCTTGAATTCATCCAGCATCCACTGAATGATCTTGTTATCGAAATCATCACCGCCAAGGTGTGTATCACCGTTGGTAGCCAGTACTTCGATGACACCGTCACCGATCTCGATGATAGATACATCGAAGGTACCACCACCAAGGTCGTATACCATGATCTTCTGCTCTTTTTCATTGTCCAGACCATAAGCAAGTGCTGCTGCGGTAGGCTCGTTGATGATACGCTTTACATCCAGACCTGCGATCTTACCGGCATCCTTGGTAGCCTGACGCTGGGCATCATTGAAGTATGCGGGAACTGTGATAACTGCCTCGGTAACCTTCTCACCCAGATAGCTCTCTGCATCTGCTTTCAGCTTCTGCAGGATCATTGCGGAGATCTGCTGAGGAGAATACTTTTTGCCGTCGATGGTACGGCCACGATCGGTACCCATATCTCTCTTAATGGAAGAGATGGTCTTCTCTGCGTTGGTAACTGCCTGACGCTTTGCAGGCTCACCGACCAGCCTCTCACCGGTCTTGGTAAATGCTACAACAGAGGGTGTGGTTCTTGCGCCTTCTGTATTTGCGATAACGGTGGGTTTACCACCTTCCATAACAGCTACACAGCTGTTGGTTGTACCTAAGTCAATACCAATAATCTTACTCATAATATTTTCCTCCTGTTTTTACTCTCTGTTTTCATTTTATAGTTTCTATTTTCAAAAATATGTGATAATCAAATTATTGAACAACGCCTACCATGCTGTGTCTTACGACCATGTCATGATATGTGTAGCCCTTCTGAAGTTCCTGGGCTACCACACCGGATTCATACTCATCGCTCTCCACCTGCATCACTGCGTTGTGAAGGTTCGGGTCGAATTCCTGTCCGACTGCCTCGATGGGTTTTACACCGATATTCTCAAGCTCTGTCATCAGCTGTTTGTAGATACGGTTCATACCGTCTACAAAAGGATCTTCTTTGGATTCCTCGGGAACCGTTGCCAGACCTCTTTCAAAATTATCTACTACCGGAAGGATCTTCTCGATCACACTCTTGGCACCGGTATCGAACATCGCCTGTTTCTCTTTATCGGTTCTCTTACGGAAGTTCTCGAACTCTGCCATCTGACGCTTTACTCTGTCTTCCAGCTGATCGATCTTCTCCTTGTAGGAATCTTCCTTTTTGCTGAACTTCGCCTGCTTCTTTGCTGCCTTTTTGTCTTCCTTGCTCACAGGCTCCTCATCTTCTGTCTCTTCTTCCTTCAGTTCCTCGGCATCCGAAAGATCCTGTTCCATTTCTTCCTCTAATATTTCTTTTTCCTGATCTGCCATTCTTACTTTCCTTTCTGGAATCTGTCTATTCTTTGCGGTAAAGGTCATCCAACTGGTTCTGCACCGTCCGCAGCGTTCCGATGACCTTGTCATAATCCATTCTCTTGGGACCTATGATTCCTATGGTTCCCTTCATGCCTTCGCCTAATTCATAAGTAGCGGTCACAACACTGCAGTCCTTCATGCCCTGCACCGGTGTCTCGTCTCCGATGTACACCTGGATACCTGTGCTGCCCTCGTCTGCCAGGGATTCCTGGATCAGACCGCCTAACTGCTGCTTCTCCTCGAAAGCATTGATCAGTTCACTTGCCTTGGACTGATCTGCCAGCTCCGGATACCGGAAAATGTTGTTCGCGCCGCTGGTGTAGATCTCCAGATCTTCGTCTGCCTTGATGGCATCTGCCACGGCATCGATCACCTCACTGACGATCTCACTGTGGATTCCGGCCTGCTGTTTCATCGCTGCGATCATTCCCAAATTGATCTCCTCCATGGACAAACCATTGAGGTGTGTGTTCAGCAGGATATTCAGCTTCAAAAGCGTCTCATCATCCAGTTCCCGATCCACTGCCAGGATATTGTTCTTGATCACATTGCCTTCGGCAACGATGACTGCCAAAATCTGTCCGGCATCTACCCGGGACAGCTGGATGAACTTCACCTTGTTATGATGTACCTGCGGAGCACTGATCATGGTGGCATACTGTGTGTTCTGAGCCAGGGTCTTGACTACCTGCTTTAACAGGTTCTCCAGCTTATCCTGTCTCTCTAAGAGCATATCCTTCATCTCATTGACTTCCTGCTCTCTGGTCGCCATCATGGTATCCACATAGAAGCGATATCCCTTATCGGAAGGAATTCTTCCTGCGGAAGTGTGGGGCTGTATAATATAACCCATCTCCTCCAGATCTGACATCTCATTCCGAATGGTTGCCGAACTTAGATTCAGATCCGTATATTTCGAAATGGTCCTGCTGCCTACCGGCTCTCCCGTTTCCAAGTAGTTCCGGATAATGGCTTGCAATATAATTCTTTTTCTGTCATCCAATTGCATTCCATCACTCCCTTTGGGATTATTAGCACTCGTCTAGAAGGAGTGCTAACATCTTCTTACCCTAAAATATCACTACAGGATATTATTGTCAACTGATTTTCCCGAAAATAATTCTAAACAAACTATTAAAAAAAACTATTCCGAGTTCCATTCGCAAAATCGCCTCTTCGGACTTTTCTGAATCGTTTCCATACAAAGACAGGACCGGCACTATTCCAGTACCAGTCCTGTCTCTAAATACACGGGAAGTGCCCGTATATATACCATTTCTATTGCGCCTCCGATAATGATCAGGAAGCATACCGCAATGCCTGCATTTACCAGCCATCCCGGAAAAGTCCTGCCTCTGAAGCTGATTTCCGAAAGCTTCTGAATCCCTTTTGTCATGTAATACATTAGCGGGATCAATGCCGGGAGCAGGTAACGTCCCTGGTTCTGATAATCCGTGGTATATGCATAATAAATTGTCAGAAAAACCGGCATGAAAATGCAATACAACATATTGATATGAAAGAACCATTCTCTTCCGGATATTTTACGCCGCTTTTTATAACGGATCAGATACAGAAGCGCTCCCACAATGCCTGCTGCAAAAAATACTTTATATGCCCGGTACAGCCAGATGGAGCCATATATGGACATGGAACCGAATGCCCCCACAAAACTGTGGAACAGTCCGGACAAGGTATAACGTTCCCGGAACATTTCGAATACTGTATATCCCATGGACTGATAGGTCTGCATCGTCAGGGGATTTACGCTCTCTACCGCATACTGTATTGCCATTTTTTCCCGGGTGGCAAGTCCTAACAGATCTCCGTCCAGTACTATATAACTACGAATGAACCACCATCCGATTCCTATCAGGACCACCGCCGCAATAAAGCAGCCGTATTTTAACATCTTCTTCCAGTCATAAGAATAGCCGCCACTTTCCTTTTTCTGTAAAAAGAACATTACAAACAGTAAAATGCAGCTTACGATATATCCATAAGCATTATAATAAGAAAGTGCGCATAAAATAATACCTCCGCTCATCCACAGGCTGTTCCGGACGTTGATGCCGTCCCTGTAGACACAGACCAGCGCATATACCATCATCGCCGTGGACAGCATGCAGCAGGAATCCGTATTCACATAGGTATGCATAAACAGTCCTTCCGGCAGATAGGTCACCGCGAAACAGAACAGCCAACGGAATCTGGCATCCTGAAATACTCTCTTCCCAATAAAGTATACAACAACTGCCATCAGCAGTCCGAAAGTCACATTCACCAGGCGTGCCGTGTACAGCAACGCGATCTCGGATTCCGTGAACAGGCTGACAAAACGCATGATATACCCCTGTACAATATAAGGAAACACGTTATACAACGCATAAGAAAATCCATACGCCGGAATCCGCACTTCTTCCTCCAGTCCCGTGGGGATTCTGCCGTATCTGCAGATAAACTGCGGGATCAGATATCTCGCATGCTCATCGGGCGGGTTGCCGAACAGGGGCGGTGTATTGGCCAGGGGCTGCAACAGGGCGATGGTAAGCGCCAGTGCCAGAAAACCCAGCAGATATAATGTGAGAATAATCTTTTCTGATTTTTTCTGCATTCTGTCATCCTTTAACATTGTGATAATAATGATACAAAGACCCCAAAGTGATGATTCAACTTTGGGGCCTGGTAAACTATTCAGACCCTATTCGCAAAACCGCACCTTCGGTGCTTTCCTTTTGCTCATAGGGTTACTTCGTAATATAAAAATAAGTATATATCCTTATGAATGCAAGCATTCAACGTATATATACTTATTTTTTATTACTCTGAATAGTTTATATGTAGAAGCTGCCGGTGGTCTCTTTGTTCATTACATAGTAAACCATGCTCTCTTCGGGTTTTACATATAATTCTACGCTGGTCAGATCAGCTGCCTTCTGCTTCAGGTCGTATTTCCATACATCCTTTGCAATCTTTAAAAGCTCTTCCTGAGAATAGGACTTGCCGCCGAACTGAACACTGATCTCGCTCTTTAACTCTGCTTTTTTTGCTGCGGGTTTCTTAGCGGGTGCTTTCTTAGCGGTTTCCTTTTTTGCTGCCTCTTTCTTAGCTGCGGGCTTTTTAACCTCTGCCTTTACAGGTGCTTTTACTTCAGCCTTTGCTACAGGTGCCTTCTCAGCTTCCTTCACAGCGGTCTTAGTTTCTGTCTTAACTGGAGTTGTCGGTGCTGCTTTCTTCACTTCTGCCTTAGGCGCTTCCACTTTCGCTGCTGCTACTGGTGCTACAGTTTTCTTAACTATTGCCATGTTACCGTCTCCCTTCTGTACGAATCATGTACAAAAACATTTTCATTCTCCTCACAAGTACCGTATTCCGGCGCTCGATAAGGGTAGTGTATTCCTTTTCCCTATAATTGTCAACTGTTATGCGAATACAAGGAAGTACAGTAATACGATAATACCAAGTACGATCCGGTACCATCCGAAGACTTTAAAATCATGTTTTTTGATGTATTCCATCAGGAAACGAAGTACGAACAGGGATACAATGAAGGATACCACCGTACCGACCAGCAGGCAGGCAAGCTCCATTCCCGTGAATGTGAATCCGAACTTCAGTACCTTCAGGAGGCTGGCTCCAAACATAACGGGAATCGCCAGAAAGAAGGTGAATTCCGCTGCCACTGTTCTAGATATACCAATCATAATAGCTCCCAGGATCGTAGCTCCGGAGCGGGAGGTTCCGGGCAGTGCCGCTGCCACCAGCTGGCACAGACCGATGATCAGAGCATCTCTGTAGGTCAGCTGAGACAGCTTTGTCGTAGTAGGTACACGGTTCTTGTTCCAATTCTCGATCACGATAAACAGTACGCCGACCAATACCAGCATTACAGCCACCACGATGACCTGGATCGTAACGCCGCTGCCGCCGATCTCTTTTTTGAAGGCTTCGCTTACCGCATCATCAAATAACAGACCATATACGACTGCCGGGATGCATGCCACAACGATCTTCACCCACATCCAGAAAGCATCCATGCTCAGTGCCACATTTCCCACTGCGGGGTCTTTTGCGGATTTTACAATGCCTCCCTTTTTCGGCTCTCTATTTTTCTTCAGGTAAAAGGGCCAGATCTTGTTCCAGAATAGGACAACGACTGCTATAATCGCTCCCAGCTGGATGACTACATCGAACATATCGAAAAATCCTTCACTGGTCTGTTTAAAAGGGATCAGCCGTTCCACCAGGATCAGGTGTCCCGTGCTGCTGATCGGCAGCCATTCAGTAATACCTTCTACAATACCGTAAATAATTGCTTTGATCATTTCTAACATTTCTTTTCTCTCTTTACTTTCTTATATTTTTAGTACTTACTTTTCCAGATATGCCAGCAGATCCTCGTAGCAGGCTTCTGCTTCCCGATAACCCTCTTCGTATAAGGCGATCAGTTTGTCCTTGTCTTTCTCGATCCGTCCCACATCACTCTTTTTATGAGGACGGATGACGAATGCCTGACCACATTTCTCCTGTCTTTCAATGTAATCCAGGCTCTCATTATAGCGGATATGTCTGTCCGCCATAAGTTCATATACTTTAGGATATTTCAGATATCTGAGTTTTATGAGTCCTAACTGCGATGCGGAGGCAGGTTTTCTCACGAATCCCACTTCCTTGGTCATGACAACGATGTTTTTACGGTTGCCGTCCAGGATCGATTTCTCCAGAGGGATCGCATCGCTGATGCCGCCGTCCAGATACAGCTTCCCATCTATTTTTACATTCCGTGCCACTAACGGCAGGGATGCGGAAGCACGGATCTTGTCAATATCCTTGCGGATATCACGGACACGCAGATACTCCGGCTGTCCCGTCTCGATGTTGGTCACCACGCTGTAGGCCTTGCCGGGATATTTTTCAAATGTTTCATAGTCATACGGATATAGATATTCCGGGATCAGGTGATAACAGAAATCCACATTGAACAGATCTCCGCTGGTCAATAAGCTCTCCAGACTGCAATATCGTCTCGTATCCAGATAGTCCACACTGACACTCAGTGCCCGCCCCTTTTGTCGGGACAGATAGCTGCACATATGGCATGCTCCGGCAGATACCCCATAGATATGGGAGAAGTCAATTCCTTTTTCGGTAAAAAAGTCCAACACTCCGGCGGTATAGACACCCTTCATGCCACCGCCTTCCAATACCAGTCCTGCCTGATACATTCTCATTACTCTCCTTTCTGCTTCTGCAACTATCCAGAACCCCATTCGCAAAATCGCATCTGCGATGCTTACTTTTTGCTCATGTGGTTATTTTGTCACATCAGCATATCGAAAGGCTCATCCGTGCAAGCACAATTCGCTTTCGATATGCTGCGTGACTCTAGATAGTTGCATACTCAGTCTTTACAAATTTTCGAAAGGCTTCCAGAGATCTCTCTACCTTCTCCGTGTCCACACAGTAGGCCATGCGGAAATATCCGGGGGCACCAAAGCTGTCGCCCGGTACCAGAACGAGATCATATTTCAATGCTTTCTGGCTGAATACCTTGGCATCCTCTTCCAGCGCCTTCGGGAAAATGTAGAAAGTTCCGCCGGGCTTCACACAGGTGAATCCCAGATCTAGCAGTTCTTTATAGAGGATGTTCATATTCGTCTCATACACCGACAGATCCGCTGTCTTGTCCAGTACCTGTGCCACTGCCAGCTGGATAATGGAAGGGGGACAGTTATGTCCGATACCGCGGGAGATCTGTCCACACATATTGATCATGGTCTCCGCATCCTCACATGCCGGGTTCACTGCCACATAACCGATACGCTCTCCCGGCAGGGACAGTGATTTGGAGAAAGAATAACACATGATGGTATTGTCATAAAAATAGGATACGCAGGGACTGTCTACGCCTTCAAACACGATCTCACGATAAGGTTCATCAGAGATCAGATAAATAATATGACCGTATTCCTTGGACTTTTCTCTCAGGATATCTGCCAGTCTCTGCAATGTCGGGGTGGAATATACCACACCGGAGGGGTTGTTGGGAGTATTGATCAGTACTGCCTTGACCTTCTCTGTCAGCATCTCTTCAAACGCCTCGAAGTTGATCTGGAAGTTCTCCAGATTAGGCGGAACCACCTTCAGTACTGCCCCGGTGAGATCCACATAAGGATGATATTCCGGGAAAAACGGTGCAAAAGTCAGGATCTCATCTCCCGGTTCCGTCACCAGACGAAAAGCATGTGCCAGCGCTCCCGCCGCCCCAGACGCCATAAAAATGTGCTCTTTGCGATAGGGCAGGCCGAATCTCTTCTCCAGGTTCTCCGCAATTGCCTCCCTGACACTTGTAATACCGAGGCTGGGACTATAGCCGTGCAGTTCCAACGGTTCCTTCGTCGCCAGCATATGGATCATACGGTCGGTAAATTCTCTGGGAACCGGAACGGAAGGATTCCCCAGGCTGTAATCAAATACATTCTCGTATCCGATCTCCTGTCCTCTTGCCGTAGCGAATTCCGAAAGCTGCCGGATCACTGATTTTCCCGACAGCATGTCTTTGTATTTCTGAACTAACATACTACGCTCTCCCATCCGCGCTGTCTGCGCTGTTTATTTGATCTCTATACACTTATCACTGGACTTTTCTGTGGACAGACAGATGCCGTCTCTTCCACAGTTTTTTGCCTTATAGAGAAGATCATCCGCTCTGGAAGTGAAATCCCACTCTCTGTTATTTTCCATCGGGATTCTTGCAAAGACTCCCTGGCTGATAGATACGTATTTACTGCACCTGCTGCACTCATGCGGTATTTTTAACATACGCACCTCTCTGAGAATGTCCTCTGAAATTCTCCGGATCTGCTCCACTGTCATCCCGGTATATACGATCATAAATTCATCGCCACCGTATCTGGCACAAAATACCTGTCCCGGAATCTGTATCTTTTGCAGAACTCCGGCAATGGCTTTCAGACACCGGTCCCCCATCAGATGACCGTAGTGATCATTGTACTCTTTGAAAAAATCAATATCCATAAGCTCCACGCCCAGAAGCTTTTCTTCCGCATAGGCATGTTCAAAGCAGCTGGTCAGATATTCGTGCAAATAAGTACGATTAGCCAATTCCGTCAGTTCATCATGCATGGCAAGATCCTCCAGTACCCGGTTAGAGGCTCTCATATTCTCTCTGTCAAGCGTTACATTTCTCAACCGGTCCTGTAATTCCATAACACCGACCAAGGCGCGGTGATTTTCCTGCCGGAATTTTTCATATGTTTCTAAATATTGCCGGGTATATTTCACATATTCCCCCATGTCTCCTTTGCGTAATATGCTCTGCACTTTAAAAGGATACAGATCCAGGAAGATATTGTAATACGCTTCAACATTTTTTTCATCAATGATCCGGATCAGTTCCTCCAGATATTTTCCGTCGGGCAGGATTGCCAGGATTCCCGCCAGGATCACCAGTTCATCCATGAACTCTTCAAAAATATCCCGGTCTGACAATTGCTCCAGAAGATCTGTCGCAAGCTTTAAAGCCTCTTCCTCATGCCCTTTTAATAATTCGCAGGGAATACGATACATTTCCAATGTTATTTTCGAATAATAGCTTTCGGGAGCTTCTCTGAGAATCTGCTCTATTTCATTCCAAAGCTGCAGGGCTTCTTCCATTTCTCCCAGGTACATGTGACAGCAGCCGCACTCGATCATACAGTTGATCCTGTTATAATTCAGCTGATATGTTTTTTCCGACTTATCATAGCAGGCGATCGCTATACGATAATGCTGTATCGCCTCCTGCCGCAGGCGCATTCTGACCAGGGTATAAGCAATATTGCTCTCCGCCATGCCCTGTATATAATAAAAATGATATTTTTCCGCATATTTCAGGCTGTTATAGTAGGAGCTGAGCGCCAACATCCGGTTATTCTTCCGGTCGGACACCGCTCCCATCATATTATGGGCTTTGGCCAACAGCTCGTACATCCGGGCATTTTCCAGGCAGCCGACACCCTCTGTAAGGCATTGCATGGTGTTCTCATACTCGCCCTTCTGCCAATAACACTCCGCCAGATAATAGAGTCCAAGCCCTGTCAGCTTCTGTGATCCGGTATCTGCCGCATACTCCAATATTTTCTGGCAGGTATCATAGTCCAGACAGCTGCCTGTTTCTCTATATTGGATAGTATCGTTTATGAAGTTCTGCACGGTCTGTGGTAAGCCGTTTAAATCCATCCTGTTTCCTTTCCGTGAACTCCCCTTAACCCCTTACTGCAATTCATTCCGTAAAAATATAATGTCTGGGTTGCAAGATAACCTTTCACCCAGACATCATAATACCACAGTACTTTATCACATTACAAGTTTGCTTTGCCCAAAAATACCATGGTCATATAAAATTTATACCTCATCCTCTGCCCATGCAAGAGCGCATTTCACTGCGCGATGCCAGCCCTTTAATAGTTGTCGCCGCTGTGTCTCCTCCATCTGCGGTGCAAAGGCTGCTCCGATCTGCCAGTTCTCACGGATTTCATCACGATTCTTCCAATAGCCTACGGCAAGTCCTGCCAGATAAGCCGCTCCCAGAGCCGTCGTCTCGATACATGCCGGACGGCGTACCTGGGTGTTGACGATATCCGCCTGGAACTGCATAAGGAAGTCATTGGCGCTGGCGCCGCCGTCCACTTTCAGGCTCTTTAAATCAATGCCGCTGTCCTTCTCCATGGCTTCCAGCACATCTGCGGTCTGGTATGCAATGGATTCCAGCGTGGCGCGGATGAAATGCTCCTTAGTACAGCCTCTGGTAATGCCAACAATCGTACCTCTGGCATACTGATCCCAGTAGGGAGCTCCCATGCCTGCAAATGCCGGAACGATATAGACCCCTGCGGTATCCGGTACATGCTCCGCATACTCCTGGGACTGTGCGGAGGTCTTAAGCATACGCATACTGTCACGAAGCCACTGGATCCCAGCACCGGCTACGAACACGCTGCCCTCCAGGGCATATTCTACGTTTTTGCTTGTGCTGGCAGCAATAGTGGTCAACAGACCGGACTGGGAGGTAATGGCTTCGTGTCCGGTGTTCATTAATAAGAAGCAGCCGGTTCCATAAGTGTTTTTCACCTCTCCCTGCTCAAAGCAGCACTGCCCGAACAGCGCCGCCTGCTGGTCTCCCGCTGCACCGGCAATAGGAATCTCGCCGCCCAGAACGGACGCATCGGTCTTACCGTAGATCTCACTGGAACAGCACACCTTCGGCAACAGACTCTCTGGGATGTTGAAGCGCTTCAGAATTTCCTGATCCCAGCAGAGGTTATGAATATCGAAAAGCATGGTTCGGGAAGCATTGGTATAATCCGTCACATGTACGGCGCCCTTGGTCAGATTCCAGATCAGCCAGGTATCCACCGTACCGAAGAGTAACTCTCCTCTCTCTGCGCGTTCTCTGGCTCCGGGAACATGATTCAGGATCCAGGCGATCTTCGATGCACTGAAGTAGGCATCGGGAATCAGTCCGGTCTTCTCCCGGATGATTTTGTCAAAACCGTCCTTTTTCAATTCCTCGATCATATCGGAAGTCCGGCGGCACTGCCATACAATGGCATTGTATACCGGTTCTCCGGTATTTTTGTCCCAGAGGATCGTCGTCTCACGCTGGTTCGTGATACCGATAGCCTCAATCTGGTCATCCGTGATACCCAGGACTGCCATGCTCTCGATCGCCACTCCCAGCTGGGAGGACCAGATCTCCATAGGGTTATGTTCTACCCAGCCGGGCTGGGGATAGATCTGTGTGAATTCCTTCTGTGCCATGGAGCAGATGTTTCCCTGCTTATCAAACAGGATGCAGCGGGAACTGGTGGTACCCTGATCCAGTGCCATGATGTATGTTTTCTTCTGTGTGTTCTGTATATCTCCCATTCTGTTATGTAACCTCCCGTTGTTCATTTCATCACAATTGACACATATCCCACTCAGATAAATTTGCGGAAGCCGTTGGGATATGTGGTCATTGCTCTAATTATATGATATCTTCTGTTATCCCCGAAACGACCGGGTTGCCACTATATTGACACCTGTGTCAGCCACATTTTCCAAGATGATATCTCCTACATGGATGGGTGCCGCTACAGTAACATCTGCCAGAGCTTTCATGCAGTCATCAATCCTGCCTTTAGGAATGTCGGAAGCTGTCTTCACGGATACCACAGCATCCGGATATCCTGTCACGCGTACGGTGGATGTCACAATACGCGTAGGGTTGGTCACTTCCTTCTCTCCGTAGGCTGCGCCTCTGGGGCAACGGTTACCGGTCACTGTGACACTACTGTCATCTGCGATAGTTACGGTCAGAGCACACCCTACCGGACAGCAGATGCAGGTCAATTCTTTTTGTGTTGTATTCTTCTCTGCCATCGTCTCACCCTCTTTTCTGTCGGATATATTCCACTGCGTAGTCTCCAGCCTTTTCCGCTTCTGCGGATACATGGTCTACCAATTCATGGACGTGGAGCACATTGCCGCAGGCGAAGACGCCGGGGATACTGCACTCCAGATTCTCTCCCACTACCGGTCCTCCGGTCTTGCCGTCCATATCCGCTCCTAAGCCCCTGGTCAGTTCATTCTCCGGGATCAGCCCGCAGGATAACAACAGAGTATCGCAGGGAACCTCCCACTCGGATCCGGGGATGGGTTTTCCGTTATCGTCCACTTTTGTCAGGGTCACTCCCTCTACACGGTCTCTGCCGTGAATCTGTGCCACGGTAGTATTCAGATACAGAGGAATGTTGAAATCATCCAGGCACTGGACAATGTTGCGCTTCAGTCCACCGCTCTGGGGACGAAGCTCTGCCACGCACTGTACCTTGGCACCTTCTAACACCATACGTCTCGCCATGATGAGTCCAATATCACCGGAACCCAGGATGACTACATTTTTACCGGGCATACGTCCGCGGATGTTCACATAATACTGCGCAGTTCCGGCGCTGTAAATACCTGCCGGTCTGCTGCCGGGGATGTTTAACGCACCGCGGGAACGCTCTCTGCAGCCCATCGCCAGGATCACGGTCTCTGTCTCGATCTCCAACAGCCCGTCCTCTTTGTTCATGGCGGTGACTTTCTTGCGTCCGTCGGAAAGCAGGGAAATATTTGTTACCATGGTATTCAGCAGATAAGGGATTTTTGCTTCTTCTGCCATGTCAATATAGCGTTCCGCGTATTCCGGTCCGGTCAGCTCCTCCTTGAAAGTATGCAGACCGAAACCGTTGTGGATACACTGGTTCAGGATACCTCCCAGCTCTCTGTCACGCTCTAAGATCAGCACTTTTTCACAACCTGCTTTTCTCGCAGACAGCGCTGCTGCCAGTCCCGCGGGACCTCCTCCGATGATGACGATGTCTTCTGTACGTTTACTCATGGAGTGCCTCCTTTCCGACAGGCTCCTGTGTCCTCTTCCATGTTCCGCCCTCTCCGGGTGCGGTGTCTTTATTTTTACCGACCAGAATCTCTGAACCGGTTCCTTCTTTAGTAATCTGTGCCGGATCGAGATGCAGTTCTCTCGACAGTATCTCCAACGTCTTCGGGGAGCAGAATCCCGCCTGGCATCTTCCCATGCCGGCTCTGGTGCGGCGCTTGACGCCATCCAATGTCGTCGCTCCCACTAGGCGGTGAATGGCTGACAGAATCTCTCCCTCCGTCACCAGTTCACAACGACAGATCACATTGGCAAAAGCAGGATTTTCCCGGATCAGGGCTTCTCTCTCCTCTTCCGTGGCAAGTGCCATACTGGGAATGCCTTTTCTGGTGTCAATAAAATCCGCCTTACGTTCTGCAGGATAAATATTTTCAACAATCTGTGCCACATACTCACCGATGGCGGGGGCACTGGTCAGTCCCGGGGATTCGATTCCCGCTACATCGATAAAGCCTGGATGCTCTGCTGCCTCTTCGATGAGGAAATCCGATTTTTCCGCAGGATCTTCGTGCACCAGATGCGCACGCAGTCCGGCAAAAGAAGTGATCGTCTGTCTGCCGTCCAGGGCATCCACACTGTTGCTTCCCATGTTCAGGACCTTCGCCAGTCCCTCTGCCGTGGTGTCCACATCCTGCTTATCCGGAATGTCCTCCGCTGTCGGACCTACCAGCAGATTGCCATGGACAGTAGGCGTTACAAGGATACCTTTACCCATTTTAGAGGGTTGTTGGAAAATAGTGGAATTTACCAGATCACCACAATTTTTGTCCATAAGACGATACTCACCTCTGCGAGGCACGATGCGGATCTTCTCTTCACAGATCATGTTGTGGATTTCATCCGCATAGACACCTGCCGCATTGATGACGATGGGAGCCTCGAATATCTCACCATCCACCTGCACCTGATACATCCGTCCTTCCTTCGCAGGCGGGTTCTCGGTCCATACCGGTCTCTGTTCCACGATGGCTGTCACCTTGTGGTCACGATAGAACTCTACGCCGTTTTCCGCCGCATTTTCTGCCAGCGCAATGTTCAGTCCGAAAGGACATACGATGCCGCCGGTGGGTGCATACAATGCTCCCACGATATTCCGGGAAACCGCCGGCTCCATAGTCCATACTTCCTCCGGAGACAGAAGCTTCAATTCCTTGACCCCATTCTCTATGCCACGTCTGTACAGTTCTTCCAGTCCGGGCATGCCGTCTTCTTCAAAGCACAGTACCAGGGAACCGTTCCTGCGAAACGGAAAGTCCAGCTTCTTCGACAGTTCCTCCATCATTTCGTTGCCCCGGACATTTAATTTTGCCTTAAGGGTTCCCGGCACCGCATCATACCCCGCATGCACAATGCCGCTGTTTGCCTTGGAAGTGCCTTCGCAGACATCGCTTTTCGCCTCCAGTACAGCGATCCTACGCTTTTCCTTCGCCAGTTCCCTGGCGATGGCGCATCCACTCACTCCGGCGCCGATGATGATCACATCATAATCCTTCATAACCTCGCCCTGCCTTTCCTATGTTTACATTTATATTCGAATGTCCACCTTTACCTTCTGAATATCCGTTTTTTCTTTCTGAATGTCCATTTTTTAATTGTTGAAAATGTTTCCTTGATATTTATTTTACCATATCCCGCGGGAAAACACGACCGAAAACTAGCAACACTCTGTGTAAAATGTAGTCGAAAAAACCGGACAGTGATCGCTCACCATCCGGTCTCTTATTATTGTTCTATTTTTCTTCTATAATCGCATATACCATACTTCCAAGCTTTCCGGCTTCATAGGATTCACTCAAAAGCACGCTGCCCTTTCCCAAATACTCCCGCAGATCAATCGTTGTACTGCCATTATTGAGACAGACTGTAATCTTGTGATCTCCCCAGGTTCTCTGATAGATATATCCTCCGTCATGATCCATATATCGCAGAGTGTAATCTCCATAGGTCAGCTCCTCATGTTCTTTACGAATAGCAATCAGCCGGGAAAAGAAATCATCCTCTTCATCCTGCACCTTTTCCCAGGGCATGGGCCCACGCAGCGTTCCGGTACGATATCGCAGTAGCATCTTCACGATACGATCATGAAATTCCTCTGCGGAAATTTTCCGAAGGGCAAAGAAATCACGACAGTTCTTCCGGAAATCATAATTCATAGTGGAATCAAACATGTCTCCGTTCAGCCAGGTCTCCGAGCTCTCCCATATCTCCCCTATCATAACACTCTCCGGATTTTCCTCATGAGCAACTCTACGAAAATCTCTCCAAAATCCCCGATCCACTTCATTTGCCACATCCAGACGCCAGCCATCCACCTTAAATTCCCGAATCCAATAACGGCATACTTCCATAAAATAAGCTCTTTCCTCCGGATTAGAAGAATTCATCATGTAGTTGTACATTTAAGGCAATGAATACACATCTTAGGTAATGTCTATGAACCATTTTTTCAACACCTCAATATAGAAAATATAATTTATTTTTGAAAGGAACATTTTATGGAAAGCAAATCACAGACATTAGTTTGGCTGTAGTGATTTTTATCAACATGTGTTAGACTACTGTTATACAAAATCAGAATTTATAGGAGGTGAATCTGCATGAAATGTCCATATTGTGGTGATGAAATGATTAGAGGATACCTAATGAGTTCACGAGACATTACTTTTGCAGTTGATAATCTGACAAAAGTTTTTCGTATTAAAAAATCGGACGATCTGGAATTGAGTAAAGGTTCAGGAGGAATCCCTCATTGTGAAGCTTATCGTTGTAGTAGTTGTAAGAAGATTTTGATTGATTATGCAAATAGATAAATTGATATATGCTCAAGGGGGTGGATTACATGAAAAAAATTATACCTTGGATGTTAGCGACAGCAGTAATTATGTTGGTGTTTCCATGGCTTGCGGTTACATTCATAAAAGGTGATGGCGGCATGGCAGTTTGCTTCATTCTGTTTTTTGCAGTGAATCCTATTTATGCAATTTGTTCCGGAGCATACGCCGGCAAGGACATAAAAATATTTTGGTCACTACCAATTATTACAGCACTATTCTTTTTGCTTGGGACATGGCTGTTCTTTAGTATTGGAGAAAAAGCATTTATTTTATATGCGTTTGGATATTTGCTCCTAGGAATTGTAGCAGAGTTAATTTCCATGTTTGTAAAGAAAAAGATTTTAAGAGGTTAAACAAATCGGAATTGATCGAGCTGAAAGCGAGGGATGCTTCTTGTCCTTAGGGCAAGAAGATGGAGTTGAAATAAATTAAGACAGTCGAAATTTGCAGTAATTCAGTAAGAACTTGGTAATTGTTTGGTTAAAACTACGGAGGAATAAGAATGTTATTTGAACTTGAAAATAATAGCGTGTTCAGCACTCATACTAAATTGTTTAGAGGAAGGTTTATATCTAAGTTGGGATGCGCAAAATATAAATTCTGTTCGCCTTGCAGAAAAGCTGGGGTATGAATTTGATCATGAATATGTAGCCTATGAGGTTGTGTAAAAGTTTGCATCGATGTCTTGAAGCCTCATGTGCTTGCTGTAAATCCTAATTTTGAGAATTACTGCATAGGAGAGTTCTTGGTGAATTTATAATTAGGCAGGGTAACCTCAACTTCAAGTTTACAGAACAGTTGAGCACAGTAGAAAATTTGAATTAGGTTATGAGATTTTAAGTTAAAGGAATAAATGCGAAAAATGATAATAAGTAGTGAAGAGTATTCAATAATTGATTCAAAGGATGAAATATCTTCTCAGGAATATGGCGAATTTCTGCAAACAGTATTTAATGATACATATAGCAAAATTGACGAATTTAAGAAGATATCTGTACATATAGTCTTTAAAGTAGGAAATACGTTTGGTGATCTAAATGCACGAGCAGATGAAAATGCAGAACCATATGTAGAAATAGAAAAGGATTTTTTACGTGCAGTACACAAATTTTATGGAACAATGGCAAATAGTTCAAACAGAAAATTCTATGAAGTGATTTTTCCTGAAATATTTGATGCTAAATTAGTAGAAAAGTATACAACATATATGCAAATATTATCTATTAGAGTATTGCTAATCCATGAATTAGGTCACATATATAACGGGCATTTATTAGAAATGATGGGGAAAAATGCAAATTTATCTATAAATGAAGATGAACGCGATTATATTGAAGAAGATGATATGGAGATTATTAAGTGGCAAGCAAAAGAATGGGATGCCGATAGATTTTGTGCTTATCATATAGTTCCATTTCAATTTCGAATGGAAGAAAAGATATTTTTGAGCAAATTTGGATTAGAGTCTATTTATAGTAAAGACATTTACATGTTGCGTGCTATTATTTTTTCTGTTTTGGTAACACTCTTTATATTGGGGGCGGGACGAGTAGATACAACAGGAAAGTCATATAAGGAAAAACATCATTTGCCTGAACGTTTTAGGGGTTATTGTTATATGGATGACATTGTGAAAGAATATAACTATATTTGCGGTACGGAATTAGCTTTAAAAAAAGAAGAAAAGATTGATATTATATATGCATTTGAAAAATGGATTGATGAATATATGAGACAAGTATGCAAACTTTTAAATTGGGATGTAGAAAACAATGTTGAAATATTTGATGATGAACATATGGAATATTATAAGAAAGTGGAAATGTATAAAGACACAGAATTAAAGAATCTTTTATTAAATACTAACAGATGTGGATTAGCCGAACTGCAAGAGAGGTATGTTGATTTTTATGAAGTTATGAGTAGAATTTCAGACAGGGATGGTGGCGAATTTTATGTTTATTGATAGGTGTTATGTGGGAGGCACACACAACTTTGAGTTTGAATGGATGAAAACGGGGGAAAAAGTTGTGGTTAAGGATCCACTATATGGTCAGAAATATACATTTCCTGTTTATAAGGTAAATATTCAAGATGAAGAATATGCGTTTGCCGCAGGAGAGTTTAGCAATTCTGTTTTTGGGTTTTACATTGAAAAATATTAGCTGATTCTATTATGTTGAACCGGTGTGATCTGCACCATAAATTAACAAACAAAACTCATATCGCGATTAGGAGATTATATGGGAGATTGGATTAATGTAAAAGCCAAAGATGTAATTACGATTTTGGAAAAAGCAAAAACAGGCTTTCCATGGGGAAATTACCCAGATGAGAAATACAGATGTTTGATATTTTGGTATAAAAATAGAATCAATATGACGGTAAACGAGTTTTACAATTCAAATGGAGAGACATATTCTTGCTGTCGCTTTTACACAACAGAACTTTGTCTTACAATAGATGAATATAATAAAATATCTGATGAGCAACTGGCATCAAAAGCTTATAATGCCTGGTGCACGGGTGCTCGATAAATCGGTATTTGTGGAGGAGAAAATTGTGAATGAATTAAGAAAAGAAATTGCAATTCAGCAGAAAAAAGGATTACCGTTTATCATGACATCAGTGATTATATGGCTGCTGATATTGCTTGTATCAATTTTGGATATCAATATGAATATGAAAAATTTATTGGTATTTTGCTGTTCATGCCCATTATTACCGCTGTCCTGGATAATTGGTAAACTAATAAAGGTGGATATCTTTTCAAAAGAAAACCCGTTAGGACAGTTAGGCTTCATTTTTACCTTAAATCAAATGATTTATTTATTAATCGTTATGTGGGTGTTTAGTGCGGTTCCGGAAAAGATGATTATGGTATACGCCATGGTGTTTGGAGCACATTTGTTTCCATATTCATGGTTGTATAAATCAAAGGGATATACAGTTGTTGCAATTTCAATTCCGGTTATTTCCTTGATTTTAGGATGCACATTAAATGGCACGACGGTTGCTGCTGCTGCATGTATTATTGAAGTAGTATTTGCTTGTGTATTACATATGGAATTAAAGAAAATGGCAGATAACTAAAAGGCAAATTCAAGTTTGTCTGTGCATTGATGGTTATCTTGAGCTTAGGAGGCGTTTAATGAAAACTGTTTTTTTACATGGGTTGGGACAAACTGCACAGGACTGGAAAGAAGTAGTCCAACAACTATCAATTTCTGATGTCGATTGCCCAGAACTTTTTTCTTTAACAGAAGATGAAATATCCTATTCGCAGATTTTGGGTGATTTAGAACAGCGGTATTCAGAAGTAAAAGAGCCGCTTCGTATCTGCGGTCTTTCGTTAGGTGCGCTTCTTGCGATTGATTTTGCTATTCGACATGAGGAAAAAGTGGATTCGCTGGTTTTGATTGGCGCACAATATAAAGTTCCAAGTTTACTGATAGATTTTCAAAATCTTATCTTCCGTTGTATGCCAAACAAGGTTTTTGAAAGTATGGGACTATCAAAAAGCAGCACCATAAAATTGGCTCACTCTATGCGGTCATTGGATTTTACTTTGCAATTAAATAATATTCGTTGTCCAGTAACAATTTTGTGTGGCAAAAAGGATACTGCCAATCTAAAGGCTTCTAAAAGGCTAAAAGAATTGCTACCCCAAGCTACTTTGCACATCGTTCCAAATGCAGGACATGAACTCAATAAATATGCACCAAACACGATTGCAGAGATATTAAATCAGTAAATTTATCGTGTAAAAAATATAGTAAGATAAATTGTCTGACAGGTAAGCGCGCTCTCTCACTTTCATCACAACATCCCACTGTCCTTAGAGAGATGGACGAAGTATAATGTAAGCAACAATCGGAGTTTGTTACTCTTTTTGGAGGTGAATTGGTAATGATAAAATTAAAAATGTCTATTGAAGATATAAGTGAGTATCAGACAGGTATTTTACCAAAGAATGCTGTTAAAATAGAAACACCTCAGAGCATTGAAGAGATGATGAAAAAAGCGGCACCTATTGCAGCGGTATTATGTGTTTTAATGTTTGTAACGATGCTGTGTAAAACAGTTATGAACAAGACAGTTGTTATTTCGCATGTATTTATTTTGATTGGTTTTTGCCTGGGGTATATTTGTTTGGTGATACACGAGTGGTTACATGGGATTGTCTATCCGAGAAACGCACTGGTTACGATAGGTAAAATAACGGGTAAGATATCATTTGTTGCATTAGCATCATATCCTCTGAAGCGTAGAAGGTTTATTGTAATGTGCCTATTACCATTTGTGCTTGGAATAATACCATTATTGATTTTTATTGTTAGTCCGGCAGAATATAGAGAACTAAATGGACTAATGTTTGGCATGTCATGTATGGGTATGGTTTCGCCATTTCCCGATGTATATAATGTTTTTATTGTCTTAAAAAATGCAAATAAAAAAGATGCAATAATGTTTTATAAAAACGATATGTATAAGGTATCGTAAATTCTTATTTATGGAGGTATATATTATGAGAGTAATCATTTCAATCATTCTTATGGTAATTGCAGCGTTGGTCGGTTTTTTCTTTGGTGCTGGAATGAACGAAGCAATGGGTGGAGCAATACTACTTTCAATGATTACAGGTTTTGCTTGCACTATTAATGCTATTGAAAAGAACAAGAAGGACTGACAACTTCCTGTTTTGAGAATTGAGAAAATCGATACTTGTAGATGGAGGTAATCAAAATGAAAGAATATCAATATTTGATTGGAAAAATTATTGTCGCAGTGGCAATTATAGTTGCCGCAATCATTATAGCACAGGCTATTGATGGAGCTGGAGAAAGTATCCGTAGTAGCTTGTTGCAATTAAGGGATGCTCTTCGATAACCTCCAGTTTATTGGGAAGGCGCAGAGAACGAAAAATCGGGCTTTGATAAGGTTATCTAATAACTGCAGTTCTTTTTTTCTTGAGTCAATTATTTTAACTAAACAATCTAATTGTTCCACCACAGCCTTCTGTTCTTCTTTAGCAGGAACTTGCAGTTCAACATTTCCAAGATTCTTTCTGGAAATTCTTTTTCTTGTAGTGCCCGTAACATTACCAAGCAAGCGTGTATAATAGGTTTTCGAACGCATAAAATAACACAAATATTCCTTATTTATTAAAGATTCATTTGGTCTACAGATAGTACAATCCACTGCTGTTATCATACGTTCTGCCTTCTCAGGGACAATACATGCTCTTCCAACTGGTTCTGGCAATCTCGAAACCAAAATATCTCCTGAAAATATTTCTGTACATTTAAGTTTATCAAAAGTACCTTCAGATATATATTTAGCTCTGGCTTCCTTCTCTAAATATGTTCCTTCACCAATATTACCCGTTTGAACCAATCTTATCCCTGATTCTGATTGGTCTTTACTTTCTATCCAGTCACCGTCAGTAAAGACAGTACATATGTCTTCTAATCTCATCTATATCATCCCTCTACGGGCTACTCGCAGAGCCCATTCGCATTCCGCTTCGCTTCATGCTCATGTTCTGCTGTCGCAGAATACATCCAATCTGCCCAAAGCACTTATGTAAGCACGCTTCCAACGTGCTTTTGCCGTCTTGTCTGTACTCTGCTCGTAGCCCTACAAATCCGTATTTGACACCCACCATGCCAATATAAAAAGAGAAAATGCCGATATAATATAATAGAGAGATAAGAAATTGCAGATAAATTATCGCTTAAAATAAAAATGCAAAGACCTTGATTTTCGGGATTTTCAGAGAGATTATTTTGAGTGGTTAATTTTCTACAAGTTTCTAAGGCTTTTGCACATTGTTAGGATATTGGCAGGCAGATGAAAATAGTGGTTTGTGATGGCGATAAGGCGGCCTAAAGGAACTGATGAATGTTCTGCCGGAGAGCTTTATCAATTACAATCTGACTGGATGCTGAAAAGGATGACGGAAGAATTTCAACATTTTGTTTTGTCGGTATCTTATATATAAGGTATAGTGAATATGATGATGAAAATGTGTGAAAAATATGGACTTTTTATTGTAAAAGTTGTATGCTAAGTTCTATTAGTAATGATGATGTAAAGAATTTTCTATGTGAGAGGTGAGTCCATTGTATATTAAATTTATGTAGTTTAAAAAGGAGTTGAAAATTTGATGAAAAGTAAATTGTTTATTGTCTTTACGATGGTGGTATTGTTTATAAGCGGTTGTCGGTCAAGCGAAAAAAAAGAAGAAGTGGTGCAAGATGCTAATAATTATGCAGAATATAATGAAGAATTAGAAACGACTTCTTCAAATACTGTACTTTCTGATGATTTATTATATAGAGAGTATTCGTTAGGAGAAAATTTCAATGCTGGAGAAATATTAATCAGTAAAGAAACGCTATTAGATATCACAAAAAATCCTGATTCTGTTATTGTATATTTCAATGACGAAATGCTCGAAACTATTAGTTATAGTGATGATGATATTCATATTGATTTAGTAAACGATGGCGTGTATTGTTTTGTGATAATTGATAAAGATAGCAAGACGATTGATATTACATCGCAAATTCAAGGAACTTCTTATCCAGAAGGTGGAATACGTTATTTAAAATAATTCCGTTTATGTGGCTGGAATATCACTGTTTCTAGAGTATGTATTTATTCATTGTATGCTTATCATATCAGGTAAATATACATATCAGGATTCCAATCGCGCAGGTGGAAATAATTTAGGAGGAAAAGTAATGAAAAAACGATTAAAATATGCTTTGGCAATTTTATTTGCCTTAACTTTATTGGTTAACGGTTCATTTTCTGCTTTGGCAGCAACAGAGTCAGATGTTTTGTTGCCATATAGAGAAAAATTAAATCTTCTTAACGAGGAATTGGGAACGCAATACAAAATACCTACTAACGAGGAATTGGCTGTTACAGACATGACTGTGCAGGAACTAAATGATTTCTATACAAGCATGGATTTAAACGAATTTGAAGAATACATTTTAGAAATGCACGATCAAAATGCTAAGAATAGCGAAGCAAGAATTCAAAATGTTATTGCCGTTAATGATGGAATATCTGCTAGAGCGACAGAAACGGAACAATTCTATTATTATTCATCCAGCAATCGTAATTATTTTACATTAAAGTCCAAAATAGTTACGGTAAATAACGTGGCGTATTATAATAGTTTTGTTAATGCAGGATATAATTCAAAAGCAACGGGTTATCCTTACTATGTTCCAATGAGTATATCATATTCTGTTTCAAGTGATAGTAGGCAAATGACTGTTTCATATAATTGTAGCAAGTACATTTCTGCCACCCTAATAGATACGGGTTATTACACTATCAATGTAACATATACAGCAGGTGCTTAAGATAAGGAGGTTATTTCTATGTTGAAAAAGGTTGGATTAAGTTTATTGGCTTTTATTTTGTGTTTTAGTGTAATGGGTAGTACGCAGGTTTTTGCTGCTGAAGCAGAAGTAGTTGAAGATGAAAATCACAACTATGTAGTTGGGTATATTGTTGCACCGGTGGCATATTCAGAAGATGGAACTGTTACTGCTGATGGAGTTAATTTAAGGAAAGAACCTAATACCAGTTCAACCATATTGGAGAAAATGTATTGGGGAGAACAGGTAATTATTGATTTAGATAATTCAACTATGACATTCTATGCTATAAAAAGAGTCAAGACTGGAACAAGGGGTTATGCAAGTAAAGACTATATTCAAATAAATCAATATGTAAGGTAAAAGAGCTGATTTCATTTTGAAAAAGAGCAATCACGATTGATTGCTCTTTTTTGCGCTAATAGGAATAAAAAAGACAATTACTGTAACATTGGAAATAGATAAAGAAAGAAGCAATCAAGAGATTTTTAAGATAAAATATGTCTTATCAAAATTTATAAAAAATCAGTTCAAATTATATAGAATGGGAGATATACTCTCACAGATATGTATTTTGTTACAAATAAAAGGAGAAAATAATATTTTTTAAACACACATTAGACAATCAATGTTCTTGTAATCGTGTCTTTACAATCCTTGATAGTTTTGGATACAAAGAGATAATTTCTTCAAGTTGCGCCTCGCTATAATCAACAAATTGTGATACCTTAACAATTTCATACTTTTGCCACATTAAGGATGAAGTTTTCTTCGATAAAACCTCAAATAAATATTTATCTTCCCAGTCCTCAAACATAATGCCATTTTTCTTTAAAGAATAGTATGCTTTCATAGTCAGGGGATAATCTCGTTCACATATTAAAAACAAATCATGGGCTGTTTTGTTTTTAAGGTCATCTGTGCTGAATATAGCGTTCTTAAAAAACATGGTATGCAGTGCTACAGGAAAATAACAATTACTAAATGCCTCTTTGATAGAAGCTAAGGAGCATATCCGTATATCGTATTTTTCACATATATTGTCAAGCTCCAGCATTGTGCTTTCGCCCATATTGCGGAATTTCAGTATTTCCTCTCTGGGATGTATTGATAACTGTGAGAGGTATAGTATGTTGTTCCGTATAAGGACGTTTTGCAGCCGTTTTGGCATGGGAACGTCATAAACGGATATTTCATTTTCGGGCGGGTACAGGTATCCTAATGCGTTCAGTTCATCAGCAATGGCAAGTACATTATAATTTTTAGGACATCTGTTTGCAAATGTCAGATAATTAAGCCCTTCAAGGTCTGAAACTTTGGTAATCCCTAAACACCATGACAGGGCTGTTTTGACTTCCGGTGAAAGGTTTAAGTCTTTAATATATGTTTCCATATCCTGCACCTCGTATTCATTGAACCACATCAGTTATGGCAAATTAAATTTTCTTACAGGACAAAGAAAAACATCTAAAATAGTGCAGATTGAAATGATAAAAAATTGATTTCACTGCATAAATCAGCGCATGTCCTTACCCATATGTGTATCTGCCGGTAACTTTTCTATCAGTGGAGACAATATAAACGATTTCGCAGAGATTATCAATATCCTTTGCAGAAAATGAACCATTTGAGCAGAAAACGGACATAAAAGCAGCTTTGCAACACTTAATTGTGTTAATCAGTCCACAACCTTATCCATATGTGTATCTGCCAATAACTTTTGTATCAATGATGACAGTTCCGGAACACTGTCGGATATTATTTTGAGCTGCTGTCCACTGCAAACTGAAAGCTGCGAAACTGCAATAATCCTATATTATTTAAATAACCGAACAGATTTATATTGGGGTAAAATTTCAAACAGATACTGGTCATTCCAGCCGCAGAGCATTACTCCATTTTTCCTTAGTGCATAGTATGTTTTCATGGTAAGGCAGTAATCCTGTTCGCATATATCATATAAATCATGGGCAGATTTGTTCCGGATATCATCTACACTAAATATGTTTCCTCTAAAGAACAGCGGGTATATTTTTTTGTGAAATTGAAATTCGCTGAATGCCTCTTTAATGGGGGAAAGGGAACGTATCTGAATCCCGTATTTTTCACAAAGGGTATCAATTTCTGACATAGCAAGTTCACCTACGTTGCGAAACTGCAATATTTCTTCTCTTGGATATGCAGAAAGCTGTGCAAGGTATACGATGCCATTTCTTAAAAAAATATTCCGCATTTTCCTTGACATGGGAATGTCATAGATTGATATTGCGTTTTCGGCAGAAGGAAGATAGCCTAAGTCATTCAGTTTCCTTATAATCATCAGCTTATTGTAACCTGTTCGGAGTTTGTTCGCTAATGTAACGCAATTATACTCTTTCAGTTCTGAAGCTTTTGTAATATGTAAATCCTGCATGGCTTTTTTAATCTGTATAGAATCGTAGTGTTCTTGAATGTCGTTTTTCATAAGTATTCCTTTTCATATATTTAGATTAATGAGATTATAACATTCTTCTTTTTACAAATAAAGAGAGAACTGGTTTATATCATAACCAGTCCTCTGTGCAAAGAAAGATATGTTACCACAATTCTAATGAATCTTCTGCATCTATCCATGTCTGCATACCACCCTCAAGATACAGCGTTGCATATTCAAGAGGGTTGTCTATTGCTAAAGCATTTAAGGTACATTCAGAGCATGGCGTTGTTTTCAGTCCTTCTTCCGCTTTTCCGCAGTCTATCCGTAAAACATATCCGTCAAAAGTGGTTACATCAATACTGTTATGGAGCATATTATACGTTGCATGAATAAACCTCATATTTTTTTCGTCCTTTCTTCCTGTGTTTTGGAAAATTTGTGAAAGCATTCCAGTCAATTCTTCCTGTCCTGTTCATTTCATGTTATAATTTGTTACAGGTTTTTCTTTCCCTTTTTTTTGCCCTTATGAGAGTTCGTAACATGAGGGAAAAGGATATAACACAAGGGAAAGCATAAGGGCAAACTCACTTGCTATAAATTTAGCATTTTCGAGGGTTTGCGGGCTTTTTGGAGATAAGATATAACAGTTATTAAATGCTATAAAAAGTGTCTTATCAGAATTCAAGTTTGTAACGGAGGTATTTGCTATGAAAGGAATTAAGATTGAGTTATTGGGGATTGCAACAATACTTTTAGGAATTGCTGTGACAACAAATAATTTCTTTGGATATGTTCTAGGTTTTCTTGGATTTGGCGTCGCTGTAGCTGGCTGTTTTCTAAAAGATAAGCACTAATAACTTCAAGTTTGTCAATTACAGGTGACATTGAAAGAGACAGCCCATTCAAGGTGCTGGCTCTTTCAAAAATTCCATTCTAATAAATTGCACGACAACTTATCAAAAAATAAGCTCCCCATCCGGTCTTTACTATCCTATCTTTCTTACTGTCTGTCCGCAAGTTTTATGGTTTTCATCAGTGTATTCTCCAGCACACCTGCCGGACAGTCATCGCTATCCGGCTTAACTTTTTACAGCAATGTATTCAGATCCACCAGGGTTCCGCCCTCGATCTCCACGCACTTATCACTGTTCAACTGCAACCATACACTGCAGGCATTAGGGTTATATACCTTTTCGTAATCCGCAGAGAACTGTAATCTCTTCGCAGCATCCATATAATCAATGATCTCAATATTGGTGGCGTACCAGATGTCGTCTCTGCCGCCCATATATTTGCAGAAGTTCTCGATCACATCCCAGTTGTCATTATTATCGAACTCGTAGCTGTGTCCCCAGACATACATCAGCTTTAGGTACTGGCTCTTCTTGAAATCAGCGAAAAATTCCGCGTACTCCATCAGCTTCGGATCATTATGATGGCAGGTAGCATGCCACTCCAACGGATCCTTTGGCAGTGCAAAATCCGGAACCGTCTCTACAACTCTGGCATAAGCCACGCCCAGCTGGCGATACAGCTGTTTGATCTCCTCGCTGTAAGAACCGTTGGGATACGCATGTCCCCTGACGATCTGTCCTGTCCATTTCTCCAGACCTTTCCGATCCTCCAGAAGCTCCTGTGCCACTTCCACTAACGGACATCTCTCGATGGTGGGATGAGTCATGGTATGTGTTGCGATCTCATGTCCCGCATACAGCCCTTTCATTTCTTCAAAAGTCATGCGGGGGCGTTCTCCCACCAGCCCATAATTCAGATTAAACGTTCCCTTGATACCATATTTATTAAAAATGTCGATCAGGCGTCTGTCCTGTACCTTGCCGTCATCATAACTCATCGTCAATGCTTTGGCTTTTCCGCCGGGAAAACAAGTATATACTTTCATCTTTTCCATCCTTTTCTACTGTAATTTCTATTGTGGTTTAAAAAATATGGTGATTTTCAACCCACATGTTTTTATCATATTACGACCGGAACGATTTTGCAACTGATAAGAATCCGGCATTAACTATCTTTATCGTGCAGAACTTTCCATTGCCTTCCTTCCATTCATCCTTTAATATAGTAAAGTAAACAACAAATAAACGAATTCCAGTCAGAAGGGAGCATATTTATGAAAAAATTCAACTCCTTCCGTAATCGCCAGAACGGCTTTGAAGATTTAGGTTCCGGCACCGCGGAAGCAACAAAATCGAAAAAAAGCTGGTGGAAGGTACCAGTCACCATTCTTGTGATTCTGGTAATCGCTATTTTTATTTTCAATTCCACCTATCAGATCCGCGAACAGGAGCAGGCGGTTCTGATCACCTTAGGACAGGCCAAAGCGGTAACAGATCCCGGACTTCATTTTAAGATACCGTTCATCCAACAGGTCCGCAAGGTCAATACCACCATTCAGGGATTTTCCCTGGGATATGATGTAGATTCCAATTCTTCAGAAACCGACGATTCTCTCATGATCACTTCCGATTACAATTTTGTCAACGTCGATTTCTTCGTAGAGTATCGTTTCAGTGACCCGGTAAAAGCAGTCTATGCTTCCAAAGATCCCGTGCTGATCCTGCGTAACATCAGCCAGAGCTGTATTCGTACCGTGATCGGCAGTTATCCGGTGGACGATGTCCTGACTACCGGAAAAAATGAAATTCAGGCCGCCATCAAAGAAATGATTCTAGAGCGTCTGAGCGAACAGGATATCGGTATCCAACTGGTAAATATCACAATCCAGGATTCCGAGCCGCCTACCTCCGAAGTCATGGAAGCTTTCAAGGCTGTGGAAACCGCCAAGCAGGGGAAAGAAACCGCTCTGAACAATGCCAATAAATACCGCAATGAACAGCTTCCTCTGGCGCAGGCACAGGCCGACGGTATCATCAAAGATGCTGAGGCGCAAAAGACCGAGCGCATCAATGAGGCTACTGCACAGGTTGCGCGTTTTAACGCTATGTACGAGGAATATATCAAGAACCCGACAATAACTAAACAGCGCATGTTCTACGAGGCCATGGAAGAAGTCCTGCCGGATCTCAAAGTAGTCATCGAAAGCCCCAACGGCAATACACAGACCTTCTACCCTTTGGAATCTTTCACAGGTACGACAACCGGTTCTTCCACGGAAAACAGTACCTCTGAAACCGCACAATAATCATTGTCTCCAGAAAGGCAGTTTTAATAATATGAAAAAATTAAAAAATATATCTCTGATTCTATTGGTACTGGTGCTGCTGGTCATCGGATCCTCCAGCATTGTCGTTACCAACGAAAACGAATACAGTCTGATCCGACAGTTCGGTAAAGTAGACCATGTAGTGAGTTCTGCAGGTGTTACCTTTAAGATTCCTTTTGTACAGAGCGTCGATAAGCTCCCCAAGGAGATCCTGCTCTATGATCTGTCTTCCTCCGATGTCATCACCAGTGACAAGAAGACCATGATCTGCGACAGTTACATTTTATGGCAGATCAACGACCCTCTGAAATTTGCCCAGACCCTGAACTCTTCCATCTCCAACGCGGAGAGCCGTCTGGACACCATTGTATATAACTCTACGAAAAATATCATAAGCAGTACTACTCAGAATGATGTGATCTCCGGTCGTGACGGAGAGCTGGCGGCAGCCATCATGAAAAACATTGGGAACACCACCGAGCAATACGGTATTGAATTGCTCTCCTTCGAAACCAAACAGCTGGATCTGCCCAGTGATAATAAAGCGGCCGTCTATGAGCGCATGATCTCCGAGCGTGAAAACATCTCCGCAACTTATACCGCAGAGGGAAGTTCCGAAGCTCAGAAGATCCGGAATACCACGGACAAAGAAGTCAACGTCCTCCTGTCGGAAGCCAATAAAAACGCGGAAATTCTCATTGCGGAGGGAGAAGCGGAATACATGCGTATTCTGTCAGAGGCCTATGCCGATGAATCCAAACAGGACTTCTATTCCTTCGTCAGAAGCCTGGATGCACTGAAGGCTTCCATGACCGGCGATAACAAAACCGTGATCCTGTCTCCGGATTCCCCGATCGCACAGATTTTCTACGGAAGATAACGCAAAAGCCGGTATCTGCAATATCTTGCAGACACCGGCTTTTCTTATACCAGAATCTCTTCAATCTTACGTCTTTCTTCATTGCTGAAAGAGGTTGCGTGTACAATTCCGATATTATCCAGGATCTGTGAAGGCTTGGAAGCTCCGATCAGAACACTGGTAATATCCCCATCTTTTAAGATCCAGGACAGTGCCATCTGTGCCAGGGTCTGCCCTCTCTGGGATGCCAGATCGTTCAGTGCACGTACCTTCTTCAATGTCTCTTCTACGATCGCCGCTTCTTTCAGGAATCTGCCGTCGGTACGGACACGGCTGTCCTCCGGAATACCGTGGAGATAACGGTCGGTCAGAAGTCCCTGTGCCAGAGGGCTGAAGGTAATAATACCGATGCCGTGAGCTGCAGCGTAATCTTTCAGACCATCCTTCTCAATATCTCTTACAAACATGGAATATTTTCTCTGGTTGATAATAAACGGTGTGCCCAGTTCCTTGAACAGTTCTGCCGCTGCAATGGTCTGTTCTTTATTGTAATTGGAAATTCCCACATACAATGCCTTACCGGATTTCACAATGCCGTCCAGTGCACGAACGGTCTCCTCCAGCGGTGTATTGGGATCCGGTCTGTGATGGTAGAAGATATCCACATAATCCAGTCCCATACGCTTCAGGCTTTGATCCAGGCTGGCTACGAGATACTTTTTGCTGCCCCAGTTGCCGTAAGGTCCGGGCCACATATCATAGCCGGCCTTCGTGGAAATCACCAGTTCATCACGATATCTTCCCAGATCCTTTTTCAGAATCCGACCGAAATTCTCTTCCGCCGCACCGTATACCGGTCCGTAGTTGTTCGCCAGATCGAAGTGTGTGATACCGTGATCAAAAGCAGTGTGACACATGTCCAACATATTGTCAAAATTCCCATTGGATCCGAAATTGTGCCATAATCCCAGAGATACTGCGGGAAGCAGCAATCCACTGGCACCGCAGCGGTTGTATTTCATTTCTTCATATCTTTTCTCATCTGCCTGATACATTTAAATAACCTCCATCTTTTCTGTGTCCTGCAATATTTGTGCCTAAGGCACAAATTTGCGTGTGAAAAATGCATTTTTCACACTAGCCTCCTTGTTTTCTTTTTACCTTTTGTTGTCTTTATTATATTTTTTTTACATCTCCCGTTTCTATGCAAATTTTATAGAATAAAGTGCAATATCTTACGAATTATCTCTTACGTCCCACGATCTTCAGGCGGCTGAAAAACAGGTAATACACAATAAAAGAGATACTGGTCACCGTCCAGGTCAGTGGATAGCTGAATACAATGGTGAGAATATCATTTTTCAGAGGTACGGCTGTCAGGATCCATACCACACGCAGCGCGCAGATTCCCAGACAACAGATGATCATGGGAAGCCAGCTGTCGCCGATACCGCGCAGAGTACCGGACAAAATCTCAATGGCAATATAGGTAAAATATGTCGGTACCAAAAAGTGCAGAATCTGTTCTCCGATCACTACCACCTGTGCATCCGTGGTAAACAGTTGATAACAGATCGATGCATAATTATAGAGGATCACGGACAACAGTACGGTTGCCCCCGCCGTAATTCCCATACAGGTACGCACTCCCTTGTGTACACGGTCCATTTTCCCCGCACCATAATTCTGTCCCACAAAGGTAGTGATCGATATGCCAAAGGCGTTGACGATCATCCAGAACAGGCTGTCGATCTTGCTGTAGGCTGTCCATGCCGCTACCGTATCCGTTCCCAGCGCGTTAACGCTGGACTGGATCAGAATATTGGACGATGTATACATTACCGACTGCAATCCCGCCGGAAGTCCGATCCGGATGATCCTGTGGAACATTCTTCCATCAAAACGGATCTTTTTCAGTTCCAGGCGATGCATGTCCTTCGTCCGCATCAGTACCCACAATACCAGCACAGCACTGAGCGCCTGCGACAGGATCGTAGCAAGTGCGGCACCTGCCACACCCATATGCAGTCCGATGACAAATGCAATATCCAGCACAATATTGGTCAGGCAGCTGACGATCAGGAAATATAATGGTCTCTTGGAATCTCCCACAGCCCGCAGGATACCTGCGCCCATATTGTAGATCAGGTTCCCGATGACTCCCAGAAAATAGATACGGATATAGGTTGTCGACGGTCCCAAAATATCCTCAGGTGTAGACATCGCGCGCAGTGCCCAGGGTGCCGCCGTAACACCCACGATCATCATGCCGACTCCCGCCGCGAGGCTGAAAGCGATGGAGGTATGCACCGCATAGCCTACCATCTCGGCACGTTTTGCCCCATAATACTGAGAGATAATGACTGTGGCACCGCTGGACAATCCCACAAAAAATCCCACCAGCAGCTGGATCAGCGTACCGGTGCCGCCACCTACCGCTGACAAAGCTTCTTTTCCGACAAAGCGCCCTACGATCACCGCATCCGCTGCATTATATAATTGTTGAAAAAAGGTCCCGAACAAAATAGGGAAAAAGAACAGGAGCAGCTGCTGCCAGATGACTCCCGTTACGATCTTGTTCTCTTTCCCTATAACATTTTCTGTCTGCTGTTGTGCTTTCTTTGTATTTTCTTCCATGTAAATTATGCCCTTTGAAAATCTGTACTTCTACGATGATAGTATCATTTCCACAGAACCTTTTCAAGAGGGCAATCTTATCCACGGCTCAGGGCAGGAAAAACCCCGGGTGGTGGAAGCATCCGGGGATCCTGTCTGCACCCGGATGAGTCGTAGCATCCGGGCACAGCACTCTATACCAAATTGAGGGATTAGATAAAAGCTAATTAATTATTATGAAACATAATGCCTACGGATTGCTCCGCGCTATGCGCTCTCGCACTCCTTACGCCATTCGCATATCGTGAAGCTTTATTCGACATCTTGTAATGCTGCGAAGTCCTCTTCGCCGGTACGAACCTTTACAACCTTGTCAACGTTGTATACAAAAATCTTGCCATCGCCGATATGGCCGGTGTACAGAGCTTTCTTGGCAGCCTCGATCACAGTTGCTACTGGGATCTTGCTGACTACGACTTCTACCTTCACCTTGGGAAGCAGGGTCGCATCCATTTCCACTCCACGATACATCTCGCCGGCACCCTTCTGTACACCGCAGCCCATAACCTGTGTCATGGTCATACCGGTTACGCCCAGATCATTCAGCGCTTTCTTCAAAACTTCAAATCTTGCAAGCTTTGCAATCACAACTACCTTGTAGATACCGGTTGCAGGAATTGCTGCCGGAACTGTCTCTACCTTTACTGCTGCTTCCTTCATGGTTGCGGAAGCTGCGTCATAATCACTTACACCAAGGCTGGTATTTTCATTTACCTCCATGGTCATAGTGTTGGAAATATCCATAATGCTGAAGCCTGCATATGCGGAAGGAAGTCCATGCTCGCAGGAATCAAGACCTACAATTTCCTCTTCCTCAGATACGCGTAAGCCAACAGTTGCTTTGATGATCAGGAATGCAATGGTAATGGTTACTGCAGTCCATGCTGCTACACTTACAAAACCTAACAGCTGTAAACCAAGCTGCTTAAATCCGCCGCCATAGAACAGACCTACAATACTGTCGTTACCGGGTGCGGAAGTAGTTGCGAACAGACCGGTTGCGATGGTACCCCAGATACCGTTCAGGCAATGTACTGCAACTGCACCTACGGGATCATCAACATGTAATTTGTAATCCAGAAGCCATACACCAAATACTACCAGAAGTCCTGCTACCGCACCGATTACGATAGCACCGAAGCAATCCGTTACATCACAGGGTGCGGTAATTGCCACCAGACCTGCCAGAGATGCATTCAGGCACATGGATACATCGGGCTTGCCATATTTAATCCAGGTAAATACCATACATACTACAGTTGCAATCGCGGGAGCTACGGTCGTGGTAAGGAATACGGAACCTAACTGCTCTACGGAAGTACAAGCGGCACCGTTGAATCCGTACCAGCCAAGCCACAGGATAAATACACCGAGACATCCAATCGGAAGGTTATGTCCGGGAAATGCATTTACTCTTACGATCTTACCACTCTTATCCTTATCAAACTTACCGATACGGGGTCCTAACAGTTTTGCTCCGATCAGTGCGGAAATACCACCTACCATGTGAATTGCACAGGAACCGGCGAAATCATGGAAGCCAAGCTGTGACAGCCAGCCGCCGCCCCAGATCCAGTGAGCTTCAATGGGATATATCAAAGCGGAGATCACACCGGAATAAATACAATAAGATAAGAACTTGGTTCTCTCTGCCATAGCGCCGGATACGATGGTAGCTGTGGTAGCACAGAACACCAGATTAAATACAAAATTGGAATAATTAAAATTCTCATAGGCGGTAAAGATGTCCAGTCCCGGCTTGCCGATCAGACCTACCACATCTTCACCAAGTAACAATCCAAAGCCAATCAAAATAAATACTACAGTACCGATACAGAAATCCATCAGATTCTTCATCAGAATATTACCGGCATTTTTGGCTCTGGTAAATCCGGTCTCCACCATTGCGAATCCTGCCTGCATCCAGAACACCAGGGCCGCACCGATCAGAAACCAGACTGCAAATAATTGACCATCTACTGCGCTTAAGATTTCTTCTGTCATAACATTTTCCTCCTCACTTTTCGTGAAATATCTTCCACAATACTTCACCTGTGTGCTGCGAGAATCACTCGTGTGATCTTCTCACGTAAAAAAATATGCGATACCATGGTCTCTCCTTCGAAGCCCCATTGCATCGCATCTTTTGGGTATAGCAGCTAACCTGTTTTCCACATACCCTTACGCTATTTTTGTCCGGCCACGCGCGTTGTGATACTGCCAAACAAAAAGGGCGCTACAGTTTTATTCTGTAGCGCCTTTGCTATGTTGAGAGTATAGCACCGTGGTTTTAGAGTGTCAACCATATTTTTACAATTTGTTTCATTTCTTTTTTCTTTCTGACTTTCTATCATCCACTGTCCGTTTGTCGTACAAAGGATTCTGTACCTTTTGCCTGGATTTTGTCGTTTATCATAATTCCCGTACCAATCGCTCATATAATACGCCTTCCCACGTCACACAGTCTTCTCTGTGAAACCTCAGTTTTTCCGCCAAATGCAGGGATACGGTATTTTCCGGCATCACAAGCATTTGCACCCTCACAAAGCCCAGTTCACTTTTTCCGTATTGTAATAATGCTTCGCACACTTCCGTAGCATACGCGTGTCTTTGCCAGGGAACACCGATGACAAATCCCAGTTCCGGGTCTTCATATCCTTCTCTATTGGAAAATCCTGCCCTGCCGATCACCTGTCCGGTCATCCGGTCGCAGATCGTCCAGACACCGTAATTATAAAAATAATACATATTTTCCGTATAATCCTTCAGATAGGCCTCTTCTTTCGCCCGCTCCGGATAGAGTCCTTCTGTGTACTTCGTCACAGAAGGATCCGCATAAATCTCATAAAGGGCATCCAGATCCTCCTCACAAGTCTCCCTGACAAGACACCTCTCTGTGGTCAGGATCTCCCAGGGAATGCCCACGTATCTGCGATAGACTTTCTCCAGATAATCAAAATCCAGTTCACTGATATTTTCGCAGGCATAACGGACACCGCTAAAATCCTGATCCCTGTTGTCCTCATGGAGCCAGACAAGCACCGGGCAGCCCTGCTCCAAGAGTTCCTGCGCACGTATACCGTTATCTACGATCCAGAGTTTTCCCTGCCCGCTTTCATACCCGGACATCATGCTATCCCAGACGCTTTTCTCTTCGAAGCACTCTTTTCCCGACCCGTTTCTTTGTTGGGAAAATTCTCTTTCCTGTCTCTGTCTGCGAATCGCATCCAGCAGGGCGTGCATCTGCGCACCATATTTTTTACGGTAGCTTTTTCGTTCCTCGTCCGATGCACCTTCCGGATATATTTCTATTGACACCTGCTTCAAAAAATCCATCTGCCGCAATTCTCCTCTTTACGTTTTCCCGGGAATCCATTACAATAATATTTATATTTTATTCTATTTCTGTTGAAAAAGGAAGAAAGGAAATTATTATGGCAAAAAATCCTATTGTTACTATTACCATGAAGGATGGCAGTGTGATCAAATGCGAGCTTTATCCTAAAATTGCATCCGAATCCGTTAACAATTTTATCAGCCTGATCAACAAGCATTTCTATGACGGTCTGATCTTCCACCGTGTCATCCGCGGTTTCATGATCCAGGGTGGATGTCCTGACGGCACCGGATGTGGTGGTCCCGGCTACAGCATCAAGGGTGAGTTCGCTGCTAACGGCGTAACTAATGATCTGAAGCACACCGAGGGTGTTCTGTCTATGGCAAGAGCTATGCATCCCGATTCCGCAGGCAGCCAGTTCTTCATCATGCACAAGACCAGTCCTCATCTGGATGGTTCTTACGCTGCTTTCGGTAAAGTCATCGAGGGTATGGATGTAGTAAATAAAATTGCCGAGACCGCTACTGATTACAGCGATCGTCCCCTGGAGGATCAGGTAATGGAAAGCGTTACCGTAGATACCTTCGGTGAGACCTATCCCGAACCCAACAAACTGGACAGATAAACATTTTTATAAAACCATGAACAACTCCCTGTTGTGCGCACGAGTGTTAGCATCCGGCGTACAGCAGGGAGTTGTTCATAGTTTGTTTACAAATCCTTCAAGGAATCTTCAATTCCTCAACATGTTTTAGACATTTCTGTTTCATATACTATAACCATAGAAACAAACAAAACAACCATTTAAGCCCACAACAGTTTCTTGTTTAAAAAACTTTTTCATAATAAATGCCAAGGATCAGAATCCTTGGCATCCTCCCTTTCTAGGGGTAAAATTACAGCTATCGCGGTAGAACACTACGCCGGATAGTTATTTTTTTGCAAAAAAATCTCCCGCATCGCTGCGAGAGATTTTCTTATTTATCTCAGAATTATTCAGCCTTACCAACAGATCCGAACAGTTCCATCTTCTCCTTAACAGTAGCCTTGATAGCTTCTGCACCGGGAGCTAAGAGCTTACGAGGATCGAAGCCCTTGCCTTCGAGATCCTTACCAGCCTCGATGTACTTACGGGTAGCATCAGCAAATGCCAGCTGGCACTCGGTGTTAACGTTGATCTTGGATACGCCCAGGTCGATCGCTTTCTTGATCTGATCTGCGGGGATACCGGTACCACCGTGCAGAACCAGAGGAAGCTCACCGGTCAGCTCTTGTACAGCTGCCAGAGTTTCAAAGCTTAAGCCCTTCCAGTTAGCGGGGTATTTACCGTGGATGTTACCGATACCTGCTGCCAGGAAATCAACTCCCAGATCAGCGATAGACTTACACTCCTTAGGATCAGCGCACTCGCCCATACCGATAACGCCGTCTTCCTCACCACCGATGGAACCAACTTCTGCCTCGATGGAAAGTCCCTTGCTGTGAGCAGCCTTAACCAGCTCAGTGGTCTTCTCTACGTTCTCAGCGATAGGATAATGAGAACCATCAAACATGATGGAAGAGAAACCTGCTTCAATACACTTATAGCAGCCTTCGAAAGAGCCATGGTCCAGATGCAGAGCAACGGGAACATCAATGTCCAGATCCTTTAACAGTCCGTTTACCATACCAACGACTACATCATAACCGCCCATATATTTGCCGGCGCCTTCGGATACACCCAGGATAACAGGGGAACGAAGTTCCTTAGCGGTGAGCAGGATGGACTTTGTCCACTCCAGATTGTTGATGTTGAACTGACCTACTGCATAGTGGCCTGCTTTTGCTTTTTTGAGCATTTCTGTTGCGGATACTAACATTTTAATACCTCCATTTTATATACTCATTCTTGTTAGGATATACGAAATGTAATCCATTCCTAAATGCACACAGGAAACACATTTCGAATAATCACTTTGTGACTACCCAAACTATAACACAACTCGGACAAAAAGGGAACAGCTTATTGTTAAATTTTTACCAAATTTTAAGATTCCTTCTATTCCACACGAATATCCATTCCCCGGCAGATATTTTCTATAACTACCTTCGTATGGGTTCCACCGTATTCTCCGTCCAACGTCCAGGGCAGTGGATCTGTGGAAGTGATCTCCAGCTTCGACGTCCGGAAACAGTACATGGCATCAGTATCAATGTCACGATTCAACAGCGAAACCATAATATTGTTCAGCTCTATGGGATTCTTCGGGCGCTTGATCAGTGTCACTTCAAATACACCGTCATCCAGCTTGACATTTTTGCCGGTGATCCTTTTAAATCCGCCTACCGACACAGAGTTGGTGATCATTCCAAAGATAAAATCATCTACGATCGTCGTATCATCATAAGTAACGCGCATGGGATAAGAACGGATTGCCGGAAGACGTTTCATGCCTTCCAGCAGATACGCCATATGACCCAGAACATTTTTCATGTCCTGCCCCGTCTCATAGGAGACATCCGTGAAAAGGCCGAATGCTGCGATATATACAAATATATCCTGATTAAAGGATCCCACATCACAGGCAAAATCATTCCCCTTTACAATCGTTTCCGCGGCATGCACCATATTTTTCGGCAATCCCAGACTGCCTCCGAAATCATTGGTACTTCCTGCCGGGATATATCCAATAGGTGTCCGGAAGCCACTGCGGATCATACCCGTGACTACTTCGTCCAAAGTACCGTCTCCACCGCTGCAGACAACAATATCATAGTCCTTGCTCCGATCCCTGGTCTTCTCCATGGCATCTTCACTTTTCTGCGTGGGATAAACGGTAATCTCATAATCACCCTTGGTAAACACATCCAGAATATCCGCAAGCTTGTTGCGGATCTGTGCCTTTCCGGCTTTCGGATTATAGATAAATAACATCTTCTTCATAAATACTATCCTCAAAATATGCAAAACGGGACTAACAGAATTCTCTATCAGCCCCGCTCCTCGTCATACTATGTTTTTAAGCTACCTGACCGCTTAAAAACTTCTCAATATTGTCCACAGCGGTCTGCTCATCTGCACCCTCTGCAGCTACTGTAAGCTCTTCGCCTGCGCAAAGTCCCAGGCTCATCATGCCCATAATGCTCTTGGCATTGATCCGCTTATCATCTACTTCAATGTAAATGTTGCTTTCGTACTTGCTGGCTTCCTGTACTAACAGTGCCACCGGTCTTGCGTCCAGACCATCTTCCAGTCTGACCTTAATGCTCCTTTTTGTCATAATTTTCCTCCTCTTTTACGTCCTGATTCTATCTGCTAACTCGCTGAGCTTACGTAACCTGTGGTTTACACCGGATTTTCCTACCGGGGGATCCAGATATTCCCCCAGCTCCTTCAGTGGAGCATCCGGATTCTCCAGTCTGACTTCCGCCATCTGACGCAATGTCTCCGGCAGATTCTCCAGTCCGTAGTGGTCCCGGATATATTCAATATCCTCTATCTGTCTGGTCGCCGCATTTACCGTTTTGGTAATGTTGGCGGTCTCACAGTTCACTCTTCGATTTACGGAATTGCGCATTTCCTTTACAATTCTCATATTCTCCAGCTTCATTAAGGCAACAGGTGCCTCACATACATTCAGAAGGTCCACAATGCCGGATCCTTCCTTCAGATAGACAACGTAATACTTCTTCCGAAGCACGATCTTGGCTTCTATATCAAATCCCTGTATCACACTCTGTAGTTGTCTCGCTTTATCCTCATCGGTGCATACAAATTCCAGGTGATAACTCTTCTGCGGGTCGCTCATAGAACCAATGCAGAGAAAAGCTCCTCTTAAAAATGCTCTTTGACAGCAGGAATTTTTAATCAGCAGGGGGCTCACAGGTTCCGACAGATCACCGATCTTGTCGATCACACTCCGCATCTGTTCCTCGCTGATTTTAACATCAGTATCTATATTATATGTTTTTTTCAATAATGTAAAGCCTTTTCTGACGACCGCCTCATTTTCCGTCTGGAAACCGATCATAAAATCGCCTTCTGCAGAACGTCCATATTGACCGCTAAAATGCATGATCGCAGCCAGCTCTGCAATCTGGCAATGCCTTGCCGGGCTGATTCTCTTCGCCAGTTCTTCCTTTACCTCACTCGAAAATGACATGTCAGATTCCTTCTCTGGGTACATCACGGTGATACAGTTTGATACCGTAATGACCTTCTGCCTTCAACCGTTCATATAACTTGTTTGCCAGAGTAACACTCCGATGTTTGCCTCCGGTACATCCGATGGCGATCACCAGCCGATATTTTCCCTCTTTGATATAATTCGGGATCAGGAATTGAATCATATCGGTCAGCTTGTCCAGGAAAATTCCGGTCTCAGGAAAACTCATTACATAGTCCTGTACTCCCTTATCATTGCCGGTCTGCGGCTTCAATTCTTCTATATAATAAGGGTTTGGCAAAAATCTCACATCAAATACCAGATCAGCATCCGCTGGAATTCCGTGCTTGAATCCGAAGGACATGACTGTTACCATGAGACTGTTGTACTCTTCATTCTGTACGAAAATTCGATCCAGCTCCTCTTTCAGTTCTCTTACCAGAAGATTCGAAGTATCTATTACATAATCGGAATTTTTGCGGATCGTCTCCAGAATCTTACGTTCTTTGTGAATGCCGTCCTCTACTCTGCCATCCGCAGCAAGAGGATGTACACGTCTGGTTTCCTTATACCGTTTTATCAGAGCTGAGTCATCGGAGTCCATAAACAATATCTCAAATTTGTAGCCTTTTTCCTTTAATTGTTCCAAAATGCGGGTGGCGTCCGTGAAATTCTGGTCCGCACGGACATCCAGTCCCAGTGCGACCTTACTGATTTCACTTCCGGGCATGGCAATCAGTTCCACGAACTTTTCCACCAATGACACCGGCAGATTATCCACGCAATAAAAGCCGGCATCCTCCAAAAGCTTTAATGCAGTTCTTTTTCCCCCTCCGCTCATACCTGTTACTACTACAAATCTCATATGCACCTCTCACCTGTCTTACAGGAATTTGATCTCGGGTTCCAGATCTACCTGAAAACGCTCTTTTACTCTTCTCTGAACTTCCCAGATCACGTCTTTTACATCTTCTGCGGTTGCATTTCCTGTGTTAATAATAAATCCGCAATGCTTCTCCGACACTTTGGCTCCCCCTACGGAATATCCGCGAAGTCCGGACTCCATAATCAGTTGTCCCGCAAAATGTCCCGCAGGGCGCTTAAATGTGCTGCCTGCGCTGGGATACTCCAACGGTTGTTTTTCCCGGCGCCTTTTCGCCAGATCAGCCATTTTCTCTGCGATCTGTTCCGGATCTCCCTGTTCCAGGCGGAAAGTCACCTTCGTCACCACAAAAGGCTGGTTCTGGATCACACTGGTCCGATAGCCGAATTCCATAGTACCATTATCCAGTTCCATGATCTCCCCATTGCGGTTCACCACGGTTACCGTGCTCACCACCTGGCTCATCTCTCCTCCGTAGGCGCCGGCGTTCATCACCGCACCGCCACCGACGGTTCCGGGAATTCCCGCTGCGAACTCCAATCCGGTGAGACCATGCTCCTTTGCAGTTTTGGCCACCTGGCTCATCAGCGCTCCTGCCTCTGCCTCCAGATAACAATCCTTCACCGTGATCTCACTCATATATTTTCCAATCACCAGTACAATTCCGCGATATCCGTCATCGCTGACCAGCAGATTACTTCCGTTACCGATGACCGTGTATGGCACATCCACCAGGCGCAGATACTTCTGCATCCTGCAGAGCTGATCTTCATTTTCCAGATAGATCAGGCAATCCGCCGGTCCGCCGATGCGGAAGGTAGTATGCAATTTCATGGGTTCCTGAAACAGAATCCTCTCTGACGGTACGATTTCCTTTAATGCTTCTATCACTGCTGCACTTATCATGTATATCAGGCCGCTCTTTCTTTTTTTATTATAGTTATTCCAAACAGGCCTACTTTAATACCAGTGCTGCAGCGCCGTAGATTCCGGCATCATTTCCAAGCTCCGCCAGGGCGAATTTTGCCTGCTTGCAGGGTCCGAAAGCACATCTCTTATAAGAAGGCTCTATGTATTTGAATAAAATATCTCCGGCCTTGGACACACCACCGCCAATGACAAAAATCTGGGGATCAACCACACTGGCTACTGCGGCAAGTCCCTTGCCAAGATATTCTCCGAACTGTTCTGCGATCTCGATCGCTACTTTGTCCCCTGCCTTAACTGCATCGAATACCGTCTTGGCAGAGATCTCACCGCCACGCAGAATGCTGGGTGCATCGTCTTTTGCCAGGCGCCTGTTCGCCAGGCGGGTAATTCCGGTAGCGGATGCATACTGCTCCAGACAGCCCTTGTTCTTGCAGCCGCAGACCTCTGTCTCATTATCTTCCATGTGAATATGTCCGATCTCGCCGCCTGCACCGTTGGTGCCGGTCAGGATCCTGCCATCAATAATGATACCTCCGCCGACACCGGTTCCTAAGGTAACGGCTACCAGGTTGGAATAGCCTTTACCGCCGCCCTGCCACATTTCGCCCAGGGCTGCCACATTGGCATCGTTGCCCGCCTTCACGGTAACGTCCAGATCCAGTTCTTTTTTCAACGTTTCAGCAAGATCAAAAGATCCCCAGCCGATATTTACAGCACCGTTGACCATGAAGCCATCGGCATTTACCGCACCGGGAGCGCCGATTCCCACGCCTACCAGGTCTGCTGCGGTGATGTTCTTTTCCTGCATTTTGTTTTTGATGGATGCTGCGATATCCGGCAGAACTTTCTCTCCACCGTTATCCTTGACCGTAGGGATCTCCCACTTGTCCAGCACCTGTCCTTCGTCATTGAACAGTCCTAATTTCACTGTTGTTCCGCCCACATCTACTCCAAATGCATACTTACTCATCATCTTCGTCCTCCTCACGTCTTTTTGCTAAAGAGTTCTGTACACGAGTGTACAATTCCTTTGCTGCATTGTATCCCATTTTTTTCTGACGATGATTGATAGCTGCAGTCTCGCAGATCACCGCCAGATTCCGTCCGGGACGGATCGGGATGTTGTGACATACTACCTTATTCCCCAGATATTCGGTATAGTTTTCTTCCAGTCCCAGTCTGTCGTACTCTTTGTCCTTATCCCAGTCTTCCAGGCGGATGACCAGATCAATGGTCTGTGTATCTTTTACAGACAATGCACCGAACAGCGCCTTGACATCCACGATGCCGATTCCGCGCAGTTCTATGAAATGCTTCGTGATATCAGGGGCAGAACCTACCAGCGTATCATCACTGACTTTACGCAGTTCTACCACATCATCGGTTACCAGACGATGTCCTCTTCTGATCAGCTCCAGGGCCGCCTCGGACTTACCGATGCCGCTCTCGCCGGTGATCAGGACGCCCTCGCCGTAGACATCCACCAATACGCCGTGTACGGAGATGCAGGGAGCCAGCTTCACATTTAACCAGCGGATGATCTCTGACATAAAATCCGAAGTGGATTTCTTGGTAGATAATACAGGGACTTCATGTTGGATCGCTGTCTCCAGGAAAATAGGATCCGGCTTCAGGTCACGGCTGAATACGATACAGGGAATATCATAAGCCATCAGCTTCTCATACGCCTCCCTGCGGGCCTCGTCAGTCAGCCCCTCCATATAAGTATATTCCACAAATCCGATAATCTGCAGTCTGGTGGCATCAAAATGCTCAAAATATCCGGCTAACTGCAGTGCCGGACGGTTGATATCCGGCTGTGTGATCTTCACATGTTTCACATCGATCTCCGGTGTGAGATTTTCCAGTTTCATTTTTTCGATAACACGGGTCAAACTTACACTTGCCATACTAATTTCCATACCTTTCTGCGAAAAACCCACCCCTGCATTTTTTCTCGAAGGTTCCCCGCCTCATTATCGTGCTGTAACTTTTGAAGTTACCATATTACTTATGATTGTACCACAGGCGGTCGCTTCTGTGAAGCGAAAAAGGCTACAATCTCCTGCGCTGTGCGTTCATTCATTTCGGGAATTTCCATCAGGTCTTCCACCGTTGCCTGCCGGATCTCCTCTAAGGACTTGAAGTGCCGCATCAGGGCTTTTCGTCTGGCGGGCCCCACTCCCGGGATATCATCCAGTACGGATCTCACCTGGGTCTTACTGCGCAGAGACCTGTGGTATTCAATGGCAAAACGATGCGCCTCGTCCTGGATTCTGGTGATCAGCTTAAACCCTTCCGAATGGGTATCGATCGGAAGCTCGATATTATGATAATACAGACCTCTGGTACGGTGGTTGTCATCCTTGACCATACCGCAGACCGGAATGTCGATTCCCAGTTCTTCCAGTACGGACAGGGCAATATTCACCTGTCCACGGCCGCCGTCCATGAGGATCAGATCCGGGAACTTGGTAAAACTGCCGTACTCCTGATCCATCTCCTGTTCTTCCAGTTCTCTGCTCTCTTCCATACCATGACGGAACCGTCTCGTCAGCACTTCCCGCATGCAGGCATAGTCATCCGGACCTGAGACGCTTTTGATCTTGAATTTACGGTAATCGCTGCGTTTCGGTTTTCCTTTTTCGTAGACCACCATGGATCCTACATTTTCAAAACCGTTGATATTGGAAATATCATAGGCTTCCATCCGGGCCGTGCCGGTTAACGGCAGTTGCAACAGATCCGAGATTTCCTTCACTGCACCGATGGTACGGCCTTCCTCACGTTTTAACTTTTCTCTGTCCTGGGACAATACCAGTTTTGCGTTCTGCGCTGCCAACTCCACCAATTTTTCCTTACTGCCGATCTTAGGCACCTTCAGATAGACCCTGCTGCCTTTTCGCTCCGACAGCCATTTCTCGATCAATTCCGCATCCTCGATCTCATATTGCAGCATCAGCTCTCTGGGGATAAATGGGGTCCCCGCATAGAACTGCTTTACAAAATCCTGTAAAATTGCCGGCTTGTTATTTTCCGGCACATGTGTCATATAATAATGTTCTCTGCCGATCAGCTTGCCATCCCGGACGAAAAATACCTGTACCACTGCTTCCGTCTCATCCTGGTACAGCGCCAGGATATCTTTATCTTCACCGACACCCTCGGTAATCTTCTGTTTCTGGGATACCTGTCGTACACTGGAGAGCAGATCACGGTATCTGGCAGCATCCTCAAATTCCATAGCCTCCGCGGCTTTCTTCATCTTCTCCTCCAGATCCTTCAGGATCGGACTGTAATTACCATTCAGAAATTCCAGTGCACCTGCCACCTGCTGTCTGTATTCCTCTTTGCTCACATATCCCTGGCAGGGTGCCAGACACTGCTTGATATGATAGTTCAGGCAGGGGCGCTCGATTCCTATATCCCTGGGCAGCACCCGGTTGCAGGTACGCAGCTGGTACAGTTTGTTCAGCAGTTCAATGGTATCTTTCACCGCCGCAGCGCTGGTATAGGGACCGAAATAGCGGGATTTATCTTTTTTCATGGTACGGGAAAACAGGATTCTGGGATAATCCTCTCCCACTGTCACCTTGATATAGGGATAGGTCTTGTCATCCTTTAACAGCGTGTTATACTTCGGCGAATTCTCCTTGATCAGGTTATTCTCCAGCACTAATGCTTCCAGTTCCGAATCCGTCACAATATATTCAAATCGGGCGATCAGCGACACCATCTGGTCAATGGCCGGGCCTCTGCCGATATTTTCACGAAAATAAGACCTTACACGATTGTGCAGGTTGATTGCTTTTCCCACATACAAAATGACATCTTTGTCATCCCGCATGATATACACTCCCGGCTTGCGGGGGAGCTTTTTTAACTCTTCTTCCACGTTGAACATAAATATTTCCTCACTTGTATCTATCATACCGATTCTGGAGAAAAATACACTTTCGCATACATGGGCACGGGCACATGATATCTCTCTCCCATACGGACGACTTCGTAGACCAGACCATCGATCTCGGAATCTTTGGCAACTGCTCCTGCATTTTCGCACCGGTTCCTCCGGCTCCGATAATTGCGTATTTCACACCAAAACCCTTCCCTTCCGTTATCTACCTTTACTTTTCCACAATGATACCACGACGCAAAAGAAGCCGCCAGTCTCTGTTTTCACATAACTGACAGCTTCTCCTTGATATCATTTATTCCTTACAGGAACTCTTTTACAGACTTGTAAACGCCCTTGGCATCCAGACCGTACTTCTCTACCAGAGCAGCAGCGGAACCGGACTCGCCGAAGACATCCTGCATACCGACCTTCTTCACTGGTACAGGATAATGTGCACACAGGCAGTCGCAGACTGCGCTTCCCAGTCCGCCGATGACGGAATGCTCTTCCACGGTGACTACCTTGCCGGTCTTCTTCGCGCTGTTAAGGATGATCTCCTCATCGAGTGGCTTAATGGTACAGATATTTACAACCTCTGCGCTGATGCCTTCCTCTTCCAGCATCTTCGCTGCACCCAGAGCGGAATCTACGCAGATACCGGTGGCTACGATGGTGACATCTTTACCTTCGCGGACTACTGTTCCCTTACCGATCTCGAAATGATAACCGGGATGATCGTTGATCACGGGTACTGCGGCACGTCCGAAACGGATGTATACAGGTCCTTCATATTCCAAAGCGGCACGAACAGCGGCTCTTGCTTCCACATCATCGGAAGGGCACATTACTACCATGCCAGGGATGGTGCGCATCAGGGCGATATCCTCGTTACACTGATGGGTAGCGCCATCCTCACCTACTGTGATACCTGCATGAGTTGCACCGATCTTCACATTCAGATGCGGGTAACCGATAGAGTTACGTACCTGCTCGAATGCACGTCCTGCTGCAAACATTGCAAATGAGCTTACGAAAGGAATCTTACCTACCAGGGACAGTCCTGCTGCCACACCCATCATGTTTTCCTCTGCGATACCACAATCGATATGACGGTCGGGATATGCCTTACGGAAGATTCCGGTCTTGGTAGCTGCTGCCAGGTCGGCATCCAATACTACCAGATTGGGGAATTCTTCTGCCAGCTCCTTCAGGGAGTTGCCGTAACTTTCTCTGGTTGCGATCTTTTTCACAGTATTTTCTGCCATTACTGCTCACCTGCTTTCTCTAATTCTTTTTCAATCTTATCAAGGTCTGCCATTGCAATCGCATACTCCTCATCATTAGGCGCCTTACCATGCCAGTCTACGCTGTTTTCCATGAAGGAGACTCCCTTGCCCTTGATGCTGTGGAATACGATACAGGTGGGCATGCCCTTGGTCTCTCTTGCTTCCTTAAATGCTGCACGGATCGCATCAAAATCGTGTGCATCTGCATTGATCACATGGAAATTGAATGCCTCGAACTTTTTATCAATAGGATAAGGAGAACATACCTGATCGATGGGTCCATCGATCTGCAGGTTGTTGTTATCTACCATAACGCAGAGGTTGTCCAGCTTACGGAAGCCCGCGAACATAGCAGCCTCCCATACCTGTCCTTCCTCGATCTCACCGTCACCCAGCAGTGTGTATACACGGAAATCACGTTTGTCCATCTTAGCACCCAGTGCCATGCCGACTGCTGCAGAAATACCCTGTCCCAAGGATCCGGAGGACATATCCACGCCGGGGATATGGATGCAGGGATGGCCCTGCAGGTAGGAACCTAAGTGACGCAGGGTAGGCAGATCCTCTACCGGGAAATATCCTCTGTAAGCCAGTGCGGAATAGAGACCGGGAGCTGTATGACCCTTGGACAGAACGAATCTGTCGCGTTCCTCCATATCGGGGTTCTTCGGATCAATGTTCATCTCCTCAAAATATAAAAATGTAAAAATATCTGCGGCTGACAAGGATCCGCCGGGATGTCCTGCTTTCGCACTATGAACTGCGGTCACAATGCCCTTGCGGACATCATTGGCACGCTTTTGCAGTTCTAAATTCTTCATTGTTTCCTCCATTCCGCCATATTGGCTTATCTGTTGCAATTTACGTTGTTATACTAGCATACTTCCCGATGCTAGTCTAGTAAAAGAATTGCTCTTCTACCGTAAAATATTGCGATGGCAAATTCCAGCATACAGTTCAGACCTCCATTCATAAATTTGTTCGTTCCACTCACAAATTCATTTCATGGAGGTGCGCTCCGCTAATAGAATTTGTCATATAGTGCTCTGTGTGCAAGCACCCTCGCACTATAAGCCAAATTCTATTTCTGAACTGTTTGACCATAGTACGCTCCGGCACCATGTTTGCGGTTATAGTGCTTATCCTGCAGTTCCTGGGGTGCCGGCTGGATCCTGGGGTTGATCGTCTCTGCGCGATAAGCCATTTTTGCCACCTCTTCCAGTACTACCGCATTATGGACAGCCTCCTTGGCATCCTTGCCCCAGGCAAAAGGCCCATGATTCTTGCACAGAACGACAGGCACTGCTTTCGGGTCCTTACCCAGACGTTTGAACTCGTTAACGATCAGGTGTCCGGTATTTTCCTCGTAAGCGTCCTCGATTTCTTCCTTTGTCAGGCAGCGCACGCAGGGAACCGGACCGTAGATATAGTCTGCATGGGTGGTTCCGTAGCAGGGGATGTCTCTTCCCGCCTGCGCCCAGCTGGTGGCATAGGAAGAATGGGTATGTACGATACCGCCGATCTCCGGGAATGCCTTGTACAACTCCAGATGGGTCGCGGTGTCGGAAGAGGGATTTAAATTCCCCTCTACCTTATTGCCGTTCAGATCCATGACTACCATCATCTCCGGTGTCAGTTTGTCGTAATCCACGCCGCTGGGTTTGATGACGAACAATCCGCTCTCTCTGTCAATGGCGCTGACATTTCCCCAGGTAAAAGTCACCAGACCGTACCGGGGCAGATCCATATTTGCTTCATATACTTTCTGTTTTAATTCTTCTAACATATCCTAAACCTCATTTCTTTCTACATCCTACAAGCTTTCCGATAAATGAGTGTCGTGCAGGTATAATTTTACGACCGAAAAATTATTTTGCGGCAACGGCTGCCTTCTCCGCAGGAAGCAGTCTCTTGTACTCTTCCAGGAAAGCCTCAAATCCTTTCACATCCTCAGGCTCCGGTTGCAATGTGGTTCCGGTCTGTCCAGCGAAGATCTTGTCATTTAAATAGGAAGAAAGGGGCTCGCCGGTTTCTTTCTCCTTCATGAAAGCTGCCAGGATCGCCATGCCCCAGGCGCCGCCTTCGCTTGCCGTATCCATAACAGTGATCGGTGCGTTCATGCCTGCTGCCATGACACGCTGTCCCACCACGGGAGTCTTGAAGAAGCCGCCGTGTCCCATCAGGGAATCTACAGCCACATGCTCCTCCTTTAACAGAATATCCATACCAATCTTCAGTGTGGCAACTGCGCTGTACAGATGGGAGCGCATGAAGTTTGCCAGTGTAAAATCTGCATCTGGTGTCCGCACCACCATAGGACGGCCGGCATCCAGACCAGTGATCGGTTCTCCGGAAAAATAGTTATATGCCGTTACGCCGCCGCAATCCGCAGCACCTTCCAGCGCCTTGCGATACAACACGCCGTACAGTTCGTTCTTGTCTACTTTCACACCAAAGCTCTCTGTACACTCGCCGAAGAGGTTCACCCAGGCATTCAGATCGGAGGTGCAGTTGTTGCAATGTACCATGGCCACGGGCATACCGTTGGGTGTTGTAACCATATCGATCTCTTCGTGTACTTTTTGCATAGCCTTTTCCAGGACTACCATTGCGAAAATAGAGGTTCCGGCGGAGACATTACCGGTGCGGACAGCCACACTGTTGGTAGCTACCATTCCGGTTCCCGCATCACCCTCGGGAGGACACATAGGAACACCGGGCTGCAAAGTTCCGGTAGGATCCAATAATTTTGCCCCTTCTGCGGTCAGGACACCGGCGGATTCTCCTGCCACCAACACCTTAGGCAGGATGTCGCGGAGCTTCCAGTCAAAATGGTGTAAATCATCGAACTGATCTAACATTTTCTGATCGAAATCCATGATCGTGGAATCTATAGGGAACATACCTGCTGCCTCACCAATACCCAGAACCTTTTCTCCGGACAGCTTCCAGTGAATATAACCTGCCAGAGTGGTAAAAAATGCGATATCCTTTACATGCTCTTCTCCGCTTAAGATTGCCTGATACAGATGGGCGATGCTCCATCTCTGGGGGATATTGAAGTTAAATACCGGAATCAGCTTCTTGCAGGCTTCTTCCGTCATCGTATTTCTCCAGGTACGGAAAGGTACCAAAAGTTCACCTTCTGCATTAAAAGGCATATAGCCGTGCATCATACCACTGAATCCCAGTGCTTCCAAAGTAGTCAGCTTTTCACCGTATTTTGCCTCCACATCGTCTGCCAGGCTCTTGTAACACCCTTGCAATCCTTTCCGGATGTCCTCCAGGCTATAGGTCCAAATATTGTTCTCCAGACGATTCTCCCAGTCGTAAGTTCCCATGGCAATGGGGGTGTGGCTTCCATCTACCAATACCGCTTTGATTCTGGTGGAACCGAATTCAATACCCAGAACCGCCTTTCCCGCTTTGATCGCTTCTTTTGCTGTTTCATTCATTGCATTCTCTCCTTTTGCTTTTATATCGTTTCTGCTTTATTTACTTTCATAACGATTTGTGTTCTGCTACAGACTCCCGTTCTACCACCCGGGTATCAAATTCATACGTCAGATCCTTTTTCTTTCCCGCTATCATCTGTAAAAGTGTCTCTGCTGCCTTTTTCCCCAGATTTTCCTTCGGATGAGGAAGTGAAGTAATGGGAACCTCACTGTGTCGCGCCAGATCCGAATCGTCGATACTGATCACCGACACATCCTCCGGCACCCGGATATTGCGCTCTTCCAGCATCCGGATCAGCTGGAATGCGATCTGGTCATTGTACGCCAGGAGAGCAGTGCATTCCTCCACCCGGTTGAGAAGCCGGTCCCGGCAATACGCCAGTTGCTTCGATTCGTCCGTGTCGATCCACACCAGTCGGGAATCCGTCACCGTAAGCCCTGCTTCCTCCATGGCACGCAGATATCCCAAATAACGCTGTCTGCCCTGTCCGTCGTCCAGTTTCAGGACTGCCCCTATCTTCTGATGTCCCTTCTCAATCAGATATCTCACAGCCTTATACGCTGTGTCCGCATCATTCAATGATACATGTGGTACCTCCAGCTCCGGATAATAGGTGTTGAAAAATAAAAGCGGTATCTTTCTCATCATCAGATGCCTGTACAGCTCCAGATTCGGATTCGGCAATCCACTTTTTGTTCCCTCCACGATCATTCCTGCTACATCATCCCGTTTGAGCAGATCTTTCAGAATGCCTTTCTCCCGATCCAGCGTGTTATTCGTAATATAAATCTGTACGGAAAAGCCACTTTCATATAATGTATTCTGCATGCCCTGCAGGATCCTCGGGAAAATATAACTGTCCACATAAGTAGTTACTACCGCAATACTGTTCCGCTTCTCGAGATTTTTCCTGCGGTCAAAGCTAACATAAGTGCCGCTGCCACGGATCCTCTGTACCAGTCCTTCCTCCTCCAGCGTTCCGATCGCCTTCCTCACTGTCTGTCTGCTGATGTGGAATCGCTCCGCAAGCTGATTCTCCGAAGGAACCTTCTCTCCGGGACCCAGTTGTCCGTCTGTAATCTGCTCGTGTATGTAATTAATTAGGTTTTGATATTTTGTCTCCATGATTATTATAAGTATAATAAGGCTACTGTTCAAAGTCAATACATCTTCTGGCTATTTTAGATACATTTGTATATAGTTGTATGGTGTACAACTATGCTTGTATTTCGATTTACTCCACATATGAAGTCAGAGACGTGACTGTGACCCTGAGGTAAGTCGCTTTAAGTCTATCCCCGGTGCTGTTCACATATACTTTTACCAACACTCTCTGTCATCAGGTAACTATCGTGCGAAAACGTCCTTCCCTTTCCTTCCACCAACTGCTTCTGTGTATCTGCCTTCTCTGCACTCTCACCGGCGCCATGGCTCTTTTGTCCCATTGTACTTCCGCAGACAGGCGCTTTGAACAATTCACCTCCCGGGTTTTCCGGGAGGAAATGACTGCCAGTACTCTGAACATGCACTACACCATTGCGGATCCTGCCGCCTTTGGGATCACGGATTACGAGCCTGTCCTTCCCCTCTATACCTCCGGGCAGTCGGACGCGAGTGGGGAACGTTGTTCTGCGCTCCTTAGGCAACTAAGTTGTATTGCTTACGATAAGCTCTCACCGGAGAATGCTTTCACCTATACACTCCTACAGCGGTCTCTGGAAAATGACCTGGCGTTGGCGCAGTTCCCCTATTACAACGAACCGCTGTCCCCATCTTCGGGAATGCAGTCACAGCTCCCCATCCTGCTGGCAGAATACACCTTCCGTTCCAGGCGGGATGTGACAGACTACCTGGCACTCTTAGACCAGGTGGACGATTATTTTGCCTCCTTGCTCCTTTATGAGCAGGAAAAAGCTGCCGCAGGCTTCCTCATGCCGGATGTGTCCCTGGAAAAAGTCCGAAAGCAATGTGACACCATCGTCACCATACAAGAACTGGCACAGGGAACCCACTTTTTACAGACTACCTTTGAAGACCGGCTGGTGGAATTGCAGGCACAGGGCATATTATCTGCCGAAGTTGTCTCTTCCTTTCTTAAGGAAAATGACCGGCTGCTCACCACTGTAGTACAGCCTGCCTACGCCACACTATCCGAAGGACTGTACTCTCTGGAGACTTCCGGCTCTGCCGGTCAGACATCTTCTATCTCTCAGGCGTCTCCCGGTGGGATCATAGATACATCCGGCGCCCTGCCGAAAGGTCTCGCCCTGTTGCCGGATGGGAAGACTTACTATCACCACCTGCTTTTCGCCGAGACCGGTTCCTCCCGTTCGGAAAAAGAACTGGTGCAAATGCTTCTGGCGCAATTTCAGGAGGAACAGGCGGCCATCCGCAGCCTGACACAACAGTCCCCTTCTCTGCTTTCCATGCTTTCCGAAGGGATCACGGAAGATTTTCCCATCCCGGAACCGGAAGAAATGCTTTCCGATCTACAATCACGCATGATAAATGACTTTCCTGTCAGTGATCCCACTCCCTCCTTTACTGTCAAGGATGTCGTTCCCAGTCTGGAACCTTACAGTGCACCGGCTTTTTACCTGACGACTCCCCTGGGCGATTCTGACAATAATGTCATCTATATAAACCGCCGCAATTCTCCCATGGGACTGGAGCTCTATACGACCCTGGCACACGAAGGTTTTCCCGGGCACCTCTATCAGACCGTGTATAGTAACCGTGCCTTTTTAGATAAAGACATGGATCCTGTGAGAAAGCTGATCTGGTACGGCGGATATCTGGAGGGCTGGGCGCTGTATGTGGAATTTATTTCCTATGATTATGCGGCTGATCTGCTCGAACAGTGCGGACAGTCGGATGCCGCACAGGCCGCTCTCCTGGAAAAACATACCCGGAGTCTTCAGCTGTGCATGTATACTCTGTTGGACCTTCTGATCCACGGGGAAGGTGCCGGATACGATCAGACTGCCACATTCCTTGGAAAGTTTGGCATTGATTCCCCGGAGGCCTGCAAGGCGATCTATACTTATATTGCGGAGGAGCCCTGCAATTATCCGAAGTATTATGTGGGCTATCTGGAGATTTTGAAATTACGGGAAACTGCCCGGTCCCATTGGGGTGACGGGTATTGTGACCTTCGCTTTCATACATTTTATCTGGAAAATGGTTGCTGTGATTTTTCCTTGCTGGAGGAGCTACTGTAAAATAGAGCAGCCTTGTAAAACAGCGCTTGTAAAACAACACAAGACCATAACTTGACAAAGCCTCCCTCCTTTTCTATACTTGCAAAAGGAGAGGGGCTTTTCGCTTCCTATATTCCGCTTCCGATAACAGAAAGGCATACACATTCCCATGGAACAACTATTATTCAGTTTGAATGCAACGATCCCCGTATTCCTGGTCATGGTGATCGGTTATGTTTTACAGCAGCTGCATGTTACCAACGACTCTTTTGTCAAAACCCTGAATTCATTCAATTATAAGATCACCCTGCCCGTACTTTTGTTCAAGGACATGTCCACTGCAGATTTTTACAGTGTATGGGATACCGGTTACGTGCTGTTCTGCTTCTTTGTGACCCTGTTCTGCATCGTCATCACCTGGGTTGTGGCAGGCATTTTTTATAAGAACAAATCCCGCCTGGGAGAGCTTGTCCAGGCAAGCTACCGCAGCAGTGCCGCTGTCCTGGGTATCGCCTTTATCCAGAACATCTACGGGAACTCCGGCATGGCTCCCCTGATGATCGTGGGCACGGTTCCCCTGTACAATATCGCTGCCGTACTGATCCTGTCCTTCACCGGACCGGATGCGAAGGGCTTCGATAAAGAATCCCTGCTGAAATCCTTAAAAGGGATCATCACGAATCCGATCATTATCAGTATCGCCCTTGGCATGCTGTCCAGCGCCTGCCGGATCCATTATCCTGTGATCATTTCCAAGACCATCAGCAATGTTGCCGTACTGGCTACCCCTCTGGCCCTGATCGGCCTCGGTGCCGGATTCGAGGGGAAAAAAGCCTTAAAGCTTTTAGCCCCCACCGGAGTGGCTACCGTGTTAAAGCTGGTAGTATGGCCTGCACTGTTCCTGCCGCTTGCCGTGCATTTTGGCTTTACCGGAGAAAAACTGGTGGCGATCCTCATTATGTTGGGCTCCCCCACCACCGTAAGCTGTTATATTATGGCGAAAAACATGAACCACGAAGGAACTTTGACTTCCAGCGTGGTCGTTGCCACCACGTTTTTAAGTTCCGTTACCCTCACGGTATTCCTGTTTATTTTGCGGAGTCTGCAATTGATTTAGTTGCATGATGCCCCTGGCATCATCACATTTTCCCCGCAAGGAAAATACTCGCTATCGTTCCCGCTAATGTTGCCAGCAGTGCCCCCGGCAGCGTGTAGCGGGTTTTCGTTACCTTTGCCGCGAGAAAATACACACTCATAGTATAAAAAATCGTCTCGGTACAGCTCATAAGGATCGATGTCAGCATCCCGGCATAAGAGTCCGGGCCGCAGGTCTTGAAAATATCCAGCACCAGCCCGGTAGCCGCGGAGGAAGAGAACATTTTTACGATAAGCAGCGGGATCAGCTGCGTCGGAAGTCCCACTGCCTGCGTCGCCGGTCCGATCAGCTTCCCTAATAATTCAAAAAATCCTGAGGTTCGAAGAATCCCCACCGCCATCATCAGTCCTACCAGTGTCGGAAGGATCTCCACCACAATGCGCAGCCCCTCTTTTGCCCCCTTCAAAAAAGTCTCGTATACTTTCACCCCTGAGACCATTCCATAACCCACGATCCAGAAGATCACCATGGGAATCATAATATCTGACATATGTGTCAACACGTTTATCATAATCCTCACCTATCCTTCCATTTACAATAAATCACGGAAATGATAGTACTGAAGAGTGTAGCCACCAGTGCCGGAGCAATGATCACCGCGGGGTTGGCACTGCCGTACTGACTGCGGTAGGCGATCATGTTGACCGGGATCAGCTGTAAGGACGAAATATTCAGGATCAAAAAGGTACACATTTCGTTGCTGGCAACTGACACATTCGTTCCGCGCCGTCCGCTCTCCAGTTCCGCCAGCTGCTCCATGGCTTTCAGTCCCGCCGGTGTACACGCCCATCCCAACCCCAGCACATTGGCGATCAGATTCGTAGCTATGTATTCCCCCGCCGGATGATCTTCCGGAAGTCTTGGAAACATAAATTTCAGAAAAGGCCGGATACCTTTTGTCATCTTCGTGATCATGCCGGATTCCTGCGCGATCTCCATCAGTCCCATCCACAGTGCCATGACCCCTGCCATGGTGATGCAGAGGCTCACCGCCTCTCCGGCACTGTCAAGCGCCCCTTCTGTCAATGCACTCATCTGTCCGGTACAGACTCCGTAGATCACACCTAACAGGATCATTCCTGCCCAGATATAATTAAGCATCTTCTCCAAACCGCCTGCTGTTCCTTCGTTTCACTATATGCGGATGTCGGGGTGTCCTATGAATTTCTTCCCGGCATACAAATATAAGCCTTCCGGTAATATATTTTCCGAAAGGCTTATCTGGTTCATTCTCTCAAATTCTGTTACAGAGTTCCCTGTGTAAACAGGCTTCTCACATGTGCCACTTCTTCCGCAGTTGCTTTCTCTGCCGGCACATAATAAGATTTCTCTCTGGCGATCTGATACAGCTCCTCCTGGGACTGCTCACAGGCGGTACGGAACTGCTTCAGTGTCTGTTTTAATTCCTTGTTTTCTGACTGGGCGATCATTCCCGCATAGCGGGTCAGTTCTCCGTTGATCCCGGCCAGAGTATCTGCTACCATTGTCTTTTCCTGCATTCTGCTGCCTCCTTACTGCAAAAACTTCATAAGCTGTTGTTTGTTCTCCATAGCGCTGCGGGCACCCTTTTCAAAAAACTGTTTTACCTTCGGGTCCTCCGCTTCCTTGGCGTACTCCTGCATTTTGCAGCGGGTCGTGTCAAAGCCGCCGATCAGATGGCGCAGATTCTGCAGATCTAATTCTGAAATATCACTCATGCTGTTAACCTCCTTTTGATTCCTTCTGTTCTATGCGAGGTTAGTATGCGCAGGATATTTTTTTCTATACTAAATAAAATTAGCAAATATGGATACGGAAATCACCGTCAGAATACCACAGACCACGATGGACAGGCTGCTCATGGCGCCTTCGATCTCGCCCAGTTCCATGGCTTTCGCGGTTCCCAGCGCATGGGCACTGGTGCCAATGGCAAGGCCTTTGGCAATGGGATCCTCGATCTTGCACAGGCGGCAGATTGTATCTGCCAGAATGTTGCCAAGGATACCTGTGACAATGATCACGACTACCGTAATGGTCACAATACCGCCCATTTTTTCAGAAATCCCCATACCGATAGCCGTGGTAATGGACTTCGGCAGAAGCGTTACATACTGCTCATGGTTCAGACCGAACATCAGGCTTAAAGCGAAAACGCTCACCATGGCAGTCAGCACGCCGGCAATGATTCCGCCGAAAATAGCCTTGGGATAAGTCTTTAACAGCTCCAGCTGACGATACAGAGGTACTGCCAGGCTGACCGTTGCCGGAGTCAGGAAAATGCTGATATACTGCGCGCCGTTTGCATAGGTCTCATAATCTATATGGAACAATAACAATACCACCACGATCAGGATTACGGAGATCAGTAAGGGATTGGCAATGGCTTTTCCGGTCTTCTGTTTGATCCACAGACCGATCTCGTAGGTGACCAGTGTAATGGCAATGCCAAAAAAGATAGACTGGCTCAATATTTCATTCATTTATCTGTCCTCCTTATCATCTGCGGCAGCTTCGGTTCCGACCGTCTGCATGGCTGCGGCACCTTTGTTTTTCTGCCCCCGGATAATATGCTGGGATACCCGGCCTGTCACGATCATGATCAGTACCGTGGATACCACTGTGATCACACAGATGGGAAACAGCATCTCTTTTAAAGTATCCACACTTGCCATGATACCCACGGTAGCGGGCACGAACATAATGGACATGGCGTCTACGAGAAAATCCGCCGCGGTCTCCACCTTTTCCAGCGGGATCAGCTTCGTGATCAGCCCCACCAACATGATCACCAGACCATAGACGCTTGCTGCGATGGGAAGCGGGATCAGGATCTCCAGAAGCTCTGCCAGAAAGGAGATTCCCAGGATAATCGAAAATTGTTTCACATATTTCATGATATTGTCACCCTACCTGTTAACTTTGGTATTTTAAAAGAAGCTGCGCACTATTTTTCAGCACGCAACTTCGTATTATACTACTCGATTTTTACTTTCACAATCAGCATTCTCTACCATTTGAGTAGACTTTTTGACCTTGCTTTCGTGAATTTTTCCCTTACATCTGGTGTCTTACCACTGCATATTCGTCATCTAGTCGGAAGTAGGGACACTCCTGCTGGGTTCCGGATAAAAAGCGGTACATTTCATCCTCATCCAGATTCACCATGCAGCAATAGCATTCATAATCTTCGTCATATTCATAATTGACACACGCGTCACAATTAGTCATTTTGCCTCTCTCCGCATATGCCTTTCACGGATTATCCTACATTATCCTCATATGCTTTTGTCTGTTTTGGTTCGGTTTCATTATGGTATTTTCGCTGTTTCATGAGTTGCCGTGCAGGTACTGATAGATCTCCCGTTTTCCGACACCTCTGTCTTTTGCCACCTGCTTCATGGCGGATTTATTATCCATACCCTGCTCTTCGTAATAAGCCATATGTTCTTCAATGCTCATGGATTCCCAGGATGCGATCTCTTCCTGTCGTTTCTCTTCCGGGCTTTTCCCTTCCACTACCAGGACATATTCTCCACGGGGCTCCTCTGTCTTGTAGTAGTCCAGCGCCTTTTCCAAAGTGGTGGGGAATACGGTCTCGAACTTCTTGGTCAGCTCTCTGCACAACGTGATCCGCCGCTCACCCAGTGCCGCATACAGTTCCTCCAGTGTCCGGATCAGATGATGGGGTGCTTCGTAGAGGATCATGGTACGGCTCTCGGTCGTAAGTTCCTCCAGGATCACTTTCTTTTCCTTTTTATCCGCAGGCAGAAATCCTTCAAAGCAAAACCTTCTTGTACTGAGTCCCGACAAAGTCAGTGCTGTAATACAGGCTGCCGGACCTGGCAGGGAAGTGACGGGAACATTCTGCTCCTGGCACATCCGCACCAGTACTTCACCGGGATCGGAGATCGCCGGGGTACCGGCATCAGTGATCAGCGCAATGTTCTGTCCGTTTAACAGCTGTCCTACCAGCTGGTGTGCCTTCTCTACTTTATTGTACTCATGGTAGCTGGTCATGGGCGTATGGATGTCGAAATGATTCAGCAGCTTGATACTGTTACGGGTATCCTCCGCCGCGATCACATCCACCGTCTGCAGGGTCTCCACCACCCGCGGTGTCATATCCCCCAGATTGCCAATGGGCGTTGCACACAAATATAAAGTTCCGGGCATGAGTTCCTGCCTCCTCTCCAAATCACTTTCCCTTTTTAATATCCATATATATCATATATTTCCGGCATATATACTCCCGGTGACTGATACACGATCAGCGGCTTCTCCACGGTCATGCGGGATCTGCCGCCTCGCACCGCCTCGATGAGCACCATATTGGGTTCCTTGTCGATGTAGGGATACACCAGCTGCATCCGCTTCGGCTCCAGCTTGTATTTTACCAGCATGGTCATGATCTCCGCCAGCCGAAAGGGGCGATGTACCATGTAAAAATGTCCGCCGGGCTTTAATAGTTTTGCTGTCCTGCTGACCACATCCTCCAGTGTACAGAGCACTTCGTGTCTGGCGATCGCTTTCGGTTCCTCCAGGTTCGTCAATCCATGCTGTCCGATCATGTACGGAGGATTGCAGGTAATACAGTCAAAGGAAGCAGCCTGAAATATCCGGTCTGCTTCCTTGATGTCTCCTGTCACGATGTCAATGCGGTCCTGCAGATCGTTCAACGCCACACTGCGTCTCGCCATATCTGCGCTCTCCTCCTGGATCTCCAGTCCGGTGAGATGGGAACAGTGGTATTTTGCTTCCATCAGAAGCGGGATGATCCCGGTGCCTGTCCCCAGATCCAGTAAAATATCTTTCTCTCTGGCGTGGGCAAATCCTGTCAGAAGCACCGCATCCATGCCGAAGCAAAATTTCTCCGGATTCTGTATGATCTGATAACCGTTCCGCTGAAGGTCATCAATTCGTTCTTTATCCTTCAGTTCAACCTTCATTCGTGTTCTCCGGTTTTCTTCCGTTACCGTTATTACCATTGTTGCCGTCTCTTCTGCCACCGTGTCTCGGTCTTCTGCGGAAGGAATTGTCTCTTGGTGCCTGTCCCTGGCTGCCGGACTGCTCTGCACCCTGAACATCGCTGTTCTCTCTTACCTGCTCCGGACGGTTCTGCGGACGATTCTCACGGCGTCTGTCGCCGCGGTTGTTATCCCTGCGGTTGTCACGGTTATTGTCTCTGCGGTTGTCACCACGATTCTCGTTGTTCCGATTTTCTCCACGGTTATCATTACGATTCTGATTCTCACCACGGTTATTATTTCTGCGGTTGCCATCGCGTCTGCGGTTATCCCCGCGATTCTCGCTGTCGGCTCTCTGTTCTCTGCGGTCCTGACGCTCCGGGCGCTGCTCCGCACGTTTTTCTGCGCGTTCTTCCGCTTCTTCCTTCTCCTCGATCTCCTCTAACTTCTCAAGTTCCTTCTGCTCTTCCTTAGACAGTTCCTGACCGCCCTTTTTGCCGCGGCGTCTCTTGAACTGTAACGTGTCTGCCCCGTACTCCTTCAGTTCCTTCTCGTCACCGACTTCTACCAGTACCTTGACCAACTGACGCAGTACGTTGACGTTCTGTACCTCGCCGTGGAGTCCATCTGCCGTCTGGACATAGTCACCCACACCGGGAAGCTTGCGGTTCAGTTCTTCGTAAGTGTCTTCCTCATTTTTCAGGCAGCACATCAGTCTGCCGCAGACACCGGAGATCTTGGTGGGATTCAGGGACAGATTCTGCTCCTTCGCCATCTTGATGGATACCGGCACGAAATCCGACAGATAGCTGTGACAGCACAGAGGTCGTCCACAGATACCGATACCGCCGCGTATCTTGGTCTCATCCCTGACACCGATCTGGCGCAGCTCGATACGGGTCTTGAACACACTTGCCAGATCCTTGACCAGTTCACGGAAGTCGATACGTCCGTCTGCTGTAAAATAGAATAATACCTTGTTGTTATCAAACGTATACTCCGCATCGATCAGCTTCATTTCCAGACCATGCTTTAATATCTTCTCTTTACAGATCTTGAAGGCTTCCTTCTCTTTTTCTTTGTTGGCAGCCTCCTGCTCGATATCTCTCTCTCCGGCGATCCGCATCACAGGCTTCAGCGGCTGGATCACCTTGTCATCCTCTACCTCATGCACTCCCGCTACGACCGTGCCGAACTCTATGCCTCTGGCGGTCTCCACGATCACGTGGTCGCCTCTCTTTATCTCCAGCTGCAACGGATCGAAGAAATATACCTTGCCCGCTGTACGAAATCTCACACCGATTACTTTTGTCATATCTATCTACCTCACTGATGCCCATGGCATCTTCAAATAAATTAAAACAACAGCTGCCTGCGCAAAATGCGCCTGCAACTGCTATTTTATCATATCTTTTCTAAAATGACTACTCTAATATTAGCATCTTACGATACTCACATCTTATGATACTTAAGTTTCCTTAGGACAGCACAGACCGAAATACTCTTAAAGCATTTAAGGAAAATACCTTATCGATTTCCGCAGAAGAAAAACCCTGTCGTTCCATCTCTGAGGCAAGCTGCTGCATTTTTTCTGCGCCGGACAGCTCACACAGCTCTCCGAAACCATCGAAGTCACTTCCCAGTGCTATTGCGTCGATTCCTGCCAGGTTTTTAATATATTGCATGTGCTCCACCATTTTTTCAATCCGCCCGATCTTTCCACCATCCTCAAGAAATCCTACGAAATAGTTGATACCGATAACACCGCCCCGCTCTCCGATCATTCTGATATTAGTATCCGAGAGATTCCGCAGATGTGAGCAGAGTGTACGTGCGTTGGAGTGACTTGCGATCACAGGGCCATGCGTAAGCTCAAAAATGTCCCGTATGCCGGCATCATTTAAATGGGAAACATCAATAAGAATTCCGATTCTCTCCATTTCCTCCACAAAGCTTTTCCCAGTATCCGTAAGTCCATTGACCATGTCCGGGATTCGGGGACTTCCCGGTGCGATTGCCGGATTGGGATACCCCAGTTCATTTGCAAAGTTCCATGTCAGGGTAGACATTCTGACGCCTTTGTCATATAGTGCATACAGGTTTTCCAGTTTTCCTTCATACACTCCGCCCTCTTCCACTGTCATCATAGCTGATAGCTTTCCCATCCTGGCGTTCTCTTCCATACTCTCTGCTGTTGTCACCTGTCCTATGATATCCGGATATTCCGCTATCTGTGTTTTCCAGAAATCTGCAAGCCCCAATACATGTGTAAATGGTGACTCGCCTCTTTTCTTCAATGCTCCCAAATGGGTAAAAAGGGAAAAGCACTGGCAAATATATCCCCCTTCTCTCATCCGGTTCAAATCGATTCTTCCGGAATTGGAAAGAAGGGAAGTCTCCTTCCCTTCCCTGAAATCCGAGTACATATTAGGTATCGTATCACAGTGTAGATCAATTACCCGGTACATCTAATCTGCCTCCTTTTATTCAGATAGAGCTCCCTGCGCAAATTCAGTATATGCTTCATCCACAACCGTAATGACATAATCAGGCTCTGGGCTTCACGCCGGTTATGACACCTCTTTACAGCCCGAATTCCTCCAGTGCCGCATAGAATAACCTCTCATACCCTTTTGGTACTTGAGCATAAGAAAACAACCACACAGGAGCATTCTTACTCTTGTATGGTCGTTATTTCTTTTTGTCACTGCTTGAAGAGGTCACTCAAAAACTGTTTTTTCTTATAATTCCTAAGTGAAGGCTTCCTTCGGAGAGATTTTTAAATATTTTATGGTTCTGAATAGTTACTATGTTAAGATCTAAGCTCTACACCCAGCTTGTTGTTCAGATTCTTCAGAATCTTCTTCACGTAGCCGTCCACTGCCTCTGTGGTGAATTCTTCCTCCTTCGGGGCAAAGGTTACGGTGAAGGCCATGGACTTCTTCTCGGGTCCCACCTGTAATCCCTCATAGACATCGAAGAGTTCTACGGACTCCACGAAGCTGCTGGCTTCCGCGATGGCCTTCTCTACCTCGCCACAGGTAACGGACTTGCTCATTACCAGTGCCAGGTCTCTGGTCTCCTTGGCGAACCTGGAGATCGGTGCGAAGGTAGGAACCTTGCCGTATACGGGACGCAGGGCTTTCAGATCGATCTCTGCGATGTATGCGGATTCACGCATATCTTCTTCCTTCTGGATCTCGTAGGTCAGCTGACCCAGGTAGCCGATCTCTTCGCCGTTGTACAGAATCTTTGCAGTACGATAAGGATGCAGGAAGGTCTTCTTGTCCTCTACATATTCGAAATCAATGAACAGTGTCTCTGCTACCGTGTCTACCAGACCTTTCAGGGTGAAGAAATTCTCTTCCTTACCCCAGATACCGATGCAGATGGTCTCTCTCTCATCGGGATACTCGGTCAGAGGCAGATCCTTAGGGATGAATTTATTGCCGATCTCGTATACTCTGCCTTCCAGACAGCCGTTCTTCTGATTACGGGCGATGGCATGAATCATCTGAGGTGCCAAAGTGGTACGCATCAGGGACAGATCCTCGTTGATCGGGTTGATCAGGCGGATTGCCTTTCTCTCCGGTGCATCCTCAGGCAGGCCTAACAGATTCAGATCGGAAGGAGCGAAGAAGGAATAATGTACACCCTCAAATGCGCCCTGTGCACATAATGCTCTCTTGATCTTAAGCTCGGTCTTCTGTTTGGTATTCATGCCGCCGCTGGTTACAGCTGCTGCCGCGAGGAAGGTCGGTGTTACGTGGTCGTAACCGTACATACGAATCACTTCCTCTGCAATATCGGGATAGGATTCCATATCTTCACGATATGCGGGTACCTGAATGGTCAGTTCGTCACCGTTAATTACGGGCTGGAAGTTCAGGGATTTTAAGATTCTCTCAATATCAGCGGTAGGTACTTCAATACCCAGTACACCATTTACTTTCTTGATGCTTGCCTTCATCTCGGCAGGCTCGATGGAGTTGCCGGTGCTGACTTCTACGTGAGTAGAGGATACTTTACCACAGCCCAGTTCCTCGATCAGATGCAGTGCTCTCTTGCTGGCCATAACGGTAGCATACTCATCCACACCCTTGGCATATCTCTGGGAGGAATCGGAAGACTGTCCCAGTGCTCTGGAGCTCTTGCGGATATTGTCTCTTGCAAATTTTGCGGACTCGAAGATGACAGCCTCTGTGGTATCGCGGATCTCGGAATTTAAGCCGCCCATGATACCTGCCAGTGCTACGGGCTTTACGCCATCGCAGATGACGAGGTTGTTTTCGTTTAATTCAAACTCTTTTTCATCCAAAGTCACAATCTTCTCTTTGTCATGGGCACGTCTTACATAAATGGCATTGCCTTCAATGTAAGAAGAGTCAAATGCGTGCATAGGCTGACCCAGCTCTTTTAAGATGTAGTTCGTGATATCTACCACGTTGGAGATAGATCCGATGCCTACCAGTGCCAGACGTCTCTTCATCCATGCGGGGGATTCGCCGATTTTCACATCAGTTACATAGTGTGCGATATATCTTGGGCACAGATCCGGAGCATCCACAGTTACGGTGAAACCGTCCTTGGTAACGCCGCTCTCGGTGTAATCCAGTGCCGGAGTCTTCACGGGTTTGTTCAGGATCGCCGCTACTTCTCTGGCAATACCGAAGATGCTCTCACAGTCCGGTCTGTTGGCGGTAATGGCAATGTCAAAGATCCAGTCATCCAACTGTAACAGGGGCTTTACGTCCGCACCGACCTCAGCATCCTCCGGCAGTACCAGCAATCCGTTGTAGCCAGCGCCGGGATACAGATCCTCGTTCAGTCCCAGCTCGGTACCGGAACACAGCATACCGCAGGACTCATAGCCACGAAGCTTGCCTTTTTTGATCTTCATGGTACCTTCGATGGTCACATGATCTTTTGCGGTAGCATATACCTGGGCACCTTCCAGTGCTACAGGGTATTTGCCGCCTGCGTGTACGTTATCTGCACCACAGCAGATCTGCAGGGGCTCTGCGCCTCCTACGTTTACCTTACATACATGTAAGTGGGTCTCAGAGATCGGCTCACACTCTTCTACCAGTCCGACTACCACGCCGCTGATGTCCTTACCTACTTCGTAGGATTCCTCTACCTCAAATCCGCAGGAAAATAACTTTTCCTCCAGTTCCTTGGCTTCTACATCAATATCTACATATTCTTTTAACCAACTAAGTGGTACTAACATATCTTTTACCTCCTTCGGCGTCGTCTTTTACGACGTCCTCTCGTACTATTCCTTGCATTGCTACTGTTCTAAAATCATATTTCCGTGATCTTAGTCATCATTGATCTGATCCAGTACTCTCATATCAGATTGATATAACAGTTTGATATTGTTAATACCGTACTTTAACATTGCCAGACGCTCAATACCGATACCGAATGCCAGTCCGCTGTACTCCTCGGAGTCAATGCCGCAGTTCTCCAGCACCTTCTTATTTACAATACCTGCACCCAGTACTTCGATCCAGCCGGTACCCTTGCACAGACGACAGCCACAGCCTCCGCAGGCGAAGCAGCTGACATCCACCTCTACGGAAGGCTCGGTGAACGGGAAGTAAGAAGGACGCAGTCTTGTGGTGGTACCTTCACCGAAGATTTTCTGTACCAGTACTTCCAGCATACCCTTCAGGTCGCACAGAGTGATGGTCTTGTCTACTACGAGACCTTCCATCTGGGTAAACATGGGAGAATGGGTCGCATCATCATCGGAACGGAATACTTTACCGGGGCTCAGGATCTTGATGGGAGGCTTCTGGCTCTCCATAACGTGTACCTGACCTGCAGAGGTCTGGGTTCTAAGCAGAAATTCCGGAGACAGGTAGAAGGTATCCTGCATGTCTCTTGCGGGGTGATCCTGCGGGGTATTCAGTGCGGTGAAGTTGTAATAATCGGTCTCGATCTCAGTACCTTCATATACGCTGAAGCCCATGGATGCGAAAATGTCGATTAACTGGTTACGCACCTGAGTTACAGGATGCAGATTACCGGTCTTACGGCTCTTTGCCGGCATGGAGATATCGATCTTCTCACTCTCGTAGCGCAGCTCCATCTCTTTTTCTTTTAACTTCGTATTCAGCTCGTCAAAATGCTCGCTGGCCCAGTTCTTCAGTTCATTGACTTTCTTACCGAAGTCAGCTTTCTCTTCCTTGGGTACGGAACCCATCTGCTTCATCAGACCGCCGATAATACCGTTCTTGTCCAGAATGGTCTTCTTGTACTCGTAGACACCCTTGGTATTCTCAATCTTTTCCAGTTGTTCCCGGATGTCGGCTTTGATCTGTTCGACTTTTTCATTCAATTCGTTTAAATCTGCCATCTTACTCCTCATTTCTGTGTGAATGATTCACACGTATTTTTACTTGTGCCTGGGGAAATTTATATACAAGAAAACCGCGCATATAACTTCACCCCATTGGGACGAATTTATATCCGCGGTACCACCCAAATTCCTTATGTGAAAAATGAAAATTATTTTTACATTCACGATAAGACTCTTAACTCACGTAACGAGTGAGGAAACGTCATACCCTACCAAATCCATGCTCTCTGCTCTCGAATTCTTCCGGTATGCGGCTCGCGTGGGAATTTCGATTCTGCTTGAACCTCAGGAAGCTTTTCAGCCGGTGGGCTTCCCTCTCTGTCAGGAAAATAGAATCTTACTGTGCACGTTCATTGCCTTTACCTTGATATGATAATACCGAAATAGCGGAAATGTCAAGGTATTTAGTCCTCAAATTTCCGTATAATACTTCATTTTTTTCATATCACTAACTCTACCTTATTAGATAATCGTTTGAAATAAATAAAAGAATACTTCTCCTAAAGTCTGGCAGAAGAACTCTTTAAGAGAAGTATTTCCTTTTAAATTACGTTTTATAAAAGTTCAAGGCTAACCTTCTATTTCGTTAATAGGTATTTTTAACAAAAAATGTTCCTGAGAGTTCTCACAGGCAATATAAATCAAATTCTTTTGCGAATCCACAAATCCATGCGGATAAAAGAACGGTTCATCAACCTTTGTCAATGGGATTTTTTTATTCCATGTCCTTGTTCCATCACTACTTACCCACATTTCCAATGGTTTTCTTTTGTTCCAGTCGCAAAATTCCTGACACATGGTAGGATTATGTATTAATAATATGTTATTTCCTGATTTCAGCAAGGTAATTTTTGATGCTGGATTTGGAATATCTGTTTTTTCCGGTTTGCTCCATGTTTTCCCGTAATCATCACTAAAAGAACGATAAAGATATCCCGTGAATTCTGCCCTCATAAGCATAACCAGCTTACCGTTTTCATACTCCGCAATATTATTTTCCCAAAGCGGTGTCTGTGCCTTCAAGTATCCTTCTATGTGAAAGCTTTTGCCATTGTCTTCTGTTCGCAGCACGCCGCATCGAAATGGCCAATTTTCATCAATACCATCATTTGGTACGGAATGAAGTTTCCAATCCCATGCTCCACAGCATTCCTGCCAATATATCGGAAATACCCATGCTCCATTGCTAAGCACAATTCCTTGTCTGACACTTCCACTTATAATTCCATTCGGAAGAGACTGTGGCTCTGACCAGGTTTCTCCGTTATCAGTGCTAAACGAACGATATAAAATCAGTTCTCTATATCTTGACGGAGCATAATACGTCATCAAAAAGAGGCACACTGTATTGTCGTGGCAAAACAGTTCTGTTGCCCACACGGCACGTTCACTATGTTGAAAAATTATTTCCGGTGCACTCCATGTACAGCCATCATCTTTGCTTCGGCTGATAATTACCAGATTTTGATTCGCCGGTTCTGTCTTACCTCCACTTAAGCAGACACATACTAAATCACCGTTTGGCATGCGCCTCAAAAGAGGTTCTCTTGCATACTCAAAGTCTGGTTTTGCTCTCAATATTAAATTAGCCGTGTAATTAAAAGGGTCTCTATTATTTGTCATATCTCTCTATTCCTTTACCGCACCTACAGTAATACCTTTTGTGAAGTACTTCTGAAAAAACGGAAAAACAATGATAACCGGTAATGCACCGATAAATGCCATTGCCATCCTGACCGTTCCTGACGGCACATTCGCTATAATGGAATTAACATCTGATGTAGCTGACATATTTTGTGAAAGGAACTGTAGGTCTGTCATTATTTTATTTAAAAAATTTTGTAAGGTATAATAATTAACATCCGTAACAAACAGCAATCCATTATACCAGTCATTCCAATAGCCAACTCCAACCAGAAGTCCTATAGTAGCTAAAATAGGTTTTGATATCGGCAGTACAACATTTCGAAAAATAGATATTTCTCCCGCTCCATCAATACGTGCCGCTTCCAACAGCACTTCCGGAATGTTTTCATTAAAAAATGTTCTTACCAGTAATACATTAAAACCATTCACCAATAAATGGGGAAAGAGTAATGCCCACATTGTATTTTTAATATGGAAAATTTGTGTATACATCAAATATGTTGGCACCATTCCACCATTAAACAACATTGTAAAAAAAACAAAAAGCATGATCAGCTTTCGTCCAACCAGTTCTTTACGTGAAATGGTATATGCCAAAAGTACGGTTACCATTATCCCTAAAGCAGTCCCCATAAAAGTAACTAAAATTGAATTTAGAAAGGATTTCGAAATTACCGTTCCTTGTTTAATCAGAAATTCATACGCTTCTAAACTCCATTTTTGGGGAAAATATGTATATCCGTATAAATTCAAAACATCATTATCTGTAAAGGATGCCACTGCCATCAAAACCACAGGAGCAATGCACATAAATGAAATGATTCCTAGCACGACATATGCCACAATAATCACTATACTATTTCGTTCTTTTTGTTTCCTCATAACTCCACTCCTTTAGAACAAAGCATTTGAAGGACTAATTTTCCGAACCAGAAGGTTAGTTAAAAACACCAGAATAAATCCAACAATTGATTGATATACTCCTGCTGCTGATGCCATTCCCACATCACCCAGCTGAATGAGAGATCGATACACATAGGTATCAATTGTGTTTGTCACGCTAAACAGTGCTCCGGAGTTCTGCGGAACCTGATAAAACAATCCGAAATCTGAATAGAACACTTTACCAACAGCAAGCAAAACCATCATTATAATTGTAGGTTTTAAAAATGGAAGGGTAATATACCAGATTTGCTTCATCTTTCCCGCACCATCTAATTCTGCTGCCTCATAATAATCCTTGCCGATTGAAATGACACTTGCATAATAAATAATTGCAAGAAATCCAAAATTCTTTAATGTATTTACAAATAAAAGAATAAAAGGCCAATACTTCGGTTGACTATACCACTCAATGGTATTCATTCCCAGTTTGGTAAGAATTTGTGTATTGACAAATCCAAGATCATTTCCCAGAAAAGCATAAACCAGATATCCCACAATAATAATTGATAAAAGATATGGAAGTAATATGACTGTCTGGAAAAACTTAATGTGTATGCCCTTACGAATTTCATTCAACAGTATAGCTATTGTAAGTGCAACCAGTGTATTCAAAACTATAAATGCTAAATTATAAAGAAGTGTATTTCTGGTAATAATCAATGAAGTTGAAGTGCTAAATAAATATTTAAAATTGTTAACACCATTCCACGGACTTCCCCAAATACCATCTCTATAATTAAATTCTTTAAATGCAACCACAAGCCCAGTCATTGGTAAATAGTTATTTATCAATAAATATAAAATTCCCGGTAAGGCCATTAAATATAATGGCAGCTGCCGTTTCATTTTTTTCAGATTTTGCTTTTTCATCAATAAATCACCTTCCTAATTTAGAGACAACAAGACACGGTTTATTTTATTAACAGATGTCGATACTGACGAAATCACAATAAACCGTGTCTTGCTTCCATACTGCTTACTTCTCAGCCACCCAACTGTCCAACTGTCTCTGTTTCTCTGCAATCACCTTTTCAATACCAGCCTCGCGCAGAGCCTGTATAAATTTAGGCAAATATTCTTCCGGATCTAATTCACCATTTTCCAAACCAAGTCGATATTCTGCTAATACACTATCCAAAGCAGCAATTTCTGACTTAACTGAAGAGGAATCAAATATAAAACCAATTGCCTGCGACTGAATTGCATTTTCATTGAAAGCCTTCATCTCATCATAATAATTATCATTTTCTACTGTTTCCCATGCATAAGAAATCAGCTGATTACCAAACGACCATCCCTGGTTAAGCCCATATCCATCATTTTCAGAGGTAACACCTTCCGGGTAAGTAATTAAAGTGTTGGTACCTTTCACACGTTCATAATGTACACCCTCAATACCCCAATCAATAATATTAAGCACATCCGGATCTGAATACAGCAAATTCAGAAACTTTAATACAGGGATCTCATCTTCACATGTAATAGGAATAGCCATAACAACTCCATTAATGGAATCCGTTGTAGCAACGGCCTGCGACAAACGCGCATCCAGGGTAGGAACCCCTGTTGAATTCTGTACATCTACATAGCCGCCCGGCTTTTTATCTCCCATGTAAGAGAATAGTCTTCCTGACTTATATAAGCCCATACCCGTATCCGGGTTGATAGAACCGTCACTTAAAATCCAGCCCTTATTGTACCAATCACGAATATAATTCAGCGTATCTTTATACCATTCGGTTTCATACAAATTTACCAACTGATAGTCATTCTCGCCGCAATTCATCAGAACCCCATAGTAATCGCCCATCTTATCAAATGAAGCAAATCCGGATTCCAGTATACTTTTCCCATTATCCTGAGAAGATGTCATAACCATGCCCGGTTCCTTCTCAGAAACAATTGCAAATAATTCCGCCAGATCATCTGTATTGGAAATATTTTCTCCCATTTCTACCAGGTCATATTTCTCCAGAATCTCTTTGTTCAAAGAAATTCCTCTTGCCTGTGCCATATCTTTATTTACCGGCAGACCGTATATTTTGTCCCCAACTGTTGATGCTTTCAGATAATCTCCTAAAGCATTGACTACCCCAGGTGCATATTCCTGTAGTGTATCCTGTGCAATCGGCAGAAGCTTATTCTGATTAATCGCAGAACTGAAATCACCACCAAACATAATATATAAATCTAACTTTTCATTACCAGAAACCATTAGGTTTATTTGCTGGTTATAAGTACCAAGGCTTAATGGCACGAGTTCTACCTCTACATTAATCTTTTTACGAGTCTGTTCATTTAAGGCCTCTTCAATCATGTCCATATCTTCCGGAATGAATAAATTGCAGAAAAATGCAAATGTTATCTTGTCCGGTTCTGTGCTTTGTTGCTCCGATGATTCTGACAACACTTCTTTGGTTGAATTTTTAGATTCCGTTTCTGTTTTTCCGCAGCCTTGCAGCAACGACGAAAATGCCAACAAGGCAGCACACATAATAGCTACATATTTTTTTCTTTTTTTCATTAATCTTCTCCTTTTCTTTATAATAGATTTTTAAACCTCTTTCATACCCTGTGCACATAATCTATCATACTTTCTTTCGTCATATCTGCCCTATTTTCGACTTTTTTTATCCAATTTTTGACATTATGTACAAATATTATTTTAAATATGCTATATAATATATAGTGCTACATGTCAAAAATACCAAACTTTAGAAATTTTAGAAATGAGGAAGAAACGATTATGAAAGGAACCTTAAAGCAGACTGTAAACAAATTTATTTTTCTTTTTGTAGTTCCACTAAATATTCTTTTAATCATAACCAATTCTTTCTTTATGTTTTCCACCTATCGGCAAACAAAAATATCTACTGAAAATATGGTTAATTATTTTTTAGACGATATTGATTCTCGTTTGAGTACGATTTCGTTCTTTCTCATAAAAAACGGAACAGAGGATCCAGCCTTTCAAAGTATTGCTTTTGATTATGCTGGCAAAGATTACGCATTGGAAAAAATTCACTTATACCAAAATCTTAATTCAAAAATTGATCTTTGCCAGGAAATTGCCTATTTATTCATGTTTCATTCTGAAAACAACGAAATGGTCATCATCCCTTCTTCAGAATATGTGTCGCATGGTAGTTATCAGGCAAAAGAGACTCTTTGCGAAATGTTGAAAAATCCTGAACAGTCCCTGAATGCTTCCTGGACATTAATAACACTCCAAGATCAACAGTTTTTGTTGCGCTTATTTAAATGTAATAGCACTTATCTTGGGGTCTGTGTACCGACAGATACCATGATTCAGAAGTTAGAAAATTACAGTTTTTCCAACACAGCTGTAACAATTGCACCAACCGGTACTTTTACAGCCAAAGATAGTCTGCTTGATTTTTTTCTCTTACAGCATTTTCAAATTACAGCTGATTCATCCACCGGAGATTTTTCAGTATTTTTATCTGCTGATATTCCATTGCAGAATTATATTATTATTGTCTTATGTTGGTTTACGACCTTTTTCTCACTATGTTTGCTATCTTTAATTCCAATAGCAAATACATATTTACAAAGAAATATATTAAACCCAATCCTTATATTTATCGAACATATGGATAGTATACGGGATAATGACTTTTCTTCCGAACTGACTGAAAATATGGGAAGCATGGAGATGGATCATATGGCAGCTTCTTTTAACACCATGATTCATAGAATACAGACCATGAAAATTGAACTTTATGAAAAAGAACTGCAGCGAACTCAACTGGATTTACAATGTCTGCAGCTTCAATTAAGCCCTCATTTTTTTATAAATACTTTAAATACAATTTATTTTCTGTCCATAAATGAAGAAAACTTGCAGTTACAGTCTCTCACCTTAGAATTTATGGAATATTTCCGGGCTGTATTTAAAAGCAGTTCATCCCTCATTCCTTTAAGAAAAGAACTGGAACAATGCTCGCATTATATTTCCATACAGCAAGTTCAAAAAGCGCAAAAGCCACAGGTATATTTCAATATTCCCGATTCATTGACTGACTGTATGATTCCTCCGCTTACCATATTGACTTTTTTGGAAAATTCAATAAAATATGCACATGAACAGCTCAAGCTCCTAAAACTAAATGTATCTGCCATGCTTCAGCAAGAGGATGCTTCTTATTACCTTATACTTACGATAAAGGACAATGGGGTCGGCTTCCCTGATTCACTTTTGCAAGATATTGAAAATTATACACCGCCTTTTTCCATTGGAAACGAACATATTGGCTTGAAAAATCTTTTGAGCAGGTTCTACTATTTTTATGACGGTAATGCATTTATTCACCTGTGTAATCCGAAGACCGGCGGAGCCTGTGCAGAAGTAAAGATTCCAATTGAACTTTAGAAAGGATTTTGCTTATGATATTGCTTATGGTCGACGATGAACCAATAATCATTCAAACATTAGCTCGTTCTATTTCCATAGAATCATTAAATATTGAAAAAATACTCCTTGCTTATAGCGCAGAAGATGCAAAAAGATATTTTTTAAATGAGCCCATGATTGACTTAGTTATGTGTGATATCGAAATGCCCCAAACAAATGGATTAGCCTTGCTTTCCTGGATTCGGGCTAATTATCCGCAAACAGGTTGTGTCTTTGTGACTAATTACAGTGTATTTCAATATGCCCAGGAAGCAATACGGCTTGGCTGCCTGGATTATATTCTAAAACCCATAACACCACAACAAATAACTGCATCTATTGAAAAATGTATTGACAAACTCCATCATCCAGATAAGGATCTTTATTTAAACCAATATTTGCAGAAAGAAAGTTTATGGCACGATATGCTTTTCTCCTATATTTCCGGTCATGAGTATATCTTACCGTCTCAGACCATGTTGGATATACTCTATTATCCGGTACTTTTTATTATTGACCGCCAGCAATGTAATAATATTCAACAAGTTGCCGATTTACGTTATAACGTTCAAAAACAAATTTACACAGAAGTACAAACATTTAGTCCACATGCTGTTGTCTTTAGCTACCAGCTCCAAAACATTTTTATCCTGTTTCCTTGCAAGGTACAATATATTGAGGAAGTAAAACAACAGATTAAAAATATGTATACAGCCCTCGTAAAAAATAGCCTTCCACTGCTATGTGTCACCGGATATAATGCCAAAATCCCCGTGTTGCTGGGTGAGATGAAAGATATGCTCCAATTAGATCTACATGGTCCACAAAATTTTTTTGAATTTGCTGAAGTTAATGAGAGCTTATTACCCAAAAACAGTTCGCTTGTTTATGTAGTGCAAAATTACATTAAAGAGCATTTGGAACAGGAAATCTGCCGAAATACCGTTGCGGACTATATACATATGAACCCAGATTATCTTGATCGTCTTTTCAAAAAAGAATTTGGATTATCTGTCTCTCAATATATTAAGGAAAAGAAGATTGATTACGCCAAAATGCTATTACGCACCACAAATTTGAGTGTAAGTGAAATTGCACAACGTTTAGGTTATATTAATCTATCTCATTTTACAGCTTCATTTAAACAAATTACAAATACGACACCTGTTAACTATCGTAAAAAATATTAACTTCATCGGTAATTTCCTCTATTCATACCCTGAATATGAAAGTGAGGTACAACAATGAAACATATACACATTCCTGAAACAAATATCACTATACCAAGAATAGCTGCAAGTTTTGCTCCAGCCGGCAGTGATTACACCGACACACACAATTATTATCTGGTAGATGCATATCTGGAACTTGGTGGCACATTTTTAGATACTGCAAATGTATACGGTCGATGGTTTGAGCAAAGACTTCCGGTAAATGAATTGTGGTTGGGAAGATATTTTTCCGAAAGGCACAACCGGCACCACTTTATTCTGGATAGTAAAGGTGGCGCATTAAATCCTTGGGATAAATCCATCCCCCGAATTAATTCCGAGTGTCTGCGCCATGATTTGGAAAACAGCCTATCCAATCTTCATACGGACTATCTGGACTATTACTGGGTTCATGTTGATGATCCTGCTGTTCCTGCGGGTGAAATACTTGAAATTATGAATCAATTCAAAAAAGAGGGGAAAATTCGCTATTTTGGATGCTCTAACTGGAGTGCAGAGCGCATTCGTGAAGCTATGCGTTACGCTGATGATAAAAAAATCACCGGCTTTACAGCACATCAAACTATGAAGAATGTTGCGTATCCCAACATGCCCGCTGTTTTATATGATGGAATGACATATATTTCTTCTGAACTGGAACAATTACACACAAATAATCAATTCCCGTTATTTGCTTATACAGCAGCAGCCAGAGGTTATTTTTCACTTGCAGACCGGACAGACTTTCAAACCGCGCCGCAGTATCGATCCTGTCGGGAATTATTTGATAACAATAAGTCAAGGGAACGACTTACCGCTATTAAAAAGCTTGCCAAAGAAACCGGCTGGGATCTTACCCAAATTGTTCTGGCATACATTTATCAATTACCATATCCTTCTGTGCCGGTTATTGGTGTACAGTCACTGCGTGATATTGTTAATTGTCTAATAGCTATGGAATTACCAATTCCCACAGATTTCTTTGAAAAAATAATCAGCAAGGAGGTTCATCATGAATAAACCTACTTCCCCTGTTATTTTAGCTATTGGAGCACATGTTGGAGATATGGAATTAACTGCCGGGGGACTTTTATCTACCTGTGCAATACAAAATTGGACTCCGGTTATTATTTCCTTAACTACAAGTGAAAAAAGTGCCAGTGCCACAGATGATTTAGACAAATTTATAGAAATGAAAAGGCGTGAGGCTACTTCTTTTGTTACTGAATTGCATGGTCAAAGCATAATATATGATATTCCCGATGGTTTCCTTGTTCCAACAGATTCCTTATGCCTTGACCTTTGTGCCTTGATCCGCAAGCTGAAACCGCAGATTTTAATAACCCATTATCAAAGCACACACAAAGATCATATGGCTTGCCATACTATTGTTAATAATGCTGTTTTTTATGCATCCTTACCAGCCATCAAATGTGAGTATCCAGCTTACAACGTACCAGCATTTTATTACACAGAAAACTGGGAAGATTGTAGTTCCTTCCGGCCGCAAACCTTTTTTGACATAAGCGAAGGTTTTTCTCTATGGCAAAAGGCACTTGAGCAGGAGCAAAGTGTACAAAATTGTCCTTTTATGCCAATTGTAGAATATTATCGACTTAAAGCAAGAACCAATGGCATTCTTATGAATTGTGAATATGCTGAAGTTTTTATGAAGGCAGAAAATATTCGTTCGTTAAATAAAGGGAATTTATGATTTTTCCCCGATGCCGCATTGACCGACGGCACATGCTGAGAAGCAAACACCGCAATTTAATTCCGGTAAATTAGCTCTCCAGGTGTGCCGCACTGGCATCCGCCGCAGTTTTTCAGATATAACCTCACTTTTGTATCATATACTATCCGATTTTTCATATGTCTGACTATAAATTTAAATTCCAGATAAAGTGTCATATAATGTTCTAATGCGGATTGATCCACTACTGTCATTACCGACCGCACGATTGGCTCCATCTGTAAACACTGTTCATTAATCTTTTTCTGAATATCCTGCACTCCAACTTCTTTGTAATTTTGCTTTTCATCAATACCAAATATTATTGTACCTCCGTCATTTCGCTTTTTAATTTATCTTTTACTTTCCGGCTCTGATGATCTCCGCCGCCATCTGCCCAAGTTCCTCCGCTCCGTACTTATTCCAGTTCGGATAGACACCGTAGACGATTTCGTATTTTCCGGCTGCAATGCTGTTTCTGCGGTTTATTTTCCGGTTCCGTTTTTTCCAGATCCGAATCGCAACAGATAGCAAATAGCTTTTCGGGAAAGTGTCCTGAGATTTCAACCGGTCATTTTTTTCAAAAAAATAGAAAGTGAAGCGTAAATTTCACTTTCTACTTATTCCTGTCTTTCTGTTAACCGTTCTCCTTGATCTCCAGCATTAACAGTTCCATGGTCAGATCAAAGTTTACGTTAGCATCCAAGCGTCTCTTCGCCTTGTCCAGAGCTTCGATGACTTCCTCGATTCCCTCATAACTGCTGCGCTGTGCCACACGGCGGATAGCGCTGATCTCCTCCCGGAATACGAGATGGTTCACATCACTGGTCGCTTTGAACAAAAGCACATCCCGGTACCAGATCGCGATGAGATCCAGGTAATCATTGATCTGCAGCTTATATTCCGTGATCTTCTTGATCGCTGCGGTGATTTCACTCAGATCCATATCCTGAATATATTTCAATAGCGACAACGCTTCATTCTTAATATTATCGAAGTCCTCACTGGATGCCAGAGATTTCGCCTTGCCGATATTACCTCTGGCAAATGCCACACAGACCTCTGCCTTATAATCCGGCACCTGCAGCTGATGCATGAGATAATTACGCACCAGTTCATCGGCTACCGGCTTCATGTTCAGTACCACGCAACGGCTGAGGATCGTCGGCAGCAGAGAATTCACGTTAGAAGTCAACAGCATGATCACTGCATACTCAGGCGGCTCCTCCAGCGTTTTCAGGATTGCATTCTGCGCCTGGGGAGTCATCTTCTCCGCCTCATTCATAATATAGATCTTATACGGGCTGCTGTAAGGCTTGATGGCAATATCGTTGTTGATCTGCGCACGAATATCATCTACGCTGATGGTATTCGGCTTCTCATGGCTGACATAGATAATATCCGGCTGGTTGTCCGACAGCGCCTGCTTACAGGAATGGCATTCCTGACAAGGCTCGGTTCCGCCCTTTTCACACTGCAGGGTCATGGCAAATACTCTGGCAATAAATTCTTTGCCGGAGGATTTTTCACCGTTGATGATATAAGCATGGGAAATCTTCTTCGCCGAAATGGCGTTCTGTAAATGCTCTTTAATCTGTTCCTGACCTATGATGTCATGAAATGTTGCCATTGGTATTCCCCCTGTCTGTTATCTTATGCTATGTCTGTACACCGTTAATCATCTGCTCTGCTTCTATCGTACTTCCTTCTGGCCTTTAGCGCAAATAAAATTTTGCAGGATCAAGTAAAAATATCCAATAACAGTCCCCGGATCTCCCCGATCTTGTTCAGGATCGCCAGATTGTCTTTTTCATCCTTCATCAGTTCCTGTGCCAGCTGATCCAGATTCTCATCCACCAGCCGGATAATGCCATACACACGGTGCCGGCCTCTCCGATCCAGGAAGTTCTCTCTGGAAAAAGAATGGGATCTGGTCACCACTTCATTGAGAAATTCCTTGACCAGCCCACGGTAATGTCGCATATCCTTCACATCCCGTTTCTTAGCCAGCTTTTCGCCCTCTGTGGTGATCTCCGCCATCAGGTTCGTCAGTCGCTCCTGAAGTTCTGCTTCCTCCACATGGCTCGCCAGCATGAATTTGAAGCTGCCGTCCGTGGGCGCTGTGTTCTGTACCTGCTCCACGGGAGCCGGCTGCTGTATCTGATTTACTCTCATTTCCATACGCCCACCTCTTTTCCTCTGTTTACCGGCTTTATTCCGGCATTTTTCTTCTCTGTTATCAGTATTTCGGCTATATTCCGGCTTCTTTTAAGTACTTTGTAATATCTTTCAGACATTTTGTCAGATCTGTATTCTCGAATCTGTCCCGGATCCCTGCTGCCGTCAGCTTTTCTTCGGAGAAATCTGCGCTGTCCGCCAGAAATCTGCGACACATCTCTTCGTACTTCGGCTTCTCCTGTCGCAGTTCCCTGTCCAGTGCCCGCTGCAGGCGTACACCGTCATCCAGCTCAATATAGACCGGCAAAATAGCTTCTGTTCCGAAATAAGCAATCATTTTCTCATAGGCTTCCAGTGTTCCGATCATGAGATAATTCTTCGTGGTCAAATCTATCTGTCCGTCATCCACTGTAAAATACCGCCAGATTCCGTAGACGGTGTCATAAGCTCTGTCTTCAATGACTTTTCCCTGATCCTTCAATGCCTGAAAACCGGCTTCATCCGTGAAAAAATATTCCACACCGTTCTCTTCCCCGGCACGGATCGGTCGTGTCGTATAAGGCACGATGGTCCTCAGATCCATCGTGCCCTCTTTCATCAGTTCTTTAAATATGGTGTCTTTTCCGGAGGAACTTTTCCCCATGAGATATACTATTTTTCCCATACTCTCTCATTTCCGTTGTTTTATTCTCATGGCATTTGCATACCTTTTTATGATAGATTGATAACACGATCCTTTATTCCACTTCTACCACGTGGATCATATCGGTCTTACCTACCACACCCAGGGGTACACCTGCGGTAATGACAACTGTGTCACCAGTCTTTACCAGACCTGCCTGCTTTGCCTTGAATACCGCTTCCTCGAACAGAGCATCCGTGGTCCGCTCCTTCTGGATCATGACAGGTTTTACACCCCACAGCAGATTTAACTGGCGGTATACCTTCTCATCCAATGTACAGCCGATGATCTGGCATCCGGGCTTATAACGTGCGATCATATTCGCGGTAAATCCGGACATGGTTACGGTGATGATGGCTGCTGCATTCAGATCGGAAGCCACACTGCAGGTCGCATAGGAGATTGCCGTAGTAATATCGGGAGTTTCCTGTCTGTCTTCCTTGACTTTCTGCATTCTTCCGCGGTAGTCAATATCCTGCTCCGCTCTCTCTGCGATACGGCTCATGGTCTTAACTGCCTCTACGGGGTACAGACCGGCTGCACTCTCGCCGGACAGCATGATAGCTGTCGTTCCATCATAGATGGCATTTGCAATATCCGTTGCCTCAGCTCTGGTAGGACGGGGATTTTTGATCATGGATTCCAGCATCTGGGTCGCAGTGATTACATGCTTGCCCTGTGCCACTGCCATCTTGATCATCTTCTTCTGCAGAATAGGTACTTCTTCCAGAGGGATTTCGACACCCATGTCACCACGTGCTACCATGATACCGTCTGCCACGTTAATGATCTCTTCCAGATTCTGAATACCCTGCATGTTCTCAATCTTGGCAATGATCTTAATCTTGCTGCCTCTGTCCTCTACGATCTTGCGTACTTCCTGAATATCTTCCTTGGTTCTGACAAAGGAAGCTGCGATAAAGTCAAATCCGTGCTCTACACCAAACACAATATCTGCCAGATCCACCTCACTGATATACGGCATGGATAGAATTGCTCCGGGCACATTCACGCCCTTATGATTGGATACAAAACCTCCGTTGATTACTCTGCAGACGATCTCTTCACCTCTGATCTCTTCTACCGTCATCTCGATCAGACCGTCATCAATGAGGATCGTTGTACCGACTTTGATATCGTTTTTCAGATTCTTATAGGAAATCGTAGCTTTCTGGGCGGTTCCCATAATTTCTTCCGTGGTTAGGATGAACTGCTGACCGGATACCAGCTCTACCTTACCGCCTTCAAAATCACGCAGACGGATCTCTGGTCCCTTGGTATCTAACAGGGTTGCTACCGGCAATCCCAGTTCCTTACGTACTTTCAATACTCTGTTGTATTTTACCAGCTGCTCCTTATGACTTCCGTGGGAAAAGTTGAATCGTGCTACATTCATCCCGGCAAGCATTAACTCTCTTAATTTCTCCTCACTCTCACTGGCGGGACCGATGGTACAGATAATTTTGGTTTTTCTCATTCAAGCTAAATCCTTTCTGCTGTTAAAATTATTCGTTTTTTACTACAGTAATACGATACCCGGCATCTTTTGTCACTCCCTGAACATTCAGGTCTTCTTTCAGGTATTCCGCAAGCTGTCTGCAATGTGTCTCCTCGATCTGCTCTCCCGGTACCAGCACAGGAATCCCGGGTGGATACAGATTCACGAAATCTCCTGCGATTCTTCCCACTGCCTGTGACAACAGAATTTCTTCTTTTTCGGCATCCCAAGCCTGAGCAAGGGACATCCGCACTTCGGGATGCAGCTGATAGAGAGAGATTTCCTCCTCTTCTCTGCCGTCCTGCTTCTGTCTGCTCTGCCATTTTCCCGCAGTGATATCGCGGTCGATTGCAAGCAGCGCATCTGTCATTCTCCGATACGCTTCTTCCCCATCTCCTATGGTAAACATCGCAAGACAATATCCCGGTGCTGCCATCTCCAGCTGCAGATGATATTTCTTTAATAGAATATCATAAATCTGCTGTCCTGACAAATCTGCCTTTGCAGATACTATGATCAGTTTTCCGATATCCTGTCTGGCATCCAGCGGTAAAAAGCTTAAATTTCTGCATTCTGACAGTTCTGTCAGCATTCTCAGATAATTTATCTGGAATTTTGCAAACAGATAGTCTCCTTGCTCCTCTACTACCTGCAGTGCATTGTCAATTCCTGCCATCAATACATAGGATGGGCTGCTGGACTGATAAATATGCAAAAATCTGCGCAGGCGGTCTCTGTCGATCCGATTGCCGTTCACATGGAGCAACGCACTCTGAGTAAGTGCCGGCAAAGTCTTATGCACACTGTGAATGACCAGATCCGCTCCGCACTGACAGCTGTTCTTCGCAAGTCCTTCTGCCAGTCCCAGATGCGCTCCGTGCGCTTCATCCACGATCAGAGGAATTCCCTTGCTATGCACGATCTGCGCAATCTTCTCTATATCCGCAATCCTGCCTTCATAGGTGGGCGACACCAGAAATACTGCATCCGGCACAGGTTCCTTCGCCAGTGCTTCCGCGATCTGTTCCGGAGTTATCGCATCATAAATATCATACTCCTGCATCATTTCCGGATACAGATAAGATATTGTTAAATTTCTCAGGTATGCTGCATGATACGCTGACTTATGTCCGCCTCTGGTCATAAGGAGCCGTCCGCCCTTCGGAACCGCTGCGCTGATAGCAGCCAACACACCGCAGGTACTGCCGTTTACCAGATAAAAACTTTCCTCCGCACCATACAGTCTGGCAGCTTCTTCCTGTAATCTTAGCAGGATCTCTTCCGGGGCATGTAGATTATCAAATCCATCAATCTCCGTGATATCTATATTCATGATCTCCTGCGGTAATTCACCACAGACCTGCCTCTTATGTCCCGGCATATGATAGGGGTATTCATCCGTTTCGCTATATGCCTTCAGTCTCCGGTACAACTCACCCACTTATTATTCTCCCGTCCGGGGAATCCTTCCCCGTTTATTTTTTCTGTTCTTCTCTCGTCTCCCGAAGCTTCTCGATCAACGCTCCGTGACCCTTGTGTACATGAAAAGTCTCCATGAGAGAGCACCATTTATCTGCCATAGTAACGATCCATGCCTCTCTGCACATGGGCATCGCCGAAATTGTCAAGGGCCACATATGCTTTTTTATAATGTCTCTCTCCCTGGGTGTCAGCTGATATTCCTGCTGCGCATTCTTAAGTGCTCTACCTGGATGATAGAATCCGTGAAGCTTATGAGGGCTGACATAATCCTGCGTATGCCAGTCATACAGGAAATAATCATGCAGTAATGCTCCGCGGATCAGCTCTTTCTTCTCACAGGGAATATGCAGTTTCTCACTGATGGCAAGACTGTATTTTGCCACATTCATGCTATGATCATTCACGGTCATATTGCCATGCTGCACATGAGACCTGGTAGATCTGAAGTTCTTAGAACGCAGAATATCCGGTGCTGCAGCCCGGATCTCCTGTCTAAGTTCACGTTCTCTCTCAAATTTTTCTTTCCATTTTCTTATTTTCTTTGCCGAACGTTGTTTCATAGGGTCGCCTTCCTTCCAATTGTCCCCTCTTCAGTAAAGAATTAGTAATAATAGCATACTACCGGGAAGCCGGTGGATACATACTCATAGATAGATGCTGCCATGTGTAAAGGCAGATTGATACAACCGTGAGAACCGGATGTCAAATAAATGGTTCCTCCGAAATCTCTCCGCCATGTTGCATCATGCATGCCAACATTACCGTTAAACGGCATCCAGTAATTAACCGGTGTTTCATAATTTGCACCACGCAATATTGCATTTCTGGTCTTATAGGTCAGGCCGAATACTCCGGGCGGTGTCACGCAGTCAGCTTTACTCATATTGCCGGATACAAAATCTGTCTCCAGAACAATATCTCCATCCTTGAAAAGATACAGATGCTGATTCGTCAGATCGATCTCAACATAAGAATTGCCGATATCATTGCTTCCTTTTTGAGCACCTTTGCTGATGTATACCGGTTCTTTATCCACAGTTTCACCGTTTTGAATGGCTTCTGTCAATGCTTTGATCTCTTCCTCACGGTCTGTCTTCCAGCCGTATGCACCGCTTGGCAGGTTCAGTTCAATGCCCTGTACTGTGGTAAATTTTCTCTTTTTTCCATAAGTATCGTACCCTTTTGCCTGCTCCGATACAAACTCGGCGATAGCTTCCTCATTTAACTGCGGATCCTTGTCATCCGTCTGGATCCATTCGTGAATAGTATTTCCGTCTACAACGACCTTATTGCCGTTCCAGTCATAGGTGATCTGCGCACTGACCCACTTATTCATGGTATCGCAGGCTTTTACCAGTGCGGTGTCCTCTGCCATTACCCTTGCGGTCTCATAACATCCCTTCTCTTCCAGATCTACCGAAGTAGCTCCCGCCATAATCGCTGCAGATACCACATCCTCTACCTGGTCCAGATCCAGTGTCGATCCCAGTGTCTCCGGAACGATCTCATAGCTCTTCGTTTTTTCGGAATACTCACTGATATATGCATCTTCCGGCTCAATCATATTTTTCTTCTGTAAAGCAGGCATCTGGGCCAGCTGCTCCTGCAATTTATCTGCATCGTAGGCTACTCCCTGGACCATATCATAATTCTGTGCGCTCCACAGCATCTCGATCCACAGGAATTCATTCTGTATGTTCAAAAGCTCCTGTGCTGCTCCCTGCGTGTCCACCCAGTTCATTCCAATCTCCGGTGCTGTCACCGTTCCGATCTCTTCCTGTACGCCGTTCTCATCTCTTCCAAATATCTGCAGGCTGTACTGCTGGGACTGGCTGTCCATGATCGCTGCCACTTCGGCTGCTGTCAGATTACTGCAATCCGTATCATTTACCGATGTCTGATACAGGAAATGAGAGTGATAATAAAAAGCTCCAACTCCGTAAGCTATCAGGAGTACTACTAAGATTCCAAGTCCAATCCAGAGACCTTTCTTACTTTTCTTCGTTTTGTCGTTGGTCTCTTCTTTGGTTTCTTCTTTTGTCGTTTCTTCTTTTGTTTCTTCCTTTGTCGCTTCTTTTATTTCCTCTTTATTTTCCTTCTTTGTTTCTTCGGCTACATCTTTGTTTTCGTTTTCCATTTTATCTTACGTTTCTCCCTCATATTATTCCTATTGCGCTCATTATAGCATTTAATTTTATAAAAAAACAGTGTGAAAAGGGCGAAAAATTGCCCTTTCACACTGATTTAGAATACTACTTGCACTAATATCATGTATAGTATCGTTCCGGCAGCTATACTCAGTAAAGTATTCCGCTTCCAGATATGAAGTCCCGCAACCACTGCCACAGACAGTAACTCCGGAATTCCATGATTGCCGGTAAACAGGTCAATGCCCTTCACACAGTATACAACGAGAATGACCATAATTGCCGGTGGGAGCACTTTTCCCAGGTAGATCACGGTCGCCGGAACTTCTCTCTTCCCTCCGAACAGTACGAAGGGAATTGCCCTTATAAATAAAGTAACAATAGCTGCAACTGCTATGATTCCGATGGAATGTAACATTTTTTCTTAACTCCTAATAAAATAATCGCTGCAATGGTCAGTGCCGGCAGTAAAAAGGCCCCTTCCCCCAGCAGAATCAGGCATAACACTCCGACTACACCTCCGATGATCGCTGGCTTATGTTCTTTCGTATCCATCCACTGATTGACTACGATGACTGTAAAAAGCGCTGTCATGGAAAAGTCAATTCCCGTGGTATTGATCGGCAGCACACTTCCTGCCATCGCTCCCACACAACTTCCCAGGAGCCAGTAACAATGATCCAACAGAGATATGTAAAAGCTGACTCGCTCTTCTCGCATCCCCTCCGGAACTTTCAGATCACATAATAAAGAAAATGTCTCATCTGTAAGTGAGAAGATCATGTACGGGTAAGTTACACCCATTTTTTTGAATTTCTCTACAAAAGAAAGTCCGTAAAACATATGTCTGCCATTGACAAACAGTGTCATGATCAATGTATACCACAGGCTTGCTCCGGCTGTAAATAACGTAACCAAGACAAATTGCATGCTTCCCGCATATACAAACAGGCTGATAAAAAAGGCCCACCAGAATCCATATCCAGCATCATTTAGCATTAATCCAAAGGCAAATCCCAGGAAAAGATATCCCAACATCACCGGAACGGACTGCACTATTGCATAACGTAATTCTTTTATCTTGTTTTCCATTGGTAAATCCAGTCTCTTTCGCAATTTCATTGTTCTCGACGAATTATTTTAGCATACCATGATTTGTCAAACAATAGTCTGATATAGGTTCTATTTTTGTAATAGGCATTAAAAAAGATCAATATACTTACAGTATATTGATCTTACCCAATGAGACACGGGGGATTCGAACCCCCGACAACTTGATTAAAAGTCAAGTGCTCTACCGACTGAGCTAGTATCCCATAAATTATTTTTGCATATTACAAATGCCCAGAACCGGAATCGAACCAGTGACACGAGGATTTTCAGTCCTCTGCTC